>Ga0207927_1000564_pt1 | contig 15772 bp, 11 predicted proteins | sample NGESurdeep072012_2_FD_184456 | JGI IMG/M metagenome (GOLD analysis project Ga0207927, IMG submission 184456) | Arctic peat soil microbial communities from Barrow, Alaska - NGEE Surface sample 210-2 deep-072012 (SPAdes) | ecosystem: Environmental > Terrestrial > Soil > Wetlands > Peat ... | reverse complement strand
CGCATGAGGTCCACGGAGACATCGGCGTCCGCTGGCGAGGTCTCGGGGCCGAGCATGGGACGCTGGGCTATCCCGTTGGTGACGAGCGAGCGGTGCCCGACGGTCGGCAGAGCGACTTCCAGCACGGCTCCATCCGTTGGGACGCGGCCACCCGCGCCACGACGGTGATCCCCGCGTTGCACTGAGCCGGAGGAGCCCACCACGGGAGAACTGACGCGCTCGGTCAGCTAACTATTCACTGACGAGACAGACGAGACGACTATCGGAAGGGCACGTAGCAGTCGGTCGCGGGCGCGTCTCGGGCAGGGTCTCTTTCCCTGCGGTACGTTTCCGTCATGGAGTCGTCCGACGCCCGTCCGTGGTCGGCGCGTCGCTGCTGGGTTGTGTCATTCCTATTGTTCGCGATGCTGGCGGGGTCGTGGTCGCTGGCTAGTCCGCTGTTCAGCGCCCCCGACGAGCCCGCCCATGTCATCAACGCGGCGGCGGTGGTGCGTGGGCAGCTCCTACCCCCGCACGACGGGGGTGTGAGCCAAGTACGTGTTCCCGCCGTGTATGCGAGCGCTTACGCCGTCCCAGCATGCTTTGCGTTCAAGGCAACGGTGCCGGCGGATTGCGCCCCCGGTCTCACTGGTTCTACTACGGACGTCGTCGTGGGTACGACCGCTGGACGGTATCCGCCGCTGTACTACGCGGTCGTCGGGCTCCCGACCCTGGTGGCTCCGCCGAAGCAAGCCGTGTACCTCATGCGACTGATCAGCATTCTGCTGTGCGCCGGCTTCCTCGCCGGAGCCTTGTCCGCTGCCGCGTCGGCACGCCGGCCCCGGTTGCTCGTCCTTGGTGTCGCCGTCGCGGTGACCCCCATGGTGCTGTTCCTCGCCGGCGCCGTGAACCCGAACTCACTGGAGATCGCGGCAGCCGTGTGCCTGTGGGTGTGCGGTCTGGTGCTGGTCGGGCGGCCGCCGGCGGCGGCGGTGCCCGGTCTCGTGTCCGGGCTTGGCGCGTCGGCCTGCGTCCTTGTGCTCACCCGGGCACTTTCGCCGGTGTGGCTCGCCTGCATAGGCGCGGTGGTGCTGCTCCTTGCCGGGTGGTCCCAACTCGTCGAGCTGTGGCGCCGACCCGACGTCCGCCGCTGCGTGGTCGCGATCGTGGCGACCTCGGTGGTGGCCATGCTGTGGATCTACTATGCAGGTACGAACGCCGTGGACACTACGACGCGCCCGTACCCGCTCGCTGGACCGGCCGGCCTCCGGGCCTCGCTGAACAATACCGACTGGAGCCTGCACCAGATGGTCGGCATCTTCGGCTGGTTGGACGCACCGGCCGCACCGCTGTCCTACTATTTCTGGTTCTTTGCGATCGGACTGCTGCTCCTGCTCGCTTTGGCCGCCGCAAGCCCACGCAGCCGGCTGGCTCTGATCGGCCTCTGCGCCGCCTGCGTGCTACTTCCGGTAGCCCTAGAATCGAGAGTCGCGCCGTACCTGGGACTGGTCTGGCAGGCCCGGTACACAATGCCGATAGCCGTCGGTGTGCCCGTGCTGGCGGCGTACGCCGGGACGCAGCTGCTGCAGCCGGCGCGCGGCGAGTTCGGCCGGCCACCCGTGGATGCACTACTCCCTCGGCTGTCCGCCACCGTCGTGATAGTCCTGGCCATCGCCCACGTCGCGGCGTTCCTGTCCGCATTGCGCCGCTACACGGTGGGCGCGGGCCTGACGCACAAGCTTGATCTGTTCTCCGGTCCTTGGCAGCCTCCGCTTACCGCCGCCGGCGTCAGTGCGCTCTTCGGGTTGGCGGTTCTTGGCTACGGGGCCTGGCTGCTTCGCCTCGGCCGGCCGGCCCGCCCGCCCGAGCCGCCTGCCGCTGCCCCTACCACGGCGCTGGACTCGGCGGTGTCTGCCTGAGCGGTCAGTTGACCACGGCGTCGAACCGACGCGTCGACGGGGGATGCGTCCGGTTTCTGGACATGTGCGTGGCTCGGCGGTGCAGGAAGAAGGCAAGGGTTGCGGCCGCCGCCGTCGCGCCGGCTAGGAAACCCAGCTCGACCCGCGCTAGCAGACCCGGCGCGGCCGCTGTCACAAGTAGGTGGACGACGACGCCGGCCAGCCAGCCGGCGGCCGCCAGCCCATGTCCGCCCAGGGCGATGAGACCCTGCGCCCACACCACCGCGATCATGTAAGCGCCACTGGCGGCCGCAAGGCAGAGCAGGTCGAGCCGACCTAGGCCGTAGGCCGCGCCGAAGAAGATGCGCACGACCTCGGGGCCGAGCAGGAACGCGCCGAGCGATCCGGCGGCAGCCAAGGCCGCAACCAGGGTCGTCGTGCCGCGCAACCTCCTGCGTAGCTCCTGGTGGCGCCCCGGGCTGGCCAGTGCGGCCAGCCCGGGCAAAAGTGCCGCCTGGACGGCGGCGAACAGGAACAGCGGCACCCGCGCCACGACCAGTCCGGCAAGGAACTGCCCGGCGAGACGGTGCTCGCCTCCAGTGGCCAAGAACTTGACCAGCACCGGTCCGGCGTTGACCAACGCCTGGGACAGCAGCGACCCGAGGAGCAGCAGGGCGAGAGCTGCGGACATCTCCGACCAGGATGCCGGCGGTCCGGGGCGCAGCAGCACCGTTGGCGAACGCACGGTGAGCAGCGTGACTACGGCCAGTATTGTCGAGATGCCTACCAGAAGGCCATACGGGCCGGCCGTGCGGACCGCCACGGTGGCCAGCAGGGCGCAGCCGGCTACCCGAAAAGCGCCTTCGAGTGCCAGCTGCGCGCCGTACCGCCCGAAGTGCCCGGTGCCGGCGAGCACCCCCCGGTACAGGCTGGCGCCGGCTAGCCCCAGGATGCTCAGCAGCAACCCAGCCAGCAACAGCGCATCCCCGTCGAAGAGCGCGCTTAACAGCGGCCGGCGCGCCGCGGTGACGGCCAACCCGAGCGCGACGAGCAGACCGCCACCCAGAGCGGCGGCGCGCAGGAGTACTGGACGTCCGCCCAGGCCGCGCGCCTGGCGCGCGGCCACAGCACGCCCAGTCTCTTGCTCGAGCGGCAGGAAAAGACCTGGTCCAGCCGTGTAGACCAGGACCCAAAGGACCGATAGCGACGCGAACCGGGCCGGCCCCATGGCACGGGCGGAGACCGCCAGGAAGCCATAAGTCGACGCACCGAGCGCGATAAGCCCGCCGCCGACGGCGAGTGTGCCGGTCGGCAGCAGCCGGTGGGCCTGATGGAGTCGACTGGGGAACCGACTCAGGTCAGCCTCCCGCGTCCCGGCCGAGGCGTCCCGGCGGAGGCTGGGACTCGAGCTGCAGGCGGATCAGTGCGATCTCCTCGGCCAAGACCCGAGTCTCATCCTCGAGCCGGCTGACCTCCCAGCTCAGGTGCATGCTGATGAGAAGGAGCACCAGCCCAGCGACCAGGAACAGCAGGTTGCTCGGCGCGACGAATCCCAGCCTCCGCCCGACCGTAACCAGCAAACTGGGGAACAACGCCATCAGGAGGAGCCCGACACCCAGGGCCAGCCAAAGCACGGCGTACTTCTCCTGGAGCTGGCGCCGACGCAGCATCTCGACCATGACGACCACCGTGGCGACCGCTGCCAGCGCGGCGACAAGATAAACCACTAGGCACCCTCCCGAGCAGTCGGCTCGCGCCGTGGTTCCGGCCAACGGCGGACGAGCGCCAGCACCAGGGCGAGGCAGGCGCGGGCTAGGTACAGACCGGCCTTGACCGGGGACTGACTCGACACCCCGATTGTCCGGGGTCGCATGCACACCGGCACCTGCGCGATGCGGCAGCCTGCCCGGTGCGCGATCACGAGCGCCTCAATGGTGTCGCCGAGGTACTCGGCTGGATAGTGGCGGGCGAACAGCTGCATCACCGTCCGGTTCACCGCACGGAAGCCGGAGGTGGTGTCGGTGAGCCGGACGCCAGTGATCGCCGACAGGACCCGAGCCAGCAGCGACATGGCCCAGGCGCGCGGCCCCCTCACCGGGTAACGGCCGCGGTCGGCGAACCGCGCCCCGATGACCAGGTCCGCGTCTGCCAGCCGATCTACCAGTCGGGCGATCTCCGCCGGGTCGTGCTGGCCGTCCGCGTCGACCTGGACGCCGACGTCGTAGCCGCGGCGGACGGCGTAGCGGTATCCCGCGCGCATGGCCCCGCCGACACCGAGGTTGTAGGGCAGCGACATCACCGTCGCCCCCGCTTCAGCGGCGACGTCGGCGGTGCGGTCGGTCGACCCGTCGTCAATGACCAGGACATCGGCCTGGGGAAGCAGGGACTGCACTTCCTTGACAACTCCGCCGACACAGGACTCCTCGTTCCAGGCGGGTACGAGGACGAGGAGGCGACCGTCGCTGGGCGAGGACTCCACGCAGCGCAGGGTACCCCGCACGTTGAATCAGGCGGGGATCCCACGCCCGCCGCTGTGGCTCCCACGACCCGCCGCGTTGATTGCGGCGAGAAAGTTCGGCGTGTCCGCTCGGACGGAAAGGAGCCCGAACTCACGGTTACCTACGATGATGCCAGCGGCACGTCGGACAGGTTCCTGCGCGTCCACCCTGGCTGGGCCTCGCGTAAACCACCCAGAAGGGACGGAAGCTCATACTGAAAACAATCAAGAAGGGAAGTGGCCCGTGGGCCCGCCGGTGCTCTGCGCGCTCACGGCGGGAGACTGCACGGACAGCGGGCGTTCTGGTGCAGCAGATACGCCGCAACGGCTGCCAGGGCTGCTCGTTGCCCTGACTGCAGCAGGCCAGCTGGAGGTGATCGCGCTGTTCTCGCTCAGCATCGTCGCGCTGGTCGGCTGGATGCGGCGGCTGTCGGGAGCGACGACGTGAGCACTCCGGTCCTGGCGAGGCGGGAACGCGACCGAGGCCCGGCGGTCACGCAAGCCGCAGTGTCTCGGCCCGACCGGCTCCGGCGCTACAACTCACTGTTGCACGCCGCAACCCTGCTCGGCGGACTGCTTCTGTTGCTGTTCTTCAACCGGCGCGACTACTTCTTCGCCGACGAGTGGGACTTCGTGCTGCGACGCGGCTTGACCCACGCGGAGCTCGGCCTGTTCACACCGCACAACGAGCACTGGTCGACGATCCCCATCTTGGTCTTCCGGACGGTGTTCCACTTCGCCGGCGCACGCAGCTACCTGCCCTACCTGCTGCCGATGCTGGCTTTGCACCTAGCGGTGGCGCACCTGATCTGGCGGACGATGTTGCGGGTTGGAGTCGGTCCGTTGCTGTCCACCACCCTCGTGGGCATGTTCGTGGTGCTCGGCGCCGGTTACCAAAACCTGCTCTGGGCCTTTCAGGTTTCCCAGTCCGGCTCGCTCTTCTTCGGCTGGGCCATGATCATGGTCGTCGACCGAGAACGGCCGTCGTGGCGCAGCGACGCCCTCGGTTGGCTGTTCGGGGTCCTCTCGCTGCTGTGCTCCGGGGTCGGCGTTCCGATGGTCCTCGCCGCGGCCCTGCTGGTCGCGTTCCGCAGCGGACTGCGGCCGGCGGTGCGCTGCGCCAGCGTGCCCGCGCTCGTTTATCTAAGTTGGTACGTCGCGGTCGGGCACAGCGGCTACAACGGCCAGAACGGCGGTGGCGGTTTCCTCGACTCCCTCGCCGCTTTGCCGCACCTGACGTGGGTGGGTCTGACCCACGTGTTCGAGGCGACGTTCGGGGTGGCGGGGCTCGGTGGCGTCCTGGTCGTCGCGCTCGCCGGCTACCTGCTGCGTGGCCAGCGGCGCATGCGGGAAGGCGGCGTACAGGCCGTGGTGGTGGCTACTGCGCTCACCACGATCGCCTTCTACGCCCTCGTCGTCAGCGGTCGCACCGCGCTGGGCGAGCAAGGGGCGACAGCCAGCCGCTACCTCTACATCGCTGTCGCCCTGCTGCTGCCTGCCATCGGACTCGCGCTCACCGAGCTCGACAACTGGCTGCACGTGCCATGGTCCGTCGCCGCTGGGGTGGTCATCCTGCTGGCCGTCTACAACGTCGGGGAGCTGCGCAGCTACGCCGCCACGAACTACACCGTCCAGCCCGCCGTCCAGCGGCGAGTTATCGCCGCCGCCCAGCTGGCTCGAACCCAACCGGTCATCGCGGCGCTGGTCGAGCCGACCTACGACCCGGATATCAGCATTCAAGCCCTGCGCCGACTGGACCGCGCCGGCGACCTTCCCGCGGGGCCTCCTGCCACCCCGGCAGAGCTGCTCGAAGCCGCCCGCTACCTGCAGGTGTCGCTCACGGAAGCGCCGTTGTACGCGCCATCCGCAGCACCTCGGCTCGTGCGCTTCGCGGGCCTGCCCGGAGCGGCGGGTGATCCCGGCTGCGTCACGTTTGACCCAGCCGGGACGACAACGCGGCTCTACCTCGCGGTGCCGTCCGGTGGTGGGTCGCTCAGCGTCACATCGGAAGCCGGCGGCTCGCTGCAGGTCACGCTCAACCCCGGCGCGAGCTCGCCGTTGGGCAGTGAACGTCCGCTGGCGCTCGCGGCCAGCCGAACTGAGTGGCTGAACATCGCCACTGCTGAGGGCACACCGACGCTGACCCTGCCCGCCCAGTCCGGGCAAGTCCGGGTCTGCGGACTGCCGGGTGCCCAGGCGGCCGTTCGGTCCTCGACCGGTAGTGTGGCAGTTCAGTGACCTCCTCGACCGCAGTTCGTGCCGTGCGCCTTTCTGCTCCCGTTATGGCGCATCTCCGCAGCGTCTGGCAATATCGGGGGCTGATCGGCAACTTCGCCCAGCGCGAGCTGAAGTCGAAGTACAAGGGCAGTCTGTTCGGCTGGCTCTGGTCGCTGCTCAACCCAGCCGCCACCCTGCTGATCTACACGCTCGTGTTCTCGTTCTTCCTGCGCATCCCGCCCCCGGTCGCCGGCAACGGGCACACCAAGACCTTCGCGCTCTACCTGTTCACCGCCCTGATCGGGTGGAACTTCTTCTACGCCGTCCTGACCGGCAGCATGGGCTCCCTCGTCGCTGTCGGTCCGCTGTTGCGCAAGATCTACTTCCCGCCGTTTGCCCCAGTGGTCGGTAGTGCACTCGCGACCCTCACCCAGACCTTGATCGAGGCTGGGATAGCGGTCGCGTTCTACGTCGTCGTGGACAACGTCGGGTGGACGTTCCTGCTGCTGCCGGTGATCGTGGTCTTGCTCGCCGGCTTCGCGCTCGGGCTCGGCCTGGCGCTGTCCGTGCTCAACGTCCGCTACCGAGACGTCAGTTACCTGGTGACTATCGCGCTCAACTTCTTGTTCTACGCCACGCCGATCATCTATCCGCTGTCGCTCGTACCGACCACGTGGCACGGCTGGCTGCCCATGCGGCAGATCTACAGCCTCAATCCGCTAGTCCAGTACGTCGAGGCTCTGCGCGACGTGCTCTATCAACTGCGCACCCCCAGCCTGGGCAGGTTCGTTGCGATGACGGCAGTCTCCGTTGTCACGTTCACACTCGGCTGGCTGTTCTTCCAGCGGGCGGCCCGCGATGTGGCGGAGGAGTTGTGAGCTTCGCCGACTCGCGCTCGCCGGAGGTCGCGCTGTCCGTGGAAGGGGTCAGCAAGCGGTTCCGGCTCTACGCCGACCGCAAGACCTCGCTCAAGGAGGCGTTCACGGTCCGCCGCCGCCGTGATCGCTACAAGGAGTTCTGGGCATTGCGCGACGTCTCGCTCGATATTCCGCGCGGGTCCACATACGCGCTCATCGGGCACAACGGATCCGGCAAGTCCACGCTGCTCAAGCTCATGGCCGGAATTCACCGGCCGACTACCGGCAGCATCGTTTCCACCGGTCGCATCTCAGCTCTGCTGGAGCTTGGCGCGGGCTTTCATCCGGAGCTTTCCGGCCGAGACAACATCTACCTCAACGGTTCCATCCTCGGCATGACTCGGCGGCAGATCGACGTAGCGCTGGAACGGATCGTGGACTTCAGTGGGCTGCAAGATTTCATCGACACCCCGGTCAAGGTCTATTCAAGCGGCATGTACGTCCGGCTTGGATTCTCCATCGCCATCAACCTCGACCCGGAAATCTTGCTCATCGACGAGATCATCGCCGTCGGGGACGAGGAGTTTCAGCGCCGCTGTTTCGACCACCTGTACACCCTGCGTCGACGCGGGGTGACGATCGTCTTCGTCAGCCACAGCCTGCCGCTGGTGCAGACCCTCTGCGATCGGGCGGTGTGGCTCGACCACGGACGAATCATGCGGGAAGGGTCCGCCCTGGAGATCGCGGATGCCTATCTGGCCCAGGTGAACGCCGCGGAACGCTCTCGGCTGCACGATGACGAGGCGGACGGCGACCTGGAGCTGGCCGAGGTGGGACGGCGCGGCACGCAGGAGGCCTCGGTCACGGGGGTGGAGTTCCTCGACGACGCCGGGCGGCCGACTCTCGTGGCCACACCCGGACTGCCGCTGACGATCCGGCTGCACTACCGGACCAGCGAAGCCATCGACGACCCGGTCTTCGGCGTCGGCTTCCACACCGAGGCGGGAGTCCACTTGTCCGGTCCCAACACCAAGCTCGCGGGCCGGCACATCGGGCGGCTGTGCGGCGCCGGCTACATCGACTACAGGCTCGACCGCCTGCCGTTCAACCCGGGCCAGTACCTGGTATCGGCGGCGATCGTGGACGACGGGATGCTGCACGTGTTCGACTACCGCGACCGGGCCTTCGCGCTGCACGTCCAGCCAGGCCGCGGTTCCCCGCCACAAGGGCTGCTTGACCTGGCGGGGAAGTGGTCCGGCCCGGCCGGTGGCCCTGCGCTGGCCGTCGAGCAGACGCCGGCCACAACACCGGGGGAAAGATCGGAGATGGCGGGGTGAAGGTCAACTTAGGCTGCGGCCTGGCCTATATGCAGGGGTGGGTCAACGTCGACGCCAGCCCAGACGTGAAGGCTGACATCTACCTGGACGCCGCGGAGTTCGTGCGCCAGTACGGCGCCGAGGTCGAGCAGGTCTACCTCGGTCACGTGCTCGAGCACCTCATGCCCGGCGACGCGCTCACCCTCCTTCAGCTGCTCAACGAACGGCTGCCCACGGGCGCCCTCGTGTCCGCGGTTACGCCCGACATGGCGCAGATCTTCGACCGCTACCTGGCCGGCGAGATCGACAATGACGATCTCAACAGCCGGTACGTCTACTCCTACGAGCAGCCCTCGCACCACCAGTGGTGCTACGACGAAGCCGCACTGACCGCGGTGTTCCGCCGGGCGGGATTCCGGGTGGTCGAGCCGATCGACCCGCTCAGCTGGGAGCCGGTCTACTGGAAGGCCGGGCCGGAGTCGCGCTGGCAGTCGGGGGTGCGCTCCCACGCCGCCGGGACCGAGCCCGCGGAACCGCTACCCACCCCCGCGGTGGCGGCGCTGTCGGTGGAGGAGACCGAGCGGTTGGGTGGCGGCCCGGTCACCGCAGCGGAGCTGCTCGAGGGGCGCGTTCGCCGACTGCGCGAGCAGCTGCAGCAAGCATCGGCGAGCCGTGAGCTGTTGGAACGGCGGGTAGCGGAGCTGGAGCGACTGATCGCCAGCGACGCACCGCAGCGGCCTGCGTGCGGTCCACCGCCGGCAGCGGTCGGCCGCCGGCGCGAACGCCCCGAGCGGGCGACTGGAGTGCTCAGCCCCTTCAAGTCTCCCTGGCATAGCGCCGATGAGGAGGCCCGCGTGCGTCGCGCCGCCCGGGCGGCGCGGGAGTCGAGACGGGCGCCACGGCGGGCAGCGGTGGAGGCTGCCCGTGAGCTGCTGCCCAAGGGTACTCGGGAACGCGAGGTCGCCCGGGCGGCCTACACTACCTACCGGGAGGTCCGCGAGCTCGGCCGGCGCGTACGCCATGCCTGGAAACTGCCCGGGTTGATGCAGCAGCAGGAGCCGCCGTACGACGTGTGGCGGCGTTGGCACGACGCCAGCCCGGCGGTGCTGAAGGCTCAGTCGGAACTCGCCGAGCGAGTCGGCGACTGGGCCCGAGTTCTGGTTCTGATCCTTGTGACCGCCGACGGCGACGTGCGGGCGAGTGTCGACAGTGTTCACCGCCAGAGCTGGCCGCGCGTCCAGATCCGGCTCTGTTACTCGCGCGATGTCGATCCACCAGTGCTTCCCCCGCACCCGCGCGCGCGGTTGACGAGTGCCAGCACCGGCACCTTGGTCGACGCCCTCAACGAGGCCGTCCTCGCCGCTGACGACGACTTCGTGGTGCTGCTCAACGCCGGCGACCAGCTCGCCCCGGACTGCTGCTACGAGATCGCTGCCGCCGCGCACGAGGACCCGTTCGTCGATCTCGTGAGTTGGGACGACGACCGCCTGCTGGGCGGCGAGCGGTTGTACCCACGGTTTCGGCCGTCGTGGTCGCCGGACTCCCTGCTCGGCGCGAACTATTTAGGGCAGTCGTTCGCGATCCGCCGGTCGCGGTATCTGTTCGCGGGCGGACTGCGCGACGGCTACGGCGAGGCCATGGTCTGGGACCTGCTGTTGCGGGCCGGGCTCACGGCCGAGCGCACCACCCGCCGAACGCGCATTCTCGGGCACGTCGGCCGCTGCTGCGAAGGAGTCGGCCCGGACGGCGTCCGCGCCGTTCAGGACCACTTATCCCGCTCCGGCGTCGCCGGCACCGCCAGCCTGGGTGGGCAGAGCGTCCGCGTGCGCTGGGAACGCGAGCAGTGGCCGGACGCGTCCATCATCATTCCGACGAAGCACAACCGGGCCTTCCTGGCCACGGTCCTGTCCTCGATCGCCGAAAGCGACTACCCGTCCTACGAGGTCATCGTCGTGGACAACGGTGCGCGCACAACGGAGAACGAGTCCTGGTACGCCGAAACCTTCTCGACGCTGCCGCTTACGGTGCGGTGGTGGACCAAGCCGTTCAACTACTCGCGCGTCAACAACGTCGCGGCCGCCTCGGCGCATGGGCAACTGCTGGTCTTTCTCAACGACGACACGGAGGTGCTGGACCCGGGTTGGCTCAAGGAGCTGGCCGGCTGGGCGATGCAGCCCGAGATCGGCCTCGTTGGTGGCCACCTCACCGGCCCGGACGGACATCTGCAGCATGCCGGCGTCGTCATCGGGATGGGCGGCTTCGCCGACCACGTCTTCGAGGGCATGGCGCCGGAGACCGACTCCCTGTTGGGGCCCACTGCCTGGTACCGCAACTGGCTGTCGGTGACCGCGGCATGCGTCGCCGTGCGGCGCTCGGTCTTCGAAGAAGTGGGGGGCTTCGACGAGCGGTTCCTACTGTGCGGGTCTGATGTCGCGCTCGGGCTGGACGCGAAACTGCACGGACTGCGCAACGTCTGCTCGCCCTACGTGCACGTGCGTCATCTAGAGTCGGCGACGCGGGGCAGCCACGTCCCAAGTGAAGATTTCTTCACCAGCTATTGGCGCTACAACCCGTACCTGTTCGGCGGAGATCCTTACTACAACCCCAACCTGACCTTGTCGAGCCGGCGGCCCGAGCTGCGGCCGGCCTCCGAACCGTCGCCCGAGCAGCGGCTGGAGCCGATTCTCGGCCGTTCGTTTCGGGCCTTTCGGCAGACGAACGAAGATGCGGAGGCACGGCTGCTGGCGACACTGTGCCGCTCGCGACCCGTTGACGACGCGGCCGTCGGCGCGTTGCACGCCGCCGCCGCCGAGCCCTTCGCTGTCTCCTCCGTCAACTGGTATATCCCGGACATCGACAGCCCGTTCTACGGCGGCATCAACACGGCGTTCCGCATCGCTGACCACCTCGCCCGCCACTGCGGCGTCGTCAACCGTTTCATCGTCTGGTCTCGCGGGCCGGAGCAGTTCATTCGCTCGGCGCTCGCCGCTGCCTTCCCCGCGTTGGGGGACTGCGAGATCATGTTGCACGAAGGCAGTCCCGCTCAGCTGGCCCAGGCACCGATCGCGGATGTCTCCATTGCCACCCTGTGGCTCACCGCCTATGCGGTGCAGCAGGCCGAGAACACCAGGCGCAAGTTCTACCTGGTGCAGGACTTCGAGCCGCTGTTCTATCCGGCGAGCACCCTCTATGCCCTCACCGAGGAGAGTTACCGGCTCGGGCTCTACGCCTTGTGCAACACCGACAACCTCGCACGGGTCTATCGGGACGGGTACGGCGGGAAGGGGTTCGCCTTCATGCCGGCAGTCGACCCCGCGGTCTTCCACGCGCGGGGCCGCGTCGGCCGGCATCCGGAGGACCCCGTCACCGTCTTCGTGTACGCGCGCCCAGGACACTGGCGCAACTGCTGGGAGATGGCCTCCCTGGCGCTGCAGGAGCTGAAGGGCCGGCTCGGGGACCGAGTCCGGATCGTCACAGCAGGCGCCTGGGCGGTACCCGGCGGCGACGCGGCCGGCATGAAGCACCTCGGGCTGCTCGACTACCGCGAGACCGGTAACCTCTACCGCAGCTGCGACGTGGGGCTTGCTCTCACCGTGAGCAAGCACCCGTCGTACCTGCCGCTCGAGTTGATGGCCTGCGGAGTGCCGGTGGTCGCCTTCGACAACCCGTGGGGTCACTGGATCCTGCGCGACGGCGAGAACGCCTTGCTCGCGAAGCGCACCGTCGACCACCTCGTCGACCAGCTAGACCGGTTGTGCACCGACTACGAGCTGCGTCGGCGGCTGCGCGAGCAGGCGCTGAGCGATATCGCCGCGGGGCACGCCAGCTGGGAGCGGGCGCTCGAACCTGTCTACGGCTACCTCTGTGACCCAGAAGGGGCAGCAGCTGCGCCGCTGCGGGGCGTTGCGCCCGCCGAACTGTCCGTCGAACCCGGAACGTGAGACTCGAGGGGCAGTTGTGACGCGCGTCCTGGTCGTCACCTCGGCACTGCTCGGCACCAGCATGGCCGGACCAGCCATCAGGGCGACGGAGATGGCCCGGGAACTGGCGGGCGAGGGCCACGATGTACATCTGGCCACGTTCGGCGGCCGACCTCCGACGGCGGCGCCCTTCACCGCTTCCGTGGTGGACGAGCAGGCACTGCTCCGGCTCGCGCGCGGCAGCGAAATGATCATCGTCCAAGGCGACGTGCTTCCCCGTCATCGCGAGTTGTGCGCGCTCGAACAGGTCATCGTCGTCGATCTCTACGACCCGTTTCACTTCGAGCAGCTGGAGTGGTCCCGCGACGTCGGCGATGAGGTCCAGCGGCGGATCTTGGTGCGCAACACCGTCGCCGCGCTGAACCTGCAGCTTGATCGCGGTGACTTCTTCCTCTGCGCCTCCGGTCGGCAACGCGACCTGTGGCTTGGTCACCTCTCCGCCCTGGGACGCATCAACACAGCCACGTACGACGCGGATGCCACCCTTGCGGGGTTGCTCGCGATCGTCCCGTTCGGCATCCCCGCCGAGCCGCCGGTGCGGCGGCGGCGGCCGATCAAGGGAGTAGTGCCAGGCATTGGTGCCGACGACCGGGTGCTGCTCTGGGGCGGTGGCATCTACAACTGGCTCGATCCATTCACGTTGCTGGCGGCGATGCTCCAAGTCCGCGCGGCCCGCCCGGACGTAAAGCTGCTCTTTCTTGGCACCCGGTATCCGGACCCGGCACTCGGCGAGCTTGAGATCGTGCGTAAGGCCCGACGCGCGGCGGCCGATCTCGGCCTGCTCGATTCCAGCGTGGTGTTCGGCTCAGACTGGGTGCCGTACGAAGAGCGGGGCGACTGGTTGCTGGACTCCGACGTGGGCGTGACCAGCGCGCCGTACCGAATCGAGAGTGAGTTCGCGTACCGGACCCGCGTGCTCGACTACTTCTGGGCTGGGCTGCCTGTCGTGCTGACCCGCGGGGACGCGACGGCGGAGTTGGTCGAGCGACGGCAGCTTGGCCTCACCGTCGCTCCCGGCGATCCCGGCGATCTTGCCGGGGCGTTGCTGCGACTCGTCGACGACGAAGCGCTGGCCGCGACTTTTCGCGTCAATGTCGAGCTGCTGCGCCCGGAGCTTCGGTGGGCGAGCGCACTGCGTCCGCTGCTCGACTTCGCTGCCGCGCCACGCCGGTCGCCGGATCTGATCGATCCCGCGGTCCGCGGTGACATCCGGCGACTGCGCGCCCCCAGCCATGGGCCGCTGCGCCTCGCCGCCGCCGCTGGCGCCGTGTATGCCGAAACGGGAGTCGCCGGGGTTGCCCGCAGTAGTCGCACTTTCGTCCGCGGGCGGGTGCGGCAGCTGCGGCCGCGAGGCACTTGATGCGCGCGACCGGCGGGTCATCCCAGCCCCGGCCGGCCGGTTCCGGGGAGGGACCGGGTGACGTGCGCACGCGCTCTGGGACGCGCCCGGCGGCGATGCGGCCGGCGACACTGCCCGCCACGCGTGCCTCCCGGCGGCGTCGGCGGTGGCCGAATCGCCACGTCCTGGCCGTCGCAATCCCCGCCATCATCTACCTCGTCATCGGCCTTTCCTACAGCCTGCTAACGCCGGCGTACGAGGCCAATGACGAGGTAGCGCACGTCACCTACGTCCAGCATGTGCTCACCACTCACCGGCCGCTGCCGATCGCCGACGTGCCGATCGAGGTGGGGACGGCCCACGAGTCGGGGCAGCCACCGCTGTACTACGTCCTCGCCGCCGGCTGGCAGAAGTTGCTCGGCATCAACGCCTTCCACCCGACCATCCGGGGGGTCGACCCACCACCGCTGACCCCGCCGAAGCTGCAGCTGCACCACGACTACACGGCGTCGGAGCGTGCCGCTGCGGTGCACCTACACCAGCTGCGGCTGGTCTCCGTCCTGTTCGGGTTGGGGACGGTCGTCCTCGCCGGTGTCGTCGGACGGCTGGTGACCGGGCGCGACGACATCGCCGCGGCCACCGGGCTGTTCGTGGCGCTGCTGCCCAAATTCGATGTCGTAACCGCGACAGTGCAAAACGACTCGCTTGCGATCATGTTGTCCGCGCTCGGGCTCGTCGGCTACCTGCTGTGGCGGCGCAGCGCACCGAGTTGGCGGCGCTCGTTGCTTGCGGCCGGGCTCGGCGTGGTCCTCGGCCTAATGGCGTTGACGAAGTACACCACGCTGCCCCTCGTCGTCATCCTGCTGCTGCTGCTCGCGGTGGAGGCCACCCGATCCCGCCGATTGCCCGGGCTAGCCGACTTGGCGCTGGCTGTGGTTGCCGCCGGCGGTGTCGCCGGCTGGTGGTTCTTGCGCAACATCGAGATCTACGGCGACGCGTTGGCGCAGCGGGCAAACAGCGACTACCTGTCCCAGGCCATTCCGGGCCTGATCGAGCCGGTGGGATGGATCTCGAGAACCAGGTTTCTGGAGTTCTTGCCGCGGGTGGCGTTCCAGACCGTCTGGTACGACGGGGGGTGGAATCAGTTCCTGCTGCCGTTCGGCCTCAATGCCGCTCTTTTTGCCCTGGCCAGCGTCGCCGTCTTCGGTGCCGTGCGCTCCTTCGCGGTGTCGGCCGCAAGCCGCCGGCTGTCGAACCGGCGGTTGGTCGCGCCCGGCGATGCCGCCTCACTTGTCGGCGCGTGCCTCGCCGCTGTTGCAGCGGTGGTGCTCATCGCCAAGACGACGACCCAGGCCGAGGGCCGCTACACCTACGTGGCCATCACGGCGTTCGGGCTGCTCTGCGTGTTGGGGCTGCGCGAGGCCGTCGGGGGCTCCGCCACCGTGCGTCGGTTCGCGACCTGGGTCTGGCCGGCAGTGCTGGCTGTCCTCAACGCGTACGTCATCGCTGTGTTTCTGCTGCCCTTCGCTGGGCTATAAGCCTGCGTCATCGTGGTGCGCTACCGGGCTGCGTACGCCGGTGGGTGCTACCGCGCTGGCTCCAGCTGCCGGGCGACGTCGCGGCGGGACAGCACAGCGCTGCGTCCGATGCGCCACCGCTGCCGCAGGTGGGTCGGGAGTAGTCGCAGCA
>Ga0207927_1000558_pt1 | contig 15862 bp, 11 predicted proteins | sample NGESurdeep072012_2_FD_184456 | JGI IMG/M metagenome (GOLD analysis project Ga0207927, IMG submission 184456) | Arctic peat soil microbial communities from Barrow, Alaska - NGEE Surface sample 210-2 deep-072012 (SPAdes) | ecosystem: Environmental > Terrestrial > Soil > Wetlands > Peat ... | reverse complement strand
GCTAGACCCTGCGAAGGGGGATCCTGCTCACGCATTTGCTTCAACTGCCGCTAAAGCCGAGTCCGGTAGCGACTCTGGACTGCCCTCGGATATCGGTGTCTACGCGAAACGTCAAGGCCAGTGGGTCGAAGTTATGCCGGAAGTAGTGAATTGGAAAAGCGGCGGTGTCATGAAGAGCGTCGCGACGGTAGGTGTGGTAAAAGGCGACGTGAATGGACACCTCGTAGGCAAACACAGCCGCAACAACGTCACCACGCCGCTGGAGTTTCTGATTGTGGTGCCCGAGGGCGTCGCAATTACGGAGTACCAGTTGCTCCACTTGCGCGAGAACGGCAATAACCGGGAATTCAGGACGGTCACCGGAGGCGTGTTTCATGTTTCCGGTGGCGCTACTCGGGACCTGCTTCCGTTTGACGGTAAGAAGGCAGGCAAACGGCAGTATCTCGTGGCACTCGGGTCCACGCTTGAGAAGGGCGAGTACGGATTCTTGCCTCCCGGTGCGGTTGCTGACAGAAACGCCGCTGCTTCTTCGGGCAAGTTGTACTCGTTCCAAATCGTCGAGTAAGTGCTGATTGACCCACCCTTGTCGCGCAGCCACACGGCGGGCCATGCAGACCGGGGACATCATGGGCCCGACCCCCACGACAATCCAGTCCCACTTTGTGGGACGACAGAGCTTAGCCCAGCCCGCAGCGCAGCGGAGTGCTGGGTAGGCTCTTCCGCGAAGGCTTCAGCCCGAGTGAACTGCCAACTCCCAGCCCCACTCGGCGTATGATACTGCCATGGATCTTCAGTTCACCGCAGTTTTCCGGCAAGTTCCTGAGGGCTACATCGCATTCGTCGAGGAACTCCCGGGTGCGAACACGCAAGGCGCGACCCTCGAAGAAGCCCGGGCCAACCTGCAGGAGGCCGTCACGCTGGTCCTGGAAGCGAATCGCACGCTGGCCGAGGAAGCGGTTTCGGGCCAAGACGTGATTCGAGAGACTTTTAAGGTCGGTGCTTGAAACGCCGACTCCTCGTTCATCACCTCGAGCAGCACGGCTGCGAATTGTTACGCCAAGGGACCAACCATTCCATCTACGTGAACCGCCCTGCGGGCAAGACTTCAGCCATACCACGCCACACCGAGATCAACGACTACCTGGCTCGAAAAATCTGCCGCGACTTAGGAATACCGACCCCCTAGCAAAACCGTATGGGCGCGCGGTTAGCCCTGCCACCGCTATTGGGCCCGTCGAGATCGTTCGACAGGCTGGGCCACGCGGACCGGGCACACCAGTTGAGTCCGAACCCGCGACAATCCAGTCCCGCCTCGCGGGACGGCAGAGCTTAGCCCAGCACGCAGCGCAGAGGAGTGCTGGGTAGGCTGGTCATAGAAACCAGAGTCCCGGTAGGGACGGCACTCTTCCGCGACTCGGCGTTCGGGGTCCCCAGCAAGCGCCGATTTTGCGCTTGTTGGGGTGATCTTCAGCCCGAGCTTTCTCTCGCATCCAACCCGCTGCCCATGCAATCCAACACCCTGAAACCTCGACGGAGCCCCTCATGGAACCCAGCCTCGATCACACCCTCTCGCTTCTCGCTCTCACCCCCGCCACGCTCAACGCGCTTCTGCGCGGTCTGCCGGAGAACTGGACTCGCGCCACCGAAGGGGACAATACATGGAGCGCTTTCGATGTCGTCGGTCATCTGATTCACGCCGAGCGTGCCGATTGGATCCCGCGTGCCCTCGTCATCCTGCGATATGGCGAGACCCAGCCCTTCGCCCCCTTTGATCGCGAGGGACACACTCGAGAAATTCAGGGCAAGTCGCTGGCGCAGCTGTTGGATGAGTTCGCCCGCGTGCGCTCTGAGAACCTCATCGAACTGCGTGCCTGGAAACTCCAGCCGGCAGACTTGGCGAAGCGCGGGCGGCATCCCTCGCTTGGCAGCGTCACCTTGTCTCAACTGTTGCCACCTGGGCAGGTCACGACTTGACCCACCTGCACCAGGTCTCGCGCATCCTGGCCTATCAATACCGCGACGCCGTCGGTCCCTGGAGCCAATACCTCGGCGTGATGCACTGCAACGGCCATAGCTCTTCGTCATGACCGTCCGGACATTCGGAACCGCGTCCTGAGTCCCACCCGAGCCATCTTCACACCCGACAACGCCCCATCCTCCGAAGCCGCCCCACATGAATCCAAGTTCTCCCGAGTCCTCCGTGCCTCCGTGGTGAACCCATTCTTCACTGGTTACGAAAGTTCCCCACCATCGGGTACTTTCGTAAGTTGACGACCCTCTCCTCGCGTGCCACCCTATCAATGTTGAACTGTTCGACCTTGCTGCCCGCTGCTCGCGGCCGGCCTGTTGTACTTGGAGGAAACGATGTCTGCTCGTACCCGCAACCATCTGGTAAAAGATGGGATCTCCCGGAATACCCCCACTTTCACTCCAAATTCCACACTTGCCGCCGGCAGACCGCCCGCGCCCGTAGTCTCCAGATGGCACAATGTGTTCGCAACCTACGCCCTAACTCTTTGCGAATCTATTATTTGCCTGCAAGTCCAACGGGCCCAATACTTTGCGCGGACTTTCGCCTTTCGCCCCTTATGTTTTCAATACTTTGCAGAGAAGGAGGGGAGGGGGTACTACAAAAAAACAAACGGCTCCCGTTTCGGAAGCCGTCGCTCAGCAAATGAACACTACTTTTTTTTCTAGGCGTAAATCCCGCGCTGCCGGATGGTGAACGCCACGCGGTCGATCGCCAGCATGTAGGCCGCGATGCGGTTGTTCACGTGGTGTTTCTCGGCATAGCTCACCACGGCCTCGAATGACTCGACCATGATGTCCTTCAGTTGTTCGTTGACCACGGACTCCTTCCAGAAGTAGCCCTGGCGGTCCTGCACCCACTCGAAGTAGGAAGCGGTGACGCCGCCGGCGTTGGCCAGGATGTCGGGCATCACGAACACGTGCTTGTCGGCGAGGATCTCGTCCGCCACCGCAGTAGTCGGCCCATTCGCACCCTCTACCAGAATCTTCGCCTTCACCTTGTCGGCGTTGAGCGAGGTGATGACGGCCTCGGTTGCAGCCGGCACCAGCACATCGCAATCGGTGATCAGCAACTCTTCCGTATCGGCGCGCTCCGCGCCCTTGAAGCCGTGGATGGTGCCTTCCTTCTGGCGATATTCAGCGAGCGCGGCGATATCGATACCGTTGCTGTTGTAAAGGCCGCCGTCCCACTCGCCGATGCCGATGACCTTGTAGCCCGCCTGATGCATGAGCAGCGCCGCGTTCGATCCCACGTTGCCGAATCCCTGGATGATCACCCGCGTGGTTTCGCGCGCCATCTTCAGGTGCTTGATCGATTCATCAGCCGTGATCATCACGCCGCGGCCGGTAGCCTCGCGGCGCCCGCGCGATCCGCCCATGTTCAGCGGTTTGCCGGTGACCACCGCGGTGACCGTCTGCCGCATGTGCATGGAGTAGGTGTCCATCATCCACGCCATGGTTTGTTCGTTGGTATTGACGTCAGGGGCGGGAACATCTTTCTCAGGCCCGATGAACTCAATCAGCTCCGAGGTGTAGCGGCGGGTCATGCGCTCCAGCTCGCCCTTCGACATGTGCTTGGGATCGCAGATGATGCCGCCCTTGGCGCCACCGAACGGGATGTTTACCACCGCGCACTTCCAGGTCATCCAGCTGGCTAGCGCGCGCACTTCGTCCAGCGAAACGTCGGGAGCATAGCGGACACCGCCCTTGGCCGGACCGCGAGCGATGGAGTGCTGCACCCGGTAGCCGGTGAACACTTCGAGCTGGCCGTTGTCCATCATGACCGGGATATGGACAATGATTTCGCGATTGGGCTGCTGCAGGACGCGCCATAGTCCTGGATCAAGCTTCAGCTTTTCGGCGGCGACATTGAAGCGCGCGGCCTGTGATTCCCAGGGATTTTTTTCCTGTTCGAGCGTGAGTGTAGTTTCCATAAAAATTCTCCGAAATCGGCGGGCTTGTTGCGCCCGAGCCGATGGTACGTCCGCGAGACGCGCAAATCCCTCGTCAGGCGGGCAAACCTTACGAGTATATGCACGGCTGCGGAAAGGGCGCAAGCAGAACCGCGGTCCGAAAGTGCCGAGTTCCTCGTTAGTTATCCGCGGTCACACTCTGCCTCGGAGCTTGTTGATTTCGCGGCGATCGCGCTTCGATGGTCTGCCCTCTGCCGAGGTTTCGAACTGTCCTGTCGCTTTCCGCTCTGCCGCCAGCTTTGCACGCAACTCGCGACTCTCGTCTGTCTCGCGGTAGAGCGTCTGCGCGACAGGAGCGGGGCCGCGGACTTCGCTGAGGAGCAAAACTTCCACCTGGAAGTCTCCACCGTCGTTGGTCACTTGCAATAAGTCCCCAACGTGGACTTCGCGCGCAGGCTTGGCGAGTTGGCCGTGGGAGCGAATCCGGCCAAGATCACAGGCGCGTGCAGCCAGAGCACGCGTCTTGAAAAATCTTGCGGCCCAAAGCCACTTGTCTATGCGAACGGTGGTCATGATTCATTTCAAGTATCGAAAGGTTATCGCAAGAGCCGGACTGGAAAAAACCAGAAAAGCAGATTCCCCGCAGGCTGCTACTCGTCGAGGACATGCCGCACGGTCGCGGCCAACGTCTCAAGGTCGAACGGCTTCTGCAGGTGCAGATTCGCGAGGCATTGGTCGGCGGACGGCTGTTGCGGAGGGTCCGTGTATCCCGACATCTGGACGATCTTGATCGCGGGGCAGACTTCCCGAATTCTTTCTGACAGCTCTTGCCCTCCCAACTTCGGCATAATCATGTCGGTGATGAGGACGTCGATCGATCCGGGGGCGTCCTTTGCCAATTGCAGGGCCTCCAAGCCGTTGCGGGCTTCCACGACCCTATAGCCCAGCCTTCCAAGTTCGTCACTTATCAGCGAGCGGACTGCATCTTCGTCTTCCGCCAGCAGTACGCTTTCGGTGCCCCTGGTCAGTGCGATACACTTCTGAATTTCAGCGCGCTGGACGGCTGGCCCAACCACGGGCAGGCAGACGTGAAATGTGGTTCCCGCGCCCGGAGTGCTGTCGACCTGAATCCCACCGCCGTTCTGGGTCACGATGCCGTAAACCGTGGACAATCCCAATCCCGTGCCCTTGCCACGTTCCTTGGTAGTAAAGAACGGTTCGAAGACGTGGCTTATTGTTGCCGCGTCCATTCCGCAACCAGTGTCGGACACGGAAAGTTGCACGTAGTCTCCCGGCGGGATGTAGCCAAAGGCTTTGCACTCCCCAACATCCAGGTTGACGATTCTGGTTTCGATGTTGAGTTTGCCGCCTTTCGGCATGGCGTCACGGGCATTGACGACAAGGTTCATGATCAACTGCTCCATCTTGCCGGCATTCATGTTGACGGATGCCCCGTTGGTGCGAATCTGCGTAGTCAGTTCAATATCTTCGCCAACCAGTGTCCGTACCATCTTCATCATCTCGGTCACGGCGCGGCCCAGTGAGATGACTTGCGGATCGCTGGCTTCCTGGCGGCTGAAATCCAGGAGTTGTTGGGTGAGCCGGGCGGCGCGGTTTCCCGCCTCGTGGATGGCCCATGCTCGCTTGGCGAGTTGGGAGTCGGAACCGCGCTCTTCCACAATCAGACTTGAATAGCCATTGATGACCTGCAGCAGATTGTTGAAATCGTGCGCAATGCCGCCGGCCAGTCGCCCTACGGCTTCCATTTTCTGGGCATGGAGGAATTGGTCGTGCAGCGACTGGTACTGAAGTTCCGCTAGTTTGCGGCTGGTAATGTCGCGCAGCAAGAGAACTGAACCCATGAGCCGGCCGGCTTCAAACATGGGCGCGCTGGAGAATGAAACATCGACAGCGGTGCCATTCTTGCGATAGTGCACGTCCTCGTGACCTTGCAGAGACTGGCCGGAAATGCACGCCTGGGCGATGGCGCATTGCGAACTGGGCAGAGGAGCACCATCGCGGTCTTTGCAGTGACAGACGTCATGCAGTACCTTGCCTTGGAGTTCCGGCATGGTGTAGCCGAACATGCGCTCCGCCGCCGCATTCATGAAGGTGACGCGGGCCTCGGCATCCAGCATGAACAAGCCGTCGGGCGCCGTCGAGGTGATTGCCTGCATCAGGGAGAGCTGCTGGTTCAGCGCGCTCACCGACTGTTTGCGCTCGGTGACATCAATCACCATTCCCTCGATGCATGGCCGCCCGCCATTCTCCGGGGGCAGCAGATTGACATTGTGCAAACCCCAGAGAACAGCGCCGTCGTTGCGCCTGAGCCTTATCTCGACATTGCTGATGGCCCCGGTCTTAGCCAGACGCTCCAACAACATCTCTTGTTCGGCGGGGTCGTACAGGATTTCCGAGGAGGCACGGCCCACCAGTTCCTCCGCCGAGTCGTACCCCAGCATGCGGACCAGCGCCGGATTGCAGTCGAGCAACTTCCCGCCTACCTCCGCCCGAAAGATTCCGGCGAGATTCCTTTCAAAAAGCAGCCGGTAGCGCTGGTCGGATTCAATCCGGGCGAGTTCCGCCTCCTTGCGCTCGGTGATGTCCGAGAGCACGCCGTCGGCGTACATCACACCGTCTTCACTGTGAGTTCGGATTGCGCGGTCGCGCACCCAGATCCAACGGCCGTCCTTGCGCTGGGCGCGGAACTCCTCGTCGAAGGGCTTGCCCTCCGAAAAGAGCGCCTGAAGGCCCGCAATGAAGCGCTGCCAATTCTCGGGATGAATGCGCTCCAGCAACAGGCCTGCTGGGTTCTCGTAGACTTCTTCGACGGAATAACCGAACATGCTCTCAACATTGGGACTGACGAAAATGATGCGCAAGTCTTGCGATGCCGTCCAGGCTACATCGGGCAAGCTGGCTACCAGCCTACGCAGCCGCTCTTCGCGGGCGCGCAACTCCTCGTCCGACGTAGCCAGCGCGGCGGTGCGGATGGTAACCATGTTTGCGAGGTCGTTGTTGGTTTCGCTGAGTCGTCGCAGGATGGCGTAGATCAGGCCGCTGGTGATGGCAACGTACACGAAACCCTTAAGAATGCCCCAGCGAGTTGCGGCTGTCACGGTAAGCGAGAAATGTCCTACGAGTCTATCGGTGAGGAAAATCCACGCGCAGGAAAACGCGACGTATGCGCCGGTAAACCAAATCGGCCGGCCAGTTCGCAAATAGCTCCGCCAAGACTGAATGAGTGGCTTCATTCAGATGTCCTTCCCTACTCGAAGCTGCACCTACCAGGGAGCAACTTGCAGGCCCCACTACGTTCATCGGCCGATCCGGCGGGCGCAAAAGATTGGCCGGAAAGGTGAAGGCTACCTCTGGAAATTCCGGCAGCCGAATGGGAAGCATGTTAACTCTTCCGTATACGACCCTACGTGACCGGTGCCACTCAACCATGTGACGCGTGGCGCATTTCAAAGGCCGAAAGTTGTAATCAGCGCGAAGTTCCAGATGCCCTAGTGAGGATGGCGTGGCGCCTCTCGTATAATCCCAATAAACCACCGCAACTGGCGCCAGGGACCTGATGGTAACGCCCGACTACAAGAGTTTCCTGCACTTTAGCCGCGACGCCACCTTGATTCCGGTGGCGAAGACGTTGAGTGCCGACCTACTGACACCGGTGGGGGCGTTCCTGAGCGTCGCCGCCCACCAGAAGTATGCCTTCCTGCTGGAGTCGGTCGAAGGGGGCGAGAAAATTGGCCGCTACACGTTTGTCGGGGCGCAGCCCCGCATGGTGCTCACTGCTCGCGGCCGGGAGTTGACGATTCGCCGGGGACCGGACGAAGAGCGCCGCACCGGCAACGTCAACGACGTGTTGCGCGAGACGCTGCGCCAATTTCGTCCCGCGACGGTGCCCGGATTGCCGCCGTTCACCTCCGGTGGCGTCGGGTATTTCGCATACGACATGGTGCGGCAGTTCGAACGCCTTCCCGAGACAGCCAAGGCCGATGTCGATTTACCAGATTGCATCTTTACGTTCTATGACCGCCTGCTGGCTTTCGATCACCTGAAGCACCAACTGCATATCATCGCCGCCGCCGATGTGCGCGCGGAGTCTCCGCGCAAGGCCTACGATCGCGCGCTGGCCGACATCGATGCCCTGGAACGTAAGCTGGTGCGCGGCATTCATCGCCAGGAACTGGGCTGGTCGGCTCCCGCCAAGCGCAAGCCGATCAAGGTGCACACCAGCACAACGCACGAGGAGTTTCTCGCCAGCGTGCGACGCGCCAAGGAATACATTGCCGCGGGCGACATCTTCCAAGTAGTGCTGTCGCAGCGCCTCGATTTCAAACCGCCAGCCGAGCCGTTCCAAATTTATCGCTCCCTGCGTACGGTGAACCCTTCTCCGTATATGTTCTTCCTGCAGCTCGACGACATTCACGTAGTTGGGGCTTCGCCGGAAATGCTGGTTCGCATCACCGGACGAAAATTGGAGTACCGCCCTATCGCGGGCACGCGGCGGCGTGGCGAAGAGGCCTCTGACGACGAGCGCCTTATCGAAGAGCTTCGCACGGACGAGAAGGAGCGAGCCGAACACGTGATGCTGGTCGATCTGGGGCGCAACGACCTGGGACGGGTGAGCGACTACGGCACGGTCAAGGTGCGCGACCTGATGTATGTGGAGCGCTACTCGCACGTTATGCACCTGGTGTCGGCGCTGGAAGGCCAGCTTCGCAGCCCGCTCGATGCGCTTGACGCAGTGGCTGCGTGCTTTCCGGCAGGCACGCTGAGCGGTGCACCGAAGGTTCGCGCGATGGAAATCATTGAAGAGCTGGAACCCGTGCGACGCGGCGTTTATGGCGGAGCGATTCTCTATGCTGATTACGCCGGCAACCTCGATTCCTGCATCGCTATTCGCACCATGATCCTGCATCGTGGTCGCGCTTACGTGCAGGCGGGAGCGGGCATCGTGGCCGATTCCGATCCGGAGAGTGAGTACCAGGAGTGCATGAATAAGGCGAGTGCGCTGTTGCGGGCGGCGGAGAAAGCAAGTGGCTAGTGGCTGGTGGCTAGTGGCTAGTGGCTAGAAGAACTGGAGGAATTGTGGCAGTTAAGCAGTACCAGGATCTGATTGCGTGGCAGAAAGCCATCGCACTTGTGACCGAGATCTATAAAGCGAGCGCCAGCTTCCCACGCGACGAAATATACGGTCTAACGAGTCAGCTTCGAAGAGCTGCAGTTTCAGTTCCTAGTAATGTCGCAGAAGGGCAGGGCCGTGCAACGTCGGGGGAGTTTATACAGTTCCTTTGTCACGCTCGGGGATCGCTATTTGAGGTCGAAACGCAAGTTATCGTGGCCCACAACCTTACCTACCTTTCCGATGGACAGTGCGAGGAACTCATAGCGAGGATTTCGGAGCTGGGCCGAATATTGAATGGCTTGATTACGTCTGTCCAACGTCGAAAGGAAACGGGCGCTAGCCACCAGCCACTAGCCACTAACCACTGAAATGATTTTCGTCCTCGACAATTACGACTCGTTCACCTACAACCTGGTGCAGTACATCGGGGAGATGGGTCATGAAGTTGTGGTGCGCCGCAACGACCAGATCACCGTCGATGAGATCGAGCAACTCCGGCCAGAACGCATCGTAATTTCTCCCGGGCCTTGTACTCCGCAGGAGGCTGGAATCAGCATTGCCGTGATCAAGCATTTCGCTGGCGGCGTGCCGCTGCTTGGGGTGTGTCTCGGGCACCAGGCCATTGGCGCGGCTTTCGGTGGAAACGTAGTCCGCGCCGCCAACCTGATGCACGGCAAGACCAGTTCGGTGGAACACGATGGGAAGACGATTTTTCGCGGAATTCCGTCTCCCATGATCGCCACGCGCTATCACTCGCTGGTGGTCGAAGAGAAAGGACTGCCGGCTGAGCTGGAGATTTCTGCGACCTGCCTCGATCGCGATGGCAACCGCGTGATCATGGGACTGCGGCACCGCAAGTATGCTGTCGAAGGGGTGCAGTTTCATCCCGAGAGCGTGTTGACCGCTCACGGCAAGCAGTTGGTCCACAACTTCCTACTAATGTGCAGTTAATAACCCACTTAATGGCTATGGCGAAATCTCGCGGTTGAGCGTCAACTTTATTGAGGGGCGCGGCGGTGTAGAGTTGCGCGCGCCCGGGCAAAGCGTGATGACCGATCTGCTCTCGATCCTGCGAGTCATTCCTCAACGCAATTCACGGCAAAACCTCGTCTTGCGTTATGGCGGAGCTATTGCTGTTTCGCTCGCCTTCATCGCTGCACGGTGGATGCTGGGCCGGTTCGTTATGGACGACGGCTTCCCTTTCGCAGTGCTGTCACTTCCCATCGCACTGTCCGCTTTCTACGGCGGCCTCGGTCCGGGTATTGTTTCGGTGCTGGTAACCGTGACGCTGAGTGACTACTTCCTGGTTCCGCCTCTCTACACACTCGGACTCCCGGGCCCCAAGGCCGTGGTGGGCACATTATTGTTCGCCATTTCGGGTCTCGTCATTTCTGCCCTGGGCGAGGCGAGCCGGGAAGCTGTTCTCCAAGCCTCCAATGAGGCCGAAATCCGCAAGGTTGCGCAACAGCAGTTGCAGGTCAACGAGGAGCGGCTGCGCATCACCGAGCGAGTGGTGTCCGGCGGCGTGTGGGACTGGGACATTGCCAGCGATAGTGTGTATTGGTCCGACGGATATCAGCGCATTCTCGAGTACACCCTTGACGAAAAGCCGTCGCGACAGAAGTGGCTGGAGAGTCTGCATCCCGACGATCGCGACCGGGTTGTGGGGCAACTGGATGAGCTGTTTCGTCGACGGCTGCACAATTGGTCTGAGGAGTATCGCGTTCGTACCGCCAGCGGCCGCATCCGGTGGATCGCAAGCCACGGCCAGGTGATCTACGATGCCTCGGGAAAACCCAAGCGGATGGTCGGCATCAATCTCGACATCACTGCCCGCCGGGCCGCCGAGGGCGGCAGCCGCGATTCAGAACTACGCATGCATCTGGGCTGACTTCCTTCTGACAATCACCAAGAACTTGATCTGAATTTGCCTGGTCATCGAGGATCGGTACAATTGTGGCGGCCCGCCCCTGATACCTATATCGCGGGTGACACGCCAGCGACGTCACACGCATTACTGAAGAATATGCCTGATAGCGTAGAACTCCGGGGAATCCACAAAACCTACGATCGCTTCGTCGCCGTCGATCACCTTTCCTTCAACATTCGCGAAGGTAGCGTATACGGATTGCTGGGCCCCAATGGCGCCGGCAAGACTACGAGTATCCGGATGATGATCGGCATCAATATTCCTGACGAAGGCGAAGTGTGGTTGTTTGGCGAGAAGTTTCATCGGGAGCAATTGCAGCGCGTTGGCTACCTGCCCGAGGAGCGCGGCCTTTATAAGAAGATGAAGGTGCTCGATCACTTGATTTTGCTTGGGCGCCTGCATGGTATGTCGACTGCTCGAGCGAAACAGGTTTCGCTGGACTGGTGCGAGCGCCTTCAACTGTCGGAGTGGACGCAGAAAAAAGTCGAAGAACTGTCGAAGGGGATGCAACAGAAGATACAGTTTATCGCGGCGTTGCTGCACGATCCCGATCTACTGATCCTCGACGAACCGTTCTCCGGCCTGGATCCCGCTAACGCCGTGATGCTCAAAGACGTGATGATTGAATTGCGGAAAGAGGGCAAGACCATTCTGTTCTCCACTCATCGGATGGACCAGGTCGAGCGCCTGTGCGATTCGATCTGCCTTATCGATCACGGCCGCAGCGTGCTCGAAGGAGAACTGAAGAAGATCAAGGCCAGCTACGGCAAGAACACGGTGCAAATGCAGTACGAGGGACATCCTCCCTTGGAAGGCTGCGACCTCATACAGTCGTTCAACAATTACGGTAATTACGTGGAGGTCAGGCTGAAGCCTGGCGCTGACTCGCAGGACCTGCTGCGACTGTGCGCGCAGCACGCCCGCATCAGCCGCTTTGAGCTGGTCGAGCCCTCGCTGGAAGAAATCTTCATCGATGTGGTGGGCCAAAATGCATAACACCTGGCTGATCATCCGGCGCGAATATCTGGAGCGCATCCGCAGCAAGGCGTTCATCATCATGACGCTGCTGATGCCGGTGTTCATGGCATCGACGATCCTGATACCGGCCATGCTGTCCGACATGAAGTCGGGAGGCACGCGCCACATCGTGCTGGTGGCCAATAATCCGGAGATCGCCGAGGCGGTGAAACAGCAGTTGATCGCCCCCCAGGGCAACCAGCCGGCGGACGCGACGGGCGACGCAGACAAGTCGAACCGGAAAGCGTCTGGGCCGCGCTATGCCATTGACATCAACACCAACATCACGGAAGCTGAGCGCAGTTCACTGCGGCAGCAAATTTCCGACGGCAAGATCGACGGCTTTCTCTGGCTTGCGGACAGCGACCTCGCCAATCACAAAGTGGCCTACAACGCGAAGGATGTGACCGACTTCGGCGAAAGCATCGAGTTGCGCAATGCCGTCCAGACTGCGCTAACCAAGCGCCAGTTGGCGCAAAAGGGAATGAACGGCACCGAGGTTGAAGCGCTGCTCAAGCCCATCGATCTCGACTCCATCCGCATCGAGAAGGGTAAGGAAGGCGCCAGCGGCATCTCCGTATTCCTGGTCTCGTTCACCATGGTGATGCTGCTCTACGTCAACGTGCTGATGTACGGATTTGCGGTGATGCGCTCCATCATCGAAGAGAAGAGCTCGCGTATTCTGGAAGTTCTCCTGTCTACGGTGACTTCGAAGCAACTGCTCGCGGGAAAGATCATTGGCGTTGGCGCGGTCGGCTTGACGCAAACTCTCATCTGGCTGATGGTGGGACTGGCATTTTCTGTGCCGGGACTTGTGGCTTCACATTCCATGATGTCCAACGTTCACATTCCCATGGCCGGCGTGGTTGCTTTCGGAGTGTTTTTCATCCTCGGCTATTTCCTCTATTCGACGATGTATGCCGCGCTGGGTGCGATGGTCAATTCCGATCAGGAAGCGCAGCAGGTGCAGTGGCCGGCCATGCTGCCCATCATCTTCGCAATCGTGCTGAGCACGCCAGTTCTGCAGCATCCCAACTCTCCGCTGGCGTTCTGGACGTCGATGGTCCCCTTCTTCGCGCCGATCCTGATGTTCGTCCGCGTGATGGTCGAAACGCCACCGATGTGGCAGATCGTTCTCTGCATCGCATTGATGCTGCTCACCACATGGGGACTGCTCGGACTGTCTTCGCGCATCTATCGCGTGGGGATTCTGATGTATGGCAAACGGCCAACGCTGCCGGAACTTAGGCGGTGGTTGAAGTACTCGGGGTGAAGAAAGTGGCTAGTGGCTAGTGACTGGTGGCTAGTCAAGAGCTTCACGGCTTGAACGTGACTGCAGATTCCTTGAGGTGGGTCAAAATCCCCGCCAAGAACTTTCCCATCGCATCACCCGAAACTTGAGACCTTGCTTGTCTAGCCACCAGCCACTGACCACAAGCCACTGATTTAGAATTCTCCCGTGCCCCACGAATCCAGCGCCGCCGTGGACGATGCCGGCGAACGCCAATTCACGCTGATGCACCGTTTGCAACTCTGGCTCGTCTCCTGGATCGTCCCGGCGTTTCTCTACGTGATCGGGCCCACGCTGCGGGTCACCTTCTCCTGGGAAGAAGGCTCGATCGGCAGCTTGGACAACATTCATCCTGGGATCTTTCCGTTCTGGCACCGTTGCGTGCTCGGGGCGGCGTGGATCTTTCGCCATCGCAACCTGGCGGTGCTTACCAGCCAAAGCCGCGATGGTGAGTTCATCGCCCGGGTAATCCACCGCATGGGATACCCAGCCGTGCGGGGCTCCAGCTCTCGCGGAAGCCAGCGCGGTTTGCTCGAACTGCACAAACTGGTCACGAACGGTGGTGGCGTGGCGTTTACCATCGACGGTCCGCGCGGTCCGCGCTACGTCGCGAAACGCGGACCGGTGCTGCTAGCCCGCACCACCGGAGTTCCCATCACGGCGTTCTATGTGGCGATGGAAAAAGCCTGGGTGCTCAACACATGGGACGGGTTCATGATTCCCAAGCCGTTCTCACGAGCGTACGTTCGTGTCGCCCGCAAGATCTTCGTTCCTCCCGACGCGGACGATGACGGACTAGCCTCGGCGCACGTCGAAATGCAGGAAGCCCTCGAACGCATCACTGCCTACGCGGAGTCGCAGTTTTCCTCGCCGCGCGGGTTTGACACTGCTTCCTCTGGACGCTAGAGTCAGAGTTTCCCCTGGGGCAAATTTGAGCCCCGGGTTGTTCTTTCCAGTGCATCTTTATCCACGATTGGTTCGCGCGTTTCGCCCACTGGGGCGGAACAGGGAAGCGGGTGCGAATCCCGCGCTGCCGCGCAACTGTAAGCGAGCTGTTTGGCGCCAGGCCACTGCACAAACGGGAAGGCCTCCGTCGTAGTACGCGATGTCCGCATCGCAACTCGCAAGTCAGGAGACCGGCGCGAATCGTCATCTATCCAACCCCTTTCGCGTGAGGAGGAGTGTTGACCCGCATTCGCGTTATTCTTTTCTGCTTGCTGACTTCCAGCGCGCTGTTCGCTGCCGACCTGAAACTCATCGTGCAAAGCCCCTCCGGCGAGCGCGTGTCCGGAGTGCAGGTGACGCTCTATCGCTCCAGCGATAACGCAGGCGTGGGGATTCTCACGACCACCGGCGATGGTGTTGTCGCGTTTTCGAATCTAGCCGATGGCGCTTATCAGGCTGTCATCCTCGCGCCCGGATTCGCGGCGCAGTCGTTGCAGGTTACGGTTCCGCAGGCTGAGCCGCTGGTCGCGCAATTGAAGCTGGCGACAACACCCCAAACCGTCGTAGTCTCAGCGACCGCGACGCCCAGCACCGTCAACCAAACAGCTGTCTCGCTGGACATGTTGAGTAGCGATCAACTCACGCTGCTCAATCCGCCCGCCGCCGGCGACGCCCTCAATTACGTTCCCGGAGCCATCGTTAACACCAGCGGACGCCGCGGCAGCCAGGCTAGCTTGTTCGTTCGCGGCGGTGAGTCGAGCTATAACAAAGTGATCATTGACGGTGTGCCGGTCAACGATCCCGGCGGGTTCTACGACTTCGGCGTCACTCCCATGAACAACATTCAGCGACTGGAAGTGGTGCGCGGACCAGAGAGCACCATCTACGGAACGGACGCGATGACCAGCGTAGTACAACTCTGGACTACGACCGGCACGACCTTGAAGCCGGTGTTCGAATTCGGGGCCAATGGCGGGACGTTCTCCACCGCCAACGGATACGCATCGGTGGCAGGCGCTGACAACATCTACGACTACAACTTATTCCTCAACCAATTCGATACCCAGGGACAAGGCATCAACGATGCCTATTCCAACGGACTGCAGGGCGGCAACGTCGGCATTCGCTTTTCGCAACGAGTCGCGCTTCGTCTGCGCCTGCGCCATTCGAACAACTGGACGGGCGTCCAGTCGAATTGGTGGTTCAATGGCGTTCCGGTGCTGCCCCCGAACTCTAACCAACTCGCCCACCAGAACAATTTTCTGGCCAGCGCCGAGCTGGCCGTTAGCGGTCCTGGAGCATGGCAACACACCTTCACCGGATTCGAGTACAACCACCTGCAGGCGAATTCAGAGGCCACGGTCGATCCGGGACGCGAGTTCATCGATAGTACCTTCTCGAACCTCAGCAAGTACAATCGCGCCGGTTTCGAATACCAGGGACTATGGACGCCTCGCCCCTGGGCGCAGACCGTCGTCGGCTACACCTTCGAAGACGAGAACGGATTCATCCATTCCGAATTCGCTCCCGGCACGCCCTATTTTTCCGTCAGTGATACCCATGGGCTTCGCTTCAACAACTATCTGTTTGGACAGGAGATGCTC
>Ga0207927_1000550_pt1 | contig 15924 bp, 10 predicted proteins | sample NGESurdeep072012_2_FD_184456 | JGI IMG/M metagenome (GOLD analysis project Ga0207927, IMG submission 184456) | Arctic peat soil microbial communities from Barrow, Alaska - NGEE Surface sample 210-2 deep-072012 (SPAdes) | ecosystem: Environmental > Terrestrial > Soil > Wetlands > Peat ... | reverse complement strand
CACGAGAAGGTCGCTTTCGGACAGCGCTCCTGGCGGCTCGGCTTCAACCGTCAGCTCTTCTCCCTGAAAGCCGTCGGAAGGCGACAGGAGGATATCGGAGCCGATCCGGCTGTAGGACGCTCCTTCGCTCAGAAGGACCCCGTCGCGCAGGACGCGAAGCCGTGCCGGAAACGGTCCCGAAAGGCGCAAGAGCGCGAGTCCGCCGGCAACATGCAGCGTCAACGGCTGAGAGGGATCGAGCCCGGCATCCCCCACTTGGACATCGACGCTCGGACTTCCGAAGATCTTCATCGAAAGCGCGTTCCCGGCGGGGTCGACGGTGGCGTCGAGTCCTGCAGGCGTTCCGTCCGGCGGGCCGATCCTTCCGAGCCGAGCCCAGTAGTAGCTCCTCTCTGTCGCGTCGTACGTCGTCGCCACGACCCGGTCCGGATGATGCGTCCGGATCTTGCCCTGCATGAAATCGAAAAGCGGCTTCGGGGCGAGCACCAGCTCTTCCACGTGGTCGACGCCCGCCGGATAGGACGTTTGGAAGACGTAGCCGCTGGAATCCTGGAGCCGGAGCTCGGAAAGGGTCGGCACGGAGCCCCGGGCATCCTTGAATCCCGGCGTGTCGGCGATGTGGTGCGTGTTGCGGTAAGGGAAAAGCGCGGTCGAATCGGGGACGCTGGTATCGGCCGTGCCGTGCGCCAGATAGAGAGGAATGTTTCGGGCGTTGCCGAGATAGAAGCGGGCAGACTGCGCAAACCAGCGGGCCAGCACCGGACCGGACGCGCCGACGAAATCGCCCCCCGCCGCCGCGCGAAAATCGGGAAACCCCGGGGACCAGATCTGCCCCTCGAAGGCATCCGACGGACCCGAGCCGTCGCTGATGGACGCGAAGCGGTCCGGGTTCTTCAGTCCGATCAGGAGTGCGCCCTTCCCTCCTTGCGAGAAGCCGGCGAGGTGGACGCGGTCCGGATCGATCCGGAACGACGCGAGCGCGTCGGCCAGGCAGGCGAGGACATCGGTCTCGTCGGGGATGCCGTTTACGCCGTCGACATACTGCGTCGAATACGCGCCGATCGTGGTGTCGAAGCGCCCCTGCCAGAAGACGAGGACGAAACCGCGCGCATCTGCCTCGGCCTCGTACCCATCCGACTGAAACGAGGCCGCCCCTCCCCCTCTGCCATGCAGAAAGAGGACGGCGGGCATTTGGGAAATGCCGTCGTACCCGGCGGGCGTCCGAACTTGATAGAAGCGAGCGGCACCGTCCGCCGGTGAGACGTACGTGCGGACGTAGAGCACCGGCCCGCCGAGAAGCGGGCCCGGGCCGGAGATGGCGAAGAGAAGGAGCAGGATCCGGAAGCGTCGGGACATCTCGTTTAGGCTTTCTCGGGGCATCCTAACCGACCTGAGGTACCGCTTCCCGATCGCCGTGCCGCTTCGGCGCTGTAGCGGTGGACCTTCCTGGGACCCTTGATTCTGGCCATCTCCACCTCCTCGAGCGTTAGGCCAGAGTGTCAACTTTATCGGGTCGACTGCCGAGATGGGATGAGAAGGCCGGTCTCCCCGGCGCAGTCGGAAAATCGGCTGCAGGGATATTGCGGGCTCGAGGCCCAGGAAAGGAGACCGGCGGACTGTCCTCGCCAAGGGGGTCCCGATATCTCAATCAGCGGCGAGCGCAGCGAGGCAATGACCGCCGCGTAGGATGAGCCTTTCGAGTGCGCACGATTTCTCCTTCGTCCAGCTTACGATACCTGGTATGACCGTCCCGGGCCTGGTTGCCTCCAGCTTGGCTGTCCCAAGCTTCCTCTACGGTACCGCGTGGAAGGAGCAGGAGACCGAGCGGCTGACCCGCCTCGCTCTCGAAGCTGGCTTCAGGGGCGTCGACACGGCGAACCAAAGGCGCCACTACTTCGAAGCCGGCGTCGGCGCAGCGGTGAAGAGAGCCATCGCCAGCGGAGTCGTGCGGCGCGAGGAGGTGTTCCTTCAAACCAAGTTCACCTACGTCGGCAGCCAGGACCATCGCCTGCCGTACGATTCGAACGCGGACCTGGCCACTCAGGTGCGCCAGTCCTTCGCGAGCTCGCTCGAGCACTTACAGGTCGATTCCATCGATTCGTACGTTCTTCACGGACCCTCGAGCGGCCGAGGTCTCACCGCAGGCGACCGTGAGGTGTGGCGGACGATGGAGGAGCTTGAGGCCGCTGGACGAACCCGATTCCTCGGAATCAGCAACGTAGCTTTGGACCAGGTCGAGGAACTGTGGAAACACGCGGTCGTCCCACCCACTTTCGTCCAGAACCGCTGCTTCGCGAGCCTCGGGTGGGACCGCGCAGTTCGTGCGTTCTGCCGCGCGAAGGGCATCGTGTACCAAGGCTTCTCCCTGCTCACCGCCAACGGCAGGGAGCTCCAGCATCCCGCTTTTCTTCGCCTCGTCGCCCGCATCGGGAAATCCCCCGCGCAGGTCGTCTTCCGCTTCGCGCACCAGGTTGGCATGCTGCCGCTGACCGGGACGACAGACGTCAAGCACATGCGCGAGGACCTCGAAGCACACCGGTTCGAGCTGTCCGAGGAGGACGTGCGTTTGATCGAGACGATCGGCACGGCCGCCACAGCGCGTTGAGGCGTGGAGCCACAATGGGAGTTGTGGCCCGTCCTGGCGCCTGGAGAAGAGCGCAGGAAACGCTCCCGTCCGGACGGAATGCCGGTCTACCGGTCGGGATTGAGAAGGAAATCGAGGGCGTGACTCTGGTCTCTACGCGCCACAGCATCCGGCAATTCCCATTGCGCCCCTACAGTCCCCGGCAATTCCTACTGCGCCCCTACACAGGACGTCACAGGACCTCAGCGCGTCCCGGAAATTCTTCTTCGGCGCTTGCGCGCCTAATCGTCGAGCGGCGTGCCCAGGAGTGGTCCTCCGCCGCGCGCGGCCCAGAATCCCCAAGCGGCGAATGCGAGGACGACCAGCACAAAGAGGGCGCCGTAGCCCGCGTACCAGGCCGAAGCGTCGAGCGTCAGGGGCGCGCTCGTAAGCAAGTTCTGCACGACGAAAACCGCCCCGAGGCCGACGAAACCAAAACGGAGGAGGGCGACGACGATAAACGTCGCCGTGAGAGCCGCGGCCGGCACTTCGAGGATGGCGTTCTCCTGTCCGGCATTCAACCCGAATTGAAGCGCCCAGACGAGGCCGATCGCGAGAGGTCGCCGCCGCAGGAGCAGCGTTCCGACGAAGAGAACTGCCGTGAAGAAGAGCGTCTGCATCAGTGTAAGGAAGAGACGGCCCGCCAGGTCGGCCGCGGCGCCACGGATCCCGCCGAGCGCCAGGGCGTCGAAGAAAATCGGTGTTTGGCCGCCCGACGCCGCGAAGGAGGGTGCGGCGTTCGCGGCGACCAGGAGAAGGAACGAGGCGCAGCCCAGGAGCAGCCCGCCGAGGAGGTCGCGTCCGACGAGAGGATCACCGAAGCGGCCGACCACTAGGCGACTCCATGAGACGAGGAGGTCGGGATGGTGCCGACGGAAGTACGGCTCGAAGGCGAGGTAGAGGACCCACACGATCGCGGCGAGGGCCGCCGGGTGGAAGAGGATCGGCGCTAGCGGCACGAGCGAGTCGAGGTTCCCGAGCGCGGCCGGATGTACGGAGAAGACCCCAAACCCGAAATTGGCGATGAACACGGCGGCGGCAATCCGGGCGGCCCCGCGCCGGTCGCCGCGACCGAGCCGCGCGTTGCGCCGCGCGAACCACGCGGCGGCGGCGACGACAGCGAGGACGGATATGAAGAAAAGTCCGCTCCCGAGCTTCGCGCGGAGCGCCACGGGTCGGGGAGCATCGCGCGACGGATTGCTCCACGGCGCGACGATCTCGAATGAGACGGGCCGGCCCCGGAAGGCCGCGGCGACGACGTGCAGCGTCACACCGCCGTCCCCCGGCATCGGACCGCTGAAGCCCGCGATCGAATCAAAGGGAACCCGAGGAAGCCATGCGGGCGCGGACACAACGAAAGACCTGACGTCGAGCCCGGCTTCGGAGAAAAGGGCGTCCCATCCGGGAGGCGCCGTGGTCCCGGCGGTGGAAGGCAACGCCTGGGGAGGAACGGCCACGAACGAGCGAAGCCGGCCCTCGGGGTCGAGGACAACCGTCAGCATCCCGGTCACGTCGTGCGGCGGGTCGGATGACTGCACGGAGCCTGTATCGTCGTAAGGGATGAGCGGACGCGGACTCTGGCGATACTCGAAAGCCGCAGGCTTCCACCAGCCGGATCGGAGGCCCCGCGCCCATCCCGGCCTCCCGGCCTTGGCGAGGAAGCTCAGGTAAGAGTAGTCGCGGGAAAACCAGCCGGCCGAATCGGCCGGGGCATCGGTCCACCCGAGCCGTCGCGCGATCTCACGTGCGCGCTCCTCGAGGGCGTCGGGCGGCTTCGGAAGCGGTGAGAGGCCGAGGTCGGTTCCCCAGCGTGTCATTACGACGCCGAGTCCAAGAAGGACAACGACGCCGGCGAGAAGTGCAGCAGCCCGGCCGAGCGGGATGACGCCCTCGGGCCCCGCGGCCGCGACCATCTCTGGCGAGGGCGTTTCGCCCGCCGCGAGCGCGGCGGCGAGCGGGTCACCGCCCGGAAGCGCGCCGGCGACCTGGACCGCCGAGGATGGCCGAGCCCGAGGGTCCTTCTCGATGCAGCGCAGGATCACGCGCTCGACGGCGGGGTCGAAGCCTGCGAGGACGTTGGATGGTGCGGTCGGCGTTTCCTGCTCGTGCTTGCGCCTCATCTCGGCGAGCGTCGGCGCGTCGAAGGCTCGCTTGCCGGTTGCGACCTCGTAGAGGACCAGCCCGAGCGCATACAGGTCGCTTTTGACTGAGGCGGGCTTGCCCGCGAGCTGCTCGGGCGCCATGTAGGCTGGCGTCCCCGAAACCTCGCCGACGTTCGCGGCATCCTCGGCCGCGACGGCAAGGCCGAAGTCCGTGATACGCACGCGCCCTCGACCATCGAGCATTATGTTTGCGGGCTTAAGGTCGCGGTGGAGGACGCCCTTCTCGTGTGCGGCGTGGAGGCCGGCGCAGAGCTGCCGGGCGATGTCGACCGTCTTGTCCACGGGGAGGTGCCCGATCCTCTTCAGAAGCGAGGCGAGGTCCTCGCCGTCCACGTACTCCATCGACAGAAAGTGCCGCCCCTCGATCTCGCCGATGTCGTAGATGCGGCATACGTTTGGGTGCGAGACCTGTCGCGCGAGCCTCACCTCGGCGTGGAAGCGCGCGAGGAGCGCCTCGTCGCCCGAGACGGCCTTGGGGAGAAACTTGAGAGCGACCGCCTGGCCGAGCTTGAGGTCCTCGGCGCGGTAGACCTCTCCCATGCCGCCGCGCCCGAGGAGGCCGACGATACGGTACCGCTCGCCAAGCATCGCTCCGGGCGGGAACGCTCCAAGGTCGAGCGAGCCAGAGGAGGCGAGGCGGCCGACGGACGACGACAACCTCGGCGGCACGGGTCTGGGCGCCGAGCCCATCTCTGTGGGGAGGTGCGAGAGCGATGAGGAGATCGCAGATCCGCAACTCGGACAGAAGCGGCCGGCCTTCGGCACCTCGGCATCGCAGCGAGAGCATCGCGTCACGTGGTATCGAGATGCTATCTCACCGAGCTCCTCACCCCGCGTCGATTAGGACGAGTGGTTCGCCCGTCGTCTCCCGATCTCGAGAACCCGGTAGTCTCGGACCACCGCGCTCTGAGACATCAGCCCGGGGTCTCTAAGTCGCCCGAACGCCCCTTCGGAGAATGTATACGGTGCGGTTGGACCGGTGTTTCTCTATGGGGGAAGGGGACTTGCTGCGAGACATGGTGTACGCCCCGGCGCCAAGCGGACCATCCGTCCAGGGAGGTCTGGTCTCGGAGGCTCGCGCGCTGAGCCATTACTCCGGGGATCCTTCAGGGAAAAGGCCGATTACTCGAACCTAAATCGCCGCTCGGACAGAATTCCCGTTTACGGGGCGGGATTGAGGGAGAAACCGAGGGCGTGGCGCTGGTCTTTACGCGCCACATGCCCCCGGCAATTCCCATTGCGCCCCTACAGGGCGGGGGAAAAAAGACTCGACCTCGCCGAGAAAGAGACAGAATGGCTCCGGTTTTACGCGCCCCAATCCCCCGACAATTCCCATTGCGCTCCTTCAGTCTGGGGCATTTGCTTCATTTACTCCGGCAATTCGACGGTCCTAGCTTCTCATGTAGAGCGAGGCGAGAACTCTCGTTCGAAGGCGTGCCCGCCCCTCCCGGCGCGCCGAAGGAGAAGCTTCATGCCGCCTCTTCACCTCGACACCGGCAACACCGGGTTCATGATTCTCTGCTCGAGTCTCGTCATGCTGATGACGCCGGGCCTGGCCTTCTTCTACGGCGGGCTCGTCGGCCGAAAGAACGTCCTCGGCATCATGATCCAGAGCTTCGTCTCGATGGGGTGGACGACGGTCCTGTGGTGGCTCTGCGGGTTCTCGATGTGCTTCAGCGGAGACCTCAAGAGCGGGACCGACTACTTCGGGATCGTCGGGAACTTCGACTGGTTTTTCCTCCGGAACATATCGCTGAATATGGCGAGCCCGAACAACACGATCCCGATGATCGTCTTCTGCGCCTACCAGATGATGTTCGCGATCATCACGCCGGCCCTCATTACCGGCGCCTTCACGAACCGGGTCACCTTCAAGGCGTACATGGCATTCCTGACCGGATGGCTCCTCTTCGTCTACTTCCCGTTCGTTCACATGGTGTGGGGAGGCGGGATCCTCGCGAAGTGGGGCGTTCTCGACTTCGCCGGCGGCATCGTCGTCCACAACATCGCCGGCGTCGCGGCCCTCGCCTCGGTCCTCTACGTCGGCAGGCGGAAAGTCAGGGATCGCGGGCCCCACAGCATCCCGCTCGTGGCGCTCGGCACCGGCCTTCTCTGGTTCGGCTGGTACGGCTTCAACGCCGGCAGCGAGTTCCGGGTCGACTCGGTCACGGCGGTGGCGTTCCTCAACACGGACGTTGCCGCGTCGTTTGCGGCCGTCGCGTGGCTTGTCATGGACTGGATCACGTCGAAAAAGCCCAAGTTCCTCGGGCTCCTCACGGGTGCCGTGGCCGGCCTGGCCACGATCACTCCCGCCGCGGGCTACGTCTCACCGACCGTCGCCTGCCTCATCGGGGTCGTCGCCGGGATCGTCTGCTTCTACGCGGTGGCGCTGAAGAACAAGCTCGGCTGGGACGACGCACTCGACGTCTGGGGCGTTCACGGCGTCGGCGGTTTCCTCGGGATCGTCCTTCTCGGTGTCTTCGCGACGACAAGCTTCAACCCGAACGGCGTGAACGGCCTCCTCAACGGTAATCCGCACTTCTTCTTCGTCCAGCTCGGCGCGGTCACCTTCTCGTCACTCTGGGCGTTCGTCTTCACGCTCGGGATGCTCTGGGCGATCAACAAGTTCACCCCCGTTCACGTCGAGGATGAGACCGAGAAGGCGGGGCTCGACGAAGGGATCCACGGCGAGCACGCCTACCTCGAGGAAGGCGCGGGCTGAGATGAAGCGCCGTAGGCGTACTCACGGTCGGCCTCGCCGCGTGGCCCTTTGAAAAAGGACGAAGCGGGTAACAGGAGCCGGCCAAGGGATCGTGGGCTCGGCTCCACGAGCCGCTTTCTCCGCGCAACATTGGGTTACGGGAGCGAATCGGGAAACGGGGAAGTAAGTAGCTTGATCCCATAGGAGCGGCTCGTGTGCTCCTACGCGCCCTTATGGCCACCCTTGGACTGCGGCTTCGGCGGCGCAGGCTTGTGTAGGGGCGCAATGGGAATTGCGGCGGGCGTTGGCGCGCACAGACCAGTGTCGTCGCGATCACTCGCGAGGCCTGTAGGTGATAAGGCTCTTACCTCCTGATGGTTAGCTCGAGCCGGTTCGCCCGCCGTCTCCCGATCTCCAGCACCCGGTAGTCACGGACTACCGCGCTCTGAGCCATCAGCCCGGGGATCCTTCAGGAAAAGGTGGGTTTCTCGAACCTAAATCGCCGTCCGGACAGAATGCCCGAGTACGGGCCGGGGTCAAAATACTCGGCCCTACCGAGAAAGAGACAGAATGGCGCCGGTTTCACGCGCCACAGCCCCCCGGCAATTCCCATTGCGCCCCTACACGACGGAGCAATTCATAGGTCCCTTCATGCGGAAATGGTCTCCGCATCATCAGTGTGTTAGGCGCGGAACTCAGCCGGGCGAGTGCGGCGATCTGCCCTTCGCAGCCTGTTCCCACCGTTCGACGTCGACCCCCTTGATTAGAAACCATCCGGCGAGCGACACGATCGCGATGAACGTGGGCAGAAGCAGGACATCGGAGGCCATGGACGGCAGCAAAACCAGCGTGACACTCTTCGCGATGAAACCAAGACCTGCTGTCATCAGGATGACGCCGAGGAAGCAGGGCAGGTAGCGCGATCGAAAGATGAGATAACCACGGAGAACGCTCGCGATCCCGTAGAACACCATGAAGATTCCGCCGGCGGAACCGAAGAGCTTCAGCGTTAGCATCGCCATCTCCCTAATCTGATCGGGCGAAAACGACTTGAGTAGAGAACTACTCCGCAGAATGATCCCCGCCGAGAAATAGGAAAGTTCGGCGACCGCGTAGAGCGCAGTCGAGATCAGTCCAAAGAACGCAGAAAGCAGGGCGAGATTCCGATCGGCCGGCTTAAGTAAAACATAAAAAGCGAGGATCAGTGTGACGTCGCAGACCGCTTCAACGAGATAGCTCGCGAATCCAAGGCGAAACAGAAAGTCCCCGCTGGTGATGTTTCTAGCCGTTGCGGTAGCGTCCCCCGCGACGACCAGCCGGGAAGGCACGTAGAGCTCACCGAAGATTCCGGCAGCCATGGTCACCAGAAGAAGAAACCCGGCCAGCCGCGCATAGTTCTGAACGTTCGTTTTCATACGGCTCCCTCGCGAGACTCAACGGGCCGCAGCGACTGCTCGGACTCCCGGAATCCCTTCACGAGAAGCCAGACGGCGAGTGCGATCACGCAAAGTCCCGCAGGAGCAATCAGCGGATAGAGAAATTGATAACCGAGCAGCCCTCGTATCGCCGCGACATTGGACAGAATTGTCGCCATGATTCCGATTGCGGCCAGCCCACGCGGAACTAGCGCGGATCGAAAAAGAATGAGGAACAGCACGAAGACCTTCAAGTGACCCATCAGGAGATTCGTGAAGTGTGTCGATGCCCACGCCGAGCGCGCGATTTGGCTGAGCGCTTCGAGCACGTCATGCTGCGCGCCCGGCTTGTTGTACTGAATGCTCATCGACAACATCGAGCGGACCACATGCGACTCCGCCGCTTCGCCAGCCATTCCGATGACACTCAAAGCAAGAAAGACGAGCGCCATCCGCTCGCCGTGGCGGCGAAAGATTGGCAACCCCTCGATTGCGACCGCTAGTGTGATGCCGCCCAAAACCATCAGCAGCAATAAAGCGATTCGGATCTGGATCGCGCTAGCCGCAGCACCGGCGAGAAACTGGGGCGAGATGACGGCCCGCATCATTCCGATTTCTGTGAAGACCGGCACCGCCAGAATCGCCTGCACAAGGAGCAGCGCTCCAATGATTCGCCCCGCTCTCTTGTTTGAACTGACTCTCTCTTCACGATTCATGTGATCCCCTTGCGAAACGATGTCGGCTCGGACTGCTCTGGCTTCGCGCATGCTCGGTCGTCGACCGAGGCCCTCTCCTGGGTTTGCGACGGAGGGCGGTTTCCTGTGCCCGGGACGCGGCGCATTCCGACGAACGGCGAAGCAGGACAGGCGCCGCCGAGCGATTCCGCTGAACCGCGGCGCGCGGCTCACATCGGCCGGAAGAGATGCAGGTAGCTGCGGCTGACGGGCAGCACCTCCTTGCGCCCCTTCAAGTGGATCTCGGCGGTCTCGTTGTCGCGTCGCCGGACATGGCGGATCGCACGGAGGTTGACGACGATGGACCGATGGACCTGCGCGAACTGAGCCGGATCGACCTGGGCGGCAAAGTCCTTCAGCGGGATGCGAACGACTGCCTCGCCGGGTTGGCCGTCCTCGCCGTGGTAGGCGACGATCGCGTACTTCGCATCCGAGCGCACGTAATCGATGTCGTCGACGGAGATGAGGCGCAGGGTTTCCCCGGCTTGCGCGTGGATGAAGCGCAGCGACGCCGGAGCCGCGGCGCTCTGCAACTGCGCCAGCTGACCCGCGAGCTGCTGCAGCAGCACCTCGGTGTTCGCGGCCGGGCGGGCGCTCTCCAGGCGCTCCTTCAGCCGCGCCACAGTCTCCACGAGACGTGCCTCCTCCACCGGCTTCAGAAGGTAATCGAGCGCGCCCTGCGCGAACGCGTTTACCGCGTAGTGGTCGTAGGCCGTGACGAACACGAGATGCGCGCGTCGTCCGATATGGTTCGCCGCATCGATGCCCGATAGTCCGGGCATGTGGACGTCGAGGAAGCAGACGTCCGGTCGCAGCTCCTCGAAGAGGCGGATGACCTCGCGGCCATTCTTCGCCTGTGCCACCACGTCAAGCTCAGGCCAGACCCGCGCGAGCTGGTTGGTCAGAGCCTCGCGGAGCAGCGGCTCGTCGTCGGCGATCAGCGCGGTCGGACGCGGGAGCATCAGCTCCCCTCCGCGCGTGCCGGAAACCGCACCTCCGCACAGAAACCGTGGGGCGCCTGCGCCGTCACGTCGAGCTGCGCGTCGCCGCCGAACATGAGCTGGAGGCGCTCGCGCAGCGTCGAAAGGCCCGTCCCCAGTCCCTGTGCGTTCTGCCGCAGCCCCACGCCGGTGTCGCGGACGCGGATGGCGCACCGGTCGCCGCTCCGCCCCACGTCGATCTCGATGCGCCCCCCTTCTTCACTCGGGTCGATACCGTGCCGCACGGCATTCTCCACGAGCGTGAGCAGCGTCGTCGGCGGGCAGCGCAGTGCGAGCGCGGACTCCTCGACGTGCAACTCGAACTGCAGGCGATCGGGCATACGCATGTGCATCAGTTCGAGGTAGGCCTCGACGAGCTGCATCTCCCGGCGGATCGTCGAACCCGGTTCGTGCAAGAGAGGCACCGCCGCATGCAGGTACGCGACGAGACTCCGCATCACGGCGGAGGCCCGCGGGGATCCCGCGTCGACGAGAGCCTGCACGTTCGCCAGCGTGTTGAAGAGGAAATGCGGCGCCACCTGAGATTGCAGCAGGTGGAGGCGCGCGGCGAGCGCCTGGCGCTCGAACTCGCTCCTCTCCAGCGCGAAGGCGAGGGCCTGATCGTGGGCGAACGCTTCCTTCTGTCGCAGTAGCGCTCCGAGTGCCGTCCACGGCGCTAGCAGGATGCTGAGGAAGGTCAGCATCATGAAACCGTCCAGCCGGTCCTTGTCCCGCCAGAACGGCGGAGCGCCGGCGTTGGTTGAAAGGACGTAGATTACGACGGTGGTCAGCGGCATGGCCACACCGACGCCAACGACCTGCAGCACCCATCGGGCGAACCACTGCGGCAGTCGAGTCGGCCACACCTCGAAGAGCCCGAACACCGAGACGCCTATCAGTCCAAGCGTGACAGTCCGAAACAGCAGTGACGAGAGACCGGTGGTCCACTGAGAACGGAGCAGCAGGGCGATGGCAAGGGCGAGACCAAGTGCGACGGCGAGGCGTCGCCAACCCTTCGCGAAGGTGAGTTCAGGCCTCACTAAGGAAGGGCGAGATTCAAGCATCGCGACGAGCATAGGTCAACGGACGATCGCTGCGCGAACTCCGCGCGCGCCGAGCGGCGCGAGGATCTCGTAGGGACGGAGGCGCGTGCCGACGCTGATGGTCATGAAGCGGACGGATCTTATCCGCGGGGAAGGGCCGACAGCGAGACGGCGGCAGGTTCAAGTGCCGCGAAACTTCGCACGAGTCATCCCGCGACGGTTAGGACGAGTCGGTTCGCCCGCCGTCTCCCGATCTCCAGCACCCGGTAGTCCCGGACACCGCGCTCTGAGCCATCCACTCGGGGATCCTTCAGGAAAAGGGCCGATTACTCGAACCTAAACTGGCTCTCGCTCCCTGTAGGGCCGCAATTCCCGTTGCACGCCTTCAACGTCGGGCAATTCCTCTTGCAGCCCTACATACCCCCTGGTGTGTCTTGGCACACGCGGACACAGGCAGGAAAAGGCCGGGTGACACACGCCGCTGGCTTCGAGCAGGGTGCCGCCGTTGCGGGGCATGGGTTTAGCGGCCTGCTTGAGCGGAATCGGAATTGCTTATGTCTCGGGTCTGGAGGAAGTGATCCCATGGACCCCGCCTCGACAGTCGTTACGACCGCGACGTTTCTGGCCTCGGTTCCAGCGGCCGCCGCCGGTGTCCGCGCCTATCGTGCGTTCGGTGGCCTGCGCGAGATCTCATGTCCCGAGACCACGGAGGCCGCTCTCGTCAGGATTCACGTCGCACACGCGATCGCCAGCCGCCTCTCGGGCAACAACGAGCTGCGCTTGAAGTCCTGCTCGCGCTGGCCCGGCAAGAAGGGCTGCGACCAGGCGTGCCTCTCTCAGATCGTGGCCTCGCCCGGGGGGTGTCGCGTTCGCGCGCTGCCGACGAGGCTCCCCGCAGGACGGCGGGGAAGTGTCGGTCTGAGTCGAAGGACGGGCGGCAATTCCCATTGCGCCCCCACAGCAGTCACCAAATCGCCTCAGTGCAGGCCATCGACCGAATAGAGATCAGACAGAACGCGCGAGTAGGAGTAGAAGTACCAGGCGCGATCCGGAGCCACGTGAACGGCATAGAGGCCGCTGACGCTCGGCGGGTCGGAGGGCATCAGTTCCCTCCAAAATATCCTGCGTCCGGTTGACAAATCAAGCCGATCAATGTGCAGCGGAAGCCGTCCCATCCGAGCGACGTAGAGCTCGGAGTCGCCGGCGCTCCATCCGAGTGGTGTTTCCCAGGGCTCGATCCCCGGGATCGTGCGAACACCTTCGTCGGTGAGCGAATAGACTCGTGCGATGTGATCCGGCCCGATGGCGAAGAACCTTCGACCGTCAGATGCAAGCGGAAGCTCGCAGATGGGCAAGATCGTCCCCTCTGGGGTCACCGGCCGAAGTTCCTGGCCATCGATTCCCTCCACGTAGCATCGCGGCCCGTGCCCCGGTTCCACGCCCGTAAAGAGGATGCCTTTCCCATCCCGCAACAAGACAGCCATGTAGTAGTCCGCGATGCCGCGGTTGGGAACTCGGATCGGTTCTCCCGGTCCGGTAGGCCACAGAACGAGTTCGGGGGGCGTCGTCCGTCTCATTGACAGCGCCCACTTGCCGTCAGGCGACAGCGCCATGGCTTGGCCATCGCCGAGCCGAACGGCCGGGGAGCCATCGGTCTTCCTGAGATAGACGCTCCAATGGTGCGGATCTCCGCCCTCACCGAACTCGGTTGTGAGAATCGCGCTTCCGTCGGGAGACACGTCATCGACTTCCGAAACATCCAGCCAGGAGAAGTCGTGCTCCAGACTCTGGCCCGGGGCAACCCCAAACACCCCCACTCTCCAGGTGACCTTGTTGACGAGAGCCTGTCCCTCTTTCGACACATCGAAAAGCTGTATCCGATCGGGCATCTGGAGGAGCGGGCGCCGATGGCCGCTTAGGTCCACGGCCGAAAGCGAGTTGCCGCCGTGCCAGCCGAACTCGTACCAGACCTCGTTTCCTGAAGGGGCCCAGGCGATGTCGGCATAGTCCCCGAGCTCGTCGGCAACGAGTGTTGTCTTCTTTCCTCCCGCATCCACGATGGAGATCGATCCGTTCGTTCCAAAGCCCGGCGAGTGCTCGGCGATCGCGATCACCTTTCCGTCCGGAGAGACCCTCATCGAGAGAACATTGTTTTCGGTCTCATACAACCGCCGCCCGATGGGCATTTCGATCACGATGCGCGGCCCGGCGGCCCGCGCAACCGCGAGGGCGCTTCCGTCCGGTGCCCAGTCGGCGAGCACAGCATCCTCGAGAACCTCGTGAGGAGCTCGGCCGGTGAGCGGGACACGGGCCAAGGTGCCTCGGTAGCCGCCCAGGCCTCCAGGTAGCAACGCCGGGTGCGGATGGAGGAGCATCGCAAGCTCTCCCTGCGAGGAAAGAGCGAGCAGTGTGGCGCCCGGAAAGCCGAGGGAACGCGATTCTGGACTCTGGCCCTGTGTCAGGAAGAGATCAACCGGCTTTCCCTCCCAAACGGCGCTAAGAACGACGGTCCGCCCCCCGGTCGCGAATCTTGCGGAATACACGGCACCTCTCCGAAAGGTCAGCCTGTGAAACTGCGGCCCCTGTGAGGGTCTCGTCCTCCACAGGAAGTGGCCTGCAAGGATCCCGACCGACAATGAGGCGAGCGCGACCATGAGCGGCATCGAAATCTCGCGGGTGCGCTTGAGGAGCGGTGCGGCCGGCACCGAGACGTGCCAGAGCGCCTCGAGGTCGAACGCCACGTCCCGCGCTGACTGGAAGCGGCTGGAAGGCTCCTTCTCCAGACAGTGCCGCATGATGCGGTCGAGGCCGGAAGGAATGCTCCTGCCCGTCTCAGCGAGATCGGGGGGCTCCTCTTTCAGGATCGCGGTCATCGTCTCGGGGGCGCTCTCCTTCTGGAAGGGGCGCTTGCCCGAGAGCATCTCGTACAGGACGACGCCGAGCGAGAAGAGGTCGGTCCTCGTATCGAGCGGCTTGCCCAAGACTTGTTCGGGCGACATGTAGCCGACCGTGCCGAGGACGACGCCGACATCGGTCGCAGGCGCTGCGGTGGGGGCTTCCGTGAGAGAGGTCGAAGGGTCGGGCGGCTGCGTCAGCTTGGCAACGCCGAAGTCCAGGATCTTGATCCGTCCGTCCTTCGTGACGAAGAGGTTCTCGGGCTTCAGGTCGCGATGGACGATTCCCTTCTCGTGGGCCGCCGCCAGGCCGTGGGCGACCTGTACGGCATATTGGACGGCTTTTCTGGGTGGCAATGGAGAGCCCAGCTTCTCCCTGAGCGACTCGCCTTCCAGAAGCTCCGAGACGATGTAGGGGCTTCCGTCGTGAGAGCCGATGTCATGGACGACGAGGATGTTGGGGTGGTCGATCTGGGAGGCAGCACGGGCCTCCTGCTCGAAGCGGGACACGCGCTCCGGCTCAGGCGCGAGGCGTGGATGGATGACCTTGACCGCTACGTCACGACCCAGCCGTGTGTCCCGCGCCCGCCAGACCTCGCCCATGCCGCCGGCGCCGAGAAGCGACAGGATTTCGTAAGGGCCGAGACGAGTACCGGGAGCGAGTGCCACTGGTGAGGCTCTTTGTCTTCTCTCGCAGGAGTATCTCAGCATTCCGAGGCACCGCCCGCAGCGCACGTTCGCTTAGAGGCTCAACCCTCCCATGGCTTCGAGGGAGACGCAGAAGGCTCTCAGCCCGCGACGGTTAACACGAGACGGTTCGCGCGGCGCCGTCCGATCTCCAGGACCCGGTAGTCTCGGACCACCGCGCTCTGAGACATCAGCCCGGGGAGCCGGACAGTACTCGAACCTAACGGCGTGAATCACGGCACAGGTAGCCTCGTCCGCTGACCATGTGATCTCGAATCACCCGCGCATGCGTCGCTATACCGGCGGATTCGTAGCGGGAGGAGGTTTCTTGCCCGCACCTTGCCCGATGGGTATCGTTTCGCGCTCTGGTGCGGTTCTTCTGAGCGAATCCTCGATCACGCTGTGTCGGTTAGGGAAACGGACACTTAGGGTTCCTTGAACCCTTTTTCAGGCATAAGCAACCCCCCGAAGTGTTCCAGTGTGCACCTACGAGCCCTTACGGCCGCTCTTAGATTGCGGCTTCGGCGGCGCAGGCTTGTCCGTTTCCTTCAGCTGGTCGCCGATGACGGTCTTTAGGGGGCAGAACGAGAAGGCCGGACACTTCTTGCAACCGACGGCGAGAGCGACGGGACAGAGAGTCATGTTGTGCTCCTTTGTGCCGGGACAGCCTATACACCGAGGGCGG
>Ga0207927_1000548_pt1 | contig 15942 bp, 10 predicted proteins | sample NGESurdeep072012_2_FD_184456 | JGI IMG/M metagenome (GOLD analysis project Ga0207927, IMG submission 184456) | Arctic peat soil microbial communities from Barrow, Alaska - NGEE Surface sample 210-2 deep-072012 (SPAdes) | ecosystem: Environmental > Terrestrial > Soil > Wetlands > Peat ... | reverse complement strand
CAGGCCCCGCCACAGCCGTCGGGCATGTCGTGCGTCGGCGAAACGTCGCTACGGCGCGAGGCCAACCCGGCACGCGGCGAGGTCGCGCAGATGATCGGACGAGGGCCTCTCGCCGGCCTTCTGCTCGTCGCGGCCTTCGCGTTTGCAGCACCCGCTGGCGCGGCCGAAGTGCCTCGGTGGGTCGTGACGGCCACAACCAACCCAACGCACGTGCTCCCACACAGCCCGAGCAGCGCGGCGCAGGAAATCGTAACGACCGGAACAGGCGGCACGTTCAAGCTCTCCGTCGAAACGCCCCTGTGCGAAGGTGCGGAAACCACCGAACCGATCGCGCTCGGAGCGACGGCGGCCGAGGTCCAGGTCGCGCTGGAAGCGCTGTCGTGCGCGGTGCAGCGCGCCAACGTCGAAGTCACGGGCGGCCCTGGCGGGACCTCGCCGTATCTCGTCAACTTCCTGAACGAACTCGCCAGCCAGCCGATTCGCGCGATCAAGGCGGACGGCGCCTCGTTGACGGGCGTTGGGGCAGGTGTGAGCGTCGTCGAGCAGACACGCGGCAGCTACGCCGCCCAGATGACCGTGACGGCCACGAACGTCGGCGGCGCGGCCAGCGACGGTAAGCCGATCACCTTGTCGGATGCTCTGCCGCCGTCCGTGTCTGGCAGTGTCGTGACGGGCTACGACGCCTACGCGAGCGGGTCCGCCTTCGCGGGCAGCGGCGGCGCGGAAATGACGTGCTCGCCGGCACCGGTGACGACGGCGAGCTGCGAATACGCAGGCGCGGTCGATGCCGGCGACTCGCTCGTCATGACGGTCACACTCGACGCCGGTGGAGCGAGCGGAATGCCCGCGATGCTCGCGAACAGCGCGACAGTGTCGGGCGGGGGCGCGAGCGAAGCGTCGGACCCGGCGCCCCTGGTCGTGGACGCTTCTCCGGCTCCGTTCGGCCCGGCCCCGGGCGCAGTTCACACCGATCTGTCAAACGACAGCGCGGGAGGGCACGCCAACGTCAACACGGCGTTTACGCTGAGCACGAGCGATGCCAACGGGGTCGCTGCCAACGCCAAGGACATCCGCCTCGATCTGCCGCGCGGCCTCGTCGCGAGCGCAGTCGACCTGCCCCAGTGCACGATGCACCAGGTGCTCGAAGGCTTCAAGAACCCGAACGCCTGTCCCAGCGACACGATGGTCGGCACTGCCATGGTGACGCTCGGCACCGGCGAGGCTGGCCCGCGCGGGGGCCCTGAGACGGTCATCGTCCCCGTGTACAACATCGCGCCGGCTCCGGGCGAGCCCTTCGCGCTCGCGTTCGACGGCGTGCTGCTCCCCGTACGCATGGACACCAGCATTCTCTCCAACGGCGACTTCAGCGCGCGCGTGACCGTGTCTGGCCTGAGCGAGGCGGCCGTGTTCCTGTCGGCCGTCGTGACGATCTGGGGCGTGCCGGCCGACCACAGCGGCCCCGGTGCCAACGGCGAGCACACGCTCTTCGGCCAGGAATTCGGCGGCCCCAACGGCGGTGAGACGCGCGTGCCGCTGCTGACCAATCCGCAGCAGTGTGCCGAAGCGCTGTCGGGCGAGATGTCAGCAGACTCGTGGTCGCGGCCGGGTGTCTTCGAGCCGGCCGGGGTGCTGTCCGTCGCGCAGATGACCAGCTGCGACCAGCTTTCCTTCGAACCGTCGATCTCGATGATCCCCGACACCTTCCAGGCAGGCGCCCCCGCGGGCTACACGCTCGACATGAAGGTCCCCCAGGACGCGAGCCCCGACGGGGTGGCGACGCCCGACGTTCGCGGCGTCCAGCTCATGCTCCCGCCCGGAACCGTCCTCTCCCCATCGGGCGCGGCTGGGCTGACGGCGTGCTCGGACGAACAGTTCTTCGGCCGAAGTCACGGGACCCAGGAACCCGCCGCCCCCGCGGCGTGCCCGCGGGAATCTCAGATCGGGGTAGCCGAAGTCAGGACGCCGACGCTGCCACTGCCGCTGCGCGGCTCGCTGTTCGTTGGTCAACCGGAATGCGAGCCCTGCACACCCGAAGACGCGGCGTCGGGACGGTTGCTGCACCTGCTGCTCGAGGTCCGCGGCGAAGGCGAATCGGCGATCGTCGTCAAGCTGGCGGGCACCGGATCGATCGACCAGCAGACCGGCCAGATAACGGTTAGGTTCGACAACGACCCGCAGCTCCCGTTGAGTGAGTTGAGGCTCTCGCTGGGTGGCGGCGAACGGGCCACGCTGTCGAACCCGCGCGCCTGTGGCGCCGTGAGGACGACCGGGCTGCTGACTCCATGGAGCGCTCCCGAAACCACCGACGCGGCACCTTTCAGCGAATTCCAGATCGAAGAAGGCTGCTTCGGCCCCCAATTCACGCCGTCGTTCCTTGCCGGCATCGGCAACATCCAGGCCGGCTCCTACGGCGCGCTCACGGTCTCCTTCGGACGCGGCGACTCCGACCAGTACCTCAGCCGCCTCGAAATGCGGTTGCCGCGAGGCCTGCTCGGGCGCCTCTCCACGGTCCCCCGCTGCCACGAGCCACAGGCCGGTGAAGGCACATGCGGCGCCGACAGCGCGATCGGGCACGCCCAGGTGCTGCTCGGCCCGGGCTCCCAGCCGCTGTCGATCGAAGACGGTCAGGTCTTCCTCACAGACGGATACGGGGGCGCCCCATTCGGGCTGTCGATCGTCGTGCCGACGACAGCCGGCCCATATGGCCTGGCGGGAACGAATGGCCGGGGCGCGGTTGTCGTGCGTGCGCGCCTGGAAGTCGACTCGACGGATGCGCACGTCACGATTCGCAGCGATGCCCTCCCCACGGCGGTCGACGGCATCCCGTTGCAGCTGCGTCGCGTGACGCTGGCGATCGACCGCCCCGGGTTCATGGTCGCGCCGACCAACTGTGCGAAAAGGAGCATCGCGGCCACGTTGACGAGCAGCGAGGGCGCGGCGGCATCGGTGTCCAGTGCCTTCCAGGTCGGCAACTGCGGCACGCTCCCGTTCACCCCGCGTCTCAGCGCCTCGACGCAGGCGCGGACGAGCAAGCTCGGGGGAGCATCGCTTCACATCAAACTCCTCGGCGTGCCCGGCCAGGCGAACCCGGCCAAGATCAGGGTGCAGCTGCCGATCCAGCTCCCCACCCGGCTGACGACCCTCCAGCAGGCGTGTACCGACAGGACGTTCGCGGCCGACCCGGCCACGTGTCCCGCGGCCTCGGCCATCGGCACGGCCAGCGTCAGCACGCCCGTGCTCGCCCGCCCGCTCGCAGGGCCGGCGTACCTCGTCTCGCACGGCGGCGTCGCCTTTCCGGACATCGAGATCGTGCTGCAGGGCGAAGGTGTGACGCTGGTCCTCGACGGTCACACCACCATCCGCGGCGGCGTGACCTCGAGCAGCTTCGAAGCGGTCCCCGACGTCCCGATCGGTGTCTTCGATCTCTCCTTCCCCGAGGGGCCGCACTCGATCCTGGGTGCCAACCTGCCGGCCCGGGCGAGGAGGAGCATGTGTGCTCAGAAACTCGTCATGCCCACGCAGATCGCGGGGCAGAACGGGGCACTCGTAAAGCAGTCCAGGCGGGTCACGGTGCTCGGCTGCCGGCACGCGAAGGTGACCCGCCACAGGGGCCGCCGGCGCCAGCCGGGGCGACCGCGCGCGCCGCGCCGCGCGCGCACTCATCGCCGGCGCGGGTGAGCGGCCGCGCTGTGCGTGCGCTGAGTGCGTCCAGCACGTACGCTTGACAGCGGCGCCGCCCGCCTGTTCACGACCGAAAGGACGCCACCGATGAGCTGGGACTTCTCGACAGATGCCGCCTACCAGGAGCAGCTCGACTGGATGGCCGAGTTCGTCCGGCGGGAGATCTGGCCGCTGGAGTCGATCTGGCATGACCTCGGCCTCGACGGCCTCGCCGCGGCGATGGAGCCGCTGTGCGAGCAGGTCAAGGAGCGCGGCCTGTGGGCGACGCACCTGCCACCCGAGCTCGGCGGCCAGGGCATGGGTCAGGTCAAGCTCGGCCTCATGCACGAGATCCTCGGCACGTCGCCGATCGCGCCACTTGCCTTCGGCAACGCGGCACCCGACTCGGGCAACTCCGAGATCCTCGCGATGGCCGGCAGCGACGAGCAGAAGGACCGCTGGCTACACCCTCTCCTGGCGGGCGATCTGCGCAGCGCCTTCAGCATGACCGAGCCGCACACGCCCGGCTCGGACCCGACGCAGCTTGAGACCCGCGCCACGCGCGACGGCGACGGCTGGGTGATCGACGGGCGCAAGTGGTTCTCCTCCAACGGCTCGATCGCCGACTTCCTCATCGTCATGGCCGTGACGAGCCCCGAGGCGCGCCCGTCTCAGCGCGCGTCGATGTTCATCGTCCCGGTCGACACACCGGGCGTCGAGATCCTCCGTGACGTGCCGACGATGGAGCATCCGTGGGAGCAGTTCGGCGCCTACGGTGGCCACGCCGAAATCGCCTACGAGAGCGTTCGGCTTCCGGCCGAGGCGCTGCTCGGCAACGAGGGCGAAGGCTTCATCCTCGCCCAGCAGCGCCTCGGCCCGGGCCGCGTCCATCACTGCATGCGCTGGCTCGGAGTCGCCCGGCGCGCCTTCGACATGATGTGCGAGCGGGCCACCTACCGGCACGCGCACGGCTCGGTCCTGGCCGAGAAGCAGACGGTCCAGACCTGGATCGCCGACAGCGCAGCCGAGATGCAGGCGGCGCGGCTGATGACGCTCCACGCGGCCTGGGTGATGGACACGCAGGGCGCGCGCGCGGCGCGTACCGATGTGGCGCTGATCAAGTTCTACGGCGCCAAGGTCCTTCACGACGTCGTCGACCGCGCGCTCCAGGTGCACGGCTCGCTCGGCTACTCGACAGACCTGCCGCTCGAGCAGATGTATCGCTTCGCTCGCGCGGCGCGCATCTACGACGGACCCGACGAGGTCCATCGCCAGAGCGTCGCCCGGCACATCCTCGGCGCCTACGAGCCGCCCGCCGGCGGCGTCCCCACCGAGCACCTTCCGACCCGCAGGGAGCAGGCCCGCGAGCGCTTCGCTCACCTGCTCGACGCGGTCACCGCGAACGACTAGCTGCACGGTGCCGTCCGGTACGGCGCTCTAGGCTGGACGCAATGTCGGCCGACGCCAAGCAGCTCCCGCGCCGCGTGGACCCCGCGAGCTTCGGAGCGTTCCGCTTCCTCTCACGCGAGCTCGACGCGCACGGGCACGTCACGCTCCGCTATGCGCTCGATAACCGGCTCGCGTTCGTCGAGGAGTTCGACGTGCCGATCGAGCGTCCACTGGGCGACGCCGAGCTCGATCGCGTCCAGGGGCTGCTCTCGCTGCTGCACTGGGTCGCCGGCGTGAGCTACTACAAGGTCGCCGCGCCGCCGCTCGTCTCCTGCGAGTCGGGGGCGCCCGGCCCTCGCGCGGCCGCGCTGCTCGAGGCCCTCTACTCCGAGGGCCTCGGCGAGTTCGCCTTCAGCAATGGCCTCGCGAGCCTCCCGCGCCCGCAGTTCGCGTCGGCGCCGATCGTCGAGGCGGCTCGCGGGTCCGACCGGGACGAGCCGAGGCGCCTGCTCGTGCCTGTCGGCGGCGGCAAGGATTCGGCGGTCGCGATCGAGATCGCACGCTCCTCGGGCCGCGACGTTGCGCTGTTCTCGGTCGGGGACGCGCCCCCGATCGCGCGGACGGTCGCGGTCGCCGGGCTGCCCCACCTGCTCGCGCGCCGTCGCCTCGACCCGGGGCTCGCGGCGCTCAACCGCGCGGGTGCCCTCAACGGCCACGTCCCGATCACGGCGATCGTGTCGTGCGTCGCCCTGCTGAGCGCCGCCCTGAACGGTCGCGATGCGGTCGCTATGGCCAACGAGCGCTCCGCCTCAAGCGGAAACCTGACGTGGGACGGGGTCGACGTCAACCACCAGTTCAGCAAGAGTCTTCGCGCAGAGCGTCTGCTGAGCGCGGCCGCCGAGGAGGCCGGCGGCGGGGTGCGGATCTTCTCGCTCCTGCGCCCGGCCTCCGAGCTGGCGATCGCCCGGGCGTTCTCGCGCATCGAGGCCTATCACCCGGCCTTCACGAGTTGCAACGCGATCTTTCGCATCGACCCGGCTCTGCGGGCTGCATCCTGGTGCTGTGACTGTCCCAAGTGCAGGTTCGTGTACCTCGCGCTCGCGCCGTTCAGCACGCCGGAGCACATGTCCGCGATCTTCGGACGTGACCTGCTCGCCGACGAGTCGCAGTTCGAGGGCTTCGCACTGCTGACGGCGACCGGCGGACACAAGCCGTTTGAGTGCGTCGGCGAGGAGCAGGAGAGCATTGCCGCCATCCGCCTGCTCGCAGAGCACCCCCGGTGGCGCGGCCACACCGTCCTCAGGCGCCTCGCCGACGAGGTGCTCGCCGGGCTCCCGCCCGAGGCCGGCGACCCCGACGAGGTCCTGGCGCTGGGCGAGGAGCACGAGGTGCCCGCGGCCCTGATCGATGACGTCCGTGCGTTTCTCGGAGCTTGACGGCGCGGCCGTCGGCGTGTGGGGCGCCGGCCGCGAGATCACCTCGTTCGCCGATCAGCTCGCCCGGCGCATGCCCGGTGCGAGCATCGTCGCGGCCGTCTTCGACGCACCTCCCGACGATGGTGTCCGCGACCTGCTGAGAGCACCCGCCGCTCGGATTCTCGGCCCCGAGGAGGCCGTCTCGGGTCTCGGGGGGTGCGACGTGATCGTTCGCTCCCCCGGCGTCTCCTCCCACCGCCCCGAGCTGAGTGCCCTGCGCGACGCCGGCGTGACGGTCACGACCGCCACAGGACTGTGGCTCTGTGAGCACGGCGGAGGGGGCGTGATCGGCGTCACGGGTACAAAGGGCAAGAGCACGACGGCCGCGCTCGCCTGCCACCTCGTGCGCGCCGCAGGTCGCAGGGCGCGGCTGGCCGGCAACATCGGCGCTCCCGCGCTCGACCTGTTCGACGACGACGACGACGCGATTGTGATCCTCGAGCTCTCCAGCTACCAGATCGCCGATCTCCTTTGTGGTCCCGAGGTCGCGCTCGTGACGAACCTCTTTCGCGAGCACACCGAATGGCACGGCTCCGAGGACGCATATCGCGCGGACAAGCTGCGCCTGCTCGACCTGCCCGGCGTTCGGGTTGCCGTCGTCAACGGCCGCGACCGGCGCGTCGCGACAGCCGCTACGGCCGCGGCGCGGGTCGAGTTCGGCACCGACTCGGGGTGGAACGCTACCGAGGCGGGACTCAGCCGTCGCGGGGAGCTGGTCATGCCGCCCGACGCGATCGTCCTCCCGGGCGAGCACAATCTCCTCAACCTCTGCGCGGCCCTCACGGCGCTCGGAGCGCTCGGCGTCTCGATCGAGGATCCGGCCGCGGCACTCGAGGGCTTCGAGGCTCTGCCCCACAGGCTCCAGCCCGTCGCCGACAGCGGCGGGCTGACGTGGATCGACGACAGCATCTCGACGACCCCCGAGTCTGCGATAGCCGCCCTGGCGAGCTTCCCGGGACGCGAGCTCGTGCTGATCGGTGGCGGGCAGGACCGCGGGCAGGACTACGCGGCGCTCGGCCGCGCCCTCGCCGAGCGCGGTGCACGAGTCATCGGCGTGCCCAGCACCGGGTCGCGTCTCATCGACTGCGCCGTGGTCGCTGGCCTGCCGCCCGCCTCAGCGCTGACGGCGAGCGATCTACCCGGCGCCGTGGAGCTGGCCCGCGAGCTGGCGCCCATTGGTGCGGTCGTCCTGCTTTCGCCCGCCGCGCCGAGCTTCGACCAATATCGGGACTTCGAGCAGCGCGGGGAGCTGTTCGCCGCGCTCGCCCGCTCGCGTCCCGCCTGAGCGGGCGCGCCGAACTGCAGGTTCGGTCGCATCCGAGCCGATCTGCGGCAGACTGACCCGCAGCACCGCAGCACTACCCCACCCAGGCCCCTGAACAGCCGCGTCCGGTTCCCCCGACCGGGCGCGGCCAGGGGTCCTTCTTGTCTTCCGGCCGCGCCCCAGCGTTCGCGCGGCCCCCTCAGCCCCCTGTATCGGCAAGGGGTTTCTCGGCCGCCGTTCGGCCGCTCAGCGTTCGCCCGAGCCGCGGCGCCAGAGCACGACGTACCAGACGGCGACGATGATGAGCACACCCAGCGGGAGGGTGAGCGTGAGGATCGAGCCGGTCAGGAAGCTCGAGGCTATCGGGACGGTGATCTCTGGCATGAGCCCTCCTAGTGCTCGCCGGCCAGCCGGGGAGACCGCTTGGACGCGGGTTCCTGAGGCGTGAGCCAACGGTGGACGTAGACGAAGATGACGATGACGAAGGTGACCGAGCCGGGCACCCACATGATGCCCGCCGCGAGCTGCTGGTCGGCGAGCGCCGAGATGCCGCCCGGGCGGCTCGACAGCTCGGCGTAGCCCGAGTAGAGCGCGTGGGGAGCGAGCGCGAGGACGACGGCGAGCACCCAGCTGACGATCATCGCGCCGATCACGTAGACCACGCGCTGCACGGCCGTCAGGCGTGCGCGCAGCGGCGCCGAAGGGATGACCTGCTTCCAGTACACGACGGCTACATAGAAGAACAGTGTGTGCTCGAGCGCGTGGAGCGGGACCGACGTGAGCGTGGCGTCGAACATGACGGGCACGTGCCAGCCGAGCAGGACGACCGAGAAGACCACGAAGGCGGGGGCGGGCTCGCCGAGAAAGCCGGCGAGGGCGGCGAGCGGGGCGGCCCTGTGGCCGGGGCTGAACGCGCGGGCGAGCCACCGCCGGGCGCTCAGGGGAAGGCAGCGCCAGAGGCGCACCCACGGGCGCGAGAGGACCAGCAGCGGAGCGGCGACGAGCATGAGCAGGATGTGCTGGACCATGTGGACCCAGAAGAGCTGCTCGGCGAGCGTGTCGAGCGGTGAGCTGAGGGCGACGGCCACGATCACAAGGGCGCCGTAGAAGCAGGCGCCGCGGGCCCGCTGGGCATCGCGGGTGCGGGCCGGCGTGAGCGTGTTCCGCGATCCGCGCGCGTAGAGCGCGCCGGTGAGCAGGACAAGGACGAGGGGCGGGTTCAGCGACCAGTCCCAGAAGCCCGGCGTCGCTGCCGCGGGGAGGAGCACTAGAGCAGGTAGAGCGTCACGTACATCACGATCCCGATTCCGGCGAGAAAGGCCCAGTAGAACACGGCAGCATCGAGCCCGGGCGCGATCAGCCGGTCGGGATCCTTGATGTCGCCGTCGCGCGCGGCCGGCTGGCGGCGGGCGCGCAGCTCGGTCGCCACCTGCGTCTCGAGCCAGTACATGGTGCCGAGCACTGCGATCAGATAGAAGCCGCTCCACGCGCAGAAGACGCTCGCGTAGGCCCCGTCGGTGGGGCCGAAGTGCTGGGTGGTGTACTCGACGCATTGGAGGATCACGGCCACGAGGCCGAGTCCGACAGCGCCGAAGGCCGGTCCGAGCCAGCTGCGCGACCCGGCCTTCATCTGCCGGCCGGCCACGACGGCGAGCAGCGCGCTGAGAACGATGGAGGCGATGAAAGCTGCGCCGAGCCCCTGCTTGGGGTTGACGTGCGCCGGGTGCCACATGTGCTCGATGTTGACCGAGCGCAGATAGAAGTAGGCGAACAGGAAGGCGAGGAAGAAGAAGATCGTCGCCCCGGACAGCAGGCGGGCGGCGACCGACAGGGCGCGGCCGGCGACGTCCGGTGGCTCCGGGGGGATCTCGACGCCGTGCTCGACGGGCGGGACCATCCGGCTCAGGGGCAGCTCTTCGCTGGGAGAGGCCATCGCCTAGACCCCCGCGGGCGCGGCCGCGCTGCCACCGACGGTCAGGGGGGGCACACCGTAGTCGTAGGGGTCGGAATCGAAGATCGGTATCTGTTCGAAGTTGTTGATCGGCACGGGCGTCGGCACCTGCCACTCGAGGGACTTCGAGCGCCACGGGTTGGCCTCGGCCTTGCGCTTGGCGAAGATCAGCGAGTAGACGACGTTGACGAGGAAGACGAGCATCGAGAGGCCCAGGACGAAGGCCGAGATCGACACCCACACGTTGAGCGTATGGAGCTTCGGTTCGTAGAAGGAGACGCGCCGGGGCATACCCTCCATGCCGAGCACGAACAGAGGCAGGAAGGTCGAGTTGAACGAGATGAACATGCCCCAGAAGTGAATCTTGGCGAGGCGCTCGTTGAACTTGAGGCCGACCATCTTGGGGATCCAGTAATAGATGGCGGCGAAGAAGGTGAAGATCAGCCCGCCCATGATCGTGTAGTGGAAGTGGGCCATCACGAAGAAGCTGCCGTGGGTGGTCGTGTCGCTGGGCGTGTCGGAGAGGAACACGCCGGAGAGGCCGCCGATGAGGAAGTTGAACGTCCAGCCGAGGCAGAAGAGCATCGGCACGCTGAACGACGTGCGGGCCTTCCACAGCGTGCCCATGACGCACATGAAGATGAAGCCGGTCGGGATCGAGATGATCTCGGTCGAGAGCATGTAGAAGGGGCGCAGGTCGGCATTGATGCCGCTGACGAACAGGTGGTGCTGCCACACGAAGAAGCTCAGCAGGCTGACGCCGAGCATCCCCGAGACGGCGAGGCGGTATCCCCACAGCGGCTTGCGCGTGAAGACGGGGAGCAGCTCCAGCACGATGCCGAAGCCGGGGAGGGCGAGGATGTAGACCTCGGGGTGGCCGAAGAACCAGAACAGGTTCTCGAACAGATAGGAGCTCCCACCGCCGCCGGCGACGAAGAAGGACGTGTTGATCGTGCGGTCCAGGGCGGCCATCGAGAGCGTGGCGATGAGCATGGGCGCGGCCAGGACCATCAGGATCGAGGTGGCGAAGACCGACCACACGAAGATGGGAAGGCGCGACCATGTCAGTCCCGGGGCGCGCATGGTGATGATCGTGGCCATCATGTTGAGGCCGAGCAGGCACATCGAGATGCCGACGAGGGCGAAGAAGACGATGTAGGAGTCCATGCCCATGACGGCCTGGTCGTTGAGCGGCGCATAGCCGGTCCAGCCGGTCGGAAAGCCGCCGAAGAAGAGGGTCGAGGTGAGGATGAAGCCGGCGGCCATGAGCAGCCAGAACGTGAGCGCCTCGATCCGCGGGAAGGCCATCCGCCGGGCGCCGATCATGATCGGCACGAAGTAGTTGGCGAACGGCCCCAGGATTCCCGAGGTCATCATTCCCATCATCATGGTGCCGTGCATGCCGACGAGTGACAGGTACTGGTTGGGGCCGACGAAGGTGGGCGAGCTCTTGAGCAGCTCGGTGCGGATGAGCATCGCGTTGAGGCCGCCGATGAAGAAGAACAGGCCGATCCCGACGAGGTACTGGATGCCGACGACCTTGTGGTCGGTGCACAGTCCGAAGTAGCGGCCGATGCCCTGCTCCTCCTTCTCGCGCAGCGAGGGGGGGCGTCCGAGCAGGCGCGAGACGGGGTAGTTGGCGAAGCCGAGGCCGATCAGGAAGCCGAAGACACCGAAGATGTAGGCGAGCAGGAGGGCGACGTCGTTCTCGTCAATCTTTTCCCGGAATTCGAAGCTTTTGCCGTCGATCTGATGGCCGATGAACCAGCCGAGGTAGTAGCCGCCGATGCCGAGCAGAACGGCGGTGAGCAGGTTGAAGCCGACGAGCCGGCGCCACAGCGGGCGACCGACCGGCTGGGGCGTGGGTGCGGCTGCGGCGGTCGTGCTCATTCTGCGCGCCTCGTTGGTTCGGGTGTGTAGGTCTTGGCGTACGGCGGCAGTACCTTGGTCGCCGGAGCGAAGTAGGCCTGCTGCTGGTGAATCCAGGTTTCGAAGGCTCCCTGGGAGACGACGTGTCCGTGGTCGTACATGTAGCCGTGCCACACGCCGCAGAGCTCGGCGCAGTGGATTTCGAAGGTCTCTTCCGTGGTCGGCTTGACGAAGATGATGTTGTCGACGCCAGGGTTGGCGTCGGCCTTGATGCCGAGCTGGTAGGCCCAGAAGGAGTGGATCACGTCGATCGAGGTGACGTGGAGTTCGACCGTCTGGCCGACGGGCAGCTCGAGGTGTGTCGTCTCGACCCCGCCGTAGGAGGGGTAGCGGTAGGTGAAGGCCCACTGCTGGGCGATGACCTGGACCTGGAGCTTGGGCCCCTTGGGGACGACGAGCGGCGTCGGCCCGTTGCCCGAGCCGGCGCCGTAGCCCTGCTCGAGGCGGATCGTGCCGTAGGCGGCGAGTGAGAGGACGAGGACCGAGGTGATGACGATCCAGGCGGTCTGCAGGCGCGCGTCGCCGCGGACGGCGGGACCTTCGAGGACGCCGCCCTTGGGCTGGCGGAAGGCGATGATCGCGTAGAAGAGGTAGATGACGACCAGCAGCAGCACCGGCGTGGCCATGGCCAGCAGGACGGTGTTGTCGGTCACCTGTCCGGAGGCCTCGGCGCTGGCCTTGCCCGGCGGGAGGATCGGGCCGAGCACGAAGATGACCAGCGGCAGCGCGACCAGCGAGCAGACGAGCCAGATCGTGACGAACCGCCGCGCGTGGTTGGTCTCCGCCATCGGGGCGGCGCTCGGCTCAGCGGACATGGCTAGACGACATTGATGAACCCGTCCATGTAGCCGAAGGTCTGCATCGGCCCGCCGAAGCCGTCGATGAACCCGGCGGCGCAGGGCACGAAGCACTGCCAGCGGTATTTGCCCTTCTTGCCGGTCCTGAAGCTGAACGTGATCGTCCTGTGGGCGGTGCCTTCGCAGGGCGCGAATTCACACTGGTTCTTGGCTTCTTCGGCGACGCCCGGCAGCGGAACGAAGACCCCGAGCTGGGGGATGATGAACGTGTGTGAGGCTTCTTCGGGCGGGATCGCCCTGGTTGTCTTGCCGTCGACGGTCTCGGTGCCGCCGACTGTGCCCTGGACTTGGGATAGGAACGGGTTGCGCAGTCCGCTGTCCCCGTCGTACTGATAGATCGTCACGTGGACGACCGAGTTGGCGGGCACCTGATAGACGGTGCTGCGGACCCACTTGCCGTTGCGCCGGACGAGGTAGGAGACCCAGTCGGGGTGAGACGGGCTGTACTTGGGCCCGATGGCCGCGACGGTCTCAAGCGTGAGCTGGCTGCCCCCGCTCGACGGCGGGGCGGCGGAGGCAACGACGATCGCCGGCTGGCTGGTCGCCCACGTGGCCACGTACAGGCCGATGAGAACCCCCACCGCCGCCACGGCGGCGATGACCCCGAACAGCTTTCTCCCTGTGTTGCTCACGTCGCTCCCCGCTCGGTGCCCCAACTGTCGGGAGTTATACACCACTCGACAGCGCCGTGTGCGGTTCTTTCGCGGAGCGAGCGCCCGGGGGACGCGGGCGCCGGGTAGGGCTAGGATCAACGACTTGTCCGAGCGCCCCTCATCCGAGACTGACGACGCCCGCGGCGCCTCCGCGGACGGGTCCGCGCGGGTGCCCGAGCGCCCGATCCTGGACGGCATCGAGGCGAAGTGGAGCGCGGCATGGGACCGCGACGGCGTCTACCGCTTCGACCGCACGGCTGAGCGCGAGCGGGTCTTCTCGATCGACACGCCACCGCCGACGGTGAGCGGCTCGCTGCACGTGGGACACGTGTTCTCCTACACCCACACCGATGCCGTCGCGCGCTTCCAGCGGATGCGCGGGCGCGAGGTCTTCTATCCGATGGGCTGGGACGACAACGGCCTGCCGACCGAGCGCCGGGTGCAGAACCACTACGGCGTGCGCTGTGACCCGTCGGTCGGCTACGACGCCGTCTTCAAGGCCCCGGCGGAGCCGTCTGAGAAGGAGCCGGTGTCGGTGTCGCGGCCGAACTTCGTCGAGCTTTGCCTGGAGCTGACCGAGAGCGACGAGCAGGTCTTCGAGGCGCTGTGGCGGACGCTCGGCCTGTCGGTCGACTGGTCGATGACCTACACGACGATCGGGCGCCTGGCGCAGCGGATCTCCCAGCGCTCGTTCCTGGGACTGCTCGAGCGCGACGCGGCGTATCAGCTCGAGGCGCCGACGCTGTGGGATGTCGACTTCCAGACGGCGGTCGCCCAGGCCGAGCTCGAGGACCGTGAGCGACCGGGGGCGATGCACAGGGTCCGCTTCGCGCCGGCCAACGGGGGCGACGGCGAGGCGCTGATCGAGACCACGCGGCCCGAGTTGCTGCCGGCGTGCGTGGCGCTGCTGGCCCACCCCGATGACGCCCGCCACGCGGGCCTGGTCGGGGGCGAGGTCCTGACGCCGCTGTTCGGGACGCGCGTCCCGGTGATGACCCACCCGGCGGTTGAGCGGGACAAGGGCACGGGCCTGGTGATGGTGTGCACGTTCGGCGACCTGACCGACGTGGTGTGGTGGCGCGAGCTCTCGCTGCCGGTGCGCTCGGTGCTCGGGCCCGACGGGCGGCTGCTCGAGGTGGCGTGGGGGACGCCCGGGTGGGAGTCGGTCGACGTGGAGCGGGCGAGCGGGGTCTACGGCGAGCTGAGCGGGCGCAGCGTCAACCAGGCGCGCAGGCGGGTGGTGGAGCTGCTGGCGGAGTCGGGCGATCTGATCGGCGAGCCCCAGCCGGTGACGAGGGCGGTGAAGTTCTTCGAGAAGGGCGAGCGGCCGGTCGAGATCGTGACGAGCAGGCAGTGGTTCATAAGGACGATCGAGCATCGCGACGAGCTGCTCACGCGCGGGCGCGAGCTCGATTGGCACCCGCCGTACATGCGGGCGCGCTTCGAGGACTGGGTCAACGGTCTGACGGGTGACTGGTGCGTGAGCCGCCAGCGCTTCTTCGGCGTGCCCTTTCCCGTCTGGTATCCGGTCGACGAGCAGGGCAACGTACGCTACGAGCAGCCGCTTCCCGCGCGCGAGGATCAGCTCCCGGTCGACCCCTCGACGGACGTGCCCGACGGCTATGAGGCCTCCCAGCGCGGGCAGCCGGGCGGCTTCGCGGGCGACCCGGACGTGATGGACACGTGGGCGACCTCGTCGCTGACGCCGCAGATCGCAGGGCAGGCGGGCGAGGACGAAGAGCTCTACCGCAAGGTCTTCCCGATGGACGTCCGCCCGCAGGCCCACGACATCATCCGCACGTGGCTGTTCTCGACGGTCCTGCGCTCGCAGCTCGACGAGGAAGTGCTGCCGTGGCGAAACGCGGCGATCTCCGGCTGGGTGCTGGACCCGGACCGCAAGAAGATGTCGAAGTCCAAGGGCAACGTGGTGACGCCGATGCACCTGCTCGAGGAGTACGGCGCCGACGCCGTCCGCTACTGGGCGGCCAGCGGTCGGCCGGGAACCGACACGGCGTTCGATCCCCAGCAGATGAAGGTCGGCCGCCGCCTCGCGGTCAAGCTCCTGAACGCGTCCAAGTTCGCCCTCGCCGACCTGCCGCCGGCGGGCGATGAGCTAACCCACCCGCTCGACCGGGCTCTGATCGCGCGCCTGGCCAAGGTGACCGAGGAGGCGACGGCCAACTTCGAGGCCTTCGACTACGCGCGCGCGCTCGAGCGAGCCGAGACCTTCTTCTGGTGGTACTGCGACTTCTACCTCGAGCTCGTCAAGGGCCGGCGCTATGACGAGGACCCGGCGGTGAGCGCCTCGGTCGCGCTCGCTCTGCGGGTCTCGCTGTCGGCCTTCCAGCGCCTGCTCGCGCCGTTCTTGCCGTTCGTGTGCGAGGAGGTGTGGTCGTGGTGGCAGGAGGGCTCGGTCCACCGCGCCTGCTGGCCCGAGGCCGGTGGCCTCGCGGCGATGGCGGCCAGCGGCGCGGCCGAGGTCGAGCGCGAGGAGGCGGCGCTCGACGTGACCGCGGACGTCCTGCGCGAGGTCCGCAAGGCCAAGTCGGAGGCGAGGCGGCCGATGCGCGCGCCGATCGACCGTGTGGTCGTGCGCGACACGGCCGAGCGCTTGCACGCGCTCGAGCTGGGCGCCGGTGATCTGTGCCTGGCGGGGACGATCGCGGTGCTCGAGCCGGTCGAGGCGGGGGAGTTCTCGGTCGAGGTGGAGCTGGCGGCGGAGGAGCCGGCGGCGTAGCCCGGAGCCGGGAGTAAAACCTCGGCG
>Ga0207927_1000547_pt1 | contig 15964 bp, 10 predicted proteins | sample NGESurdeep072012_2_FD_184456 | JGI IMG/M metagenome (GOLD analysis project Ga0207927, IMG submission 184456) | Arctic peat soil microbial communities from Barrow, Alaska - NGEE Surface sample 210-2 deep-072012 (SPAdes) | ecosystem: Environmental > Terrestrial > Soil > Wetlands > Peat ... | reverse complement strand
CATTGACGCTGATCCCACCATGTGCTTCATCTAGAGATCCGTTTCATACGGCTGCTTAACTCGCGTAGTTTGACAGAGCCAACGACAACATATCATTTCTATTCACCTTTCATCGCCAGAAATCTGTATCCTAATTAATTCAGTTTTATGACGAACCATTCGGCGCGCTATTCGCCGAAAGCATTGGAAAGGGTCTGTGAAGGTAAGGGTCTTTTACCACGACAAGTGTTTTGATGGAGCCTGTTCGGCGGCGCTTTTCTCGCGATTTTACCGGGAACGCATTCGCGAGCACGCCGAATTTGAGTATGTTGGCCTGGTGCATCGCGCCGGGGCGCTGTTCAATGAAGCCGAATTCACCGGCGACGAGAACGCCATCGTCGATTTCAAGTACTCGCCATCGCCGCGTATTACGTGGTGGTTTGATCATCATCAGAGCGCATTTCTGACGACTGACGACGCTTCGCACTTCGAGCAGGACACCAGCAACACGAAGTTCTACGATCCCGATTTCAGGTCGTGCACGAAGTTTATTGCCACGGTTGCGAAGCAACGGTTCGGGTTTGATCCTGATCCAGTCGCGGAATTGGTGGAATGGGCCGACATCATTGACGGCGCGCTTTATTCCGATCCGCAAACCGCGGTGGAGATGCGGGACCCGGCCATGAAGCTGACCATGGTCATCGAGTCGAACCAGGATGCCGGGTTCATCCCCAAGCTGATTGGGATGCTTGCCTACAAGCCGCTGGCCGAGATCATCAATACGCCGGAGATTGCGGGGCGAATTCCGGCCCTGATGGAGCGCCACCGGAAGTCGATCGAAATCCTGCGGGAACGGACGGAGTGCAAAGACGGCACGGTGTTTTTCGATGTCACAGACCACGAACTCGAGGGCTACAACAAGTTTGTTCCGTACTACCTGAATCCAGACTGCATTTACAGCGTTGGGCTGAGCAAAAGCAGTTTCCGGACAAAGGTTTCGGTCGGGTCGAATCCGTGGGCGAAGGTCGATCCAACGGAGAACCTCGCCAAGATTTGCGAACGGTACGGAGGAGGCGGACACGCACGCGTGGGCGCCATCTCATTCCCGCCAGGGAAATTCGAGTTGGCGCGTCAGGCGGCGAATGAGATTGTCACGGAGTTGCGAGCGAGCTATCTGGCGCAGGTTGAGAAATAAGCTCGAGCGCTCAGACGCTCTTCGGCGCGACGCGGACAATCTGGCGCAAGGTCACCGGCCAGCCATGATGCAATCGGTTCGCGACCTTACTGCCAGTCTTGATGGAATGTTCTTCCAGCAACGAGCGGACCAGGTCCTGATCGCGTTCTTCGCACGCACCCAGAATCTCAACCGCAACAAACTCGGGATGAAACTTCTGGTCCTTGACGAAGCTGCCGCTGGGGTCCCAGACGAACGCGAGTCCGCCCGTCATGCCTGCGCCGAAGTTGGTTCCCGTCGGCCCGAGAACAAGCACCGCGCCTCCGGTCATGTACTCGCAAGCGTGATCGCCAACGCCTTCGACCACTGCTGTCGCGCCTGAGTTGCGAATCGCGAATCGTTCGCCCGCGCTGCCAACCGCGAAGAGCGAACCGCCCGTTGCACCGTAGAGAGCCACGTTTCCGACGATGACCTGTGCCGATTCCGCGCGCGCCAGCTTGCCGCGAGTGCGAATCACCAACTCGCCTCCTGAAAGGCCCTTGCCAACGAAGTCGTTCGCCTGCCCTTCGAGCACCAGCTTCATTCCGCGTCCAGCAAAGGCGCCAAATGACTGGCCCGCGGTGCCTCGCATCCGGAAGTGAATGTCGGGGTACAAGTCCGGCTGCTGCGCGCGCAGTAGCGCTAATTCGCCCGAGAGCCGCGCACCCAAGCTACGGTCTTCATTCCGCACCGCCACGCTGAATTCGAAAGGCTTGCCCGCGGCGGCTGCCGATAAAGCAGGTCGGACCCACGCATCGTCGATAGGCGGCCGATCTTCCGGACGATTGTTACGACTGCCTTGCCAACTCACCGGGCCATCGCCAACCTGGGCCAACATTGGCTGCAGATCGAGCTTGCCATCCTTGCGGACCTGGTCCAGCAAATCGGTACGGCCTATAGCCGCCTGCAAGCTGGGCAGTCCGAGGTCGGCCAGCAGGCGTTGCAGATCTTCTGCGATGTTCATGAAGAAACGAACGACATGCTCCGGCTTGCCGCGGAACTTCGCGCGCAGTTCAGGCTTTTGGGTCGCGATTCCGGTGGGGCAGGTATTGAGATGACACTGCCGCGCCATGTCGCATCCCAGCGCGACCAAGACCGCCGTGCCAAAGGAGAATTCATCGGCGCCCAGCAGCGCCGCGATCAGTACATCGCGCGCCGTTGACAGCCCGCCGTCAGTGCGCAAGCGCACCCGGCCTCGAAGCCCGTTGAGTCGCAGCATCTGTTGCGCTTCGCTCAGCCCTAGCTCCCACGGATTTCCGGCGTGCTTGATGCTGCTGAGCGGAGAAGCGCCGGTTCCGCCGTTGTGCCCAGCGATCACGATGTAATCCGCGTAGGCCTTGGCAACGCCGGCAGCGACCGTTCCCACGCCCATCTGTGACACCAGCTTGACGCCGACCGGCGCGCGCGGGTTGATGCGCTTGAGGTCGTAAATCAGTTGCGCGAGATCTTCGATGCTGTAAATATCGTGATGCGGCGGTGGACTGATCAGCGAGACGCCGGGTTGTGCATGACGCAAGCGCGCGATCAGTTCGCTGACCTTGTGTCCGGGGAGCTGCCCTCCTTCACCAGGTTTCGAACCCTGGGCGATCTTGATTTCCAGTTCCTCGGCATGAGCCAGGTATTCGGCAGTAACGCCAAATCTTCCGGATGCAACTTGCTTGATCTTGTTGTTGAGCAGCGAGAGCACGCCCGAGGTGTTGCCGTCAGGCTTGTACGCGGCGGGATCTTCGCCACCCTCGCCGGTGTTGGAGCGCGCGCCCATCTGGTTCATCGCCATGGTGATGGTCTGGTGCGCCTCAGGACTGAGCGAGCCCAGCGACATGGCGCTGGCGATGAATCGCTTCACGAGGCTGGACGGCGGTTCGACTTCGTGCAGCACCAGCTTCGGCCCGGCAGCCTTGATCTGCAGAAGATCGCGCAACACGGCAGGCTCGCGCTCATCGACTGCGCGCGAGTAGGCTGACCATGCCTCAGCGGGCGCTAATGTGGCCGCGGTTTGCGTCGATGCGCGCGCTGCTCCGACCGCGACTTGCAGATCGCGGGTGCGCTGCGGCTGCCAAGTGTGAGGTTCCGAGCGTTCGGAGCGGCGGAAGCGAACCCATCCGTAATCCGGTAGCTCGGTGGTTTCGGGTTCCGCTATCCACGAAGAACGAATCGCCATTTCGATGTCGGCGAAATCCTGTCCACCCATCGGAGAAACAGTGCCGGGGAAGCACAGATCGGTGATTCCGGAATCGAGGCCGAGAACGTCAAATAATTGCGCAGCCCGATAACTGTCGAGGACCGAGATGCCCATCTTCGACATTACTTTCGCCAATCCGGAGTTCAACGCATTCAGCAGGCGGGCTTCACCTTCTTCGCCAGCCAGCGTGCGAGCGGTCTGCAGCGCCAGCCACGGACACACCGCTCCCGCGCCATAGCCGATCAGCACCGCTGCGTGATGCACATCACGGCAGTCGCCCGCCTCCAGCGCGAGTCCAACCTTGGTGCGCAAGCCCGCCTTGACCAGCGCTTGATGTACCGCGCCGGTGGCCATCGCCATGGGAATCGGTAACAGGTGATCGCAAGCGGTACGGTCGGTCATCAGGAGAATGCAAACGCCGCCGCGAACTAGTTCAACTGCGTGCTCCTGCAGTTCTATGAGCGCCTGCTTCAGCGAGACGTCTTCGGCGAAAGTGCAGTTCAGGTGCGCGAGCGGAAGCTCCGGGTGCAGGGCGTATGTGCCCTCGTGCAGCGCGGCCATCTGTCCAAGCGAAAGGAACGGCGTAGGCAGCACGAGTCCGGGCAGAGGAGCGTGCTTGTCGAGCAGATGCGGCCATGGTCCAAGGCGAGTGCGCGACGAAACCACGCAAGCCTCGCGCAGCGAATCGATGGGCGGATTCGTTACTTGCGCGAAACGTTGCCGAAAGAATCCGTACAGCGGACGCGGAGTCCGAGCCAGCGGCGCGATGGGAGTGTCGTCTCCCATCGACCAGATAGCTTCCTTGCTCTCCGTTGCCATGGGAGTGACGACCATCTTCACTTCTTCGCGGGTGTAGCCAAATCCGCGCTGCAGCCGGGTGAGATCGTCTTTGTCGAGAGCCGAAACCGGCGTGCCCGAAGGTTCCAGCGGGATGTCATCGATCAACTTTGCGTAGGGAGCAAGATCGTTGAAGTAGCGGTCGAGCTCTGATCCTTCGATCAGCCGGCACCGTTCCAGGTCGAGCAGGATCATCTGGCCCGGACCGAGACGACCACTGCGAATGATGGTGTCGCTATCCACATCGGCGAGCCCGACTTCGGATCCCGCGACGACGAGTCCCGTGTCAGTGATCACGAAGCGGCAGGGACGAAGCCCGTTGCGGTCGAGTGCGGCACCCAGTAAGCGTCCATCGGTGAAGACCAGCGCCGAAGGACCATCCCAGGGCTCCATGCAGTCGGCGTGATAACGGTGAAACGCCGATTCCTTGGGGCCGTCGGAGGGCGGTAGCATCATGCGCACCGCCTCGGCAACGTTGCGCTCATAATTGGAGAGCATCTCGGCTACTTCGTCGAGGCTCATTGAGTCAGAAGCGTCGGGAGTGTAAATCGGATCGCACTCGCGCGGCAGGGTGGCGCAGCGGGCGTCGACGTGCGCGCGATTGCTCCAGATGGTATTGATTTCGCCGTTGTGCGCCACCATGCGCAATGGCTGGGCGCGGTCCCATGAAGGTAGAACATTCGTCGCATAGCGCTGGTGGAAGACCGAGAAGTGGGTGGCGTACTGCTTGTTCTGCAGGTCGGGATAGAACTCGTGCAGAGTGCGTCCGGTGCAGAGGGCCTTATACACCAGCGTGCGGGTCGAGAGCGAACAGACGTAGGTTTCGGTGCCGCCACGCTCGAAGGCCTTACGGGCGAAGTAAAGACGCCGTTCGATTTCGTGGGCGTCAGCGGGTGCGTCTTCGGACGTGGTGAAGAGTGCCTGCCGAATCACGGGTAGACAAGCCAATGCCAGTTCGCCGAGCAGGTCACGGGCAATCGGAACGTCGCGCCATCCCAGCCACTCGAAGCCGCGCGCCGACAGACATGCCTTGAAACGCGCCGAGTCCCGCTGGGCAGCCTCTTCGTTCTGCGGCAGAAACAACATTCCGACCGCCAAGGGTTGCTCAGGACGCAGAGTGATGTTTACCTGACCGAGCAGGAAACTGCGGGGCACAGCAGTCTGCACGCCAACGCCGTCGCTGCTTTTGCCGTCGGCGGCAATCGCGCCACGGTGGGCGAGGCGGCCAAGGGCCGTCAGCGCCAAGCGAAGAATTTCGTGATCAGACTGGCCGTGGAGGGTCGCAACAAACCCGACTCCGCAGGAATCGTGGTCGAAGCGAGAGCTTACGAGGTTAACGCCACCAGAAGAAATGCCACAACCCATAGTCCACTATAAATGGAATGAGGCATGCAATTGAAGTGGATTTTCCATCGCGAAGAAATAGTTTCCCGTTATGACTTTTTTCACCTCTTAACCTGTGGCACAGTAGTTTGGGATGGCCGATAGCCAAAGCTTGCAACGCCAAGGGCGAGTAGCGTTTACCTACCCTGGCTTCGTCTATTACCAACTGGCGCGGCTGTTCACCGTCATGGCGACCGAGATGCAGTCCGTCGCGGTGGGCTGGCAGGTTTACGAAATCACCAGGCGCCCCTTGGACCTCGGCTATGTCGGCTTGGCGCAATTTCTTCCTACCATCCTGCTATTTCTCGTGGCCGGCCACGCAGCCGACCGCTTCAATCGGCGCAACATTGTCACCCTCTGCTATGCCGGGCTGGGCATTGCTTCGACGATCCTGCTGCTACTGACGTTGAGTGGATCGCGCTCGGTGCATGCGATCTATGCAACCCTCGTGCTGGTGGGAATCGTGCGCTCGTTCAACGGCGCTGCGGGCCAGTCGATGGTTCCACAACTGGTGCCCGAGCAACATTTTCCGAATGCTGTGGCGTGGGCGCAGACCGTGTTCAACGCAGCCGTCATCATCGGCCCTGCGCTGGGCGGCCTGATCTACGCGATTTTTCGCGGACCTGCCGCCGTCTATGCAAGCTCGATGGTTGCCGGGGCGGTCTCGGTCATCGCCGTCAGTCGGATCCGATTGAACCCCGCCAAGCGCGCTCGCGAGCCGGTGAGCCTTTCGACGCTGTTTGCGGGCTTCCGCTTCATCTGGCAAAAGAAGCTCGTTCTTGGTACTATCTCGCTCGATCTGTTTGCTGTGCTGCTAGGCGGAGCTGTCGCGTTATTGCCGGTCTATGCGCGCGAGATCCTGCATACCGGGCCGTGGGGACTGGGCTTACTGCGCAGCGCTCCAGCGGTTGGGGCGGTGACAATGGCGGTTCTCTTGGCGCATCGGCCATTGCGCCGGCATGCCGGAATCACCATGCTCTGGTGTGTGGCCGGATTCGGCGTATTCACCATCATGTTCGGGCTGTCGCGCAATCTCTTAGTCTCACTGCTCGCGTTGCTGCTGTTGGGAGCGTCCGACATGGTGAGCGTCATCATTCGCGGAATGCTGGTGCAGTTATCGACACCCGATTCCATGCGTGGACGCGTCAGTGCGGTGAATTCCTTGTTCATCGGGACCTCGAACGAGTTCGGACAATTCGAGTCGGGATTGACCGCACAATGGTTCGGCACCGTTCCGGCCGTGGTGATCGGCGGTGTCGGGACACTCATCGTGATCGCCCTCTGGTCGTGGCTCTTTCCCGAATTGCGCGGCGCCGATACTCTTACCACTCGACCCTCAACCGTCGCAGAGGAATCGCCATGACGGCGGGCAGCGCCTATTACGCCTCGCAACTACGCCACGAGCTGAGTCTGCGCAACCGCGCTTTCGCGCAAACGCGTAGGCTCTCACACGTTGAGAGCTTCGGCGGAATGGCGGTAACGGTGTATCAACCGCACCCGACCCGGCGCCGGCATGGCAACTTCTTCGATGAAAGTTACGCCGCGATGCTTGCGATTCCGGAATGGCGCAAGCGGCTGGAGAAAGTACATACGCAAGCCAAGTCGTCGTTGCCCAAGACCGGCCGTCGTTGGAAGGAACTCGACTCCTCGATGAGTTCGGACGCGTTGCTGATGAACATTTTCTGTTGTCCGTATGTCCCTGATGACCCGCGCGTGCTGGGGTTTCTGGGAATCGAGGCTTCCGAACTGCCGCAATTCGGATGGCGGGCGCGGGTGCCGCTGAAGACCGGTTTGGCCGACCGCACCGAGGTCGACATGAAATTGGGGAACATGTTGTTCGAAGCCAAGCTCACCGAGTCGGATTTCCAGTCGACCAACCCAGCGGTGTTGCGCGGCTATCGCGACTTCGAGGAGGTTTTCGATTCCAGGAGGCTTCCGCGCGAAGGGGAGAAGTTGGTTTCGTATCAACTGATTCGCAACGTGCTCGCCGCGAATGCCAGCGATTGCGGATTCTGTGTTTTGCTCGACGCACGTCGGCCCGATTTGATGGAAAGTTGGTATGCGATTCTCCGCTGCATTCGCCTCTCGGAGCTGCGGGTGCGCTGCAAGGTATTGACCTGGCAGGAGTTGAGCGCGGTCTTACCGGAGCAGCTGTGCGAGTTCCTGGACGTCAAATACGGGATCGTGGCGCCCGGGAAAGTCCCGTCTGTAGTATTCAACGGAAAGGACTTGGAGGCCGAGGAATAACCGGGTTGGCTGATTGCGGGCATGCGCTGCCCAATAGTCGGTAGCCCATTAGTGCCCCTTATAAACTTTGGTACATCATTAACGAGTTTTACGATCACGTAAAAAATTTTAATTTCTCTCGACGAAGCCTGCCCGAGTTAGGTATAACTCACAAATCAGTTATGACATTGGCAGCCCAATCTCGAATCCGTCTGAACAGCGATTCGATCCTCGTGATCCGGCGCCTCGCCCTAGTCCGCGTGCTATCGCTCGTGCTCCTTCTACTAGGAGTAGTGGGCACCATCGGAGGCGCGGGGACGTAGGCAAACAGAAAAAAGAGATTCTGAAAAGCCACTGACCCGCTAAAGCGGAAGTGGCTTTTGTTCTATAGGCCAACAGTATTCAGCGATTTGAGGAATGAACCAAGATGAGCGAAGACAGTTGCAGGGAGCGTAGCCGGCACATTACCGAAGGGCCCAACCGGGCTCCGGCACGCGCCATGTTCAAGGCCGTCGGCTTCACCGACGAAGATCTGCGCAAACCCATCATCGGCATCGCCAATACTTGGACGGAAGTTGGTCCCTGCAATTATCACCTGCGTGAAATCGCTGCCGCAGTCAAAGAAGGCGTGCGCGAAGCGGGCGGGACTCCGATGGAGTTCAATACCATCGCGGTGTCCGACGGCATCACAATGGGATCGGAAGGCATGCGTGCCTCGCTGGTCAGCCGCGAGGTGATTGCCGACTCGATCGAGTTGGTGGCGCGCGGCCACATGTTCGACGGGGTAATCGCGCTGTCGAGTTGCGACAAGACCATTCCCGGCACGGTGATGGCGTTGGCTAGGCTTGATATTCCCTCACTGATGCTTTACGGGGGATCGATCGCGCCCGGCCACTTCGAGGGCCGCGACGTCAGCATCCAGGACGTCTTCGAGGCAGTCGGCAAGTATGCGCAGGGCAAGATGAATGACGCCGAGTTGAAGGACATGGAAGACCATGCGTGTCCGGGGCCGGGGGCATGTGGCGGACAGTTCACCGCCAACACCATGTCCACGGCTTGCGAATTCCTCGGTATCTCCCCTCTGGGCAGCAACGCAGTACCAGCAACCTCTCCCCTGAAATACGAAGTCGCGAAGAAAGCCGGGTACCTGCTGATGGAGCTGTTGCGGCGCGATATCCGTCCGTCGCAGATCATGACCGAAGCGGCGCTGAAGAATGCCATGACGTGCGTGGTGGCTTCGGGCGGTTCCACCAATGCCGTCCTTCACCTGCCGGCCATCGCCAACGAACTGGGACTCAGTTTTTCACTCGAGGAAATCAACCACATCTGCTCACGGACTCCAGTGCTGTGCGACCTGAAGCCGGCCGGGCGCTTCATGGCGACGGACTTCTTTCGCGCCGGTGGAACCAAGTTGCTGGGACACATCCTGGCCGAGGCCGAACTGATAAACGGCGATTGCATCACCGTTAGCGGCAAGACGCTGGGTGCAGAGGTCGCGGAAGCGACCGAGCAACCGGGACAGGAAGTAATTCGCCCAGTGGAGCGATCGCTGAGTCCGACCGGCGGATTGGCGATCCTGCGCGGCAATCTTTCACCCGAGGGTTGCGTAGTCAAGCTCGTCGGCCATGGACGGCGCGAGCATCATGGCCCGGCGCGTGTCTTCGAATCCGAAGAACTGGCCTTCGATGCAGTGCAGAGTTCGCAAATCAAGGCTGGCGATGTAATCGTGATTCGCAACGAAGGGCCGCGCGGCGGCCCCGGCATGCGCGAGATGTTGGCCGTGACCGCAGCGCTGGCGGCGACGCCGCTGAGCGAACACGTGGCGTTGCTGACCGATGGCCGCTTCTCTGGCGCAACCCACGGCTTCATGGTTGCCCATATCGCTCCCGAAGCCGCAGTGGGCGGACCTATCGCGGCGGTGCATGAGGGAGACTTGATTAGGATCGACGTTGATCAAGGCAGACTGCAGCTCGAAGTCTCCGAGGCGGAATTGCGGAGCAGGATGACCAAGTGGGTGCCACCGGTTTCGCGCTACAAGACCGGAGTCTTCGCCAAGTATGCGAACAGCGTTTCGTCAGCCGCCTTCGGTGCGGTCACCACTCCGGGCAGAGGTCGCGAAGATGCCGAGGCGGACGGTATCTGTGTTCCCGATTTCGACAAGGCGGGAGCGCGGGGGAGATGAGTAAGATGCGATTGAGCGGTGCGCAAATCGTTTGGAAGTGCTTGGAGCGCGAAGGCGTGGACACTGTCTTCGGCTATCCGGGTGGATGCGTCTTGCCCATGTACGACGCCCTGCAGCACACCCCCAGCATTCACCACGTGCTGGTGCGTCACGAGCAGGGCGCGGCCCACATGGCCGACGGATACTCCCGCGCCACCGGAAAAGTGGGCGTGGCATTGGCCACATCGGGTCCGGGCGCGACCAACCTGGTGACAGGCATTGCGACTGCCATGCTCGACTCCTCGCCCATCGTCTGCATCACCGGGCAGGTGGGCAGCAAATTTATCGGCACCGATGCCTTCCAGGAAATCGACATCACCGGCATCACCATGCCGATCACCAAGCACAACTACATGGTGACCGACGTCAACGACATCGCGCGCACGCTGCGCGAGGCGTTCATCATCGCGCGCACGGGACGTCCGGGTCCGGTGCTGGTGGACATTACCAAAGACGCCCAGATGGCATCGTGCGAATTCGAGTGGGAGTCAGCTTTGCCGCAGCTGCGCAAGCTTGAAACTTGGGACGCTCCCGACCCCCAGCAGCTTGCCGAAGCCGCGGCACTGATCAACAAAGCGGAGCGTCCGGTGATCCTGGCGGGACACGGCATCTTGATGTCAGGCGCGATGCAGGACCTGCAATTGTTCGCTGAGGCCAGCGATATTCCAGTGGGCCTGACGCTGCTGGGGCTGGGCGCAATGCCGCACTTCCATCCCCTGTGCCTGGGGATGATGGGCATGCACGGGGAGGCATGGCTCAACCACGCCATCCAAAACGCCGACTTGCTGATCGCTCTGGGAATGCGCTTCGACGATCGTGTCACCGGCAAACTCGACAGCTACGCGCAGAACGCGAAGAAGATCCACGTGGACATCGACGCTTCCGAGATCCACAAGAATGTTCGCGCCGATGTGGCCATTGTGGGTGATGTGAAACGGGTACTGCCAAAGCTGACTCCACTGCTCACGACCATGAAGCGCTCTGCCTATTGGGCCGAGATTAACGATGCCAAGGGAGCGGTCTCGGTGCGCGATATCCGCAACCTGCCTGACACCGGACACCTCTACGCCGCGCACGTGATTCACGATCTGTGGCGCGAGACCAAGGGCAAAGCGCTGATCGTGACCGACGTTGGTCAGCACCAGATGTGGGAGGCGCAGTATTACCACCACAGTGAGCCCCGCTCGCTGATCACCTCCGGTGGTCTGGGGACGATGGGCTTCGCCTTGCCGGCGGCGATCGGAGCGAAGTTTGCGCGACCCGAGGCGGATGTCTGGGTCATCGTCGGCGACGGCGGCTTCCAGATGACCATGGCGGAGTTGGCAACCATGGTGCAGGAAAACATCAAAGTCAACATCGCCATTATCAACAACGGCTACCTCGGGATGGTGCGCCAGTGGCAGGAATTCTTCTACGAGCGCAACTACGCAGCTACGCCGCTGGTCAATCCTGATTTCACCAAGATCGCCGAGGCGTACGGCATTCTCACGTTTGCGGTCACGCACCGCGACGAGGTGGCTCCGACAGTGCAAAAGGCGCGCGAGCATCCCGGGCCGGTGCTGATCGATTTCCGGGTGGAGCAGGAAGATTCGGTTTACCCCATGGTTCCGGCTGGTTCGGCGTTGCACGAGATGATCCGGCGGCCAAGCGCCATCGTGGAGACGGCTACAGACGAGTAAAGCTATGAACATGACCTATTTGTTGGACGTTGCGAACCATACCGGCGTGGTCACACGCATTTCGTTGATCTTCCGGCGGCACGGTGCCAACCTGCAGTCGCTGTCGACCGCGAAGACCGAGCATCCGTCGATCGTTCGCATCGTGATCACGTCAGACCTCGAGGGCCGGGCGGCGCACCGGATCAAGGGCCAGCTCTCGAAGCTCATCGACATTTTCAAGGTGGACATGATCTCGAATGAAGAGGGCACCTTCCGCGCCTTCGGCATGATGAAGATCGCCTGCACTTTGCAGACCCGGCCTCAGATTCTGCAACTGCTGGAGATCTTCAATGGGCGCGTGCTCGAACTCACCACGGAATGGATATTGGTCGAGATGACGGGCACTCCGGAACAGCTCGAAGGCTTGCTGCAGGTGCTGCAGCCTTACGGGATACTGGAGGCGGTGGAGACCGGTCCGATCGTCATTCGCCGTAACTCGCCGCGCAACGGCACACGGCCGCAGCCGACCTGGGAAGTGATTCCCGGAGAGTTGGCTACTGGCACAAGTTAAAGTACTACATCAACTTCTAATTCCACGCAGGAGAGGAAACGTTATGGCACAGATCTTTTATGACAAGGACGCCGATCTTTCGCTGGTAAAAGCCACCAAGGTCGCCATTATCGGATACGGATCGCAAGGCCATGCGCATGCGCTGAACCTGCGTGACAGCGGAGTCGAGGTTTGCATCGGGCTGCATCCGGGCAGCCGCTCGCGCGAGCGCGCCGAAGCCGCCGGCTTGACCGTGAAGTCGGTGAGCGACGCAGCCGCGTGGGCCGACACCATCATGATTCTCGCGCCTGACACCGAGCAGGCGAAGATTTATCACCGCGACATCCAGCCCAACCTGAAGCCAGGTAAGACGCTCATGTTCGCCCACGGTTTCAACATTCGCTTCGGAACCATTAAGTGCCCCGCTGGGGTGGACGTCAGCATGATCGCGCCTAAGGCACCCGGGCACCGCGTGCGCGAAGTATTTGTGGAAGGCGGCGGTACACCGTGCTTGGTAGCGGTTGAGCAGGATGCGTCGGGCAAAGCGTGGCAGTACGCGTTGTCATACGCGAAGGGAATCGGCGGCACGCGCGCCGGAGTGCTGAAGACCACGTTCACCGAAGAGACGGAGACCGATCTGTTCGGCGAGCAGGCCGTCTTGTGCGGCGGCGCCAGCGCCCTGGTGAAAGCTGGATTCGAAACGTTGGTCGATGCGGGCTATCAGCCCGAGGTCGCCTACTTCGAGTGCCTGCATGAACTGAAGCTGATCGTAGACCTGATGTATCGCGGCGGCCTGAGCTACATGCGCTATTCGGTTAGCGACACAGCGGAGCACGGCGACTACGCCGCCGGGAAGCGCCTGATCAACGACGAAACGCGCAAAGAGATGAAGCAGATTCTGGAAGAAATCCGCAATGGCAAGTTCGCGGCCGAGTGGATCAAGGAGAACGAAACCGGCCGCCACAACTTCATCGCGGAACGCGAGCGGCAGCGCGACCACCAGATTGAGAGCGTGGGCGAACGGTTGCGCGACATGATGCCGTTCCTCAATCCGGTTAAGGTGTCGGATATCGAAGCACCGGCAAAGAAGGAAGAGCCGGTCGCGGCAGCAAGGTAGAGCCGGCCTTCAGGCCGGCGTCAAGGACACCTATTTCTAATCCCTTCGCGGACTTTAGTCCGCGAAGGACTTCAGACCAGGGGATTTCTGGATGGCGTTTTTTTCTGAGAGCAAGTGGGTTTGGAAGAACGGAAAGATCATTCCGTGGGAAGAAGCCACGGTCCACATGTCGGCGCACGGCCTGCACTACGGAACCGGCGTCTTCGAGGGCATTCGCTGCTACAACACGGCAGACGGGCCTGCGGTCTTCCGTCTCGATGCGCACTTGGGCCGAATGTTCGAGTCGGCGCGGACCTATGGACTTCCCATCCCCTACTCGCAGGAAGAGCTAACACAGGGCGCGCTCGACGTGATCAAGGCCAACGGTTTTTCCGATTGCTATGTGCGTCCGATCGCAACTTACGGGAGCGCCAGCCTGGGTGTGCATCCCCGGAACTGCCCGGTGGAAGTCGCCATGCTGGCGTGGCCGTGGGGCGCCTACCTCGGCGCTGACGCGTTGGAAAACGGTATCCAGGTAACGGTTTCGCGCTGGAAGAAATTCAGCTCGCTCGCGATGCCGGCAACGGCCAAGGCCTGCGGCCAATATCTGAACTCGATGCTGGCGGTGCAAGACGCAGTGCGTTGCGGGTTCGACGAAGCGTTACTGGTGGACGAAGAAGGAGTCATCGCCGAAGGCTCTGGCGAAAACTTCTTCATGGTGCAGAACGGCAACCTCCTGACCAACGATGAGCGCGACCACGTGCTGATGGGAATCACCCGCGATTCGGTGATCACCCTGGCACGCGATCAGGGATACAAGGTTTTCGTTGGCCAGATGCGGTTGGAAGAACTCGAAGTCGCTGACGAGGCATTTTTCACCGGGACGGCAGCGGAAGTCACGCCGATCAGCGCGCTCGACCGTAAGCCGATCGGCAACGGCAAGCCCGGCCCGGTTACGTTAGAGCTGCAACGCGCCTACTTCGCGGCCACTTCCGGCAAAGACCCGAAGCACCGGGACTGGCTGACCTTAGTGCACGCGAGGTGTGAAGCCAAGGAGACGGTGTAGCGTCAGTGCTCGGAGAGCAGCAGATAGCGCGATCCGGGGGCTTGCGATACGGCCTTACAGGTTTTCAGGAAAGCTTGACCAGCATGAGAGAGCACGGTGCCAGTCCGATAGACCAGTCGCAGTTTCCGCTCCATGGCGAGTTCGGGAACGGGCACGCGGATCAAATCGCCGCGAGCGATTTCATGCTCCACGGCGATCAACGGAACCAGGGCGACGCCGTTCTCCATGCGAACAAATTGTTTGATGTCGGCAATGTTGGGCAGTTCGACATTCATGTGCAGCGGAGTGTGGTGTTTTTTGAAAGCTTGGATCACTTTTTCGCGGTACGGACTCAGCACGCTGTGGGCGATGAAGGATTCCGCCCCGAGGTCTTTGATGCCGACATGCTTGGCATGCGCCAGCGGATGGCGAGGATAGACGATCAGGGCCAGTTCGTCGCGATAGAGCACGTGGGAGGTCAATTCGCCGTCCTCGGGTCGAAACGAGACGACGCCGAACTCCACCTGATGGCTGATTACCTGCCCGGGAACTTCGCGGGCCAAGGTGCGCATGACCTGGATTCGGATCATGGGATGGGTGCGGTGAAACTGGTGCAGTACGGGAAGCAGGTAGCGCGAGGTGAACTCGTTGGCAGCGATGACCAGCTTGCCCTGGTGGAGCATGCGTAACTCTTTAAGCGACTCGCGGGCTTCCTCGCGAACGTTGAGCAGCTCTTTGGCATACGTTTGCAGGACCTGTCCGGCGTCGGTCAACGATCCGTCACGGGAGGAGCGGTCGAAGAGACGCTCGCCGAGTTCGTCTTCGAGTTTGGAGATGGTCTGGCTGACAGCCGACTGGGTGCGGTGCATGCGGGCCGCCGCCCGGGAAAAGCTTTTTTCCTCGGCTACGGCCAGGAATGTTTCCAGTTGGAAGAGCTCCATCATTACCGCCTTTCCGAATTTGGGAAGGATTTAGTGATTGAATCACGTTTGCTAATGATTATGCAAGATATATTATTTTGACTAATTCATGATTGGTCGGTACCGTTAAGAGATCACACCTTGGAGGTGAGTATGCAGCGAGACCGCGTATTAGTTTTTGATACGTCGCTCCGCGACGGCGAGCAGGCCCCAGGATGCAGCATGAATGAGGACGAGAAACTCCTATTCGCCAAAAAGCTCCAAGTGCTGGGGGTCGACATCATCGAGGCCGGCTTCCCGGTCGCGTCGGCTGGCGATGCCGAGGCGGTACGCCGCATCGCAACCGAAGTTCAGGGCCCGATCATTGCGGCGCTGGCACGCTGCGTCGAGAAAGACATTGCCGTTGCATGGGAAGCAGTTAGCCGCTCCATGCGGCCGCGTATCCACACGTTTCTTGCTACCTCTGACATCCACCTCGCCTTCAAGCTGAAGATCGGGCGCGATGAAGCGCTGCACCAGGCTGCCAAGATGGTTGCCTATGCCCGTTCGCTGTGCACCGACGTGGAGTTTTCTCCCGAAGACGCGACCCGGTCGGATGTAGGATTCCTGTGCGCGGTGTTGCAGGCGGCGGTCGACTCTGGCGCCACCACACTA
>Ga0207927_1000542_pt1 | contig 16025 bp, 9 predicted proteins | sample NGESurdeep072012_2_FD_184456 | JGI IMG/M metagenome (GOLD analysis project Ga0207927, IMG submission 184456) | Arctic peat soil microbial communities from Barrow, Alaska - NGEE Surface sample 210-2 deep-072012 (SPAdes) | ecosystem: Environmental > Terrestrial > Soil > Wetlands > Peat ... | reverse complement strand
TGCCATGCGCGCGCCATGAGCCTGAGCGCGCCCGTCAATCAGCATCGCGAAGCACTTGTGCGCCGGCCAATCCTCTGCGCGCAGCTCCAGTCCCATGGAGTCGAACCACGTCACGTCCTTGACGCCAAATTCCTGATCGTATTCACCGGTGAGGAAGCGTGTCCGTCGCAGGACCGGGTATTTGTTCCGCAGTGAGATCAGCCTGCGCACGAATTCAATTTGTTCGCGTCCCAGTGCGTCAACATTCCAGTCAAACCAGTTGATCGCATTATCCTGGCAGTATGCATTGTTGTTGCCACGCTGGCTGCGACCGAATTCGTCGCCACCGAGCATCATGGGCGTTCCCTGCGAAAGCAGCAAGGTCGCAAGACAGTTGCGCATTTGCCGTCGACGCAAACTCCGGATCGCGTCGTCGTCGGTCGGACCCTCGGCACCACAATTCCAGGAATGATTGTTGTCGGTGCCGTCGCGATTGTCCTCGCCATTGGCTTCGTTGTGTTTGCCGGCGTAGCTCACCAAGTCGTGGAGCGTGAAGCCATCATGCGCCGTAATGAAATTTACGCTGGCCCAAGGCCGCCGGCCTCGATTGTTGAAGATATTGCTTGATGCGCACAGCGCCGGCGCCAGCGTCTTGGCGGTCGCTGGGCCATTCCAATAGCCGCGCACCGCATCTCGATATTGATCATTCCATTCTGACCAACCGGGCGGGAAACCGCCGACCTGGTAGCCGCCCGGCCCACAATCCCAGGGCTCAGTAATCAGCTTGAGCGCGCCGAGCACCGGATCCTGGCATACGGCCTTAAGGAAACCACTTTGCCCGTCGAAACCGTTCGGCTCGCGGGCCAGAATCGTGCCGAGGTCGAAGCGAAAGCCATCGACGTGCATCTCTTGCGCCCAGTAGCGCAGCGAATCGGTCACCATCTGAATGACGCGCACGTGACTCAGATTCAAGGTGTTGCCCGTGCCGGTATCGTTGATGTAGTGACGCGGCTGCTCAGGCACTAGCCGGTAGTAGCTGGCGTTGTCGATGCCTCTAAATGATAGCGTTGGGCCCTTTTCATTGCCCTCTGCCGTGTGGTTGTAGACGACGTCCAAGATGATCTCGAGCCCGGCGTCGTGAAACCGCGCCACCATCTCTTTGAATTCTCGCAGGCTGTTGGGCACGTCGGCGGCGTAGCCCGGATGGGGCGCAAAAAACCCGATGCTGTTATAGCCCCAATAATTGCGCAATGATCCATCGAGCAAATGCTGATCGTGAACGAAAGTCTGGACGGGCATAAGCTCTATGGTCGTGACTCCTAGTGATTTGACGTATTCGATGACCGCCTGCGCCCCGAATCCGGCGTAAGTGCCTCGCAATCCAGGCAGCACCTCAGGGTGCAGCATTGTGTGGCCACGCAAATGTGTCTCGTAAATGATCGTACGACTCCATGGAGTTATCTTCCTGCTTGTCTGGCCCTTCCAGTCGAAATTCGGATCGACAACCACACATTTGGGGACGAATGGCGCACTGTCTCGCGCGTCGAAAGTCAGATCGTCGCCGGATTCGAATTGATAGGCATAGCAGGCGGGATCCCATTTCAATAGGCCAGCATGTGCCACTGCATAGGGATCGAGCAGCAATTTGTTGGGATTGAAGCGATGGCCGGCCACGGGCTCGTAAGGACCATGCACGCGATAGCCGTAATAAGTGCCCGGTCCAATGCCAGGCAAGTAGCCGTGAAAAATCTGATTGGTATATTCCGGCAACGCGTGGCGAGCGATCTCATTCGTACCGCTTGAATCGAATAGGCACAACTCGACACTGGTCGCGTGCTCCGAGAACAGTGCGAAATTGGTGCCGTGGCCATCCCACGACGCACCGCATGGATAGGAAAGACCCTCTTGAATTGGCATCGTGTGACTGACCGGACCGTCTAGAATTCCGCCGTCAGCGCTGGCGCTTCAGGCGTGAGCCTGCGGAGTGCCCGGCATGGCAGTAGTGTGATCCCCTTCATCGCAGTGTGGTCCTCCACGGCTCATAAATACACGACCGAGCCTCTATCATTCGCTGAGGTGTGTCCATCCAGACGCACGGCAATAGTTCCCGGAATCCATTTCACGGCTCTAAACCTGGGGCAACATCAGTGACGCCAAGCTGGGTGCGTAATTGAGGCAAACTTTGCGGATGATTTTTCTGAATGTAGGTGATGAAATTTTCGCGAATCGCGCAACGCAGATCCCAGGATTTCGACGAATCCGCGGACGTGGCGAGCACGCGCAATTGCATGGACTTTTCGCTGGCGTCGCTGACTTGCAAGTTCCAGAAGCGTTTATCCCACAGCGGGTTGCTCTCGATGATTTCCTTCAGCGCCGTGCGCCCTTCATCTACCGGAAAGGAATAATCCACCCACACAAGGACCGTACCGAGCAGTCCGGAGGAAGTGCGTGTCCAGTTTTGAAACGGCTTTTCGATGAAATAGGTCAATGGCAAAACCATCCGGCGGTCGTCCCAAATATGCACGACGACGTAGGTGAGCGTGATCTCCTCTACCCGTCCCCATTCGCCTTCAACGATCACAACGTCGTCCTGCCGCATCGGTTGCGCCAGCGCAATCTGAAATCCGGCAAATAAATTCGCCAACGTCTTTTGCGCGGCTATGCCGGCGATGATGCCGACAATTCCAGCTGACGCGAGCACGCTGGTGCCAATGTGTCGCACTTCCTCGAACAGCATCAGAACCGAGGCCGCCGAGAAGATGACAATGGTGACGTAAATCATCTTACTGATGAGGTGAATCTGCGTATAAACCTTGCGGGCCCGCAGATTGTCGGTGCTGGTGATGTCGAATTTTGTCAGTACGGCTTTTTCGAGGACATCCACGGCCTGGAACAGGATGACGGCCACGGCCACAATCAGCAGGATGCTGGTGCCTTTGGCGAGAACACCGACATATTGCGGCGGCAGATTGAGGATCGGCAGGGCAAAGATGACGCCCAGCACCGGCACCATGACGCGCAGACTTTTGCCAAGCTGCGGCACGAACAAGCGATCCAGCTGGCTGCTGGAGTTAGACGCCCAGACCGCTAGCCGCGCTTCCAGCACATGCGTGAACCGAAAGAAGAACCAGAACAAAACCGCGAACACACCCAGATCGAACACGTGGTCAAAGAATTCCCGGACAACGCGCAGCCCCTCGTCCGGTTTCAGTTTCAACAGCAGGGGCGTGGCGGCGAAATAAATGCCGTAAGCCAAGATCAAGACATAGAGCGGTTTGCCGAGCGCGCCGAAGACATGATGCTGCAAGCCCTCACCTTCAGCCGCCGCCGTCCGTTTCGTGTGATGCCGCACGATCGCGGCGGCCAAGGCGCTCACAACCAGCAATAGAATCACGTAGCACAGCATCACGGCCGAATCCGCCCAGGTGATCACGCCGACAGCCGTGTTGTCGGCGCCGGGTCCCAACAGTCGTTTTATCCAGTTGTTCAGCAGTGTGGTTATAGCGCCGGAGAATTCGTCCAAAAACTCTTTTATGGTCAGCCTTGAATTTATGGTCATCTGTCAGGCCTGATAGAAACATTCGTGCTTAAGAAGCCCGTGCCCTCCCCAGTGCATCGACCCAGTTGATCTGAAATACCTGCTTCGCGATATCCAAGGCTACTCGTGTAATCTTCATCTCGACTCCTCCTGCTCCACGATTGAGTTCCACACACTCTCAATCTGGCACGACTGATTCCGTAGGTGCAGGGGGAGTCCATGTCATTATTCTACCGGCGGCGTCACGAGATAACTCAGTGATTTCCGTGGGATAAAACGGCGCAATACCTAATTGGGTTGCCCGATACCTGCCGTTCACCGCGCTGCCGAGTAATCAAATCGATTGGCGCGTTGCGTCGAGACGTCGAGAAGGGCTCGCGCGGGAAATAGTGTCCAATATTAAACGGCGCTATTTCGGGAAATCAGCACCTTAAGTGCCCGTATCTCGCAGAAATATTGGACGTTGTAGCGGAAGTTTTCGCTATCATTTCAGCAACATAGTTCGTTTTGGGCCCGGGACTGAAAATCCGCGTGTCGGGGGTTCAATTCCCTCCCTGGCCACCAATTAAGTCCTTGATTATAATTGCCATTAAAGCAATAAGCCGCTCAAATCAGGCTCCCCTGAGCACTTTTGATACCGACCGCCATGATCGTGAGGTCATTGGCGATCATCGTCTTTACCCCTAGATGCCTGGTCGGCACCAGCGGGGTTAAGCCCCGGGCGCGCGGCACCCGTCAAACGGCCGGTGCGCCTTTCCTAATTCGTTCGCAATCCGTATGGTTTGCCACGATTGAAAAATGCCTTAATTCTGGTCACCAGAATTTGCTGTCAGGTGTACCGTCTCTAGGTTCAGACGCTTTCGAGCGTCGCGAACGTCGGATTCTGTAACCGTTGCCGCCTGATTGCCCCAGCTGTTACGGATATACGTGGAGACGTCGGCAATTTCTTTATCCGTGAGCTTCCATGCGAAGCTCGGCATGGTCAGAGGCGAGGGGCGAGAGGGGCTGGTTCCGATACGCGTGCCCGCGAGGATCAGGTGCTCGAGCCCGATCGGGTCCGCCTGCTGCAGCATGGCGTCGTGCCCGAGGGGCGGAAAGTACCGCGGCTGCCCGACGCCGTCGTCGAGGTGGCAGGACGCGCAGGCGTCCGAGTAAATCGCAGCGCCCCGGCGCATCGCGCCCGGATCCGGTTGAGCGTGTGCGACGCTTGGGCGCGCGGCTTGGCTCTTCAAATAAACGGCCATCGCATGACGGTCCGCATCGCTCATCAGCGAGGTGGAATAAGTGATCACATCGGCCATGGCGCCGCCGGCGCCCGCGTGCGCGTTGCGACCGGTCCGCAAATATTCGCTCACATCGTCCGTGTTCCATCGGCCAAGGCCCGTGCGATCGTTGCGCGTCAGGTCCGGCGCCACCCAGTTATCGAAAGTGGCCCCGTGGAATTCCACCTTGGATTTATCCGCACCGAGCGCGTTCTTGGGCGTATGGCAGCCGCCGCAGTGGCCGGGACCATTGACGAGATACGCGCCGCGATTCCATTCGGGCGACTGGCTGGCGTCGGTCTGGAAATCCTGAGACTTCAGGAAGAGGAAATTCCAGCCCTTCACGATGGAGCGAATGCTCAACGGGAAGATCAGGTCGTTCTTGGGCGGCGAATATTTCACCGCCGGTGTGGTCTTCAAAAATGCCAAGATCGCGTCATCATCTTCGTGGCTGATGAGCCTGAACCAGGGATAGGGGAAAGCCGGGTAGAGGTTTTTGCCCTCATCGTCGATCCCGTCATGCATGGCGCGGTAGAACTGATCGTTGGTCCAATCGCCGATCCCCGTCTCTCGGTCGGAAGTGATGTTAGGCGAGTAGATCACACCGAATGGCGTCTTGAGTCCCAGCCCTCCGGCCAATGGTTCGCCTCCTTCGCGCAGGTGGCAGGACATGCAATCGCCCGCTGCCACGAGATATTGCCCGCGCCGCAACTGGGCTACGTTGGAAGTCGAGTCGGCGATCGGCTCCGCAAGGAGCTGCGTCGGAATGACTCCGGAGACGGGATGCCTTGGAAGAAAACTCGAGACTTGGCTCATCGCGAGACGCGAAAATCCTAGGATCGCGATAATCACCCCGGCGCCGATCGCCGATGTTCGCAGGTGTATGAAACGCCCCATCGCTTACGCCTGCACCAGGGGACCAGGATTGTTCAGATAGCGCGCCCTGATCTCATGGGCGGCCTGATAGGCGAGCGCCGCCACGGTGCCGGTCGGGTTGTAGCCGGCGTTCTGCGGGAACGCGCCGGCGCCCATCGAAAACACATTCGGTACGTCCCATGACTGCAGATACTTATTGACGACACTGTTCTTCGGGTTGTCGCCCATGATGGCCCCACCGGTGTTGTGAGTGGTCTGGTAGGGCTTGATGCTGAAGGACCCGGCGCGTCGATTCAGCTTGATTTCACGCGGATTCATGGCCCGTGCCACCTCGGCCGCCCGGTCGGTCAAGTAGTCCGACATTTTGTGTTCGTTCTCCGTGAAATCGAACGTCATGCGCAGCATCGGACGGCCGTGGATGTCCCGATAAGTGGGATCCAAGTCGAGGTAGTTGCCGCGGTGGCTCATGCAGGAGCCGTGCACGCTGACGGAGAAGGATCGCAAATAGTTGTTAGCAGCCGCATGCTTCCACTCGAGCCCCCAGGCCGGTGTGCCCTGAGGTGTGTAGATCATTTCAATCGGACGTCCACCGGTGACCATTCCGGCGATGTAGGCGCCGCCAATGAAGCCCAGACCTGAGTGATCGAAGTTGTCGCCGTTGAAGTCATCGATCACGGTCGCCATGGCTCCGGCGCCGATGAACGGGTTCAATATCTTGTCGTCGAAAAAAACATTCACCGACGACATGGTTTGATAGGCGTAGTTCTTGCCGACGAGGCCTTCGCCGGTCTTGGGGTCGTACGGCTTGCCGATCCCGGACAGGAGCAGCAGACGCACGTTTTGCAAAATGTAGGCGGACAGGATCACCATCTCCGCGGGTTGGAAAAATTCTTCGCCCGCGCTGTTCACGTAGGTGACGCCGGTTGCTCGCTTGCGATCGGGCGTCAGCTCCACCCGCAACACCTCGCATTCCGTCTTCAGGGTGAAATTCGACTTCGCCATGAGGGAAGGCAAAATCGTTGTCTGCGGGCTCGCCTTGGAGTAGTTGCCGCAGCCGAATTTCTCGCAGAATCCGCAGTAGGTGCACGCACCGAGCTGCGCGCCGAGCGGGTTGGTATAGGCCTCGGAGAGATTGCCTGTCGGATGGGGGAACGGATGACGCCCCAATTCGGCGGCCGCCTTCCCGAATAGCGTCGGCGCATAGGTTTGGATCATCGGTGGCGTCGGATACTCGTTCGACCGAGGACCTTCGAAGGGGTTGCCGCCGGGCTGGATCTTCCCGTTCAGATTGCCCGCTTTGCCGCTCGTGCCGCAAAGCTTGTCGAACTGATCGTAGAAGGGCTCCAGCTCGTCATACGTGATGCCCCAGTCCTGAACGGTGAGATCGTGGTCAGAGACGGACTTCTTGCCGTAGCGCTGTTGGTTGTGGCTCTTGGTTTGGAAGTCGGAGGGCAAGAACCGCCAGATCTGGCCGTTCCAGTGCACGCCGCCGCTACCGACGCCGGTGCCGAGCAGGAACGCGCCCAGGTGGCGCATCGGCAGCGCTTCCTGGTTGAGGTTGTTGCGGATCGTCAATGTGTCGTCGGCCACGTTTTGAAACAAGTGGTGTCGCCACATGTAGCGCAACTCGTCCTGCGCGAATCCCGTGGCGAAATCCGTTGCCGTGTCGCGCCAGGGACCACGCTCCAGCGCCACCACGTTCAGGCCGGCATCGCAGAGTTCCTGGCCCATAATGGCGCCGGTCCATCCGAAGCCGACCAGCACTGCATCGACCGGTTTAAGTGTTGTTGCGATGGTTAGGTCTCCGTCCAGCCGGGACGACCTTTAAGGCCGACAGTTGGGTAGGTCACGCGCTCTCCGTGGCGGGGTACCCATTCTTTGTAGTTGTAGTGGGCGCCGGGGAAACCAATCATCTTCCAGGCACCCATATCTTTGTTGCCGCCGTAGATCGGGTCGGAGAAGTAGCCTTCCTTGGTGTTCTGCAGGAGCATTTCGAAGAAGGATTTGCTGTCGACACCCGCGTCGAGCTTGATCTCGCCGCTCTCAAGCCCCTTCAACACCTTGTCCTGATCTTCCGCTGCGAGTTTGTTGAACGCGCCGCCGTTGAAATTTGCGCCCATGTATTTCTCGATTGCCGCAATGGCGGCGCGGTAGAGTTGGGCAGGGCTAAATCGGCTTTGATAGCCTTGTTCCGGCGTGCCCTTAGGCCAGGGCCCGCCCAAATAATAGTGATCGCCGCGCCCGAACCGCCCGGCAAGCTGCCGATCCAGGAAAAAAGGCACGCCCGCCTCGAGGCCGCCGGGCCCGACCTCATCGTTCGGAATTAATCGCCCAACCGCGGCTTCAATGAAGGCCGCCTCCGCCGGTGCGAAGAAAATATAACCAGAGCCGGAGGCGCCGGGCGGCGCGTCCGCCGTTCCCTCCTGCCAAGGAACCGAGCCTCGAAAGGTCCGCGCAGGGCCGCCGAGCTCGCCGTCGTGGATGGCGGCGGCGGCCATGCCGCCAACTCCCGCGATGGCACCGCCGATCAGAAAGCGCCGGCGATCCCAGTGCACCTTGGCGTCAGGCTTCTCCTCGGATGACATGACACTCTCCTTCCGTTTTGTTTCCAACGCCTGGCCGCCTCACACGCGTTCCCGGCGTGTGAGTGCGCGGTAGGCCTCATGGATCCGGACGGAGCGGTGCGTGGACGAACCGGCGAAGAGAAAGCTGAACGCGTCATTCACCTGGATACCTATTGCCGTTCTCAATCGCCGCTGGGGCGCTAAGGAAGATTGCTTATTGTTGACTTCTCGTCTGTTCGGTACCCCACGTACAGCCATCGTCACCCTGTCGCAGGCAGCCTGGCGGCTCCCGCGCCAGCGCGGCGACTCACGCTGAGCTCGGTTCATGGTGACTGATCTGGCGGCACTGGCTCGGACAGAACTCGACTTATGCGTGGGTAGCTCCGTCAGCGCGCGGATCCGGTGGTGCGTTACCGCACCGACAATAGCTTCGCAATCGTCTAAAAAGGTAAGCTGCAGAATTAGTCGATTGCGCTCAGCGCCAAGGTGCTGCTGGCCAGTGCGGGCCCGTTCATTTCGCGGCCCGAGATTGCGACGATGAACGATAAACCGATTGCAGCAGGAGAAACGATTATGGCACTGCGGGAAGATTATCAGACGAAAATGGAAAAACAGTTGAACGAGTGGAAGGCGCAAACCGAACGCTTCAAAGCCGGCGCCGAACAGATCGAGGCGAGCAGCAAGGCCCAGTATGATAAACAGCTCGAGAAACTGCGCGCTGCGCAAGCGGATGCGTGGGACAACTTCAACAAGCTGAAAGACGCTACCGAGAGCAATTGGGCGGAATTCAAAACTCACATGGATAAAGCCGGGGGAGAGATAAAGGCCGCCTTCGAAAGGATGACGACGAGTTTCAAACACTAGGGCGGCGCCGCGCGTTTTAGGTCTTGGTTTTAGGTCTTGATCGCCTCTTTGAGAATTTGCGGCGGCTGCCGCAACGTAACCGTCCGGCGCCTAGGGCGGACGGTTACCTCGATTTGTACACGGCCAGCTTGCTGTGCGTGCGCTCAACATCGGACTCGGCAAGCTCCGCCGCGGCGTCACGCTTGGAACGCACCAGCGCTTGGAACTGAGGCGCAGGCAGGGCTGGGCTATAATGATAGCCCTGATATTGTTCGCAGCCGAGCGTCTTCAGGAAATCGAGCTGCTCGTTCGATTCGACGCCTTCCGCCACCACTTTCAATCTCAAGTTATGAGCGAGCGAGACAATCGCGCGCACGATGGAGGCATCGTCTGGCTTGGACATCGCCTCACTGATGAACCCGCGATCGATCTTGATTTTGTCGATCGGAAATCGGCGCAAGTAGCTCATGCTCGAATAGCCCGTGCCGAAGTCGTCGATGGACACGAGCACACCCATTGTGCTCAGTTTTTCAAGAATGGCGATCGACTCCTCGGGATCGCTCATGATCACGCTTTCCGTCAGCTCGATTTCGAGGAAGCGCGCCTCGAGGCCAACGGCATCCAGTGCATCGCGAATAATCGAGACTATATCGCCTTGTCGGAATTGCGACGCCGAAATATTCACGGCAATCCGCAATGGCGGCAGACCATCTAGCTGCCAAGCGCGCGCCTGCCGACAGGCCTCGCGCACTACCCAGGCGCCGAGCGCGCCAATCAACCCGCATTCTTCGGCAATAGGGATGAACTTAGAAGGCGGAATCACGCCGTGCTCCGGGTGCGTCCAGCGCAGCAATGCCTCGGCGCCGTGCATGACACCGGTCGCGGTGTTGACTTTGGGCTGGTAGTGCAGCTCAAACTGCTTTTGCTCGAGCGCCACATGCATATCGCTTTCCAGCCTGACCTTCTCTTGGGTGGCCGTATTCATACGGGGCGCAAAGTATTGAAAATTGTTACGGCCCTGCTGCTTGGCGTAATACATGGCCGCATCCGCGTGGGCCAGCAGAGTCTCCGTAGTCGAGGCATCGTGCGGATAAAACGCGATGCCGATGCTCGGTGATGTATGAATTGTGACGCCCGCAATGCGCACCGGCGCTTGCATCACCTCGATGATCCGGCTCGCCACTGCTTGGATCGCATCGCGCTCGGGGCTTTGGGTGATGATCAGTACGAACTCATCTCCCCCCAGGCGAGCAACGGTATCGATCTCGCGCACAACGCTCTTGAGACGTTGTGCTACCTCCCGGAGGAGTTCATCACCGACTCGATGTCCAAAGGAATCGTTCACCACTTTGAAGCGGTCGAGATCCAACACAATTACCGCAAAGGTCTGGCTCTGACGGTCGGCAAGCGCGATGCATTGGCCGATGCGATCGTCCATTAAAACCCGGTTTGGCAGGCCCGTGAGGACATCATGCGTCGCCAAATGGCGCAATTGCTTGTTGGCCGTCTCGAGACCCTGCGTGCGTGCGGTGACCACCTGCTGGAGAGTCTCGACCTGGTTGCGCAGGATGCGCTCGTTCTGCCACTTGCGAGTCAGCGCGTTCGCGCTTTGCATGATCTCGATGGCCTCGAACGGTTTTTTCACCACCAACAGTTTGTGGGAGTTATTCAGGCGAGCCACGACGTCGGTCCAGTTATAGTCGGAATGAGCCGAACATATGACGATTTGAACGTCCGGGTCGATGGCCCACAGATGCTCGATCGTCTCGAGACCGTCCCAACCGGGCGGCATGCGCATGTCGACGAAGGCCATTGCGTAGGGCCGGCCCTCGTCCAATGCTTGCTGCACTCGTGCGACTCCCTCCTGGCCCTGAAATGCGGAATCGACTTCAAAGCCCAGATTCATGCTCGGCGGCGAACTTTCGCCCAGAAGCGCGAGTTCAGCCGCCGCCAGCCTACCCGCGTCGCCCGGGCCGCCGCCGATGAGTTTGCGAAAATCGCCGTGGATGTCCGGGTTGTCGTCGATGACGAGGATGCGTTGATTGACCGGCGTGGTGTTTTTAGCCACTAAATAGCCCCCGGAGGTTTGAGCGGTAAATCGAGCGTGAACGTCGCTCCGTGACCCAGCCCCGCACTGTCGACGCGCAAGGCTCCTCCCAGATCTTTGGCCGCCAAGGCTCCGCTGTGCAATCCAAAGCCGTGACCGTCTTTCTTGGTGGTGAAGCCGTGACTGAAGATTCGCGTCATGTGTTCCGGCTGTATGCCGATCCCATTGTCGGTGACCGCGATCCGCACACCGTCCTCTTGATTCGCAATGCCAATCACCACTTGTCTGTCCGTCTTTGCCGATGCGTCGCAGGCATACTTTGCGTTGCGCAGGAGATTGATCAGAATTTGCAAAACTTTGTGCTTTTCAACGACAATTTCCGGCACATCCTCGAATTCGCACTTCAAGTTCACGCCATGGCGGGTAAACGCGCCGGTATTCATGCGCAATGCGTCGTCGACAAGGCTTGCAACGGCGAGCGTCTCCGGCACGCCGACCAGCTTTGAGTAGCTTTGTTGCATGACCACGATTTCCTTGATGTGATCGACGTTCTTGCGCAATGAGTCGAGTTCCTCAAGGGTGCCGCGTTGATCGAGTGTTAGCTGTTCGGACAATTGAGCGAGGTACACCGGGAGGTGCTTGCCACGTTCGTCAGTCGAGATGAACGCTCCCAAATCGGCCACGTGCTGTTGCAGCAGCCCCGCGACCTTGCCGAGCCCAGCCGTCTTGGAATTCCCGACCTTATCCGCTACCAGAGTCGCGGAAATATTCACGCTGTTCAATACATTGCCGATGTTGTGCAGCACATTGGTGGCAATTTCCGCCATTCCCGCGTGTCTCGAGGAATCGCGTAATTTCTGCTGCAGAATGCGCTCACGTTCGTCCGCCTCGACGCGTTCGGTGATATCGAGGTCGATACCGACCAAGCTGGGACTGGCGTCGATCGAATCCGTCACCACCGCCGCGAGCGAGGCGACGTGACACACCGAGCCGTCCGGACGCAGAATGCGATATTGAGACCGCAGCTGGCTGTGCTTGCGCATCGCGCTGGTGATAGCAGTTTGCGCGGACTGGCGATCATCGGGGTGGATCAATTCGAGCCAAGAAGCGATGCTCGGTCGAAATTCCTGCGGCGACTGCGCGTACAGATCGTACATGCTGTCGCTCCACCATAAATCCGCACCATCCCTTTTGAGTTCGTAGACGCCGGCGCGGGCCGCGCGGGTCGCGACGCCGAACCGAACGGAGAGAGTCTCGAGCTCGGCTTTGCGCTGCCGTTCTGCCGAAAAGTCCGCCTCCATGTGCGCCTTCAGTCGCCGGCGCGTCGCCAAAACGAACAGTACCGTGAGCGCCGTGGTGATGATCAGTGCCCCGGCGACCGCGTATTGTTGGCGGGCCCCGGAAGCGACAGCCTCCCTCACCACCAACTCGTCCCGCCCCTGATATTCATCGTCGATTGCTTTGGTGAGCAAATCGCCGTGAATGATGCGCTCTCGCAGAGGCGTCAAGGTGTCGAGCGTTGCGCCTCTTGGGATGATGGATTCGAGGGCCCCCACCACGGCGGCCGCGTCGGCGACACTGGCCCTGCCGTCTATGATTGCAAGCCCGGCGAGCTCCCCTGCGCTCGAATGCAATGCCTCGATCGATCGAGTGCCCAAGGAGCCGGTATCGACGACGTCCGCCGCACCGTTCAGGAAGATCTTGTAGTACGCGCGGGCCTCTGCCGCCAAGATTCTGAGCGGGCGAGATTGATCTAAGCTGGTGGCTCGGCGCGCGTCGACAGCCATTTGCACGATCAATACCACGGCGATCGGCAGCGCGACAGCCAGACACTGCAGGGCAATGAGTTTATCTGTGGTGCGTTTCATGGTTGCGAGATCGAATGCTTGCGGATCATTGCCCAACTCGCCCCTTATTTATGTTAACCAGTGCTCCATTCAGAAAGGTTTTCTGAGGGCTGGTGTATTTGAAAGGCATAGGGGCATATGGGAATGTGAAAGCGTCCAAAAAAATCCCAATATTGGTATCCCAGGGCGATGTACAACAGCCCGTACTCCACGCGTTGGTTCGTGATTACCTTTGGGCGCCGACGTAACCTTTCCCCTCTCGAGATCACTCGCTCCCTGCCGGTTGAGGGCACTCGCAGCTCATGAGTGTCCCACCGTGTTTCCCGGGTCCGATGGACAGACGCCCCCCAATAATAGCGGCACGGACTTGCATGATCTTAAGACCCATGCCGGTAGATGTCGCGGGCGATGACGCGAGGCCGTCGTGCACGTCTCGCCCAAGTTTATGCTGTTCGTTGCCGGTGGCTTCCAGCAACGCGCGTTCCAGACGCCGCTGATCGGTCATGTCGCGAGACGAACAATACATGTAACGCTCTCCCTCGACGTCGAATCGTTCCGTGTGAATTTCAACGGGAAAGACGGCTCCATCTTTGCGTCGATGTAGCGTATTGAACCTCTTGAGCTCACCGCTCTTCAAAGCGGAAAATGTCGCGGGTATTTCATCGCCCGCCAATTGCGCATCCCATTGGGTCGGATACATGCCGATCACTTCATCGCGTTCGTAGCCGAGCATCTTGCAGAACGATTCGCTGACATCGACAATGTGGCCGGACCAATCCAGGATATGGACGCCATCGCTGGTGGTTCGAAGGAACAGCCGATTGCGTGTCGCTTCGGCCACGAGTTTGATCTCAAGTCTTTTGCGTTCGGTGATGTCGCTCGTAATAGCCAACAACACCGTCTCGGCGAGACCATCGTCCCACATGGGTGCCGCAAAGGTGTGAATCCAGCGGCGGGTTCCATGTAAACCGACCACCTCGAAATCCAGCTCATCTCGCTCGCCATTGATGACGCGCCGGTGCAAAGCGGTAAATGATGCCTGATATTCAGGGCATATAAAATTCAAGAGTCCATGTGCGTTCGCTTCTTCGACAGACTTCGCTTCCAGCATGGCGAGGCCCGCAGAGTTCATCTCGAGCAACGCACCTTGTTGACTCACGATCTTCACGCAGTCCGGTTCCGTGTCGATGATCGTCCGCAAGCGCAATTCGCTTGCGCGCAGCCTCTCTGCCGTGAGCTTGCGCTCCGTGATGTCGCGGCTCACGTTGGCAATCCACAGCGGGCGGCCGTCGATGTCGTCGATGCGGAAGGCCGTGACCAGCATCGGGATTGCCGCTCCGTCGTTGATGCGGCGAAAATCCAATTCGCCAGACCAGCGACCGCTCGTAATCACCGTCGGTATGACTTCGCGGGCGAGCCGTTCATGCTCCCTCGGGTGTACAAAGTCGGATACCGAGTACCGACTCGCGCTTTCCTCGGGCCCTATACCCAGCAGCTCGCGTCCGACATCGTTGATAAAATCTCCTCGGCCATCGAGCGTGGCGATGCCGATAAACTCCTGACTGTGACGTACCAAGGCCGCCAGCTGTGCGTTGCGGCGTTCGGCGGAGACGCGTTGCTGTTCGAGCACCCGGTTCCGTTCGATTTCGTCGCGCAGCAACCGCGTCTCGCGTCGATAGCGGCGGTTGCCGAATGTGAGAGCAACGAGTAGTGCGCGGTTCTCCTCTGCGGCGACGGAAATCATGAGCGTCATGACTACGGCGAGCGCCAGGAAGAACTGTAGAGACAGCACGCCGCTAAACGGCGTCGCGGGACTTGCGAACGGTCCGGCGCCGAGGTTCGTCAGGACGGCTGCCAATGCGACCACGACAGTTGCCCCGAGCATTGCCCAGCGCGGTGGACCGTGCAAGGCGAGGAGTACCAGTATCGGAAAGATGGCAAATGAGAGGTTCGAGCCAAATACCGATATGGCGGGCACCGCACCGAAGATCCACACGGTCAAGGCAACGAGCAGAATGGCTAATACCGCGAGCTGCCGCCACCACCGCATGGCGCGCGCGCGTTCCGTTCGGCGCCAGCGCGTGATCCACAGGTACGATAGCGGCGTGAACGTTACGATGCCGAGGAACGTGCCGGACCACCACATCCACCATTCGCCAAACGGGCTTGCCGCGGGATGCTTTGATAGATACATCGCTACGGCTAGCGTCGTGCTAAGGGTGCATGAGACAGCGGCGGCGCAATAGAACCCCACGGCTTGACCCTGGGAAGACTTGCCACGAATCCAGCGCTGTGTCATGGCGGCGCCGACTGCGCCGTCAAGCGCATGAGTGACTGCGTACCAGATGGCCGAGTCGAGATGGAACGCCCCGGGCGTCAGCCAATTGGTGAGGACATCGGCCGCAGCTGCCATCAAAATGATCCACGGCCAATCGCGCTTCCGTAAAAGGAGCAGTGTGGAGAACAGCAGGCCGTCCGAGGGCCAGACGGTTGTCACCGCAGTTGGGTTGAACTGCAGTGTGTAACCCGCGGTCAGAAGGGCGGTATACGCGGCCACGAACCCGACCGCCGCTCCCCACGACAGTGAGGTCGGGAGGTTATCCCGGGTGGCTATTGGCAGGGTGCGCGAATCCGCGTAGCGAAAAGAAGGCCATTGCGCGCCGTCTGCATTCATGAGAAATCGACTCCAAGGTCAACACGCCTGCCCGCATGTTAATGAAATTATAGGCAAAGGCGATTAGTCAGATGTCAAACAGCATATCGCTACCGGTAATAGAAATGCTAGACCCGTCGACCTGACACCTTGTTTAGTCTGATCCGGCGGTTTAGTCCGCCATTGATTGATTATTTGTTGCGCTAACTTTAGAGCTTCGTCTGGTACTGAAGACCAATGGTCGGCGGCTGGTTGGACGTAAAGCGGGTTAAGGTCGGCTGCTGCCCGAGCATCGCGCAATGCATAGGGCGACAACGTTTCGTGATAGTACGAGACGTCATGCATCGGTCCCACATAGGCCCCGTTGATTCGCGCGATCCCGCGGTAGTCGTCGACAATCATCCTTTCATAGTCTA
>Ga0207927_1000541_pt1 | contig 16030 bp, 13 predicted proteins | sample NGESurdeep072012_2_FD_184456 | JGI IMG/M metagenome (GOLD analysis project Ga0207927, IMG submission 184456) | Arctic peat soil microbial communities from Barrow, Alaska - NGEE Surface sample 210-2 deep-072012 (SPAdes) | ecosystem: Environmental > Terrestrial > Soil > Wetlands > Peat ... | reverse complement strand
ATGAGCACGGCGGTCTGCTCGGGCTCGACGAATGCCAAACCGAGATCGATCGAAATCACGGCCCGCTTTCCAGTGAGGTCAAAGGAGTCGAGGCCCGCTTCCCAGCCTTGGACGCGAGGCAGGCTCAGGGTGTCGCGCGGATCGAAACCATTGCAGACGTCGAACCAACGCGCGGTGTCGCGCACCGAGCGCGACACGCAGCCGACGGTCACGGTCAAGGGGGGTTGGTGGGAGTTGGGACCCTTTGGAATACGCCCGAACGTGGATTTCAATCCGAACAGGCCGGTGAATCCCGCGGGGATGCGAATGGATCCACCCCCGTCACCACCCGAAGCCAGGGGAAGAAGGCCACCGGCGACGGCGGCCGCCGAGCCGCCGGAGGAGCCGCCGGGCGTTCGCTGTGGATTCCAGGGATTGTGCGTGGTCCCGTGGAGTTTCGTGTGCGTGAAGTTGACGCCGCCGAACTCCGGCGACGTCGTCTGGCCGACGAGGACCGCTCCCGCCTCCCGGAGTCGAGTCACTTGCGTGCTGTCGCAGTCCGATAGTCGATCGCGAAAGACCAACGAGCCTTCGGTGGAGGGCCAACCATCGACCGCTTCCAGTTCCTTGATCGCGATCGGAACGCCCCCGAAAGGGAGCGAACTATCCGCCGCAGCCGCCGCGGCTCGGGCGGCGTCGGCGTCGACAAAGCAGAACGCATTGAGGTCCGACGCCGCCATCGCCGCCAACGATGCGTCGAGCGCCTCGACCGGACTGGTGTCGCCGGATCGAAACGCCTCGACCAACGAACACGCGTCGCCCAACCAAGGTTCACTCTTCATAGAACCAGACACTAACCACCGGCGATGCTGGCGCCACGCGGCGGCGACGTCGGGTGGCGAACGCTCCTACGTCGCGAGCGTGAGACTGACCGGACAGTGATCGCTGCCCATGATGTTCATGTGAATCTCGGCCGCTGCGACGCGCGGGACGAGGGCTTGAGAGACGAGGAAATAGTCGATGCGCCATCCGACGTTGCGCGCGCGGGCGTTGGAAAAATTCGACCACCACGAGTAGTGACCGTTGCCCTCGTGAAAGAGGCGGAACGTGTCGACGAATCCGGCGTCGACGAAGTTTTGGAAGCCCTCGCGCTCCTCGGTCGTGAAACCCTGTTTGCCCATGTTGGGTTTGGGATTGGCCAGATCGTCGGGAGTGTGCGCGACGTTCAGGTCGCCACAGAAGATGACCGGCTTGGTTCGCTCGAGCTCCTGCACGTACTGGAGGAATGCCGGGTCCCACTGCACGTGACGAAGCGTCAATCGTTCGAGTTCGTTCTTCGAGTTGGGCGTGTAGACGGTGACGAGAAAGAAGTCGGGAAACTCCGCCGTCAACACGCGCCCCTCGTTGTTCGGATCACCGAATGTGTCGGTGCCCATGTCGAAGCGCTCGATCAGCGATGGCGAGAGTCCCGCCGTCACGTTCAACGGCGCGAGCTTGGAGAAGATGGCGGTACCGGAGTAGCCCTTTCGCTGCGCGGAGTTCCAGTGCTCCTCGTAACCAGGTAACTCCACTTCGGACTGGAACTGCTGCGCCTTGGTCTCTTGAAGACAGATGACGTCGGGATCGAGCTCGTCGACGAACGGAACGAAGAGCCCCTTCTTCGACACCGCTCGAATTCCGTTGACGTTCCACGACACGAGACGCATGCGTGCAACGTAGCAAGAGAGTCCGACGCACGTGTGACGAAGCATTCCTTCATCACGAGGCTGACGTCCGTCACCAACGAAGAGCGACCGCGACACAACACGTTGTCAGCACGAGCGCAATCGGTGCCATGCGACGTTGTTCCCATCGACTCGATGACGCGGCGTTCGCGAGCGTACTCACGAAGAAGACGCCAACGAACACCCACATACCGACACGGATCGGCGCGGCGTTGCGAACATCACCGAGCTGTCCCGCGCGCGCGAGAATGAAATACAGAGCGACGATGAACAGCAGCGCCGACAGACCACTCGCAATTCGCAGTCGCCTCGGAAGCACCGAAAATTGTCCTCCGAATGCAGCGCGACCGAGTGGTTGGCCTGCGGCGAGCAGTACTTGAAAGATCGCGAGACCGACGACCAGGAGAGATCCGACGAGCGCCGCCCAGTCCGAGACGGCGTTCAACCGCGGCGAATGTTCAAGTTGCGCGGTCCCATAGTCCCAACAGTACGACGGGGGCCTGGCAACGACGATCGGTGCGGTCGTTTCGGACGTCGTTGTGGCGAAAGGCCAAGAAGTTGCACGTCGATTTCGTTGGACTCGACGATTTCGCTGGGGTCAGTCTGTGGGAAAGATGCGGTTATCCGGTTGATATGTTTGACCAAGCGGGCGAAATCGGTGCATAAAGTACCTCGAAACTGGGTAAAAGTTTCTGAAATCCACTTTTTCCCGCTTTGGGTCCCCATGGTTCTGGCACAGTAATCCTCGTAGTTCACGCAGTACCTGTCGAACGTTCGACTGAACCGAAAGGGGAAGCCGACGAGGGGGAGAGGGGCCTCGCAAGAGGAACGGAACCTCCAAGCGGACAGCGGAGTTCGGTCCGCGGTTCGTGAACGACAAATGGCGTGAAGTGCCAGCCGTCAAACGGTGGCCTGTCCGACACGGGTCAGCGGGAGATGTGCCTTCGGGAACCCCGAGGGGCGGGTGAGTTTCGACTCACTGGTCACTCGGGGTTTTCGGCTTTTTGCGGCCTAGAACAGAGACTGCGGGTCGACCGGGTTGATCAGTTCGGGGCCGTCGTTGCGCACTGAACCAACGGCCTTGTCGACGCCGAAGTGGTGCAGCGTTCCCGTCGGCGCCGGTCGCAGCATCGCGGCGCGTTCGTCGGCGCCGTAGTCCTCGACGTCGAGCCACGTTCGTACGTCGGAGTGCTCGAACACGACGGGCATGCGGTCGTGCAGTCCCTCCATGTCGTCGTTCGGTGTGGTCGTGATGATCGTGCACGTCGCCAACGGCGCCTGGTCCTCGGGCGCTTCAGGGTCGCGCCAGCGCTCGTAGAGGCCCGCGAGGAGCAGCGGCTCTCCGTCGACGCGCGTGAAGAAGTGCGGCTGCTTCTGTTGACCCGGGCGGTGGTCCCACTCGTAGAAGCCGTCGACGGGGATGACGCAGGGACGCTTGGCGAAGGCGCTGCGAAACGAGGGCTTCTCCGCCACGGTCTCGCCGCGGGCGTTGAAGAGCCGGTTCGCGATTGACGGATCCTTGGCCCAGCTCGGGATGAGACCCCAGCGGTAGCGATCGAGCGTGCGTACACCGTCGTGTTGGGTCACGGCGAAGAGCCGACGCTGGGGACCGACGTTCCAGCTGGGGTGCCCCTCGGGCTCGATACCCGCGGCCAGGGCGGCGTCGAGCAGTCGGGCCAGACGCACGGGGGGCGTAAAGAGGGCGACGCGACCACACATAGGGCTCCTTTCTCCCTCGAGAATAGGCCGTTGGCGCGTGTGACCGTGAGTGGCTACTCTTACGAACATATGTTCGCTTTTTCCACGAAACGTCCTACGCTGCCCGATGATTTGGTAGCAACTTTACGACCGGTCGCCCTCGCGACCAGCCGTCGCCTGCCCCTGGGCGAGCCGTGGCGCGCGCTCGTTCCCGGTGGCGGACTGCGTCGTGGTTCGACGGTCGTGGTGCAGGCCCCGCCCGGTTCGGGGGGTCTCAGTTTGGCACTCAGCCTCGTGAGTGAAGCGAGCACGCGGGGTCACTGGGCGGCGGTCGTGGGCGTTGACGACCCCGGCGTCGTCGCGATCGCCGACCTCGGGGTCGATCTTCGTCGGGTGCTCTTCGTGCCGCGTCCGCGCGGCGCGTGGGCCGAGTCGGCGGCCGATCTGCTCGACGGGGTCGATCTGGTCGTGGTTCGTCCGCCGTCGCGCGCGGCGCACGGGGCGGCGCGAAAACTGATGGACCGCGTGCGCGAACGTTCCATTGTCTTGATCGCGCTCTGTGAGCCGAGCGCGCCGTGGCCGTTGCCGGCCGACCTCTCCTTTGACGTCACGCGCTCGCAGTGGATCACGTCGTCGCGACTCGACGCGCGTTACCTGACGGTGCGCGTCGCGGGACGCGGTGAGGCGGTGCGCAGCGCCGAGCACGTGGTCGTGTTGCCGAATCGAAGAGGACGGGCGGCGACGAGTTAGATGGACCGTCTCCTCACAATCTGGATCGCGTCGCTCGCCCAAGAGTCGCCCGACGGTTCGACACTGCGTGACTACCTGGCGCTGCTCGACGCGCTGAGCGTGCTCTGTCCCTTCACCGAGCCGGTGCGACTCGGTCTGCTCGTCTTACCCGTGCGCGGGCCGAGCCGGTTCTTCGGCGGGGAGGAGGCCGTGCTCGAGGCCGTGCGCCAGACCGTGCACGACGTCGTGGGAGAAGAGCCGCTCCTCGGTGTTGCCGATGGACTCTTCTGCAGTGAACTGGCCGCGCGCGCCGGCGTAGTGGTCGGTGTGGGGTTGACCGAGTGCTTTCGTCGAGCGCAACCGCTCGACGTACTCGGGCGAAAGGATCTGGCCACGACCTGTCGTCGTTTGGGTCTGCACACGGTGGGCGCGTTCGCCGACCTCGAACCCGCGCGCGTGGCGGAGCGTTTCAACACGCACGCGACGCAACTGCATCGCGTGGCCCGTGGTGAGTTGAGCGAACTCGCCGGTCAGCGCGACGCGCGCCTCGTGGCGCGCTTAGCTCAGTTGCGCGGCGAGGGTGACGTGCACGACGAGCAGATCGGGTTCTTTGGTCAGCGCGGGGCCGGTGACGATCGGGCCCAGGCGGCGGCCCACCGGGTTCGTCGTCGTCTCGGCGTCGACGCGGTCGTCGTCGCTGCGTTGTGCGGTGGACGCGGCCCGCAGGACCGCGCGACGTTGGTGCCGTGGGGATCGCCCGAGAGCGTTGTCCGCGACGACGCACCGTGGCCGGGTCAGTTGCACGCGCCGTCGCCGGCGACGACACTCGCGCACCCCGTCGCGATCGAGCTGCGCGACGCCGACGACCAGCCCGTTCGCATGGGGTCGCGTGGGTTCCTCTCCGGGGTGCCGACCACGCTGCTCTTGTCGCGTTACGCGCGCCGTGACGTGGTGTGGCACGCGGGTCCGTGGCCGATCGTCGAACGATGGTGGGCGGTCCAGCGCCGTCGCGCCCATCTACAGATCGTGCTCACCACCGGCGAGGCGGTGCTGCTCGTCGCGGAGTCGAGTCGCTGGTGGCTCGTAGGGATCTACGACTAGTGGCGACGTACGCCGAACTGCACGCCCACTCGGGCTTCAGTTTCCTCGACGGGGCGAGTGATCCCGAGGAGTTGGCGGCCGAGGCGACCCGACTGCAACTCTCGGGTCTGGCCCTCACCGACCACCACGGCCTCTACGGCGTGGTGCGCTTCGCCGAAGCGGCACGGGCCTTCGGGCTGGCGACCATCTTCGGCAGTGAACTCACCCTCGACGGCGACGACGACCGGGTGGGGGTGCGCGATCCCTCGGGTGAGCACCTCGTCGTGTTGGCGCGTTCGCCCGAGGGCTACCGCCACCTCGCCGTCATGCTCGGCGAGGCGCACCTTCGCCGCGGCGAGAAGGGCGCGCCGCGCTTCAGCCTGGACGAGATCGCCAACGCGGCGCGTGAATGGCTCATCCTTACGGGGTGTCGCAAGGGTCCCCTGACGCGAGCGCTGATGGCCGAGGGTCCCCGCGCGGCGCAGCGTGAACTCGAACGACTGATCCGCGCCTTTGGTCGAGAGAACCTCGCGGTCGAACTGTGGGACCACGGCGCGCCCGACGACGTCGCGCGCAACGACGTGCTGGCCGAACTGGCGGTTCGCTCCCACGTCGACGTGATCGCCACGGGCAACGTCCACTACGCCACGCCCGACGCCTTCGCGCGCGCCAACGTCCTGTCAGCGATCCGGGCCCGACAGAGTCTCGAGGAGATGGAGGGCTGGCTCGGCGCGTCGCCACTCGCGCACCTGCGCAGTGACGCCGAACAGCGCCGTCGCTTCGCGCGCTGGCCGGGGGTGGTGGACCGGGCTGGCGAACTCGGTGCCGCGTTGACCTTCGACCTGCGTCTGGTGGCACCCAACCTGCCGACGTTTCCCACTCCCGAGGGGATGAACGAGCAGTCCTACCTCGAGGTGCTCGTCGCGCGCGGCGCGACGGTGCGCTACGGATCGCGCGAGAGCGAACGCGTGCCCGGCGCGTGGCGTCAGATCGATCATGAACTGAACGTCATCGCGACGCTGGGCTTCGCTGGCTACTTCCTGACGGTCTGGGACATCACCGAGTTCTGTCGGACCAACAACATCTACTGTCAGGGCCGCGGCTCGGCGGCGAACTCGGCGGTCTGTTTTTCGCTCGGCATCACCAACGCCGACGCGGTGGCGCTCAACCTCTTCTTCGAGCGTTTCCTCTCACCGGCGCGTGATGGCCCTCCCGACATTGACGTGGACATCGAGTCGGGTCGGCGCGAGGAGGTGATCCAGTACGTCTACGAGCGCTACGACCGTCGCCACGCCGCCCAGGTCGCCGCGGTCATCACCTACCGGCCTCGTTCGGCGCTGCGCGACGTGGCGCGCGCCTTTGGACTCTCCGAGGAGGAGGCCAACGCGCTGCGCGACGGCGTCGACCGCCACGCCATGATCCCCGCGGCGCAGTCGGGCGCGCCCGAGATGATCGTCGAGATGGCGCGTCAACTACTGGACCGTCCACGCCACCTCGGCATCCACTCGGCCGGCATGGTGCTCTGCGACCGGCCGGTACTCGAGGTCTGTCCCGTCGAGTGGGGCCGCATGCCCGGGCGAACGGTGTTGCAGTGGGACAAGGACGACTGTGCGGCCATCGGGCTCGTCAAGTTCGATCTGCTGGGGCTGGGGATGCTCGACGCGCTGCACCGCGCGGTCGATCAGGTGAACGCCTTTCACGGTGTCGAGGTCGACCTCGCGTCGCTACCCCAAGAGCCGGCCGTCTACGACCTGCTGTGTGAGGCCGACACCGTCGGGGTCTTCCAGGTCGAGTCACGCGCCCAGATGGCGACGCTGCCGCGCGTGCAGCCGCGTTGCTTCTACGACCTCGTCATCGAGGTGGCGCTCATTCGCCCCGGTCCGATCCAGGGCCACGCGGTCAACCCCTACATCCGACGCCGCCGCGGCGACGAGGCGGTCACCTACCTGCACCCGCGACTCGAGCCGATCCTTCGGCGCACGCTCGGCGTGCCGCTGTTCCAGGAGCAGTTGATGGAGATGGCCGTGGCGGTCGCGGGCTTCTCGCCGGCGGAGGCCGACGAGTTGCGCCAGGCCATGGCCGCGAAGCGTTCGGAGCTGCGCATGCTCAAGCTGAAGAGTCGCTTCTACGCCGGCATGGCGGTCAACGGCATCGCCGGCGCGGCGGCCGATCAACTCTTTGACGCGTTGTCGGCCTTCGCCAACTTCGGCTTTCCCGAGTCGCACTCGGTCTCCTTCGCTCACCTGGTGTACTGCTCGGCGTGGATCAAGGTGCACTACCCGGCGGCGTTCCTCGCCGCACTCTTGAACGCCCAGCCCATGGGCTTCTGGTCGCCCCAGAGTCTCGTCGCCGACGCGCAGCGCCACGGCGTCGTGGTACTGCGCCCTGACGTCAACACCTCCCGGGTCGAGGCCACGCTCGAAGGTTCGCTCGAGCACCCCGACGTGCGCCTCGGTCTGGGGGCGCTGCGCACCATCGGCACCGAACTCGCGACACGCGTCGTCGAGGGGGCGCCGTGGGCGAGTCCCGAGGACCTGGTGCGCCGCGCGCTCTGTCAACAGCACCACCTCGAGGCGCTCGCCGCCGCGGGGGCACTTGACTGCTTCGCCCGGAGTCGTCGAGCGTTGGCCTGGGCGGCCGGGGCGGCCGCCCAGGGGACCGTCGACCGGTTGGCGGGCGTCGTGACCGGTCTCGAGGCACCACCGCTGCCGGAGACCACCGAGATGGAGCGTGTCGCCGACGACCTCTGGGCGCTCGGACTCACGCCTGACGCGACCGCGATGGCCCTCGTGCGCGAGCAGCTCAACGAGCGCGGCGTCACCCGTGCGTCGTCCCTGGCCGGCGCGGAGAGCGCGCGGGTGACGGTCGCGGGCGTGGTGACTCATCGTCAGCATCCCGAGACGGCGAACGGGGCGGTCTTTGTCAATCTGGAGGACGAGACGGGCCACGTCAACGTGATCTTCTCCAAGGGCGCCTGGACCCGGTGGTCGTTGGTGGCGCGCCGTTCACCGGCGTTGGTGATTCGCGGCACGCTCCAGCGTGGTCAGGGGAGCATTTCGCTCAGTGCAGAGTTCGTCGAGCCATTGCTGTTGAGTGCGGTGACGCCCTCGCGTGACTGGCGATGAATCAGCCGAAGGCGACGTCGGGTCGTTCGCCGGCGTCGACCTGGGAACGCACGTCGGCCTGGACCAGGGCCAGGTCGTCGGGGTGCGTCACGCCCACGCAGCGTGACGTCGTGACGAGCACCTCGAAGCGCAGCGGCACGTGGTGCAGGATCTGGCCCACGAAGACCGGTAGCAGCACCTCGGGTTCGAGCTCGAAATCATGCTCCTCGAACGCGCGGTGCAGCAGTGGCCACATCGCGGGCTGGAATCCCCAGAGATTCATCGACACGGTCGACTCGGCATCCAAGAACACCGGTGAGAGTCCGTCGTCGGACAAGTAGCCGTCGACGGAGTTGTGCACCTTGCGCCGCTCCCAGATGTCGGTGAGGTGACCGTTCACGACGTTGCACACACCGCGCGACACCGGCAGGTCGCCCACCAGCGCGCGGTTGAGCCTGAATCCGATCAGACAGTTCGTCGACTTGGCGACGAGGTGCGCACCCAGTCGCGCGAAGGCGTCGCGCCCGTAGAGGTCGTCGGCGTTGGAGATGCCAAAGGGCGCAGCGACGTCGACGTAGGGTTCGGCGGCGAGCACGGCGTGGACCGTGCCGAGCGCCTCGCCCTGCACCGCGAAGGTGACGCGGCGGTTCCTCGGCCAGAAGTTCTGCACGTGCGCTCGGATCTCGGGACCCGTGTCGGAGTTCACCACCAGGACGACGTGTTCGAATCCGGCGGCGAACGCGTCCGAGGCGATCAGGTCGATAACACTCTCACCGTGTACCCCGATGGGAGCCAATTGCTTGAGTCCGCCGTAGCGACGGGCGCGTCCGGCGGCAAGAACGACGAGTGTCGGTCCGCTCATCTCGACCATTTCACGATGGCCGACGCCCACGTCATGCCAGCGCCGAAGCCCGTGAGCAACGCGTACTCGCCGGCCTTGATCCGACCGTTGTCGCGCGCGTCGGCGAAGGCAAGGGGGATCGAGGCGCTCGACGTGTTGCCGTAGCGGTCAAGCACGACGACGGCGCGTTCCATTTCGATGCCCAGGCGTTGGACCGCGGCCTGGATGATGCGGATGTTGGCCTGGTGGGGGATGACGAGCGCCAAATCGTCGGCGGTGATGCCCGCTTCCTTGAGGGCCTCCTCGGCTGAACTCACGACGACGCGCACGGCGCGGCGAAAGACCTCTTTGCCGTCCATTTGGAGAAAGCCCCCGTGTTCGCAGGTCAACAGGTCGGCCGCCGACCCGTCCGTGCCGAGACTGAACGAGATCAGGTCGGTGCCACTGGCGTCGTACTCGAGCACCGCGGCGCCCGCGCCGTCGGCCATGAGTACCGCCATATTGCGGTCAGTCCAGTCGACCCAACGCGACAAGTGTTCGGCGCCGATGACCAGAATCTTCTTGTTCCCGGTTTCGAGAAGGCCTTGCGCGGTGCGCATGGCGTACATGAAGCCGCTGCAGGCAGCGTTCACGTCCATCGCGGGGCACGTGAGGCCCATGGCGTTGGCGATCATCGGCGCGGTCGCCGGGCAAATTCGGTCGGGCGTCGTCGTCGCGAGCAAGAGAAAATCGATGTCGCTTGTGACCAGTCCCGCGTCAGCCAGCGCGCGCTCACCCGCGAGCGCGCCGAGCGTCGACGTTGAGCCGCCGATGCGACGCTCTTTGATCCCGGTGCGCTCGGTGATCCACTGATCCGAAGTGTCCAGGGTCAAGGAGAGTTCGTCGTTCGTGACGATCCGGTCGGGAACGGCAATACCCCAACCCGTGATGCGTACGCCCATAGTCAGACCTTTCGGTTTGCTTTCAACAAAGTCTAGGTCGTGGCTCTAGGCCGACGGAGGTGCTTTCAGGACCTGCAACGTGCAGCGCGCCACGCAGATAAGCCGGCCCTCGTCGTCGGTGAGGTCGATGCCCCAGACGTGGACCGTACGGCCCTTACGGATCGGTGTCGCGGTCGCGGTGAGCGTGCCGCTCGTCATCGAACGAAGGTGTGAGCAGTTGAGTTCGGTGCCCACCACGATGAAGTCCGGTGCCACGCTGACGAACCCGCCGAGTGACGCCGCGCTCTCGGCGAGCAGTGCCGAGACGCCGCCGTGCAGGATGCCGAAGGGCTGGTGCACGCGGGGACCGACGTCGACCTGGAGGACGACCTTCTCGGGCGTCACCGACACCGTCTGCACGCCGAGGTGTGCGTGGACGTTCTCGTGCGCCGGATCGGAAAAGTGTGACGTCTCGTCCATTCATCCAGTCTAGAAGTCGACCGGTAACCTTTCTCCATGACCCGACGCGTAGACCTGCGAAGCGACACGGTGACCCAGCCCACGCCGGCGATGCGCGACGCGATGGCGAACGCGCCGGTGGGCGACGATGGTTACGGCGAGGACCCGACCGTCAACGCGCTCGAAGCACGCTTCGCGCAGATCGTCGGCAAGGACGCCGCTCTCTTCGTGCCCTCGGGCGTGATGGCCAATCAGATCGCGGTGCGCGTGCTTACCCGACCCGGCGACCTCATCGTGGCCGGTCGCGGTCAGCACGTCGTCAGTTTTGAGATGGGTGCCTCGGCGCGCAACTCCTCGGTGCAGTTCGCGACGCTCGACGACGCGAACGGTTCGCTCGCTCTCAGTGACGTCCTCGACGTGATCGACGCCGAGGGCGACCACCAACCCCATATCGCCCTGGTCGCGGTTGAGAACACCCATATGCCCTCGGGCGGCACGCCGTGGGACGTCGTCGCGCTTCGCTCGCTCGCCCAGGCCATCGGGGGACGTCCGCTCTATCTCGACGGCGCTCGCCTCTTCAACGCCGTCGTCGCGACGGCCACGTCGGCGCAAGAGTTCTGTGCGCCCGCGACGATGGTGATGTCGTGTCTGTCCAAGGGGCTCTGCGCTCCCGTGGGATCGCTGCTCGCCGGTCCGGCGGCGTTGATCGAGGCTGCGCGCGTCGAACGCAAGCGTCTCGGTGGCGCGATGCGCCAGGCTGGCGTTCTCGCCGCCGCGGGCCTCGTTGCGCTCGACACGATGATCGGGCGGCTCGCTGAGGACCACGCACGCGCTCGCCACCTGGCCGAAGCGTTCAGTGCCGCGTTTCCCGAATCCGACTACGACCCGACGTCGTGTCGCACCAACATCGTCGCCTTCAACCACCCCCAGTCGCGCCAGATCGTGGACGAACTCGCTCTTCGCGGCGTCGAAGGCGGCACCGTGGCGCCGCGCCGGGTGCGTTTCGTGACCCACGCCGGGGTGAGCGACGACGACGTGGCGTACGCGATCGACGTGCTGGGCGATTTCCGCCCCTCGGCGAACTGACGACGCGCGAGCGTTCAGCGCGAGTTTGGGTACGTTACACGCGACGCCAGTGGAGGGCCGCGGGCCCCAAGGGGTAGCCTTAGAGGGTTCCTATGGCTCTTGCTATGACTGAAATCCTTCACCTTTCAACGTTCCTGCGCCGTCCGATCTTCGATCAGGACGGCGACCGGATTGGCCGCGTCCAGGACCTGGTCGCGCGCCTCGGCGACGACGCCCATCCGCCCGTCGTCGGAGCGGTGATCCGTATCGAAGGGCGCAACCTGTTCGTTCCCATTCGAAAGATCGGCGGACTGGCGCAAGGGCGCATGACCTTCGAAGGTCGTCGAGTGGACCTGCGTCGCTTCGAGCGTCGCCCGGGCGAGTTGCTGCTCGCCGAAGACCTCCTCGCTCGACACCTGATCAATCTGGTGCGAGGACGGCTCATCATCGCCAACGAGATCGAGATCGCCCAGATCGACGGCAAGTGGGAGGTCGTCGGTGTCGACCCCGGCCGTCGACCCTTCCTTCGCCGCGTCCTCGGCCAGAAGATGGGCCAACGGGTGAAGGCCGACTCGATCGTCGACTTCGCCTCGATTGAGCCGTTCGTGGCGCACGTGCCGACCGCGCGGCTGCGCATTCCCTACCGCAAGTTGGCCCGCCTCCACCCGGCCCAGATCGCCGACCTCGTCGAACAGGCGAGCCACGAAGAGGGAGAGGAGATCATCGAGGCGGTGGGACTCAACCGAGAACTCGAAGCCGACGTCTTCGAAGAGCTCGACACCACCCACCAGCTCGAGTTCCTCGAATCGCGCAGCGACGTCGACGCGGCACGACTGCTCGCGCGCATGGAGCCCGACAACGCGGCCGACCTGATCAACGAGATCGACCAGGACCGACGACTGCCCATTCTCGAGCAACTGCCCGAGCTGCAGCAGGCCAAGGTGCGCAACCTGCTCTCCTACAACGCCGACACCGCCGGTGGTCTCATGAACACCGACTTCGTGTCGGTGCCTGAGACAGCGACCGTCGCCGACGCGATTGAGATCATCCGCACGTCATCGGTGCCGGCCGAATCACTGCACGCCGTGTTCGTGCTCGACGCCAACGGCCAGCCCATCGGCGCCTCCTCGATCACGCCGCTGGTGCGGGCTCGCCCGAGCGAACTCGCGCTCAGCGTCGCGAGGACCCAGCTCACCCACGTCCACCCGCACTGGGATCTGCACCGGGTAGCTCGAAAGATGAGCGACTTCAACCTCACGGTGCTGCCGGTACTCGACGAGGACCACAGCAAGATGATGGGTGTCGTAACCGTTGACGACCTGCTCGAAGTGCTCCTGCCCCAGGGCTGGCGCCGCGAGTTCGGCATGACCGCGGTGGAGGAATGATGCGCCACGCGCTCACGGGTCACGTTCAAGGGGGGTCTTTCTGAAACCCCCTAGTACCGGCCGCAGGGCCAGTGACAACCCGATACAACTTCGAACGAGACTGACGGCTGGCCGCACGCCCGCTCCCTAGTCGCGCCGTGGTTGTTTCACCGAACGACCACGACGAGACGAAAGGAGGTGGAGCGTGCAGAGCGAACAGCACAAGGAGCAGCAGATCAGCGGTGCCTTTGGCACCATCAAGGCGCACGACACGGGCAACCGCAAGGGCGTGCGCGCCCGCTTCCTGACCCTCATCGCGATCATCGGCCCCGGTCTCATCGTCATGGTCGGCGACAACGACGCCGGGGGCGTGTCCACGTACGCCCAGGCCGGTCAGAACTTCGGCTACACGCTGCTCTGGACGTTGCCGTTGTTGATCCCGGTCCTCATCATCAACCAGGAGATGGTCGCTCGCCTCGGCGCGGTCACGGGCGTCGGACACGGACGTCTCATCAGGGAACGATTCGGACGCTATTGGGGCAACGTCTCGATCAGTTCGATCCTGCTCCTCAACTTCTTGATCATCATCACCGAGTTCATCGGCATCTCACTGTCGATGGAGTACTTCGGCGTCAGTCCCTATTACTCGGTCCCCACGGCCGTCGTGCTGCTTTTCGTCGTCACCGCCTCGGGTTCGTTCCAGCGCTGGGAGCGGTTCATGATGTTGTTCGTCGCGACGAACTTCTTGGTGGTCCCGTTGATCCTCGCCTCCAAGACCCACTACGTCTCGGCCTTTCATCACGCCGTCGTGCCCGGCATTCGTGGTGGGGCGAACTCGGCGTCGGTGCTCCTCATCATCTCGATCATCGGCACGACCGTCGCGCCCTGGCAGCTCTACTTCCAGCAGTCGAACATCGTCGACAAGCGCATCACGCCGCGTTGGTTGAACTACGAGCGCATCGACACCATTCTCGGTTCCTTCATCGTCGTGATCGGCGCGTCGGCGTTGATGGCCGCGAGTGCCGCGGGACTGGCCCATCACGGGGGCACCACCTCGTTCACCAACGCCCTCGGCGTCGCTCGGGGCCTCGGACGCTACGTCGGCCACGGCTCGGGCACGCTGTTCGCCATCCTGCTGCTGAACGCGTCGGTGATCGGCGCGGCGGCCGTGACGCTCGCCAGTTCCTACGCGCTGGGTGACCTCGCAGGGTCACGCCAGTCGCTCAACGCACGACTGCGTGAAGCCAAGGGTTTCTACGGGGCCTTCGCGGGACTACTCGTCGTCGCCGGCGTCGTGACCTTGATCCCCGGGGCGCCGCTCGGGCTCATCACGCTCGCCGTGCAGGCCATGTGCGGTCTGATGCTGCCGAGCACGACGATCTTCGTGCTGCTGCTGTGCAATGACCGCGAGGTTCTCGGCCCCTGGGTGAACAGTCGTTGGTTGAACGTCGCCGCGACGATCATCGTCACGATCCTCGTCGTGCTCTCGATCACCATGATGGTTTCGACACTGTTCACCTCGGTCAACGTCGTGACACTCCTGCTGGGGCTCTCGGCTCTCGCTCTTCTCGGCCTGGTCGTTGGTCTGCCGATCGGGCTGCGTCGAGCGGTTGCGCCGTCGACCTACGACATCGACAAGCGCGACTGGCGGACCCCTCGACTCACGCTGCTGGCACCGCTGCCGACCTCGTTCGCCCGTCGGATGCTGCTGCGCGCGGTGGGCACGTACCTCGTCGTGGCGGGGACGCTGCTGGCCGTGCGAATCATCCAACTCGCGACCTCCTAGTCTCTTCAAGGTGACAACCGCTCCCACGCTCGTCTGCGTTCACGCTCACCCCGACGACGAAGCCCTCTTCACCGCCGGCACGTCGCTGCACTACGCGGCCCTTGGTTATCGCGTCGTGCTCGTCACGTGCACGAATGGACAGCTCGGTTTTGACGACCAGGGTCGCCCCGGCGCCGACCCCGCTCACGACGCGGCCGTCACGAAGGCGCTTCGCGCGGGCGAACTGCAGCGTGGCGCCCAGCTCGCCGGGTTCGGTCGCAGCGTGAGTCTTGGCTACGACGATTCGGGCATGATGGGCTGGCCCCAGAACGCGAACCCCCAAGCCTTCATGAACTGCGACGTCGACGCGACGGCGCGCACGTTGGCGGCCCTCTTTGACGAGGTGGGCGCGACGGTCGTGCTCACGTACGACGAGAACGGCTTCTACGGACACCCCGACCACGTCATGGCGAACGTGGTGACCCGGCGCGCGTTGGCGTCGGCGTCGACGGTCGAGCGCCTGTACTACCCGGTCGCTCCTCGGGGCGTACTCGAGCGTTTCGTCCCCGAGGCGCAGGCGAAGGGCGTCTTCCTGCCCCAGTGGATACTCGAGGCGAACTACGGCGTCGCCGACGAGTTGGTCGCGACGACCCTCGACGTCACCCGCTTCGCCGAACGCAAGCAGGCCTGTATCGAGGCGCACGCGTCCCAGATCGACAACGCCGACCTGGTGACGATGGACCCTGCGTTGTTCACGCTGCTCTTTGGCACCGAGTACTACCAGCGCGCCTGGAGTCGCGGCGCGCCGGTTGGTGACACGGCCGATCTCTTTGGAGGACTCTCATGAGCGAACACTTGACGTTTCTCGCCGTGCACGCGCACCCCGACGACGAAGCGAGTTCGACAGGTGGTTTGTACCGACTCCTGCACGATCAGGGCGTGCGCACCGTGCTCGTGACGTGCACCAACGGTGAGTACGGCGACGCCCCCGGCGGCGTCAAGCCCGACGCCGACCACCACGACGGCGACGAGGTCGCCGCCATCCGCAAGGTGGAGCTCGACGCCGCGGTCGAGGCGCTCGGCATCACGCGCCTCGTGCGGCTCGGCTACCGCGATTCGGGGATGATGGGCTGGCCCCAGAACGACGACCCGGACTCGTTCTGGGCGACGCCCGTGGACGTTGCCGCCGCGAAGCTCGCCGAGGTGTTGGCCGACGAGCGTCCCCAGGTGATCGTGACCTACAACGAGCACGGCTTCTACGGGCACCCCGACCACATCCAGGCGAGCCGCATCACCCTCGCG
>Ga0207927_1000537_pt1 | contig 16102 bp, 13 predicted proteins | sample NGESurdeep072012_2_FD_184456 | JGI IMG/M metagenome (GOLD analysis project Ga0207927, IMG submission 184456) | Arctic peat soil microbial communities from Barrow, Alaska - NGEE Surface sample 210-2 deep-072012 (SPAdes) | ecosystem: Environmental > Terrestrial > Soil > Wetlands > Peat ... | reverse complement strand
CCCCATGTAACACGGGGCCTGTACAACTCTTTGAACTCGTCGCTGTACTTATTCTTGGAGGGACACAGCAAACGAAGTCTCGGCACATAGTGGTGCGTGCTGAATTAAATGTCAAGGATTTTCTTTAGAAATATCGTTTCTATCCTGGCTAGGACTCAGGCAAGGTATTGGATTACTAGCTGGCCTCGAACGGAGCAGGCTAGCCACGAGAGAGTGGACACTATCCGGTAGTTAGTGAGTAGTTGCTAGTTGCAGCACCCCTTCCCTGGCGAAGTAAAGTGGACAAAGGTGACTCGCAGTAGTTCACACAGGCTCCTCGGCTCCGACAGAAGTGTATTTCGCTCAGTGCGGCAACAAATCTCCGCGCGTCGCTCTGTGCCTTTGTGTCTCTGCGGCAAGCAAGAATGTTACGGCGCGGTACGGTAGCCATGGGGATGGGCCTTATGCCATTCCCACGCGGTGGCGACGATGCTCTCCACATCCGAGTGTTGGGGATTCCAGCCCAAGACGCGGCGAATCTTCTCGGGGCTGGCGACAAGCACGGCGGGGTCTCCGGGGCGGCGAGGGCTCCCGATGACAGGGATGGCGTGTCCGGTGACCTTGCGGGCGATGGCGACAATTTCGCGTACGCTGAAGCCGGTGCCGCTACCCAGATTGCAGATCAACGTTTCATGAGTTTCCAGACCATTCAGCGCGAGCAGGTGCGCGGTCGCCAGGTCGTCCACGTGGATGAAGTCACGGATGCAGGTTCCGTCGTGGGTGGGGTAGTCGGCGCCAAAAATGGTGAAGTCTTCGCGCTGTCCCAGCGGTACTTGCAGGATGATCGGGATGAGATGGCTTTCGCTGCGGTGGGCCTCGCCGCGGATGGGGGTCGCGCCGGCGGCATTGAAGTAACGCAAGCTGGCGTAGCGCAAGCCGTGGGCACTGTGAAACCATCTCAGCATGCGCTCGACGATGAGCTTGGACTCGCCGTAAGCGTTGGTCGGGAAAAGGGGATGCTCCTCGACGATGGGAACGATTTGCGGCTCGCCGTATACCGCGGCGGTCGAGGAAAATACGAAGCGCGAAACCTGGTGCTTGAGCATTGCACGCAAGAGCGTCAGCGTGCGGGCGGAGTTGTTGTCGAAATACTGTTCGGGGTGCTTGACTGATTCTCCGGCTTCGATCAGCGCGGCGAAATGCATGACGGCGTCGAAGCCGTGGCTGCTGAAGAGTTGGTCGAGAGCGGTCTCGTCGCCCATATCGGCCTGGACGAATTCCGCCTGAGCGGGCACAGCCTCGCGCCATCCCATGATGAGGTTGTCGAGGACCGTGACGGTGTATCCTGCGCGCAGAAGATGGTCCGTGACAACACTGCCGATATAGCCCGCTCCGCCGGTTACCAGAATTCGCATGAATTTCCCTTGACCGGCCTGGGCGCAAACCCGTGCCTTTGCATTGATGAGGTGCTTGCGACCGCGGCTACTTGGTAATCACACCGCAAGCAATGCGGTCGCCCGCGTTGCCGGCGGGATCGGTCTTCATGTCGTCAGCCTTGGCGTGAATCATCAGCGCGGTGCCTCCGTTGGCGAACAACGAGTTGGCTTCGCTGCCCGTTCCCAGCACCACCTCCGGATCCTTCACCGTGGCCTTCGAGGTGCCGTTGGGATTCACCGTGAAATTGTCCATGTCGCCAGCATGATGACCCTTGGGATTGAGCAAGCCGTGCTCCTTCTTCTCAGGATTGAAGTGCGGACCGGCGGACTTGAAGTCCGGAGGATCGCACTTGGCATTCTGATGGAAGTGCAGCGCGTGCTCCCCGGGAGGGAGGTCCTTAACGGCGAGCTTAACTTCGACACCTTTGCCCGAAGACTTGATGGTGGCGGTGCCGACGTCGGTTCCCTTGGCATCTTTCAGCGAGACAACCTGCTTCTTGACGGGCTTGTCGGACGCGAATCCCGTGAAGGTGAGCGCGATCAGGGCGGCGGCGAGGAGGAGCGTATTTGTCATTGAGCGGTTCATATCAGCAGAGTTGTATCACAAACGTGGCAGCGCGTCAGCAGGAGGGGCAAAGCGGGTGCGAGGGGTTCGGGCGCTCGTGCGGATAGGGAGGGTGGATTTGAGAAGGCGGGCCGTCCAGATTCTGGACGTATTCCCGTTCACTTTCTAGAAATTGGACGATACGGCGAGGCGTTCCGAAACGGGAATCGTCGCGGAAGTGGGCCATGCAGGCTTGTTATCGCACTTCCCGCAGTATGGCAAAAAACGTGCACCATCACGATCGGCGCCGGCACATTGAGATGGACGAACTTTCGGCGCCGGGAAGCGTTGCACCCGTTGTAGCAACCGGAGTTCGCCATTTCCAAGTTGAAACTATGGAATTGGGACTGAGAGTGGCGGAGCCGCATTCGTTTGAGGGGTCTCCTGACGACATGAAGGGAGCAGGTCCGCAACGGCGCTGGTTGGCGGCTTATACCAAGGCGCGGCATGAGAATACGGTAGCTCGTCAACTGGAATCCAAAGCCGTGGCGTTCCTGCTCCCCATGTTTGCGAGAAGCGCGCGCTGGAGCGACCGGGTGAAGCGCGTACAGTCACCGCTGTTCCCCTGCTATGTCTTTGTTCACGTCAGCGACGACGAGCGTGTCCGCGTGCTGCAAACCGCTGGCGTAGTCAACATCGTTTCGGTAGCGGGAAAGCCGGCGGCGCTACGCGACGAAGAAGTTGCGGTGTTGCGCGAGTGTACAGCGCGTCCTGACGATGTCGAGCCGCACCCATTTCTGCATGTAGGACAGCGCGTGCGAGTGAAGCACGGGCCCTTCGAGGGATGGGAAGGCATTCTGGCCTATAAGAAGAACGCCGCGCGGCTGGTGGTCAATGTGGAACAGATCATGCAGTCGGTGTCGGTGGACCTCGACGGCGCGGATGTCGAAGAGACTGCGTGCCGGCCGACCGTTGAAGGAAGGAAGACATTTCAATTCCAAGCGCGGCACCACCAGATTTGACTGAGCCAACCCCAATCCAACCAACCAACCTACCAACCTCGATCGCCTGGCGGTGAGTACCGCTGGGCGGTCGGGCCTCCCGTTTTGAACCATGAGTTCCATACAGTATTCCGGCGCATCACCGCTGAACTCGGTTATTCCATTTCCCGTGCAATCCGACGTACGGGATGGAATGGTGGCGGACAGAGTGCGCCGGGTGGAAATCGTGATCGGCGTGGTGGAACGGTTGCTGGACTTCCTGGCGGTGGTTGCAGCGGTGTGGGCGGCCTACTGGATCAATTCCTCCTGGCGCGGGGGTGCTGGGGCACATTACTCGAACGACGCGGTGCTCACGGCGGCGGCGGGCTTCGGCTTATTGATGGTGCTACTACTGGATAAGCATGGGGACTATCGGCCGTGCCTGAGTTTGCTCGCGGTGAGGGAGACAGAACGGCTGCTACGGGTCACGATCGCGGGATTTCTGCTGGCGCTGCCCATCCTGTTAGCAGTGACGAAATCGGTTCCGCGCACCGCGATTGCAGTGGCACTGATCTCGGCGCCGTTGCTGTTGGCACTGGAAAAGTGGCAAGCGCAAAAGGCAATCCACATCATGCGTGGCTGGGGAGCCATCACGCGCAAGGCGGTCATCCTGGGGACCGGCACCACGGGACGCAGTATTTACTCGACGCTGGTGCGGTCGCCGAAATTCGGCCTTGATCCCGTGGCGTTCGTCGAGGCCGAGGCGACTGTCACGGACGCGGTGGTCTACGAAGCGTCCTATCAGCGGAAACGACAGGCAATCGTGCTGCCCGGACCGGTGACGCCGAAGTTGATGCGCCGGCTGGGGGCCAGTGTGCTGATCATCGCGACCCCAGAGAGTACGCCGGAAGAAACGGCCGAGATTACATCGCGGGTAGAAGCCGCGGGCATGAGCACCTATGTTATTCCTGATCCGTTTCTTGAGCCGGGATGCGCGATGGAATACGTGGAAATCGACGGCGTACTGCTGGCTCATAAGGCGCCGCGCTGCAGACGACCGTTGTATGAGACTGCCAAACGAGCGCTGGATGTTACTGCGTCCGCATTATTGCTGCTGGTGTTGGCCCCAGTGCTGGCGGCCGCAATGGTGGCCGTGAAACTTACATCGGCAGGGCCGGCGATTTTCAAGCAGCAGCGCGTGGGACGCGACGGAGTGCTGTTCAACATGTATAAGTTCCGCTCGATGTACCGCAACAGCGAGCGCTATGCTCACTCGCCAAAGAGCGGACGCGATGCGCGCATCACGCCGGTGGGGCGGTTCTTGCGGCACACCTGTATCGACGAACTGCCGCAATTGCTGAACGTGCTGCAGGGAGACATGTCGCTGGTGGGTCCGCGCCCGGAGATGCCATTCATTGTGGAGGAGTACGAAGAAATCCATCGGCGGCGGCTGGCGGTGAAGCCGGGAATCACGGGACTTTGGCAGCTAAGTGCAGACCGCTCAGCGCCCATCCACCACAACATCTCGTACGACCTTTACTACGTGCGGAATCGCAATTTCATGATGGATGTGGCAATCCTGCTGCACACATGTCTATTTGCTTTTCGGGGCGTCTGAGCCACTGGGCACGCGGTCTGAGAGTCATTACGCGATTCCACCCCAGGTTTGTGTCCCGAGCTCACAACGCAGTGGCCGTGATGCGGCCCGATCGAACGCGGGATGCTGCATTTGCGAACTGAAGGACAGAAATAGATCCGGCTGAAGTGAACTCATGCTAATCACAGTCATAGGTTCGGGATATGTCGGGCTGGTTTCGGCGGTGTGCCTGGCGGAGATGGGACACCAGGTAATCGCAGTGGACTCGGACAAAGAAAAGATCGCGGCGCTGGCCCGAGGCGAAGTCCCTATCTACGAGTCGCTGGTGCCGGAATTGCTGCAACGGCATAACGGTAAAAGGCTGCAGTTCTCGTCGTTTCCGAGGGCCGCTGTCACGGCATCAGACGTGGTTTTTCTGGCTGTGGGGACGCCGCAGAGCGGAAGCGGTGATGCGGACCTCTCCCAGCTTGAAGCGGTAGCGAAGGAGATGGCTCCCATGCTGCATCGTTCCACCCTGGTGGTGGAGAAGAGCACCGTCCCGGTATGCACGTGCGAGGCGCTGCGCGAGTTGCTCTTGCGCAACGGTGCTCACGCCGGATGGTTTTCGGTGGCGTCGAATCCAGAATTCCTGAGGGAAGGAAGCGCAGTCACGGATTTTCTGTATCCCGACCGCATTGTGTTGGGCGCCGACGACGAGTTCAGTCGCTTCATGCTGCGGGAAGTCTACCGGCCTTTGTCGAGCGGCGCGTATTACCGGCGGGAGGACGCGGTGCCTCGTCCCGCAAGAAACCAGAGCCGGGTTCGTCTGTTGCTGACCAGCGCAAAGAGCGCGGAGTTGATCAAGCACGCCTCGAACGGGTTCCTGGCGACCAAGATTTCCTACATCAACACCGTGGCACGGCTCGCGGAGAAGGTTGGCGCCGATATTGACGAAGTATGCGCAGGGATGGGCTCGGACCCGCGCATAGGCAGCGAATTCCTGCGGGCCGGAATCGGCTACGGAGGGTCTTGCTTCCCTAAGGATGTGGCTGCGTTCGAAGCGGTGGCGCGCCATTGCGGGGTCGATTTTCGTATGCTGCGGCAAGTGGCACAGGTGAATGAAGAACAACGGACGCGATTCGTGGACAGGGTGCAGAGCTTGCTCGGAAAGTTGGCAGGCAAGCGCATCGGGGTGCTCGGCCTGGCGTTCAAAGAGGACACCGACGATGTGCGAGAGTCGCCGGCGATCGCGATCGTGCGCGAATTGTTAAAACGTGGCGCGGTGGTGTGCGTGTACGATCCCGCGGCGATGCTGAAGACGCGCGAAGCGCTACCGAATGCGAAGATCGCCTATGCGGACGACGCCTACCAGGCGGCTTGTGGCAGCGATGCATTGCTGATCCTGACTGCCTGGGGGCAATTTGCAAAGCTGGACCTGCAGAAGCTGCATTCCGTGATGAAAGCTCCAGTCATTCTTGACGGGCGAAACCTGTTCGCGCCGGAAGAAATGGCTGCCGCCGGCTTTATGTACCACAGTGTGGGACGTGTGTCGCAGGCAGTCACAGCTCCAAGTGCGGTACAGATCGGAATCCCGACAGCGATGGGCTACACCGTCGCGCGCATTGCGGCCGCGGCGGACCACGCAAGCATTGCGGCGCCGACGCGGGCGCAACTGTTACTTCAACCCAGGACTCAAAATGCACAATCCCCCGGAGCTCCCCAGCGGGCAGCTAATCGTTAGCCATAGCAGGCGATCAGGGCTGCCGATCGCGGCGGGCAACCAATTCGACGAGGTACTGGTGGCGGAAGTGCGACGGATGTTCCGCCAATATACCTGGTTGATTTTGGGCTCGACCGTAGCGTGCTTATTGCTCGCTGGGGGTTACCTGTTGGTGAAGGCTCCGCAATTCGAGGCGGGCGCGCAGATCGAGGTACGCCCGGCGGGGTCGAACTCACTGGGATTGGATGAAATGGCCGCCAAGGTCTTCAATCCATCGGACGCGAACACACAACTACAGAGCGCGGTACAGATGCTGCAGAGCCAAACCATCGCACTGGAGGTGATGCGGCAGTTGCAGATGGCGCAACGGAGCGAGTTTGCCGGACGCTGGACACAGCACGACACCAGGCCGGTGGATGCGCTGCCGCCAGAAGTGAGAGATCATCTGCTGGGGCGCTTCCAGCGCAGCCTGAACGTCAGCATCGTTCCCAAGACCGACATAATCTCGGTGCGATTCAAGGCGCGAAATCCGGAGCTCTCGGCGGAGGTGGTGAACGCCATCATCAACTCGTATGCCGAGCGGAAGATCCGCACCAGCTATGACTCAACCATGCAGGTCACCAACTGGCTTTCGACGCAGATGGACGACCTGAAGAACAAAGCCAGCGAATCGCAGGAAAAGCTTGCGGAGCTGCAGCGGACCACCGGCCTGATTGGCGCGGACGAGACGAGCAATACGGTGACTGACAAGCTCAAGCAGTTGGATGAACAACTGACGGCCGCGGAATCGGACAGGGTGGTCAAGGAAGCGCGGTACCGCATTGCAACCTCGGGAGATCCGGAGCTTTTGGCCTCCTCGGCTCCGGACCCGACGTTGCAACTGTTGCGCACGCAAGAGGCGGAGTTGCGATTGCAGTATGCCCAGCTCAGCACGAAGTTCGGGAATGGCTATCCCAAGCTGGCTGAGGTAACCAATCAGGTGACGCAGGTCGACCGGGCGATCGACGTGCAGTTGAGCAGGCTGAGCGAACGTTTCAAGAACGATTACCTGGCGGCGGCGAACTCTGAGAAGGCGATGCGTCTTGCATTTGAGGAGCAAAAGCAAAAGGCCTATGAACTGAACCACGGGGCAGCACAGTACGCGATCCTGAAGCACGAAGTGGAAAATACACGCGACCTGTACGAGACGCTGCAACGAAAGCTGAAAGAAGCAGGGATATCGGCAGGACTGGCTTCGGCCAACATCGGAGTAGTCGACGTCGCGCAGGTGCCGTCGGAGCCGGTTGAGCCGAAAGTTCCGCTGGTACTGGGAATGGGATTGGGCGCGGGCGTTCTCCTGGGCACATTCAGCGCCGTTGTACTGGAGGCAATGGACACTACCATTCGTTTCGGGGAAGAAGCGGAGGCGCTGTGCGGAGTGCCGTCTCTGGCGACGATTCCGTGGATGAACGGCGAGCCGAGAGCGTGGCTGCATTGGCCACACGTGGTCGAGTGCGAAGGCGAATGGGATGTGATCACACAGGAACAGCCGTACTCGAAGGCGGCGGAATGCTACCGCACACTGCGCAGTTCCCTGCTGCTGGGAGCGAGCGGCAATGCCAAGGTGCTGGTGATCACGAGCGCATCTCCGTCAGAGGGAAAGACGCTGACGGCAGTGAACTGCGCGGCCGTGATGGCGCAGCAGGGGACAAAGGTCCTGCTGGTCGATGCCGACCTACGGCGCTCTTCCCTGCACCACAATCTGGGGATCAGGAGGGAGCCCGGCCTGGGCGACATCCTGAGCGGACGGTGCACCGCGGACGAAGCGATGGTCGCGGTGGAGAACATTCCTCACCTGTCGGTGGTGACCTCGGGAGGAGGAGTGCCCTACCCCTCCGAGGCATTGGCGTCGGAAGCGATGACTGCGGCCCTACGACGCTGGCGCAACGAATATGACCACATCGTGATCGATACGCCTCCGGTGGCGATGGTGACGGATGCGGTAGTGCTGGCGGCGCAGGCTGATTCAGTAGTGCTAGTGGCAATGGCGTCGGGAACCACGCGGCAAGCACTCTGCAGGACACGCGACCTGCTGTTGCGAGCCAATGCGCGGATCGCGGGTGTGGTGGTGAATGGCGTCGATCAGCAATACGAAAATCACTATTACTGCTCGTACCGGCGAAGTAAGAGGCGAGGCGAGAGTGACTATGGTCCGAATTAGACGACGCAGCTGGATGCGCCAGATCGAGCCCTCCGTTATTGCAATCGGGCTGATTTTCAGCGCATGCACGATGGCTGGCGGAGCCCTGTTCGCACAGGTCAGTCTGCCGGCGGTAAATGCCACGCAACCGGCGCAACCAAGCGCGGCAGCACCCAGCATCGATCAGGCCAAGGCGCAATCGCAAATGCGAGCGGCGACACTACGACTGGATTCCGGCGACCTGCTGGAGGTTACGACGTTCGATACGCCGGAGCTGTCGGGAAAATTTCGGGTGGATGGCCGGGGAGAAGTGTCACTGCCTTTGGGTGGGGCGGTCCGGGTGCAGGGACTGACTGCGGAGCAGACGGCGGTGGCGGTAGAACGATTCCTCCGCGACCGCGACATTCTGAAGAACCCGCACGTTACGGTGCTGGTGCTGGAGTACGCGACGCAGGGCGTCAACGTAATGGGCGAGGTGAAGCAGCCGGGGATCTATCCGCTGACGGGAAAGCATGGCGTGCTTGACTTCATTTCGATGGCAGGTGGACTGACGGCATTCGCTTCGAACGCGGTCAGCATTACACATAATGTTCCGCCATGGGACATCACGACGGTGAACCTCGCCGGATCGCACGGCAACACGTTGGAGAATGATGTCGAAGTTCAACCGGGGGACCGCATCGTCGTGCTGCGGGCGGGAGTGGTGTACGTCATTGGCGACGTCGGAAAGCCGGGCGGATTTGTACTTGAAGGCAAGGACAGCGTAACCGTGCTGCAGGCGCTGGCGCTGGCTCAAGGCATGAATCGCACCGCCAAGTCGAATGGGTTTCTGATCAGGACCGATTCGGGTAAGCGCACTGAAACGCAACTCGCGTTGAACAAGATTCTAGTGAACCAGTCCCCAGATCCGAAACTGCAGGACGGGGACATTGTGTTCGTTCCCCTGAGTAGTGCGAAGGACTGGACGAACAAGGGCGTGGCGTCAGCTTTGCAGATGGCGGTGGGCGCGGTGATCTACGGGCGATTGTGAAGTTGGGACCTCGGAAGGAGGATTCCAACGGTTGCGGTCGTTGCCGCCGTAGCGGCCATTTCGACAGGCTCAGGGCAGGCTCTTCGGCTCCAGGCCCATGGTCGCAGTGCTCAGGATAACGAGCGCAAAGAATTTGAACAGTCACACCCCGACAAGCTGAGAACAACGGGCACGCCACAGTTTCTTTCACCTTCCACATTAAGTCGCATCAGTTCTAAAACCACATGAGTGAAATGACGAAGTCGGTCACGAGACACGGCGCCGCGAGCGATGTGCCTTCTTGGACGATAGTCGGGAAAGCTCGTTTGCACATTGAACGACGCGGGTTGTGGGTTGTGCTGATGGGGCCGGACGGAGCGGGAAAGTCGGCGGTTATCGAAGGGCTTGCGAATGGCCGGTCTACGGGATTCAGGGGATGCACGACCTACCATTTGCGTCCCACATTCCGGCAGGGCGGGAGTTCGCTCAGTGCGAATGCCGATCCGCATGGACAGACGGCACGCGGGACGCTGATTTCGGTGGTCAAGCTGCTTTATTTACTGATTGCGAACTGGCTGGGTTACCTGTTGGCAGTTCGGCCGCAGTTATCGAATGGAAAACTAGTGTTGTTTGACCGCTACTTTACTGATTGCCTGGTCGATCCCATGCGATATCGACTGCCGATCTCGTGCAGGCGCGTCACAGAGCTGATTGGGAGTCTGATTCCCCAACCTGATTTGTACGTGGTTCTGGATGCTCCGGGGAGCGTGCTGCAAGAACGGAAGCGTGAAGTGACATTGGCGGAGTCGGAGCGGCAGCGGACGGACTATGCGGCGCGATTCGAGAAACTGCCGAATGTGGCAATGGTGGATGCGGCGCGCCCTCTGGCGGATATGGTGGCGGACGTTCTCGACCGCATCACCGAACTACGCCTTTTGCGTTACCGGCAATGCAACGAGGTCGCATGATGGCGACGGCCGAGATCGCGAACCAAGTATTTCAGCGATTACGCGATGAGCGAGCCTCGACGGAAACAGCGACCTATGTTGCGGTTCCGGGGAACGACAGGGCGCGCTGGCTGCTGCCGGCAGCGAGTCCAGGGATTGGAAGGGTGCTGGCGAGTTGGACTCCGTACCGGGCGTGGTCGCGCGTGTCGTGGGCCGCGATACGCGCGGCCAGCCGGACGGGACGGATAACGCAGTTTCCCGGTGTGTCAGTGCTGGAGGTCGAGGGAACCCGCGACGCGGACTGGGAATCGCTAGGGTGGCGAAGCCATGAACCACCAATACCGGTGATCTACCTGGGCACGCCGGGGTCGAGACGGAAGGCAGTGGTGCACCTGGTGGATCGAGCATCGGGCGAATGCAAAGCGGTCGTGAAGGTTCCGCTGACAGAAGAAGCGAAGGTCGCGGTCCTGCATGAGGCAGAGGTTTTGGAGGCACTGGCGGGTGAGCAATATGAATTTTCACCACGCTTACTTCACGTGGACTGGGGGCGAGCAATCACCACGCAGACGTTCATGGAGGGGCGTTCGGGATCGCGAAAGCTGACGCCTAAATTCTGGCAGCTATTGCAGTCCTTGCTACTGCAGGACGAGACGACGACGCTGGCGGAATACGCTGGCGTGTGGTCGCGCGAAACCCTTTCCACCAGTGACGATAGGCCGAAGAGCGGGTTGATAATCGCTGCGATTAACGAACTGCGAGACGACTCGCCCCTGCCGGCATGTTGGGAACACGGCGACTTCACGCCTTGGAACATCAAGCGATTGCCAGATGGAGGTTGCGCGCTGCTGGACTGGGAAGATGCGCGGCGAAGAGGACTGCCTTTGCAGGATGCGTTCCACTTTCTGCACATTCAGGATTGGCTGTTTGACCAACGGCCGACGCTGCACGCGGCAGAGATGTCGGACGGTGCGGTGGGCATGGCAGTGAATCCCGCGCAAGTACCAACATTGGAAGCCACGTACCTGATCAACTCCTACCTGAAGTGCATTCGTGAGCACAACCACGAACGGGCGCGTTTTTTGAGCCGCACGCTGGCATTATGGCGGAGGAAAGCCGCATGACGGCTGCGCTCACGCTGGAACAAGAGATCGTCAGGCATGACGCAGGTTCGGGCGAAAACCTGCCACTAACGACTGCGCTCAGTGTCGCCCGTGCACGAACAGAGTTGCTGGAAGCATTCCTCGATCAGATGCACACGACGCGGATTGCGTATTGCTTGCTGAGCGGCTTCCAGGGTTATCCGAACGTGATCGCGTCGGACATTGACTTCATGGTTTACCCGGGCGACGCCGAACGAATTCCGCCGCTGCTGCTGGAGGTTGCGGGACGATGCAACGCCCTCTGGGTGCAGGCTATCCAGCACGAAACTGGAGCGTGGTACTTCATCTTGGCGAAACAGATGGGCAGCGCGGTGGCATATCTGCATCCTGATTGCACGACCGACTACCGGAGGGATTCACGGCTGTGGCTTGAAGCAGAACAGGCACTCAAGAAGCGGCAACGTTATAAGACGTTTTTCGTGCCGGCGATTGCGGACGAGTTTTGGTACTACCTGACCAAGAAAATCCTAAAGCAAGAAATAACGGGCGAGCAGTGGCAGCGCATCGCCGCTCTGTATCTGAGCCGTCCGGAGGAGTGCAGCGAGCGCATCCGGCGGTTCTGGTCAGAGAAGACTACTGAGTCTCTCGTCGGCGTGCTAGCGCGGCAAGAAATCGACTGGATGCGGTTTTATCTGCCCGCACTGCTGGCAGAACTGCGCGCGTCGGTCCCGGTGGAGAACTGGTGGGAACGGGCGAAGCAGCGCTTGCGGGAGTGGCGGCGCAAGGTGGAGCGCGCGGTGAATCCCACGGGCCTCGGGGTAGCGGTGTGCGGAGGAACGGAACAGCAGCGAGCGAAGCTAGCGACGGCGCTTGAGGAAAATCTGCGGCCAGCGTTCCGGCGAACCGTGATATGCGCGGAGGAGACGACCGGCGATAGTCCCTGGGGCGCGTTGGCATTCTGGCTGGCAAGGGTGCGATCGACACTGGTGATCCGGAAAAAGCAATTGCCAGGCAGAGGACGGTTGGAGCGAGACGAAATTGGTTTTGTGTTTGCAGAGACAGCGGTTGATGAGGCGGCGAGTGAGCGATGCGGCGAAACAGAATCGCGCCACGGATGCGTGGTCCTCGACGGCAGCAGGTTGTTGGAGCGGAACGTCGAGATCTCCACACGAGTCGCCCTGGAATACCTGACCGCGCGCCTAAGAAGGCGGATGAAGCTGGAAGAGCCATCGTCGAAAGCAGGCCACGTTGAGTCTGAGGCGAGGCGCGCAGTTGCAAGTGGATCGAGGAGCGTGCAGTAATGTCGCGAATTCTGCTGTCGGCCTACGCATGCGAGCCGGGGAAGGGCTCTGAGCCTGAGGTGGGATGGCTGTGGGCGACGGAACTGGCCGCCTCGGGGCACGAGGTGTGGGTCATCACGCGGGAGACAAACCGACCTGCGATCGAGATGGAGCTGGCAAGCCGCCAGCGGCCCAAGTTGCATTTCACCTACTACGACCTGCCGCCGTGGGCCCGAAGATGGAAGCGCGGGGCACGCGGCGTCCATTTGTATTACGCGCTATGGCAGTGGGAAGCGTATCGAGTGGCCAGGCAACTGACGCGCGAGATCAACTTCGATTGCGTGCATCACGTGACATTCGTTGGCGTGCGCGGGCCGAGTTTCATGGGCCGGCTGGGATTGCCTTTCATTCTGGGTCCGGTATCGGGAGGCGAGTGTGTGCCGAAGGCGCTGCGCGCGGGCATGACGCGACCAGCCAAGTGGCGGGAGTCAGTGCGCGATGTTGCCAACCGCGCGATTCATGCCGACCCGATCATGCGATCCAGTTTTCGCCGGGCGGAAAGGATCCTGCTGGCGACGCCGGAGTCTCTGCAGCTGATTCCTGCGAAATTTCGAGAGAAGTGTGTGGTGCAGTTGGGAATCGGGCTTAGCCGTGAGTACTTGGGATGGACGGATCGAAAACGCAATCCGCGCGAAACCCCGCTGCGGCTGCTGTATGTGGGGCGGCTGCTGGAATGGAAGGGCCTCGACCTGGGCATACAGGCAGTGCGGCTTCTGCGCGGTCGCGGGGTGCGAGTGCGGTTCACGATCATAGGAGAGGGCCCAGCACGGGAGTCGCTGCAGCAGCTAGCGACTGAGCTTGGAGTGGCGGAAGACATCGCCTGGGTCGCGTGGCAACCTCACGAACAACTTCACGAGCTTTACTACCAGCATGACGTCCTGCTGTTTCCGAGCCTGCGGGATTCGGGCGGGATGGTGGTGCTGGAGGCGCTGGCTCATGGATTGCCGGCGGTGTGCACCGATCGTGGGGGGCCGGGAGCCATTGTGAATGATCGATGCGGACGGGTAGTGCCGACCTCGGGCGGGACGAAGGATGGTGTCATCGTCGAAATGGCCGATGCATTGCACAAGCTGAGTTGTGATCGAACCCTACTGAAGAAACTGGGTGCCGCAGCGCGAAAACGAGCGTGGGAATTCGATTTCCACAAAGTTGTGACCCGGCTGCATCCGATGGTAACCGTTGGCAGAGAAGCAGAAGTCGTGGAAACGGTCCTGTCATGAGCAGCGCAATGCATCCAGCAGTCGGTTTCCGCCTGAGCGGGTGCGCAGAATCCACCACCCAACCCGACGCACGAGTGCTGGCGCGGCGTCTCTGCCAGGCGATGGTCTTGCTGCCATTGTTCTCGCTGATGTTGTTGCCGGAGTACGTGCAGGGTCTGGGCAATCCAGAAGCGAAATCGATCCTCTACCGCGGGACCCTCGGTCCACTGCGGATGGTCGACGCGCTGCTACTGGGAATTATCGCGGCGCACGCCATCGTGTGGCTGAGTTCGCGCAAGACGAGGCTGCACTTGCCGCGCCCGATGGCAGTGCCGGGGTTCGGCTTTCTGGCCGCTATCGCAATGGCAATGATCTACGGGTGGCTGCACGGCGGTACAAACCTGTTTTTCGACTGGCGCGCACTGGCGTTGGGTATCGGAATGTATGGCGTCTTCGCCATGTGGGTGCAGACCCCGCCGGCGGCGCGCTCCGCTGTGTATCTGTTCGCGGGATATATGGCTCTCCGGATCGGCCTGATCTACGCATCGTTCTTGCGTGGAGAAGGAGACGTAATCCTGGGCGTGCGGATTCCGATGTTCGACGGACCGACGTTGTCGGCCATCGTGTTCACGGCTGTCCTGGCGTCGTCGATGGGTGACTGCGCGCGCGGCCGGTGGCGACAACTGCTTTGGATGAGTCTCAGCGCGGCCGCGTATCTGCTGGTGCTGTTGTGCTTTCGCCGGACTTTCTGGGCGGAACTGGGAGTCGCGACGGGGCTGCTTCTCCTACTGCGTCGCAATCATCGCAGACGAAAATTGCTATTGGCGATGATGGCAGTCGCGGCAGTGGCTTTAACCCTGGGACCGGCATTTTACCAGCGCATGCAGAGCCTCGACTTCACCAATGGCGAGTCGGAGTTTAGTCAGGGCAACCCAGATCACGTCGGCGACGTTCTGGATGCGTGGGACCAAGTTCGCCAGCACCCGTTTCTTGGCATCGGGTTGGGGCGTTCTTACCCAACGCTACGGATTCAGGAGTGGAAAGAAGAATCCGTGATGGTGCACAACGCTCCCCTGCATGTGTGGTTGAAGTATGGCCTGATCGGGCTGGCCTGTTATGTGTGGTTTCACTTTGCCATCTTCGGCTGGTTGTTTCGGCGGCACCGGGCGGCCGGCCTTTCTGAGGAACAGGTGTGGCTGGCCGCAGCGCTGGTTTACCTGGCGGCGCAGTTTGCCGTGTCCTTGGGATTCACTCCGTGGCCGTACTCCTCGGTGCAGTCCACACTGCTGATCGCCTTCGTTCTCGCTGTCTCAATTACAGGTGCAACACCATGCAACTTCCAACAATTTCCGTCATCACTCCCTCGTTGAACAGCGGCGCGTTTCTGGAAGACGCCATCCTGAGCGTTTCGCTGCAGGACGGCGTTGCGGTGGAGCACATCGTGCAAGACTCTCTGTCCACAGATAACACGCTGGAGATCCTGCACCGGCACCCCCACGTGCGTTGGCAATGGGAGAGCGATGGAGGGCAGTCCGACGCGATCAATCGCGGTTTCTGGCGGGCAAGTGGCGATCTGATGGGATGGCTGAACGCCGACGACTACTACCTTCCCGGCGGGCTCGAGGCCATTGCGCAGGCAGCGGCCGAGCATCCCGAGGCCGACGTTTTTCACGGGGACTGTGTATTCGTCGACGGCGAAGGGAGCATCGAACGGTCGAAAGTGGAACACGAGTTCGATCGCGACATCCTCTTCTATTTCGGCTGCTACATTCCCTCGACCGCAACGTTCTTCCGGCGGCGCGTGATCGAGCAGGGCCACCTTCTGGATTGCAATTACCGGGTGTGCATGGACTTCGAGTATTACGTGCGGCTGGCCAGCGCGGGGTTCAAGTTTCACTACGTCCCACAGTTCATCGCGGCGTTCCGGTGGCACGACAGCAATATCAGCCTGCAACAGGTAGAACGGCGCGCCTATGAACGCCGCGAGGTGCAGCGCAAGTTCGCGACCCGCTAGGGCAGCTAAGGATCAATCAAGTTATTATGAGTGGTTCGACGCACCCTCTGTGTGCGGTTAGGATGCGCTCGGCTGAATC
>Ga0207927_1000536_pt1 | contig 16154 bp, 13 predicted proteins | sample NGESurdeep072012_2_FD_184456 | JGI IMG/M metagenome (GOLD analysis project Ga0207927, IMG submission 184456) | Arctic peat soil microbial communities from Barrow, Alaska - NGEE Surface sample 210-2 deep-072012 (SPAdes) | ecosystem: Environmental > Terrestrial > Soil > Wetlands > Peat ... | reverse complement strand
CGTCCGATCCTTCCGAAGCCCATGATGCCCACGGTCATGGCCATGCGGGTGTCACGGTCCCTTTCTCGAACCTACTTACGGGAGGATAGTCCTCGGGTCTTGCGTGTTGTTGTCGATGACCGCGGCGTACGTCCCGACCTGCGCGCCGGGTGTCGCCGTCGACACGACGAGAACAGCGTTCGTCGTGCCGGAGGGCGCGCCGAGCGCCGTGACGACGTGGTTGACCTGTGTCATCCCGAGCGGGGGCAGCGTCCGGGTCGTCGTGCCGAGCGTCGAGCCGTCCCCGGCGAGGAGCGTGAGGGTCACGGTGACGCTCGAAGTCGTCGCGTTCGCGAAGAAGGCGTCCGTGCGGAATGCCGTGTCCTCGCGCAGGCTGATGAGCGATTTCGGCGAGGCCGGCGTGACGAAGTCGTTTGCGCCCTGGGCCGGAACGGACTGACCGAAGGTGCCCACGCCGCTCGGCGGCGGTCTCGATGTCTGGCTGACGATCTTGAGCGAAGCCGAGTCGGCCGTGATGAGGATCGCTCCGTAGTTCTGCGCGTCCGTGGCGGTGACGCCGAAGACCGAGGCGAGAATGTCGGCATAGGTCACGGCCTTGTTGGTCGCCAAGGCGCGGAGCTGCGTCGGGCCCGCCGTGCCGTCCCGGTCGTGGCCCATGAACTGGAGAGTGAGATTCGAGTCCGTCGTGCCGCGGTTCGCGATCGTCAGGTCCGTCGTGTAGAAGGCGTTGATGCCGCTCGCGTGGGCGCTCGACGGCAGGAGGTACGTCGTCGTCGGACCGCTCGTGCCGGCGAACCACCCGATGTCGCTGAACAGGGGAAGCGTGGCGTCGACTCCGATCGGCAGGTCTTGCGAGATGTCCGGCTCCATGAGAAGGTTTGGGAATGCGGACGTGTCGAAGTGGGACACCGACGCGCCGCCTTCGTATGGGTTCGGAGCGTAGAGGAGCATCCGGCCGGCCGCATCCGCGCCCGCAAGGAGCGTCGCGTCGGTACCCAGATTCGCCGACGCGGGAAGGTTCGCGCGGAGCGTCGCGCCGTCGCTCATGGTGACGAGAACAGCCGGGATCGTGATCGTGGCGTCCGTGCCGGACATTCCGAACAGGCCCTCGACGGTGTTGTCTACGATGACGGCGCCGATCGCGCCCGCGTTCTGGGCGTTCTTGACCTTGATCGTGAAAGCGCAGGTTCCGCGGTCGATGAGCGCGATCTTGCCGGAGACACTCGACGTGATCGGGCTGCAGGCATCCGTAGCGGCGGAGCCGTAAAGGGCCGCGACGATCTGCCCCGTGACGCCTGGATTCGAGAGCGCGGGCCCGAAGGAGGCCGTGCCGAGGGAGTAGGTGCCGGCCGCCGCCGGCGGAGCAGTCACGAGCAGCCGCTGCCTTTTGCCGAGATACGTGGACGCGAACGCGTTCGCCGCCGTGCCGGACCACGTGAGATTGCCCGTGTTGACGTCGGAGGTCGCGCGCTGGGCGCTCGTGAGCTTGTCCCACGTCTGACCGAGCGTGTCGTCGTAGATGAAGCGGTCGAAGATGGCCGGCAGGTTCCCCTGGAACGTCCCGTTCTGATTCTCGACCGAGTAGAACCCGAGCCCGTGGGCGAACTCATGCAGGGCGACCGTGAGGAAGTTGACGTTCGAGCCGTGATTGTTGTCGAGGCCGAGATAGAAGAAGAGGCCCGGCAGGCAGCCCGTCTGGCCGAGCTTGCTGTTGAACTGGGTCGTTATGTCGACCGTCGTGCCGTCGAGGTCCGAGCCGGCGAACTTGTTTGCGAGCGCCTTCACGTACCAGGTTCCAGCGATGGGGCGGCCAGAGAAATCGGACCAGACGGTGTTGGGGTAGGTCTGAGCCAGGACGCCGGTCGTCGCGGTGCACGTGAGATCCGAAGCAAAGCTCGCGCTCACCCGGATCGTGACGGTGCTCGCGAGGAGACCGCCCCAGATGGAGGCGGCCTGCTGGAACACGATGAGGCGCTGCTGGCCGAGCGTCGTGCCCTCATTCCCGCCCACGGGCGCGACCACCGTGGGGTCGTTAAGGCCGATTCCCGGAGGATCGATAGTATTGACGATGACGATGTTTGCCGCCGCAGAAAGCGGCCTGGCGGCGAGCGTCGCGAGGAGGAGGAGCGGCAGGAGTGAGCGGCGCAGCATGTCGCCCTACTTCTCCCGGGTGGCGGGGGCCGGAACGGGTCCGGGCGCGGCCTCGAGGAAGGCTCGTGCTGCATCCGTGCCATGGACGCATGCGCTCGTGAGGGTTCCGTCCGGATTCTTCCGGGCGACGGAGAGGCTGGCATGATCCGGGCCGAGCCGCATCATCTTCGTTCCATCCGGCAGCGTGACGACCTGGGGCTCGGCCACGACCAGCGGCCGCGCTCCGAGGAGCTGGCGGGCTTCTTCGGGGGTGAGAGGACGCAGGGCGCCGGTCACGGGATCGCGCGCCACTCTCAGGGAGGCCCCCGCCGCAGCCGCCGGCTTCGCCGTGGCCACAGTCGGCGCCTTCTTCGCCGCGGTCTCGTCGGCGCGGGCGGGGAGAAAGAGAAGCAGGGCGAGGGCCGGGAGGCAGCGGTGCAGGCGCATGGTGGGGCTCCTTGACGTCCGGAGTGTCCGGTCGGGTCCCCTATCCTACGCGGACGACCAGTTCGATCTCCACTCGGGCTCCTGCCGGGAGCGCCGCGACCGCGACGGTCGACCGCGCCGGTCGGTGGGCGCCGAAGCGGGCCGCGAAGACCTCGTTAATCCTCGCGAAGTCGCCCATGTCGACGAGGTAAACGCCAGCGCGGACGACGTCCGAAAGCGTGGCGCCCGCGCCCGCGAGCACGGCCTCGAGATTGTCGAAGACGCGCTGCGTCTGGGCGGCGACGTCGCCCTCGACGAGCTTCATGGTGGCCGGGTCGAGGCCCACCTGGCCGGCTGTGAAGAGGAACCCTCCGGCCACGATGCCCTGCGCGTAGGGGCCGATGGCTTTCGGGGCGTTGTCGACGGAGATGGTCTTCAGGCTCATCGCGTTGGATCCCATACGGCCACGTGCGGCAGATTCCTGTACTTCTCGTCGAGGTCGAGGCCATAGCCCACGACGAACTCGGGGCCGATCTCGAACCCGAGGAAGTCCGTGCGGATGTCACGGTTCTCGGGCAGCTTCTTCTTGAGGAGGGCGGCGACGCCGAGCGAGCGGGGCTTGCGCGAAGCGAGGAGGTCGAGGATTTTTCGGAGCGTGAGCCCGGTGTCGATCACGTCCTCGAAGAGGAGGACGTTCCTGTCCAGCACGTCCATCGAAAGGTCATGGACGATGTTGATGTTCCCCGAGGAGCTCGTTCCGGCATAGGAACGCACCTGGAGGAAGTCGACCGAAACCGGCACCTCGAGGCGCTTCAGGAGGTCGGTCAGGAAGAAAACCGAGCCCTTGAGGATGCCGACGGCGAGGAGATCCTTGCCCGCGTAGGCGGCGTCGATCTCTTTCGCGAGGACATCCAGGCGCTTCGCGATCGTCTCTTCGGAAAGCAGGATGCGGTCGATCACCGCGGTCAGACTATCATCCGAAAAACGTGACCAGCGCCGTGCCAGACCCCGAAGCCATCTCGCAGGCTTATGCCCGCCTTTCGACGAAGTTCAAGACCTTGTGGACCTTTCACCAATTTCTCCAGGGCGTGCACCGCACGAGCCTTCGCGGAGCCACGGGGCCAGCGGTCTCCTTCGCCCCCCTGTACGAGCAGATCAAGCGCATCAAGGAGACGAAAGGCGTCGAGCCCGCCGCGGATACGCGCGCGGCGATGGCGCGCCTCGACGGCCAGCTCGACACGCTGCACGCGACGCTGGCCGAGGACGACCGCCAGATCTCCCCGAGCACGATGCGCCAGTTCTTCGAGCGCGTGAAGGCCGGCGACGAGGATCTGCTCCTCTCGATCCTGAAGTTCTATTACTACGCGCCGACCCTTTCGCCCGACGAGATGGACAAGGTGGACTTCCTCCTGACGCGCCTCGGCACGACGCCGGGGAAAGGGGGCGAGATGGAGATCAAGCCCGCCCCCGAGCTGCAGAAGCTGAGCGAGGCGCTCCTCTCTCTCATGGTGCGGCAGCGGGCCGACTCCGCCGAGGTCAAGTCCGTCGTCTCCCTCCTGGACATCCTGCGCCGCGACCTCGAGGCCTGCGAACGGTTCGAGGACCTCTCGAAGCGCGGGACTCTCGAGAACATCCGCACGCTGAAGCACCGGATGGGCAGGGCCTTCTACGACTCCGAGGTCATGCAGGCGATCCTGTCGTCGAACGTGGCGGTGAAGAAGAAGTTCCAGCTCCTCTACAAGGAGGAGGAGAAGCGCATTTTGTCGGCCTCCCGCGAGGTCCTCGAGAAGGAAAAGGACCTCGAGCAGGACGCGCGCTTCATGAGCCCCGAGTTCCGCGAGGATCTCGAGCGCTTCCGCAAGGACAAGGACGAGTTCGAGAAGGCGAGCCGCCGGCGCGGGGTGCGCCCGCGCGACGTCAAACGGCTGAAGGAATCCCTCCACAAGCTTCTCGCGCACCTCGATCCCGCGGCCGCGGAGGAGTTCGACGTGGGCTCGGATTCGACCGCCGGTGGCGGCCGCAGGAAAAGGGAGGCCCTGTCGAAAGGCGCCACGCCCCTGCCGATCCGCCGGGACACGGGCTCGGGGATCGCCTGGCGCGCCGAGACGGATCGCGTCACGTCCGAGACGGCCCGCCGGCTTTTCGCGAGCGTGGATCTCGCTCGGTCGGACCCGCCGACCGGCGTGCCCGCGCACGGAGCCCGGCTCGAGACCTGGGAGGTGCGGTCGGCCCTCCGGATCCTGCGCAAAGGGAAGGACGGAGAGCCTGCGGCCGAACGAGACCGCCTCTTCTTCAACGCCGCTGTCCTTAGGCAGAAGATGGACGAGGAGGCGCAGAAGCTGCGCGACCTCGTCGGCGAAGTGGGGGAGTCGTCGGCGTCCGAGAGCACGCTCCAACCCACGGCCAAGTGCCTCGCGCGCGCCCGGGAGATCGACGGCCTCTTCCGCCAGGCCCTCGCCGCGGCCGAGTCGGAGGGCATCGAGCCCTGGAATCACCTGACGCGCTCGCGCTTCCGGCATCTCCGGGCGTTCGCGGGCCTCTGGCTGCTCTTCGACGCCCTCGGCGGTGCTCACGGCGATCGATAAGGCCCGGGTGACGGGCCTGCCGGACGCGTCGATGGTTTAATCGGCCCGATGGCCGAGACTCCGAAGGACGCAGCCCCGCCGGAACCTCCGAAGGAGCCCGAGCTCCCCGAGCAGATCGCGAACCGCCGCGCGTCGCGCGCACGCATCGCCGCCCTCGGGCGCGCGCTCTACCCGAATCGCTGGGATCCCACGCATCTCGTGTCGGACGTCGTCGCGAACTGGTCGTCCCGGGACGCCGCCGCGCTCGACGCCACGCCCGAGGCCGATCGGACCGTGCGCGTGCCGGGCCGCATCCTCGCGATCCGCAAGATGGGGAAGGCGATCTTCCTCGACCTCTCGGATGGCGTCCGCCGCGTGCAGGCTTACATGAAGAAGGACGCGCTCCGCCCGGGTGACTGGGAGCTTCTGGAGCAGCTCGACCTCGGCGACCACGTGGGAGTCGCCGGACCGGTCTTCCGGACGCGCACGGGGGAGCTGTCGGTGAGGGTGGGCTCCCTTGATTTCCTCTCGAAGTCCCTGCGGCCGCTGCCCGACAAGTGGCACGGCCTGACGGACGTCGAGCGGAAGTACCGGCAGCGCTACGTCGACCTCGTCGTCTCGCCGGAGACGCGCAAGACGTTCGAGATCCGGGCGAAGATCGTGGGCTTCATCCGCCGCTTCTTCGACTCGCGCGGCTTCGTCGAAGTGGAGACGCCGATGATGCAGACGCTCGCGGGCGGCGCAGCCGCGCGCCCGTTCGTGACGCATCACCATGCGCTCGACCTCGACCTCTTCCTGCGCATCGCCCCGGAGCTGTACCTGAAGCGCCTCGTCGTGGGCGGCTTTCCGAAGGTCTACGAGATCAACCGCAACTTCCGCAACGAGGGCATTTCCACCCACCACAACCCCGAGTTCACGATGCTCGAGTTCTACACGGCGTACGCCGACGCGCGCGACCAGATGGCGCTCACGGAGGAGCTCCTCACGAGCGCCGCGCGGGAAATCCTCGGGACGACCGAGCTGCCGTGGGGCGAGGAGACGATCTCGCTGAGAGCGCCCTTCAAGCGGATCAGCATGGTGGATGCGATCCTTGATGGTCCCACTCAGGCGGGCGGCCGCACGCCTGTCACGAGGGAGGCCCTCGATGATCTTCACCTTCTAAGAAAAATCGCCGAGGAGGCTGGTGTGGAGTCTGTCGAGCGCTTCGGCGATTCCAAGGGCAAGCTCCTCGCCGAGATCTTCGGCGCCGTGGTCGAGAAAGAGCTTCTTCAGCCGACGTACATCGTCGACTATCCCGCCGAGATCTCGCCGCTCTCGAAGACGAAGCCGGACGACCCGAATACCGCCGACCGCTTCGAGCTGTTCATCGGGAGGATGGAGGTCGCGAACGGGTTCTGCGAGCTGAACGACCCCGACGAGCAGGCGGAGAAGTTCCGCGCGCAGGTGAAAGAGCGCGGCAAGGGTGATGAGGAGGCGATGCTCTACGACGAAGACTACGTCGAGGCGCTTTCCTACGGCATGCCGCCCACGGCGGGCGAAGGCGTCGGCATCGACCGCCTCGCGATGCTCTTCACGAACTCGCCCTCCATTCGCGACGTGATTCTCTTTCCATTGATGAGACCGAAGAAAGATAAAGATGCTTAGAAAGGTCAGCAGGCGGCCGTCGCCCTCGTCCCCTTCCAAGAAAATCTTCTTCTCTTGATTTCCTTCTTTCTCGCCAGAAGATATCTCCTCGCGTCGCGGCGCGACGCGCAGGTGGGGGTCGTCGCGCTCGCGGCTTTTTGCGGGCTCGCGCTCGGCGTCGCGGCGCTCGTCGTGTCGCTCGCGCTTCTCGCGGGATTTCAGACGCACGTGAGGAGCCGACTTCTCGCCGAGACGCCGCATCTCCTCGTGACGCCCGCAGGCCGAGGCCCGTTCCACGACGCGGACCGGATCGGCGGCAAGCTCGCCGCCGTCCCCGGCGTCGTGTCCGTCTCACCCGTGGCGCGGGGCCGCGTGTGGGTGTCGATGGGGCGCGACGCCGCTCCGGCGGAGGTCGTGGGCCGCGAGCGGACGAAAGGGCTCGTGCTCGACGTGGCTCAGGCCCGGCCGCTCGGCGTCGTGCCGGGAGACACCGTGACGCTCGTCTCTTCGCGCGCGCGGCTCTCGCCGCTTGGCCCGGTCCCGATCGTCTCGACCTTGAGGATCACCGCCCTCGCGCCCTCGTCCACGGGACGTCGCGCCGCCGAGGCGAGCCTGCCGCTCGACGAGGCGCGGCGCCTCTTCGCGCTCGGCTCGGACGGGGCCACCGGCTACGAGGTCTTTCTGAAGGACCCGTCGAAGGCGAAGGCCGGCGCTGCGGCCGTGGCGGCCGCGCTCGGGCCTTCCGTCACGTTGACGACGTGGGAAGAGCAGAACCGCGCTCTCGTCCTCGCGCTGAGGCTCGAGCGCTTCGTCTTGTTCGCGGCCGTTTTCCTGATCGTGATCGTGGCGGGGCTGAACCTCGCGGCGACGTCGGCGGTTCTCGCCGCGACGCGCGCGGGGGACGCCGCCGTCCTCTCGGTTCTCGGGGCGTCTCCGAGGACCGTGGAGAACGTCTTTCGGGCCGCGGGGGGTTGCGTGGGGATGGCCGGCACGCTCGCGGGCGTCCTTCTCGGCGTCGTGGCCTCCATCCTGCTCGAGAGGCTCGGCCTCGTTCCGCTCCCGGCGCAGCTCTACGGGATGAGCCACGCGCCGTTTCGCGTGGACCCTCTCGACGTGGGCGTGGTCGCGGCGCTGTCCATCCTGTGGGCGTTCGTCGTGGCGACCGTGCCCGCCCGCGCCGCCGCGCGCCAGCCCGCCGTGGAGGCCCTGCGTGGCGCCTGAGGCGGCGGCGCTGCTCGTCGCGGAAGGCCTCGCGAAGGGGTTCGGGGCCGGCGACGCGCGTGTCGAGGTCTTTCGCGGCGTTTCACTCGCCGTCGCGGCGGGCGATCTCCTCGCCATCACCGGCCCTTCGGGCTGCGGAAAGTCGACGCTGCTCCACCTTTTCGCCGGGCTCGACGCGCCCGACGCGGGCCGGGTGGCGATCGACGGCGCGGACTGGGCCACGCTCGCGCCGGCCCCGCGCGCGGCCGTGCGCGGCGCGAGCGTGGGATTCGTGTTCCAGTTCCATCATCTCCTTCCCGAGCTCACCGCCGAGGAAAACGTGGCGCTGCCTCTTTTTCTCGCGGGTCGCCCGGAGCAGGGCTCCCGCCGCGAGGCGCGCGAGGTTCTCGACCGCGTGGGCCTTCTCGGCCGCGCGGCCGCGTTCCCGCGGACGCTTTCCGGCGGCGAAAGGCAGCGCGTCGCCATCGCGCGCGCGGTCGTGAGGCGGCCGCGGCTCCTCCTCTGCGACGAGCCCACGGGAAGCCTCGACGCCGCCCACGCCGCACAGGTCTTCGAGCTTCTGGCCGAGGTCGCGAAAGAGCGCGCCGGGGCCGCGATCGTCGTGACCCACGACCCGGAATGGGCGCGGCGCTGTGCTACGATCAAATTGCTGGGAGAAGAGGGGTTGAGCGATGTCGTCGGGACCGCCCTCCCCGTATCTCCGAGGGGTTGAAACGGTCATCTGACGATGTTCGAGAAATACAACGAGAAGGCGCGCCGGGCGCTGTTTTTCGCCCGGTACGAGTCCTCGAAGCTGGGCTCCAAGGTCATCGAGTCCGAGCACATCCTGCTCGGCGTCCTCCGCGAGGGCGAGGAGATCATCAAGGAGATCTTCGCCCGCTTCAACGTGAAACCGGACGAGATCCGCCGTGAGATCGAGGGCGATCGCGTGTTCGTCGAGCGCGTCTCCTCCACCCAGGAGCTGCCGCTCTCGGAGGAATCCAAGAAGATCCTCGCCTACGCCTCGCACGAGGCGGAGTCGATGATGCATCCCTACGTCGGCACGGAACACCTCCTCATCGGCATCCTTCGCGTGGACCCGTGTGTCGCGGGCCGCATCCTGATGTCGCACGGCTTCAACCTGTACGGCGTGCGTGAGGAGACGATCGCGCTCATCAAGGAGCGCGAGGCGTCGAAGCAGAAAAAGGAGCTGCCGTTCCTGGCCGAGTACGCGCGCGACCTGACCGCGCTCGCGCAGCAGGGCGCGTTCGACCCGCTCGTCGGGCGCGACGTGGAGGTCGAGCGGATCATCCAGATCCTCTCGCGCCGCACGAAGAACAACCCGATTCTTCTCGGCGAGCCGGGCGTCGGCAAGACGGCGATCGTCGAGGGCCTCGCGCAGCGCATCGTGGAGGGCGGCGTTCCGCTGTTCCTCGCGCAGAGGAAGATCCTCGCCCTGGACCTCTCGCTCATCGTCGCGGGCACGAAGTACCGCGGCCAGTTCGAGGAGCGCCTCAAGGGCATCCTCAAGGAGCTGAAGGAGAACCTCGACCTCATCGTCTTCATCGACGAGATCCACTCGCTGATCGGCGCGGGTTCGGCCGAGGGCTCGCTCGACGCCGCGAACATCCTCAAGCCCGCGCTGTCGCGGGGGGAGATCTCCTGCATCGGCGCGACGACGCTGAAGGAGTACCGCAAGTACATCGAGAAGGACCGTTCACTCCTGCGCCGCTTCCAGGCCATCATGGTGGCCCCGCCGGACGAGGAGGAGACGCTCCGGATCCTCGAAGGAGTGCGCGAGCGCTACGAGACGTTCCACCGCGTGCACTACACGCCGGACGCGATCAAGACGGCTGTTTACCAGGCGAACCGTTACATCCCGGACCGCTTCTTCCCGGACAAGGCCATCGACATCCTCGACGAGGCCGGCGCGAAAGTGAAGCTGCGCAAGACGGCCGACACCCAGAACCTGAGGCGCCTCGAGAGCGAGATCAAGGGGATCGTCAAGGAAATGAAGAAGGCGATCTCGGAGAAGGACTTCGAGCGGGCCGTCTTCCTGCGCGAGCGCGAGATCGAGATCAAGGAGGAGATCGAGCATACGAAGACCTCCGCTCTCGACGACGGATTACCGGTCGACGTGACGCGTTTGGACGTCGAGGAGATCATCTCGAGCTGGACGGGCATCCCGGTGACTTCACTCCAGATGGAGGAAGCCGAGAAGCTGCTCCACATGGAGGACTCCCTGAAAAAGCGCGTCATCGGGCAAGATCGCGCGCTCGAGGCGATCAGCCGCGCGATCCGCCGCTCGCGCCTTGGGGTCAAGAGCCCGAACCGGCCGATGGGCTCGTTCATTTTTCTCGGGCCCTCCGGTGTCGGCAAGACCGAGGCCGCTCGTCAGCTCGCCATGTTCCTCTTCAACAACCAGAAGGCCCTCGTGCGCTTCGATATGTCCGAGTACATGGAGAAGCACGCCGTCTCGAAGCTCATCGGCTCGCCCCCCGGCTACGTGGGCCACGAAGAGGGAGGCCAGCTCACGGAGCGCATCCGGCGCCAGCCCTACTCCGTGATCCTCCTCGACGAGATCGAGAAGGCCCACCCGGACATCGCGAACCTCCTCCTGCAGATTCTCGAGGACGGCCAGCTCACGGACGCGTACGGGAACGTCGTCGACTTCAAGAACACGCTCATCATCATGACCTCGAACGTGGGGACGAAGTTCCTCGTCACGGGCAGCCGCATGGGCTTCGGTGACAGAAAGAACGCCCCCGAGAAGCGCGAGATCGAGGAGATGGTGCTCAAGGAGCTTCGGCGTGAGTTCTCGCCGGAGTTCATCAACCGCATCGACGAAATCATCGTCTTCAACCCGCTGGGGCTCCCGGAGCTCCGGACCATCGGTCGGCTGCTCCTCGACGACGTCGGGGAGACTCTGAAGCACCGCGGACTGTTGCTCGTGGTGGACGAAGCTGCCGTGGACTGGCTCCTCAAGGCCTCGGGGCACGACATCCACTCGGGCGCACGTCCGTTACGCAGGACCATCCAACGGCACGTCGAGGACGCGGTATCGGAATTGCTCATCGGCTCGCGAGAGCCTGTCGAGTGTGTCGAAGTGACCGTATCAGGAGACGAGCTCAAGGTTCAAATTCGAGCTCCCGAGCCGGTCGGTACGGACCGGTAAGCAGGGTGCCCCTGAATTGCTCGTCCGGCGGTCCAGCCGGGTCCGCCTCGGGTCGATCCGCGCGCGTCATTCCGGCCGGAGTTCTCGCCTGTGTTCTGGCGGCCTTTCTCTGTTGCGAGACGGCCCGTGCGCAGACACCGACTCCGGTGCCCACCCCCGGGCCCGCTCCCACGGCTGCCGGCGAAGGCATGTTCGGCGCGACCCGGCCCGATTCGTCGCTCACGGGCACGATGCCGAAGGCGTCGATGGCCCTCGCCCCCGAGCCCGCGGTCCCCGCCGCCGACAGGCCGAAGATCGTGCAGATCCTCGTGCGCGGCGGGAAGACCACGGCTCCCGAGACCGTCGGCTTCTACCTGGGCGTCAAAGTGGGCGACCCCTACGACGACGACCTGATCAAGCGGAACTTCAGCAAGCTCTGGGATTCCGGGCTGTTCGAGGACTTGACGCTCGAAAAGGAAACCTCCCCCGCTGGCGTCGTGCTCGTCGCGACCGTCGTGGAACAGCCCACGGTCGCGGACCTCGAGTTCCGGGGCAACAAGAAGCTCACGGCGTCGCAGCTCAAGGACAAGCTCAAGGAAGGCAAGGCCGAGATCCGCGTCGGCGCGCCCGTCTCGCTGCGCGACATCGCGAAAGCGAAGACCGTACTTCTCGAAGCATACAAGACCGAAGGATTCCGCTCCGCGGCGATCGACGCCACGACCGAGAACGTCTCCGACCTTCAACGCCGCATCGTCTTCCTCGTCGATGAGGGCGACAAGGTCAAGATCGAATCGATCGTGTTCACGGGTAACACGGTCTTCGGCCAGACGAAGCTCCGGTACGCGCTCTCCAAGACGAAGCAGGCGCACTGGTGGCGCTTCTTCGACAGCAAGTCCACGTACAACCAGGCGGGATACGAAGAGGACGTCGAGGCGCTGCGCAAGGTCTATCAGGACGTCGGCTACAAGGACGTCGTCATCAAGGACCCGACCCTCGACGTGTTCGTGGCGAACCCTTCCGAGAAGCGCCCGGAGAAGATCAGCCGCCGGGTGAAAATCACGATTCCAATCGTCGAGGGCGAGAAGTTCTACTTCGGCAAGGTCACCGTCGAGGGCTCCACGGTGTTCCGGCCGGAGGCGCTCGAGCGGTTCTTCGGATACAAAGCCGGAAAGCCGATGAGCCAGAAGGTGATCGCGGACGGCATGAAGGCGATCGACGCGACCTACCGCAGCCGGGGCTACATCTACGTCTTCATGAACCCCGAGAACACCGAGAAGCCCAAGCACGTCGTGGACGTCGCCGTGAAGATCACCGAGGGCGATCAGTACCGGCTCGGCCGGATCGAGTTCACGGGCAACAAGACGACGCGCGACAAGGTGCTGAGGCGCGAGCTGCAGGTTTTCGAAGGCGACATCATGGACATGGAGACGTTCAAGAAGAGCTTGTTCAAGGTGACGCAGCTCGGCTACTACAAGATCGAGGAAGACCCGGACTTCCGCGTCAACGCGGAAAAGAAGACCGTCGACGTCTCGATCAAGGGGACGGACACGAATCGCAACGAGGTCCAGTTCGGAGCGGGCTATTCGCAGCTGGACGGCCTCTTCGGGCAGTTCCAGTTCAACACGCGCAACTTCCTCGGTCGGGGCGACACGCTGGGCCTCCAGTTCCAGCGCGGCGACCGCTCGAATTTTTTCGACATCTCGTTCTCTGAGCCGTGGTTCCTCGACAAGCGGATGTCGGTGGGCGGGTCGATCTTCGACCGCTCGCTCGACTACACCGACGTCGCGGGCGGCCTCAGCGAAACAAGCAAGGGCGTCAACGTCTCCTTAGGCTACGGTCTCGGCCTCTTCGACCTCTTCTCGATCTTCTACGGGTTCACCGACACGACGAGCACCTATCAGGTCTATCCGCCGCCCGCGCCACCGGGCGGGGGATATCTCCCCATCGCCTATGCGACGTATGCGGGCACGATTTCGGCGGTCACCCCCGGCTACCGGTACGACAGCCGAAACGACCCATTCGACCCGACTCGCGGTATGAAGATCGGTCTCTCCGTGTCGGTGGCGGGAGGCCCTTTCGGGGGCGACTTCTCGTACCTCAAGCTGAGCGCGAACATCACGCGGTACATCCCCGTGGGGAAGAAGTCGAACTTCGCCTTCAACCTCGACATGGGCATGCTTCGAGCTTACAGCGGCGAGCAGGACCCTGCCGAGGTCGGCTACGACAGCCGGCTCCCGCTGTTCGAACGCTATCGCATCGGCGGAGACAGGTCGGTGCGCGGCTTCAAGTTCGGCTCGATCTACCCGATCAACAGCCAGAACAAGGCGTTTTTCACGAGCGCCGGGGCGCTCCTCGGGGGCGACCGATTTCTCGTGTTCAACTCCGAGTACGTCTACGCCGTGGCCGGCCCTCTCAAGCTCGCGGTATTCTTCGACGCAGGGAACACGTGGCTCGAGGGCCAATCTCCGGCCCTCGGATCGTTGCGCAAGTCGACGGGGGTCGAGATGCGGATTCTCCTGCCGATTTTCCAGGCGCCCCTGCGGTTCATCTACGGCATCAACCTTCAGCCGAAGGACATCAAGGACCAGGCGGGCACCGTGATCCAGTCCGAGTCCCGGACGGATTTCGAGTTCTCCATCGGGACGACGTTCTAGCCATTTCCAGTATGATGGCCGCCTTCGTGGACTCGGCATCCCCGCCCGGGCCAAAATTAATTGAAGGAGTTCCATCCATGAATCGCATCGTCACTCTCGCGGCTGGCGCCCTCGCTCTCGGCGTCCTCGCCGGCGGCGCCTCGGCCCAGACCGTTACCGCGACCGCGCCCGGCGGAAAGATCGGCGTGATCGAGGTCCAGAAGATCGTCCAGGAATCCGCCATCGGCAAGGAGAGCCTTGCCCGTGTCCAGAAGGTCCAGCAGGCCAAGCAGGAAGACCTGCAGAAGCGCCAGAAGGAGCTGCGGGACATGGAGCAGAAGATCCAGGACCAGGGCAAGGCCCTGTCCGAGGACGCGATGGAGAAGCTCCAGAAGGACTATCAGGCGAAAGCGCTCGATCTGAAGCGCTTCCAGGACGACGCGCAACGCGAGCTGGAAGAGTCGCAGCGCAAGGAGCTTGGGGAGCTCGAGAAGCGGATCATGCCGGTCATCAACGAGGTCGCGCGCGAGCAGGGCTACGCCCTCGTCTTCAACAAGTTCAACTCGGGGCTGCTCTTCGCCGACGACAAGACCGTCGACCTGACGGAGGCCGTCATCACGAAGTTCAACTCGCAGATCGCCGCGCCGGCCGCACCGGCGGCCGCGAAGCCCGCCGCGCCTGCCGCCGCCAAGCCGGCCACGACGGCCACCCCGGCCGCGCCGAAGAAGTAAGCCGGGCGTGGCGTCGCTCTCCGTCGCCGAATTGGCAGCCGCCTGCGGCGGACGCGTCGTCGGCGACGGGGAGCGGAGACTCTTCGGCGTGCGCTCGCTCGAAGGCGCGGGCGCGGACATGCTCTCGTTCGTGAGCGAAGAGCCGGCACTGCCGCGCGCGGCCGTTTCCGCGGCGGGCGCGTTCCTCGCGCGCTCGGCGTCCGCGCTCCTCGGCCGGACGGTCATCGAGGTTCTGGATCCGTCCGCGGCTCTCATTCTCGTGCTGCGCCTGTTCCATCCGGCGCGGATTCCGCGGCCCGGCATCCACGTGACCGCCGTCGTCGATGCGGGCACGTTCGTCGATCCGTCCGCGGAAATCGGTCCCTATGCCGTCGTGGGAGACCTTTCGCGCGTGGAGGCGAACGCCATCGTGGGCGCTCACACGGTCATCGGGGCCCGATGCCGGGTGGGAGCGGGCTCGTGGCTGCACCCCCATGTCGTTCTCTACGACGATGTCGTGCTGGGGGAGCGCGTCGAGATCCACAGCGGCGCCGTCCTCGGCGGGGACGGCTTCGGCTATGCGACGACGGAGAAAGGCCTCGTGAAGATCCCGCAGGTCGGGGGCGTCACGATCGGCGACGACGTCGAGATCGGCGCGAACACGTGCATCGACCGCGCGGCTCTCGAAACGACGTCTGTCGGCGCCGGCACGAAGATCGACGACCTCGTCATGCTGGGCCACAACGTGCGGCTCGGCCGCCACGACGTCCTCTGCGCCCAGGTCGGCATCGCGGGCTCGGCCGTGATCGGAGACGGCGTCGTCCTGGGCGGGCAGGTGGGCGTCGCCGGCCACATCACCGTCGGCAACGGCGTCAAGGTGCAGGCGCAGAGCGGCATCGGGGCGGACGTGCCGGACGGCGAAGCGCTCCACGGGACGCCCGCGTTCGCGTACCGCGCCTACCAGAAGTCGCACATCGAGTTTCGCCGGCTGCCGGAGACGGCGCGTCTCGTGCGCCGCCTCGCCGAGAAGGCTGGGCTCCTCAAGGGAGCAGGGGAATGAGCGAACGGGGCACCGGGAAGAACATCCTGGAGATCATGCGGCTCCTGCCGCACCGGTATCCCTTCCTGCTGGTGGACCGCATCGTCTCCATGACCGAAGGCGCCGTGACCGCGGGCTCGAAGGTAACGGGTCTCAAGAATGTCTCCGTCAACGAGCCGTTTTTCCAGGGCCATTTTCCGGGGAACCCGGTCATGCCCGGCGTCCTCATCCTCGAGTGCATGGCTCAGGTTGCCGGCTGCCTCTTCTTCACGGGCATGGAGGAGCCGGAGCAAACATTGATGTACCTCTCGGGCGTCGACAAGGCGCGCTTTAGGCGCCCCGTTTTTCCGGGCGATCAGCTGATCGTCGTCGCCGAGATCGTGCAGGTCCGCTCCAACATCGTGCGCATGAAGGCGGAAGCCCGCGTGGACGGCGCTCTTTGCGCGGAGGGCGAGCTGATGAGCAGTCTCGTCAGGCGCCCGACGGCGGGATCCTGATGGGCGTCCACCCCACCGCCATCGTCGACCCTTCGGCCTCCGTCCATGAGACCGCGGAGATCGGCCCCTATGCAATCGTGGGCGCGCGGGTCACGATCGGCGCGCGCACGGCCGTGGGCGCCCACGCCGTGATCGAAGGGCCCGCGACGCTCGGAGAGGACAATCGCGTCTCCCCCCA
>Ga0207927_1000534_pt1 | contig 16171 bp, 14 predicted proteins | sample NGESurdeep072012_2_FD_184456 | JGI IMG/M metagenome (GOLD analysis project Ga0207927, IMG submission 184456) | Arctic peat soil microbial communities from Barrow, Alaska - NGEE Surface sample 210-2 deep-072012 (SPAdes) | ecosystem: Environmental > Terrestrial > Soil > Wetlands > Peat ... | reverse complement strand
CGCCGCGGCGAACGCCACTGCCCCGCCCGCGGCCACCAGGCACACCGCAAGCAGCACCAGCAGCGGGCGGCGGCGGCGCGGCAACGACGCCAACCGCGGCGGGGGGACCGCCGCGCGCCCGTTCGGGGAGCTGCGCGCCCGGGTCGATGGAAACGCGGCCATCGGCTTCAACGTCTGTGGCCCTCTCGGCTTAGTAGTTGACGGCCTGCAGCTCGCCGACCCGCAACGCGGTCGTGACGGTCTGCGCCTGCGCCGGCGCCGCGCCGGTCTGGCCGCCACCAGCCCAGCTCACCGCCCACTGCGCGGACACCGACACCGGATACGCCTCCCCCGGCTGCCGCGCCGAGGACCGCCGATAGGTGTGGCCGCAGTCCGGCGAGCTGCGCGCGTGTCCGTCCGCCTCGTAGGAGGAGTCGTAGGGGGTGCCCGGCCCGGCGCAGGTCACCACCGCACCGTCGCCGAAGTCCCAGGTGACCCGGCTCAGCTGGGCGGTGGCCGTGACGGTCATCGACGCCACGCCGTTGGCCGCAGTTGCGGTCGCGGTCTGCGGCGCCACCGACTCCGGCGCCAGCCAGGCCCAGGTCGGAATGCCCACGATCTGCATGTTCGGGGCTTCCGGCGAGGTGTGGATCACCAGCTCCGGCAGCTTGAGCTTGCTGGCCGCCTGCGCGCCCAGCACCGCCGGTGCCGGTAAGGGTGGTGGTGCCGGAGCGCCCGGAGCGGCGGCGGCCGGCGCCGCCGGTTGCGGCTGCCCCCAGTAACCCGTCGCCGCGTCGGCCGGCTGCCCCGGGCAGTGCCGCACGTACCACACCGGCAGGTCCGCGTACTGCTGCGCGTCCGCGGCGAAGTAGCAGCTGTCGCTATCACCGCTCGATCCACCGCTGCTTACCGGCTGCGCGGAGCTCCCACCGCTCGCGCCGCTCACCGGCTGCGCCCCCGATACAGCGGCCGTGAGTGTGCATGAGTCACCGCTGCAGCTGATGCCGCCACGCTTGCCGGTATCTGCCCAACTGGGTCCACCGACTAGAACCAAACCAATTGCTATTGCAAGGCATTGCGTGGTTGGCCAAAGCTGGGGCTGCATTTCAGCACGACCCGGGATCACGGACGACCAGCTTGCTGATTACCCAGTTGCCCGCCGGCTGACGATCGAGTGTCGCCTCGTCTAACCTGCGGTCAGCAGGCAGGCTGTTCACCGGCTGGCCGGTCGCTACGACGTACAGTGGCCACGTCTTTTCATCAATACAGGCAGTAACACTGGCCGTGGTGGGCTTGCTTTCTGGTGCAACTTGCACAACGCGAGCGTCGCTGATCTCGGGTTGCCCACGCGCGGCCAGCCCATTCTGAGTATTGCGGTAGGCGATAGTCCGCCAGAGCGCGAACGCCTGGCCGGTGGCGTGCTGTGGCAGCCTCGGGGAGTTCCAGTCCTCTCCGGCGGCGACCACGTCGTCATACATCGCCAGGTACGCCTGCAGCGCGTCTTGCTTGGCCTGGGCGATCCGGTCGAGCAACGGGGACGGGGACGGTTGCGCTGGGGCACTGATCGGAGGGGCTGGTGGTACCGGGGCACGGGTGGCGGCCTCACCGCTGCGCCAACATCCCGCCAGAGCGAGCACGGCAACGAGAGCGGCCATGCGAGGCGGCAGTTTCATCGCGACCTCCTTACTGCCCCCGAACCCCAGACCATAGGAGGCGGTGCCGACAGATCGACATCCGCCCCGGACCGGGGAAGCGTCGCCGAGGGTACCGCTGCCGTAACTCCGTGGACCCGTGGGTGTGGTCCAGCCGGCAATCCGCCGCGGCACCTCCGGAACAGTCGATACCTCCACATCCCAGAGAAGGTGTCGCCGCGAGCGCTGGTGTGACCGCTGGCGCCAAGAAAGTCTTCAGATCACTCAGGTCTTTCCCGGCGGCTGTTCCAGCTTCGTCCCGGTCTGCTCGAGGAACAGCCGCAGCAGGGCCTCGATGAGGTCGGCCTGGGAGATCCCGAGGCGGCGGGCGGCGTTCGCGGCGGTGAACGCGACGTCGGCTGACACTGCGGCATAGAGGGTGCGGACCTGAGGCGCTTTCGCGGCACGCCCGGACCGTAGTGGAGATCCACTCGCGTGCCGCCGGCCACCCCGAACCCGGGCGCGTCAGTCGAACTCGCGGAGGCGGGGCAGGACGAGGGCGAGTTCGTGAACAGCCCCGGCCAGCCGCGGCGCAGCCAGGTGACCCGGCCCTCCTCGAGCCGGTTGCCGTCGAGGAGGTGCGAAACCCGCAGGAAGTGCTCGGGCGCGCCGAGGCGGCGCAGCTTGGCGTACACCGGGTTCACCGGAAGCCGGTGGCGGGCCAGGTAGCCCCACACGTCGGCGGTCTTCCAGTCCCAGATCGGACCGAAGGCGACGGTGCCGTCCACCCGGCGCACCAGCCCGCCGTGACCCCGGCGGCGCGCGGTCGCGGGACTCAGGCTCCCGGCACAACAGCAGCGCGCAGTCCCCACAGCTCCCCGGGGCCGTGGTCGCGGTGCGCGCGAGCCGCCGGCTCGGTGATCAGTACCTCGTGCAGGTCGGGAGTTGGGTGCGAGGCGGCGGTGTGGTCCCAGGCGCCGGAGGCGGCCAGGACGTCCAAGGTGGTGTGCCGAGCCCGGATCCCGTGCAGCTGCAACCCGAGTCGTTCGCGCAGCACCTCGAGGTAGCGGTAGGTCTCGGGAAACTCCAGGCCAGAGTCGAAGAACACCACCGGCACGTCGGGTTCCACCGCGAGGTCAGGTGTAGGACGACCAGGCTGTCCTTGCCGCCGGAGAACGCGACGTAGCCGTCGTGGGCGTCCAGGTGGGCGCGGATCCGCGCTGGGAGACTGGCGGTGCCCGGGTGTGGCCGACGCAGCCCGGCCAGCGCGCCCGGGTCCAGGCCCGGGTCGGGGGGCACGCCGTTCACCCGTCCAGGAGAGCCGGTAGCCGCAGCGGGTGCTGGCGCGCCGGGTGGAAGTAGGGCGGGCGCAAACCCGCGGTGCCGTACCCGCCCGCCGGGACTCGCCGGCCGGTGAGGCAGGCCTGCGGGGTGGGGCGGCCGAGGGTGCCGTCGGGGTGCAGGTGGGCCGCGGACCACCGGTCCAGCTCGGGGGCGGGAAGGACCTCCCAGGCCAGCACGTGTCCCTCCCCCGTGCGGCGCTTCTTCCCGATGGTGGTGACCCCGGTGAGCAGGGCCCGCACCTGCTCCGGGTCGCCCACGGCGTGCCAGCTGACCGCCCGGCAGGTGGTGACCAGCAGCGGCATCCGGCGGGCGCGGTAGCGGCCCTGGCGCTCGGGCAGCACCGCCGGCAGGGCGCTGCACAGGTGTTCGAGGGCACGGGGGTCGGTGCGCCCGGTCCAGGTGTGCACCTCTGGCGGCAGATCCGGGACCCGGTCCTGCGGGTAGGCGCAGGTGGCGGCCCAGTGCCACTGGTCTCCGCCGGCACCGGGGCAGCGGGCCAGCGGCAGCGGCAGGTCGACGGGGCGCGGGGTGTCCGCCAGGGCTGGGATGAGCTCGGCGCTCCCTTGCCGGACGGCCTTGTGCTCGGCCCACAGTCCGGCGGCGAGCAGCCCGTCCAGCGCGATTCCCCACGGGGCGGCTTGGGCGATACCGGCGGCCAGGTGCGCACGGACCAGCAGCGGCACATGGGAGTTCACTTCAGGGCCGCCAGTGCGGACAGGGCGGCGTCGCGGTGCGCACGCAGGTGCGCACGCCAGTCGACGGGGGTGGGGTCGGGAGTGAGCCGGGTGCAGGTCAGGTCGGTGTGGACTTGTCCACTTGTCCGTGGCCGATGCCGGCGCGGCCGTCGAGCCGGCCGTCGGCGACGAACGCCGCGAGAACGTCGGTGAAGAACGTGGCCTCGAGGTCGCTGGCCCGGTCCAGCCGCAGCCAGGTGCCGAACCGGGTGCCGGCGGGAAAGGTTTCCACCCGGTGCAGCATCAGTTGCGCGGTGCCCGACCCGTCCGGCGCCAGGTCGTCGAGGTCCTCGAGCCGAGGCGCGCCGGTGGGATCCACGCCGACCCAGACCAGGTCGTGGTGAGGGTGTCGGCGAAGCGGTGTGGGCCGTGAACGCACGGGTACGCGACCAGCTGCTGGTGGTGCGCAACGCAGCTGAGCAGCTGCGGGCAGCGCTGCTCGCCACGGCTGAGGACCCAGCCGAGCCGCACCTTGCCCGGGCCGCGCACGATGAGCAAGTTGAGGCAGCGCGCGCACAGCTAGCGCGCCTGCTTCGGTGGCGCCCGCGCCGGCACTGGCGGACAGCGGCCGTGGTGCGGCGGTGGCCCGACTACGCGGTCCTCGCTCTCTTCTACCGGATCGAGCCCTACCAGGCCGCCGAGCAGGCGCTGTGGGCGGCGATCACCAGGCTGCCGGACACCCCGGTCACCGCGTCCGCCCGGCGCCGGTTGCGTGAGCAGGTCGAAGACGCCCAGCTGTTAGCGGACTACGCGCTCCTGGATCGGCGGGCAATAGTGCTGCGGGCCGCGGACGCGCACCACGCCGCCCGGCGCCGGGGTGACCCCAACCCGGTGGGCGCAGCGTGGACCGCGCTGGCGGCTCCCCCGCCCGTCACGGACACCGACCCTGGCGCCTGGCCGGTGACCAACCGATCCGAGCTCCGTAACCGGGTTAAACAGGACCGCTTGGACATCCGCCTCGGGGTGGTTTTCGGTGGTGACCGTCGCTACCGCTCCGCGCAGCGTCAACTCGAGCCCTGGCTCGAGCAGCTGTCCGACACGCTCACCAGCCCGCTGTCGGCCGCGGCCTTGGAGCTGGCATGCGACCAATGGCGGGAGCGACGCGCCCCCTACCTCACCAGCCACCAACACGCCCAGGTCCGGGTCGGTTCCGCAACCCGCCCGGGCTGAGGCGGCGGCGCCCACGGTTCCGCAATGGGCCCGGGGCTTCGACGTCGTCGGCGTACCAGTACCTGTCGCCACTGGACTGCCACCAGGATGGGTGCCTTCCTCTTTTTGGGCGCAGACCGGCTGGCGGGCCGGTCGTGGACGTGCTCACCGCAGCCGCCCCTCGCCCCGGCCGAGCGCCGGCTGTGCCAGGCGGGAGCACGCGATGGTTCCGCGACGTGTGGACCCGGCCCGGCTCCTCGGCCGTGCTGGCCCGACGCTGCCCCAGCAGGTGCCGGACGGGTCGGGCACCGCGCAACTGATGCTGCACCGGGTGGAAACGAGGAGAGGAAGAGCACTGACAATCCCGCCGTAGCGGCGGAGGGCCGATCTTCGGTCAAGCCAAGCCTTCTGCGGCCGCCATTTCCGGCAACTTCAGCGCCGGGGCGGCCGCCAGCCACGTCTGAGTGCGGCCTTGTTTGACCACGCCCGCTGGCGACTGCACCCGCCACGGGTCCACCTGCTGCAGCAGCGCGTACGCCAACGCGGTGGCGTGGAAGCGGGTGGCGACGGTGGTGTGGGTGCGGATCCTCCCTCGCTTGCGGAGGTCGGGCAGCGTCCGGTCCGAGGCCCGGCTGATGGCTACCTGCCGCAGTCCTAGCCCGGGCAGTTCCAGCACCGCAACCACGTGCGGTTCGAGCCACTGCCGCTGCCGCCACGCCGGCAGCACGCCGGCGTCCTCCGGTGCCGCGATCCGCTCGATGGCGCCGCGGGCGTAGCGTGCGGCGGTCTCCTCCTGCCGCAGACTCTCCTCGTCCGGTCGGGTTGTGCGTTGGACCTGCGTCAACCGGCCAGCCGGCAGCCGCGCTAGCGCCCGGTCCGCACCGTGCAGCCAGCGCTGCACGGTGCGCCGGCTGACGCCGAGAGCGACCGCAGCCGCGGCGGTGTCCGGGCGGCCGCGGGCGTTCACCCCAAAGGCGACCCCCAGCACAACCCGCAGCCGGTGGTGCGTCCACCGACGTCCGCGGCCGTCACCGCGCGGGGCTGCCTTCATTCACTCGCCGGACCGCGGAGCTCGAGGTCAGCGATGCTCTCGAAGCCCCAGTCGGCGACGTACTCCTGGTCCATGTGGCCTTCCAACCACGACACGAATGCGCGGTCACCGCCGCGTTCGTAGGCCGACAGCAGCGCGTCGACATCCTCCGGCTGGAGTTCCACATCAACCCGGCGCAGGCGCCGGTAGTCGGTCCCGGCCCGGATGGGTCCCTGAACGCCGCGCACGCTCAGCCGGGCACCGCGGCGGGCCAAGGGCCCCTGCCGGACGTCGGCCACCGAGGTTCGCCGGCCGCGTTGGGTGCTGGCGGCCTGGCGTGCCCGGGACGCGATGGCCTTCAGGTGCTGAGGGTTGGCCTGGTGGCGCTGTCGGTCGGCCCCGGCCAGCCAGCGCTGCACGGTGCGCTGGGTGACGCCGAGCCCTTGGGCTGCTGAACGGGTGTCGACCCCGCCGGGGCGTCGGCCCTCCCCGAACGCGGCCTGCAGCATGCCGCGCAGGTCTCCGTCGAGGCGGCCGGTCACGTCTCCGGCGCGGCCGGTGAGCGCCCCGAACAGGGTCTGGCGCAGGTCCGGGGTGAAGCCGGGCTTGTCCATCAGCGCGGTCCAGTGCGCTGGGCGAGCCAGATCAGGAGTTGGCCCCTGGGCAGGGCCCAGCCTCGCTCTGGGAATCCAGCCACGGTGTCGAACTTGAGCGCCTGGTGGGGCAGCAACGCCAGTCCGTTGTCGCACCAGCAGCAGATGGGCTCCCGAGCCGGCTGATCACCGTCCGGGTCGTCGTGGCGCACCGGGTCGTAGGGTTCGACCAGCAGGTTCTCCCTACTGCGGGACTGCGCCAGCCGGCTGCTACCGCCGCAGTCCGGACACCAAGCCTGCTCCCCGAGGGCATCGGCGAGGCTGAGGGCCAGGTCCGCGGGCCCGTCTCCGGTGTACCCCCAGGTCGTGCCGGTAGGTGGGTGCCGTACGACGTGGCGCAGCCAACCGAGAACCTGCCCGTCCTGTTCGACAGTGACCAGTTGTTCGCCGCCGCCGTGACCCCGGTAGTAGACCTCGCCCGGCTCGGGTAGTTGCAGTTCCATTACGACGCTGCTGCTGCTGACTGCCAGGCGTGGTCCAGGAGTTCCTTGCCCCGGTAGTCCCGGCCCTGCAGGTGGGGCAGCTGGTCGGCCAGCAGTCCGGATGCCTCGGCCTTGAACTGCCCGAACCCGCGCCCGAGATGCTCCGGCTTGCCGGGCCAGGCGGCAACCGGGTCCGGGTCGTCGGCGACGTAGAGCACCGTGTCCGCGGTCACCGCCACCGGCCAGCGGCCGCTGTCCTGACCGATCTGCAGGATCCGGCGCAAGATGTTCGACCGCGCCTTGGCGACGATGTGGTGCCGACGGTCCGGGGCGTAGCCGGCCCGGTTGCGCATCCACTCCTCGCTGCCCAGCATCCCGATCGTCCGGGTGTACATCACCTTGAGCAGGTTGCGGGCGGCCTGGGCGTCGACGTCGTCGACGTCGAGCGCTGTGCGGGCGTCGCGCACCCGCTCGTACCAGGGGTCGAGGACCCGGCCGTGCTCCTCCCAGACGTACGCCTCCAGGATCGGCACGGTGTAGCCGAGCTCGTAGGCGAGTTGCATGCCGGGCGTGGTCGCCCAGACCGGGCGCAGCGGGATCCCGCCGCGCGGGTTGAGCGGGTGCGGCATCCGCCAGTCCCCCGCCTGCGGCACCTCGTACTTCCAGTAGCCGGGCAGCTTGCGGTCGAACTCCCGACCCTCCGGGTGGTGGGTCGCCTTCCCGATGCCTAGCTCCAGCCCGGCGATTCCCGCGGCGTAGGAGCCGCCCCGGTCGTAGGCGTGCACGAAGCGCTGCTCGCGCTCCTCCGTCGTCGGCGGCCGGGACCAGCTGAAGTCCTGCTCCAGGGTGGAGATCCGCGCCGGCGGGACCGGCTCGCGGGGCGCGAACAGCTTCTCCCGGTCCCGCGCTCGCAGGCTGATCATCAGGTCGAGGCCGGTGGTCGCCGGGCTCATTGCCCACGGCGCGCGCAGCCCCCCGGCGAACAGCGCCAGCCGCCGGGCCAGCGTCGCCGGGGTCGGGGCGTCGCCGAGGACCGGCAGCTCGGCCGGATCGGCATTCATCGCCGGGATCAGAGCCACCCACACCCCGCGCTGTTCGCCGCGCCAGACCCGGGTCCAGGCGCTCAGGCAGTTGCCGGCGCCGCCGAGCTGCCAGCCGTCGGCGATGGCCGCGGTCACCAGCTCGGCGCCCTTGGTCAGCGTCCGGACTGCCTCCACGCGCCGGGTGGCGTCGGTCGGCAGCTGGTTGACGTCGATGCCGAGCTTCGCCAGGACCTCGGCGGTCACCCAGACCTGGCCGGGTTCGGCGCGCCGGTCGGTGACCTGGGTGCCGAGCTCGAGCACCTCGACGAGCCCGGCGATGTGCCCGACGTGGTGCAACGGGTCCGGGAGGTCGTGCCGGGTGCCGTCGGGCATCCAGACACCATCGGTGTGCAGGACCGCCGCCGGCGCGGCGAACCGGGTCACCGTTGTGGCAGCCGACCGCCGCCGGGGTTGCGGCGGAGCGACGGGGGGCGCGGCCGCCGGGGCGGGGGGTGCGGCGTGCCCGCCTTCTCCGGCCGCGGCGGCGGCCGGAGAAGAGGCCCGGCCGGCCGCCCGCGCCGCGGCCGCGGCCGCCCGGGTGCCGGCGGTGCTGTGCCACCAGCACGGGATGTGCAGCGGTATCCCGAGGAAGAGCACGCTGCAGCTGACGTCACACAGCAGGCAGGGCTGCGCGGTCGTGGTGATCTCGGCCCGGGCGCTGGTGCCCTCAGCGTCGGCATGGATGGCCACTGCGCGCTCCTCGGGTTCCGGACCGGTCAGGCCCTGCGCTGATAGTGGGACTGACACCGGGGGCGCGGCGTCCCCGGTGGGCGGCCCGAACAGGCCGCCGCCGTCCGGGGGTGCGCCACCTTCACCGCCTCCGGCGCCGGGTCCGTCGACGGGGTCGTCCCCCCGGTCATCGCCCAGTAGCTCGGCCAACCGCAGCGCCGTCATCCGCTGCCGCCGGCCGTCCTCGCAGTGCAGCGTGCGCTGCACCGTGTAGCGGGGGGTGCGCCCTTTGCGCTCCTCGGCGATGAGCACACCCTCGTCGTGCAGTGCCCGCAGGGCGGTGCCCCGGTCGATCTGGGGCGCGTCGGCCATCGTGATGCCGGTGGCCTTGAGCACCTGCTCCACCCCGGTGGACTCCACCAGCAGCTGGGCCGCCCCGTCCCTGGGCGACGGGTCGTGCAGTACGTAGCCGAACCGGATGCCTCGGGACTCGACCCGGTAGCGGGGTTGCCCGGCGTCGTCGGTCCCCATCGGGGTGCGCCGCCACCCCAGCCGACCGGCCATCGGCCACGGCGGCGCTTCGCCGGTGCGCACGTCCTCCACGTAGGCCAGCCCGGTCCGCAGCGCATGACAGATCAGCTCCCGGACCCGCGCCCCGGTGCGGCTGGGCAGGTCCGGGTCCGCCGTGGCCACCAGCGCGTCGCGCAAACCCCGGTCCACCCGATCGAGCACCCGGTCGCGCTCCTCGGCGGCGATGGCGCCGGCGGCGAGCAGGAACTCGGTCATGGCCACCCACCCGGCCCAGGTGTGCCCGGCCGCCTCCGCTAGCCGCACGCCCTCCCCGCCCTCGCGCAACTGCTCGGCGTACCGGGCCGCCTCGGCCAGGCACCGGCCGCGGATGTCCTCGAGGTCGCCGGCGAGCCAGCGCAGCATCGAGGCCATCAGCAGCGCCCGGCCGTGCCGGGACTCGTCCGCGTCGAAATCGATCAGCTGGTCGAGGGATATCTCGTCCGCGTTCAGCGGCACCACGAGGATGCGCTGTGCCCCCGAGCCTGGCCGGGGCATCACCTCGCTGGTGATCAGGGCGCTGGAGCGGGGCGGGGTGCCGTCGAGCACGCTCAATCCGTCCCGGGTGGCCCGGGAGCGTTGCTCTCCGTTGTGCACCAGCCGGGCGAACTCCTCCAGCGTCTTCTGCGCGCCCGCCCAGTCCCGGGTCGGGGCGACGTCGTCGGCCCAGTACAGCGCGTCCTTGGCGCTGTTCAGCTTGATCCGCAGCGCGTTCAGCGTGTCCCCGTTGCCGCTCATCGACGTCGCCGGCTTGCGCCGGTCCCACAGCTCCCCCCAGTGGTGCATCGCCAGCGAGGCCAGCGACGTCTTGTAGCTGCCCGCCGAGCCGATCAGCGCCAGCACCCACGGGTTCGGGCCCATCGCCGAGCGGTACACCTGGCCGAGCAGCGGCGCCGCCACCCGGGCCGGGAGCTGCTCGAGCATCCCGGCGGAGTGCTCGACGAACGCCGCCCGCAGCCGCCCCGGGTCGGTGCTGGGGTCGGGCAGGTCATAGCGGGCCAGCGGTCCGCTCAGCAGCACCGGCACCGGCCGCGGTCCCTCCGGGGTGATCGCTCCCCCGGCGTGGACGAAGAACCAGCGGCCGCCCTCATCGACCCGCCAACCGGTCCAGCGGTACCGCGTGACCGTGCGGATCTCCGCCGACACCGCCTTGATGGCCCGGCGCACGGTGGCCAACCCCGACGGCTTGGCGTCGTAGTCCGGCGGCCCCGGCAGGCTCTCCAACCAGCCGCAGTCGTTGTACTCCTCGGCCGGGACCCGCATCTGCATGCACTCCCCGGTCACCGGGTGGGTGTAGGCGACGACCACCGCCGACAGTTGTGCCGGTCCGGGCGGGTTGAGCGCCGCCTGCCCGGCCCGGACCTCCCGGCCCAGCAACCGCGGGGTGTCGACGTCCACGGTGTCCGGGTCCTCGAGGTACTCCATCTCCACGACCCGCACGTCCAGGCTGAGCACCAGCTTGAGGCTCTCGGCGTCCTCGTCATCGCCCCAGTCCTGGTCGCGCCGGCGGCGGACCGGCTCGACCTGCACGAGGTTGCCGTCGACGATGCGGAAACTGGGCTGGTCGATCGCCAGCCCGTCGCGGACCCGGCTCCCGGGCCGCGGCGGCCACCGCGGGTCCTCCTCCCCCGCCTCGTTCGCCCGACCCTCGGCGGTGACCGCTCCCGGCGGCGACGGGGCCGGCAGCTGCAGCACCGGTGGCACCGCGAGCCCGACGGCCTGGTGCGCTGCCCGGGCCGCCGTGGTCGCCTGCCGCAGCGTCTCCTCGGCGGCCTCGATGGCGTCGCCGGCCCAGTCCGTCCCGGTGCGGGCAACCTGCCGGCGGACGTCGTCGACCAGGTCCCGCAGCGCCTCCCACCGGATCTCCGACTCCACCGCCCACCGACGCGCGAACCGGCGCCGCTCGTCGGCCGCGGCACCCGTGCCGGCGTCCTGGGCGGCGGCGAGCTGCGCCAGGGTCTGGGCCAACGCCTGCTCGACGGTGGCGTGCTTGCGCCGCGCCGTCGCCGCCAGCGCCCAGGCGCTGACCTCCTCGACGTGCACGGGCAGCAGCCCACCGACATCACCGCCGGCCTCGACGTGGTCGGTGAAGTCCGCCTTCGCCGTGCTGGGTGCGGGCAGCAGCAGCTGGACCCGCGCCCCGACGCCGGTGAGCACCTCGTGCACCCCGACACCGCGGTCCCAGCCGGCGTCGTCGCGGTCGAGCACCACCCGGACGTCGGCGCCACGGAACACCTCGGCGAGCTCGGCCGGGAACGCCCGGCCGCCCTGCGCGTTGGTCGTCGCGACCAGCCCGAGGCGCTCCGCGGTGTGTACGTCCTTCTCGCCTTCGACCAGCCACACCGGCTGAGCGCCGGCGACCGCGTCGATGACCTGCGGCAGCCGGTACAGCACCGGTGCGAACCCAGCCGGCTTGCGGCGCACCTGCCTGCCATCGACGGCGAACACCTGCCGGAACTGCTTGTGCCGCTGCGGGCAGGCGGTGCACTCCTCCCGCACCACCTCCTGCACCAGAAGACCGCCGGCGTCGACGTAGGGGTAGGTCTCGACCGGCGCCCACGCATGCTCCGGCTCCGGGTTCGCTTCCCTGGACGGTGCGGCGAGCAGTTGCGGCAGCCGACCCACCCGACCCCGCCGGCGGCCGTTGCGCCGCTGCTGCACCGAGCGCCCGGCCCGCTCAGGCGACGGGGAGAAGACCCGCGGCGGCAGCGGCTCGTCGAACAGGTCCGCCATCGTCAGGCCGAGCGGCTCGACCAGGTCCGCGGCCCGAGCCCCGCACCCGTGGCAGTTCAGCAGCACCGTGCCGCCGCGCTGCCCGTGCACCCACCGCACCGACAGCGAGGGCGTGCCGTCGTCGTGCACCGGGCAGGCGGCCATCACCTGCGTGGCGTTTGTCGACCGGGTCTTACTCCCCCGCGCCTGCAGCGCGTCTCGCACCCGGTCCAGCGACGACCGGGAACCCCCACCGGCGGGCAGACCGGGGAACGGACTGGTCATGTCGTCCGCGCCGCGAAAGCCCGGCGAACCGCGACCGACACGCCGTCACGAGACGGCGTGCGAACAGTGCGGTCTCCGGGTACTCTCGGCATGCACGCCCTCCGATGGAAGCCGAAAAGCCGCCATCGCCGGTAGTGGTTCTCCGAGTCGCCCCCCTCAGCCGCCAAGCAGTCGGGGGGCTTCTCGCTGTTTAGGGGTTCATGCGCCCAACGGCAGCTCCACCTGGTGACGGTTCCGCTCTCGCTGCACGTAGTCCGGCTCGTCCAGCTCGTGAGCACGCGCAAGGACGATGGCGACGTAGTCACTGAGCGGTAGCCCCGCTGTCGCAGCTGCCTGCTCGTAGAGCACGCGATGGTTCCGCGGAATCCGAACATGCATCGGGCTGCGATCACCCTTGGGTTTGCGCCCCGGTTTCGCCATACGCATGTTCTATCGGCAAAGTGATTCGGAATCCCGGACCTCCGTGTGCGCGGCGTGTCGCCTTCTCGAGCCCGTAGTAGTTCCAGCACACCTGAGGAAGGTCTGCGCCGGCCCGAATCTGTGACAGGCCTTTCGCCATGACTTCGCTGCGTGACCGCCAGCAAAGCCGACAGCGCACCGCTGCGCGCACTCCCTACGCGCGACTTACCATCCCTGGAGTGGGGAGCATGGGGAGCGAGACAAAAGCGCAGGTCAGAGCCGCACTCTTGCTCCCCACTGGGGTGGGGAGCAAGGTGGGGAGCAAGGTGGGGAGCACGTAGCAAGACACGGATTCCGTGTCTTGCTCCCCCCGCCGAGAAGTAGCAAGACACGTTGCAAGACACGGAGCAGCCGTGACTGTCAGCGATCGGACTGGAGTCTTCGCGCCGCCCCAGCGGGCAGGTGAGCAGCGGCATGCCCGCAGCGACTTACCCGGGTGCCACGTCCGGTCCAACTCGGACGAGCTCACCGCAGCTCGTCAGCGAGGACGGCGGTCAGCCGCTGTGCGGCCCCAGAGAGGCTCAGTCAGAAGATCTGGGCTGGTGTCCGACGCGGGTCCTCAGGGCCACCGCGCTCTTGTCGAGCGTGCCTGACTCTCGCGGCCAGTCCTACCGGCGAGACGTCCTGGCTGGCGCGCACCAAGACCTCCTCCGGCCGGGTAGGTCGCAGTTCCTCGATCAGGTCACAGATCGCGTCCTCGAAGATGTCGGCGGCGGCCTCGTAGAGCCGCCACAACTGCTTGAGCTCCCACGCTTGGATCAACGGGTTGCTGAACGGCAGTTTCCGTAGCACGGCTTTCACGTTGACGTTCGTGCGGTCCTCGGGTCGGGTCCCGGCTGCGAACCACAGAATCACCTTGCAGTCGACCACGCTGAGCCCCAGGGCCGCTGCGACGGGCTCCCACCCGCCCAAGGTGTCCCGAGCCTGCCGCAGGGGCTCGGCCATCGCCGCCCGGCACAGCAGAAGGTGCTCCCCTACCTGGTACTGGTACTGCTGGAGCAACTCGAGGTGCCGCACGGTGCTGAACTCGAGCTGACCGCCAGTGTGGCGAGTGACGATCCGCATCGCGTGCTCGTCCCACCAGCGGAACCGCGACTGACGAAACATGTGCTTGTGCCAACGCAGGTCGTCGAGCCACATCTCGGCGCGCTCACGACGGCGGCTCGCCGCACGCTCCTCTGGTGCCACACCCAAATGATGCACTCAACAGGCCTTGGCTTGCCGTCGATCGCAACCGCGTACGGAGAATTTTCGATCAGAGGGGGCCGCCTGATGTTGAGCGCGGACACAGGGATGCCCTAGTAACGCCGTTGTGGCGGTAGGACCGACCGGAGCACACCTGTGGGCCACCTACGGGCAGCCTGCGGGCAGCCTGTGGCTCACCGCAGCGGGGCACACGGTTCAGACTCGGCGTCGGAGACTCACAGGCGGACAGCGCTTCGGAGCAAGTCGAACTGTGGGCCCCTCGTGTGTTATCTACATGACAGGCGGCGGTGTCCTTCACTCGGCCTATTGTCGCTCGCTACCAGGCAGAACAATAAGAACGCCCGGGCACGCGCGCACACGCCGGCTGGACGCCACCGGCCCGTCCCGCGGGCAGCCTGCAGGCAGCCCGCAGGCAACTTCAAACGCAGCCTGTCGGAAGCTGCAGAACACCCGAAACGCTGCGCTAGCAACGACTAACAGCTGAAGGCAGCCCACGGGCAGTCCGTAGGCACCGATATGCGCCCACAGGCGACCGAACGTGCTCATTGATCCCAACAGGCACCAAGATGCGGCTACGGGCGCACGACCACGCCTAAGGGCACGCATAGCCAGCCGCAGACGCCTACGGGCGCATGCGAGTACCCGCAGGGTCCAGCGGACGCCGCTCGGGTACTTGCGACACGCCCACCGGCATCACACAACCGGCCCACCGTCAGGCCCATAATGCGCCCACAGGAGTGACACACGTGTAACTCGCGGCCGACGCCACCGGGGGAGCGGCGCAGCCGGGCCGATAACGAGCGGAGGGATGGGTCTAGGTGCGACCACCGATACTGGCGTTCGCCACGGGCAAGGGAGGCACCGGCAAGACGAGCTTGACGTCAAATGTGGCCGGTCTCGCCGCGGAGTACGGCTATCGGGTGCTCGCCGTCGACCTGGACCCTCAGGGCAACCTCGGCCGCGACCTCGGGTACTACGGGGACGAGGCTCGTGACGACGGCGGTCAGGCACTGCTCGAAGCGATGGCGTTCAATCGCAGCCTCACGCCGTTGACGAACGTGCGGCCGAACCTCGATGTGGTCGTCGGCGGACCGCACCTCGACAGCGCAGCCGCACTGGCCACCAGTTGGGAACGGCAGGGCCGGGTAGCCCGGCGCGCTCTGGCTGAGGCACTCAACCCGCTGGTCGGCGGCTACCACCTAGTGGTCCTGGACTGTCCGCCGGGGGAGCGGTTCCTCCAGGAGTCGGCGATGTGCGCGGCGAGCCACGTCGTCATCCCCACCCGATCGGACGAGGCCAGCTTGGATGGTCTCACCCGCGTCGCGGACACGTTCTCCATCGCTCGCGAGCACAATCCCGATCTGCAGCTCCTCGGAGTGGTGCTCTTCGGGATCACCGCCACCGGTACCGCACTGGTACGAGAAGTGACGGCCAAGATCCGAGCGTCCCTGGGAGATGTGGCGCCCGTCTTGGACACCCGCATCCGCTACCTGGAAGCCCCGGCGGTCGGAGCGCGCGACCGTGGTTTGTTGGTCCACGAATACGAGCGAGACCTGGTCAGGTCCGCCCCCCGCTTCTGGGAGCGGCGTAATGCAGACAGCCAGCGGCTAGGCGGCGCGGGCACCGCCAACAAGCTCGCGACGGACTACGCCGCTCTCACCACCGAGCTCCTCGCGACGTTGTTCGCCGACCGGGCAACGCCCGCCACCGTCGGCGGTGTCGGGTGAGCAGCTCCCCACCCCGCCGGGAGCGGAGCTGGCAAGAGGCGTTCAAGCCGCCCCCGCCCCCGCCGCTGTCCGCTCCGGCACCCGCAGCTGTGCGCCAGTTGCGCACTTCAGAAGAGGAGCCCATCAACGAGGCAGCGCCGGTATCTCCTGACTCCACCGAACCTGCTCCGGGGCTCCATCCGGCCAGGGTCGGGAACGCTCGCCGTGGAGTCCCGCGCCGGTCCGCAACTGCTCGCAGCGACGAGGTAGTTGAACAAGCAAGTACCGGCGCGGCAACACCGACTGCTGGTCGAGCTGAGCAGCGAGTACGCGCCGCGTTGGCCCGGACGCTGGCTCAGCTGGAGCTCTCCGCGCAAGTCACCGACGTAGCTCGCGGCCCCACGGGTTTCACCGCGACACTGGATCTCACCGGCGAGACGATCATCGACGACGTCCGCGACGCCGCCGACCACCTCGCCCAGGTGCTGCGAGCGGCTCGGGTACGCGTCACCGCTGAGGAGAATCAGGTTCGCATCGAACCGA
>Ga0207927_1000525_pt1 | contig 16307 bp, 18 predicted proteins | sample NGESurdeep072012_2_FD_184456 | JGI IMG/M metagenome (GOLD analysis project Ga0207927, IMG submission 184456) | Arctic peat soil microbial communities from Barrow, Alaska - NGEE Surface sample 210-2 deep-072012 (SPAdes) | ecosystem: Environmental > Terrestrial > Soil > Wetlands > Peat ... | reverse complement strand
CGTGCCGCGCGAGCGCGTCGCGCACGAGCGCCCGCAGTTCCTGATCAGAGACTTCCATCGAATTCCACTTCGTCAATAATCCCGATGATGGCGGCATCCACCGGCGCCGCCTTCTTGCCGAGCGCTTCGCCCGCCGCGCGCCCTTCGAGAACGACGAGCACTTTTTCATGCACGCCGGCGCCGACGCCGTCCACGGCCAGCAGCGCCGTCCCGCGCGGCGTGTCGTCCATGTTCAACGGCTGCACGAGCAGCAACTTCGCGCCCTCGAACTTCCGATGCTTCTGGGTCGCTACGACCGTCCCAATCACTCTGGCAATCTGCATTTGATAATTACCCGATTGCCAGATTACCCAATGACCCGATTCACGATCTCTCCACGGTCCAGTGATCGACGATCCCGACGATGCCGGCGTCCACGGGCGGCTCGGCGGGATAGAACGGAAAGCTGGCCTCTTTCCCGCGCACGAAAAACACTTCCTCGCCGACGCCAGCGCCCACCGCGTCGACGGCGACGAGCGGCCGGCCGGCCGGCTCGCGCTCGGGCGTCAGCGGCTGGACGACGAGCAGCTTGATGCCGACCAGGTTCTCGTCTTTCCTCGTCATCACGACGTCGCCGATGACGCGCGCCAGCTGCATCTATTCGTTCATCTCCACCTGGTCGACGATGCCGATGATGGCGGCGTCAACCGGGCAGTCTTTCAGGCCGGACGCCATGCGGGCCGAGCTGCCGCTGACCACCAGTACCGTCTCGCCGACGCCGGCGTCCACCGTGTCGACGGCGACGAGGTAATTGCCTTCCGCCTTGCCGCGGGGATCAGCCGGCCGCACGATCATCAGTTTGTTGCTGACGAGGCGGGCATCCTTGCGGGTGGCCACCACGGTCCCCACGACTTTGCCGAGGAGCATGCGGCGTTACGCCTTCGAGGTCGTGGCTTTGCCGATCGGCAGCACGTCCTCGAGGTTCGTGTGCGGACGCGGAATGACGTGCACGGACACGAGCTCGCCCACCCGCCGCGCGGCCGCGGCGCCTGCGTCGGTCGCCGCTTTCACCGCCGCGACGTCGCCGCGCACGATCGCGGTGACGTATCCCGCGCCGATCTTTTCCCAGCCGACCAGCGTGACCTTCGCGGCCTTGACCATCGCGTCAGCGGCCTCGATCATCGCGACCAGCCCCTTCGTTTCGATCATCCCAAGCGCCTCGCCCATTACTGTCTCCTCATTTATTACTTTGCGGGGGGGCCCCACCCCCGCCGCGTGTGCCTTCGCGCGCTTTTCGCGCGCTCGGCATTGGCTTCAGCGACTTTCCGCTTAGTCAACATTTCCGCGGGACCCCCGTCGGGCCACCTGTGCCTCCGCGGCTTACGCCGCTCGGCGTTGGCTTCAACAACGGTCCCGCTAGTCGGCTAACGCAGGTTCCTGATCGCGTCCTCGATGAGCGCGGAGAGTTCGCGGTATGTTAACCGAATTTCGGCTTCGTCACCCGTATTGCCTGAGGGCACCAGACGCCGGCCGCTGCCTGACGGCGCCTGCACCACCTGGCACGTGGCGCCGTCCGCGATAGTGGCGCCAGGGGCGCCCGGTCCGCCGGCAGGCGGATCGTCACAAATCGCCGCCGGCGCCGCGATGCCGTAGGTGCCGCGCAGCCGTTGCAGCCGCATCACCTCCTCGCGCGACAGGAGGTTCTCGCCGCCGAGCATTCGCGCCACGAGGCTGATCTGCGCGAAATGCTCGATCGTCTCCATCTTGAAATAGGCGGAAAAGAGATCGCCGCCCACCGTCAGCGCGCCGTGATTGGCGAGCAGCATCCCGTCGTGCGCCTTGATGTACTGTCGGACCGCCGCCGGCAGTTCGGTCGTCGACGGTGTCGCGTACGCCGCGATCGGCACGCTGCCGAGCGTCGTCACCACCTCGGCGAGCACGGCGCGATTGAGCGGGATGCCCGCGACCGCGAAGCCGGTCGCCGTCGGCGGATGCGCGTGCACGACGGCCTGCACGTCCGCGCGCTGGCGATACACCTCCAGGTGCATCAGCATCTCGGACGACGGATCGCGATCGCCCTGAATCTTCTTTCCGTCGAGATCGGTGACGCACATCATGTCGGGCGTCATGAATCCCTTGCACACGCTCTTGGGCGTCATCAGCAGCCGATCCGCTCCGAGCCGGACGCTGATGTTCCCGTCGTTCGACGCCGTATACCCCCGCGCGTACATGCGCCGGCCGACCTCGACGATGTCGGCGCGCAGCGAAGACTCGGTGCTCATGCAGTACGGGCCCGGTACTTATCGCGGCAGTTGGTGGAACAAAAATACACGCGGCGCGATCCGTCGGCGAGCGTCACCGCCTGGCCGGGCAGGATGAACGTACCGCACACCGGATCCCGCACCATGTGCGTGCCGCGCTGAGGCGTCGTGCCGGGCGGCCGCCCCGACAGCCCTTCGAGAATCCCGTCGAAGGCGCGCCAGAACGTGCGGGCGATGAAGACGAAGAGGAGCAGGACGAGCGCGAGGCGGATCATCACGCACCAGGCTTTTGCGCCGGCCCGCCCATCGCCGGATGCGCCGAGCGCAGGCTGTCGAGCGCGCGCTTGGCGGCCTGCCCCTCGGGACTATCGGGCGCGATCTGCACGACCTGCTGCCAGGCCTGCACGGCGCCGTCGAGGTCCTGCTTGCCGAACGCCTTGACGATACCGACGTTCAGCAGCGTCTTGGTGTGCTTCGGTTCGAGCTGCAGCGAGCGAGCGAACTGTTCGAGCGCCTTGTCCGGCTGATTCGTGTAGTAGTAGCTCACGCCGAGATCGGTGCTCACGTTGGGATCGTTCGGCGCGAGCTTCACCGCCTCGGCGTACCACTTGATCGCCTCGTCGTACCGCTCGGCGTCGAAGTACAGGTTACCGAGCTGCGCGCGCGGCGCCGCATTCGAAGGCTCGCGCGAGGCGACAGAGGTGAGCGCCTGGACCTGCGCCTGGTCGAGCACGGGCGCGGGAGTGGCCGGCGCGTTCGAGGCCGGCGCGGCGGATGTCGTCTGCGCCGCCGCCGCCGCGGCCGGGTGCGGCGTCTGCTGCGCCTGTTGCGCGCCGATGACCCAGCCGGCGACCAAGCCGAACGCGACGCCCGCGACTGCGAAGGCGATGGACTCTGATTTCATGGGGTTATCACGCGATCATAGCATCACCCGCGCGCTCGGGCGGCGGGCGCCAGCACGTCCAGGTATTCGCGGACGACCTTCGAGAGGCCCACAAACAACGCGCGCGAGATCAGGGCATGGCCGATGGACACTTCGTCGAGAAACGGCAGGTCGCGGAAGATGACGAGGTTCTCGAGGTCGAGGTCGTGGCCGGCGTTGACGCCGAGGCCCAGCGAGTGTGCGAGCCTCGCCGCCTCCACATAAGACTCGAACGAGCGGCGCGCCGCGTCGGCGCCGCGCTCGAACGCGCGCGCGTACGGCTCGGTGTACAGCTCCACGCGATTGGCGCCGGCCGACGCCGCCCATCGGATCGGATCAGGGCTCGCGTCCACGAACAGGCTGACGCGCACGCCAGAGGCGCGAAGCCGACTGACGACGGCCGGCATGCGATCGGTGTCGGGACCCGGCTGCCAGCCGGCCTGGCTGGTCACTTCCCCCGGCACCACCGGCACGAGCGTGCACTGATCGGGCCGCACGGCCTCGACGAGATCGAGCAGCTCCGGCCGCGGATCGCCTTCGATGTTGTACTCGACGTGAGGCGTACGACCGCCGAGCGCGCGGGCGATCTGCCGGACATCCTCTGGCGTGATGTGGCGGCGGTCGGCGCGCGGGTGCACGGTGATACCCGGAGCGCCCGCGGCCACGCACGCCTCAGCCGCTTCCACGACGCTCGGCATGCGCCCTCCGCGCGCGTTGCGCAGCGTCGCGACCTTGTTCACGTTCACTGACAGGCGGATCATCTACCCGAGGTGCTTGTTGACCGCGTCCACGATCTCCTGCGCCCAGGCCTGGATCTCGTGTTCGTGTTTGCCTTCGAGCATGACGCGCAAGAGCGGCTCGGTGCCCGAGTAGCGCACGAGCAGCCGGCCCTGGCTCCCTTGGCCATTCACGCGCGCCTCGACTTTGGCGATCGCCGACGCGACCGCGGGGACCGACGCGAGGTCGACCTTCTCCCGCACGCGCACGTTCAAGAGCACCTGCGGATAGCTGACGAGATCGGCGGCGAGATCGGCGAGCGTCCGGCCGCTGAGCGCCACCGTGCGCAGCACGTTGAGCGCGGTGCACAGGCCGTCGCCGGTGAACAGATACTCGGAGAAGACAATGTGGCCCGACTGTTCGCCGCCCAGCGACAGCCCGCGCGTCAGCATTTCTTCCATCACGTATTTGTCGCCGACCGGGCACCGCACCAGCTCGATGCCGAGTGCCCGCAGCGCGAGCTCCAATCCGATGTTGCTCATCACGGTCGCGACAATCGCCTGCCCCTTGAGACGCCCTTCCCGCTGGAGCTGCCGCGCACACATGAAGAGGACGGCGTCGCCGTTCACCACCTGGCCGCGGTGATCGATGAAGATCGCGCGATCGCCGTCGCCGTCGAACGCGACGCCGGCCTGACACCCGCGCTCGACGACGACCTTCGCCAGACGCTCGGGATGCGTCGATCCGCAATTGAGGTTGATGTTCCGGCCGTCGGGCTTGTCGTCGATGACGACGGTGTCGAAGCCGAGCTCCGCGAAGAGGATCGGCGCCACGGTCGTCGTCGCCCCGTTGGCGCAGTCCACGGCAAGCTTGAAGTGCTTCAGCCGGGATGCTTCCGGAAACACGGCGCGCAGGTGCTCCAGATACGCCCCGACGAGATCGGCGCGCGGCACGGGCCCGGCATCGCCGCTCCCCGCGCTCCACGACGTGTCGGCGACAATGGCTTCCAGCTCGCGCTCGACGCGCTCGGTGAATTTCTCGCCGCGGCCCGAGAAGACCTTGATGCCGTTGTCTTCGAACGGATTGTGCGACGCCGAGATGACGACGCCGGCGTCGTACCCGGCCGTACGCGTCAGGTAGGCCACGGCGGGCGTCGGCACGACGCCGGCGCTCGTCACGGTCGCGCCTTCCCCGGACGCCCCGCGCGCGAGCTCGGCTTCAATCCATTCGCCCGACTCGCGCGTGTCGCGCCCGACGAGCAGCCGCGGCGCGTCGGTCCCGTGCGGCAACGCGCGCACGAGCGCCGCGCCGAACCTTCGCACCGTCGGCCGATCCAGCGGATAGCGGCCCGCGGTGCCGCGCACACCGTCGGTCCCGAAGAGACGCGGCAACGATTCAGTTCTTGCCACTGGCAATGCGCACCTGGATGGTCGCCGGGTCGATGCGCGTGACGCCCGCTTCACGCGAGGCGTCGGCTCGCACCGTCAGCGTGTAGCGCCCGGCTCCGAGGCCCGCCACGTCGACGTACACCTTCACCTCGTCGGCCCCGATACTGGCGAGCCCGTCGCGGCTGCCCCGCAGGCTGACGTTCACGACCGAGGGAACCGCGTCCGCGGCGAGCGCCCGCCCGAGGTTCTGCACGTGCACGGGCAAATCGTGAAGCGTCCGCTCGATCAGAGCCGGGACGATTTCAACGGTGACCCTGGCCGAGCGCGCGCTCTTGAGACGCAGCGCGGGATCGAGCAGGCCGACAGTGACGGTGTCGGTGACCGGCGCGTTGGCGCCGGCGACCGACACCGGTTCGGTCAGCGCTTCCGTCGCTCGATCGACCGCGCTCTCGGGTCCGACCACGTCGACGCTGGCGGGATCGGCGTACCAGGCGCCGACGGCATAGCCCGGCGCCGGCTTTCCGTCAATCGCCGGACGAACCCGGACGGTTCCCGTTTTCGAATGTTCGAACGCTATCGTGATCGTGCCGGGGTTGATTTGGACGACCTCGATCCCGAACGGGGCGCGCACCTGATCGGGCGTCAGATGAAACAGCCGGTTGCCGACGTGCGCGCCGCGCAAGTCGAGGACGGCGACGATGTCGCCCGGCGAGATGCGCGCGAGCGCCCCGGAGGATCCGCGCACGCGGACATCAATGGTCGACGCCGGCTCGCCCTGCAGCTCCAGGCCCGCGGGAAACTGCTGGAGCTCGAGCGGCACGCGGAGGCCGCGCTCGACGGTCTCTTCGCCGGACACGACCATCCACAGGGACAGCGCGAGGCCGAGCGACAGCAGCTTGAGTCCGAAATGACGAAACGGCCAAATGGTCATCTTTGCTTTGGCTTCAGCGACTTTTCGCTCAGTCAACGCTGACCGTGTCACGTGTACGAGAGACGCGAATCCCGCTTGGGACCGGCGGCACGGCGTTGCAGCACGAGCGATCGCAGCCGCGCGCGCAGCCCGTCGGCGTCGAGGCCGCGCTCGATCTGGCCGTCGGCCACGACCGACACGATTCCGGATTCCTCCGAAATCACGATCGCGACCGAATCATTTTCTTCCGTGAGACCGATCGCCGCCCGATGCCGCGATCCGAGCTCCTTGCTGAGCTTCGGGTTGACCGTCAGCGGCAGGAAACAGGCCGCGGCGGCCACGCGATCATCCTGCACGATGACCGCGCCGTCATGGAGCGGCGACGAGGGTTGAAAAATGCTCAACAGCAGATCGTACGTCAACAAGGCGTCGAGCGGAATGCCCCCTTCGATGTAGTTGCGCAAGCCGATCTGGCGCTCGAGGGCGATGATGGCGCCGATGCGCTGCGACGACAACATGCTCGCGGCCACGACCAGTTCCTCGATGGATTCCTCGGCGGACTCCGGCTTGGCGAAATACCGGAAGAACGGCGCGCGGCCCAGGTGCGCGAGCGCGCGGCGGATGTCGGACTGGAAGAGCACGATGACCGCGAAGACGAGATAGCCGACCATGTTGCGGATCAGCCAGTTGACCGTCTCGAGGTGCTCCCACCGCGATCCGTAAAAGAGCGCCACGAGCACGCCGCCGCCGAGCGCCATCTGCACGGCGCGGGTGCCGCGGATCAGCTTGAGCAGCTCGTAGATCAGCACCGACACCACCAGGATGTCGACGAGATCCCACCAGTCGATGGGAGGACGGCGGAGAAAGGCGGTCAGCCAGGTCATCAGTCGTCAGTCGTCAGTCGTCAATCCCCAGCCGCGTCATGAATGCGATCGGCGGTGCGCACCACTTGCACCATCTCGGCGACGGCGTGCACGCGCACGATGTGCGCGCCGGCCAGCACGGCGGCGGTCACCGCCGCCGCGGTGCCCCAGTCGCGCTCGGGCGCCGGACGCTCGCCGATCGCGTCGCGCATGAACGATTTGCGCGATGGCCCGACGAGAATCGGCCTGTCGATGAGCGCGGCCAGCTGCGGGAGCCTGGCCAGCACACCATAGCTGTGCGCTGCCTGTTTGGCAAACCCGATGCCCGGGTCGACGATCATGCGGTCGAGCGGCATCCCGGCCTCGGCGGCGGCCCTCAGGCTTACGCCGAGCTCGGCCGCGATCTCGCCGATCAAGTCGTCGTACACCGCTTCGGCGTACATCGTCTTGGAGCGGCCGCGGGTGTGCATCACGATGAGCGCGGCACCGAGGCGGGCGACCACGCCAGCCAGCGCCGGATCATAACGTAACCCACTCACGTCGTTGACGATGGCGGCACCGGCCTCAATCGCCGCGCGCGCCACGTCGGCCTTGTATGTGTCGATCGACACGGGAATCTTCAGGCGGCCGGCGAGACCAAGCACGACCGGGAGCACGCGCGCCAGCTCGTCGCCAGCCGACACCGGCTCGGCGCCCGGCCGGGTGGATTCGCCGCCGATGTCGACGAGGTCGGCGCCGTCGGCTTCCATGCGCAGCGCCGCGTCAATCGCGCGAGAGGGGTCGGTGAGGTGAGAGGCGTCGCCAAAGGAGTCGGGCGTCACGTTGACGACGCCCATCACCAGGCAGCGCCCGCCGAGATGGAGCGCTCCGTTGCGTGGAAGCGGGACGGTGTAGACGCGGCGCGCGGGAGTTTACTCCTGCGCGAGCGGTTTGGGGAGCGCGACGAGCGGCGTGCGCTCTTTCTGACGCGGGCGCGCTTCGTCCCCGTCGCTGTTCACGGGGACGGCGGTCCGCGCGGCGACCGGCGGCAGATCTTCGAGCGGGAGGCCGGCCGCGAGGCGCGTGACCTGCTCGGCGTCGAGCACTTCGCGCGCGAGCAGCGCGTCGGCAATCTTCACCAGCGTGTCCTTGTGTTCGGAGAGCAGCCGGTGCGCGCGCTGGTAATTGTCGGTGACGAAGCGCTTGACCTCCTGGTCGATCTTGAGCGCCGTATCCTCGCTGTAATCCTGGCGCTGCGCGATCTCGCGGCCGAGGAAGATCTGCTCTTCCTTCTTCCCGAAGGTGAGCGGCCCCATCGCGTCGCTCATGCCCCACTCGCACACCATCTTGCGCGAGAGCTCGGTGGCGCGCTCGAGGTCGTTGCCCGCGCCGGTCGTCAGGCTGTCCATCGTGATCTCCTCGGCGATGCGTCCGCCGAGCAGGATCGCGATCTGATCGCTCAGGTAATCGCGCGAGTAGTTGTGCTTCTCGTCGGCCGGGAGCTGCTGGGTGGTGCCGAGCGCCATGCCGCGCGGGATGATCGTCACCTTGTGGATCGGATCCGCGAAGGGCAGCAGCACCGTGAGGAGCGCGTGGCCCGCCTCGTGAATCGCGGTGACGCGCTTCTCGGCGTCGCTGATGATCATCGAGCGGCGCTCCGATCCCATCAGCACTTTGTCTTTCGCGAACTCGAAGTCGTGCATGCGCACGACCTTCTGGTTGTAGCGGGCGGCGTTGAGCGCCGCTTCGTTGACCAGGTTCGCCAGATCCGCGCCGGAGAAGCCGGCCGACCCGCGCGCCAGCACCGCAATCTCCACATCGTCGGACATCGGAATCTTGCGCGTGTGCACGGAGAGGATGCCCTCGCGTCCCCTCACGTCCGGCCGGTTGACGACGATCCGGCGATCGAATCGGCCGGGGCGCAGGAGCGCCGGGTCGAGCACGTCGGGCCGGTTGGTCGCCGCGACGAGGATGACGCCTTCGTTCGACTCGAAGCCGTCCATCTCGACCAGGAGTTGATTGAGCGTCTGCTCGCGCTCGTCATGTCCGCCGCCCAGACCCGCGCCGCGATGGCGGCCGACGGCGTCGATCTCGTCGATGAAGACGATGCACGGCGCGTTTTTCTTGCCCTGCTCGAAGAGGTCGCGGACGCGGCTCGCGCCGACACCGACGAACATCTCGACGAAGTCCGAACCGCTGATCGAGAAGAACGGCACGTTCGCTTCGCCCGCCACCGCCCGCGCCATCAGCGTCTTGCCCGTGCCCGGAGGGCCCATCAGCAGCACGCCCTTGGGAATGCGGCCGCCCAGCTTCTGGAACTTCTGCGGCTCCTTGAGGAACTCGATGATCTCCTGGAGCTCGTCCTTCGCTTCGTCGACGCCCGCGACGTCCTTGAACGTGACCTTCTTCTGCGAGCTCGACGACAGCTTCGCCTTGCTCTTGCCAAACGACAGCGCCTTGTTGCCGCCGCTCTGCATCTGGCGCATGAAGAAGATCCAGAAGCCGATCATCAGGAGCACCGGCGCCCAGGTATACAAAATGGACGTCCACGGGCTCTGGGCTTCCGCCTTGGCGTTCACGACGACGCCATGCTCGTACAGTTTGTTGACGAGACCGTCGAATCCGACGGGCGCGTAGGTCGTGAACTTGGCGTTCCCCTTGGTCGTGCCGGAGATGTCCTGTCCCGAGATGTCGACCGTGGCGACCTGGTTGTTGTCGACCCACGACAGGAACTCGGTGAACGGCGCCGGGCGGTTGTGCGGCTGGAGCTTGGTCGAGACGTTCCAGATCACCACGGCGACGACAAACAACACCAGCCAGAACAGCAGACTCTTCAGGGTCGAGTTCAAACAAGGCCTCCACAGGCACGTAGGCAGGTCAGCTAGACCTGCTTAAGTCTCAAGATTAGCACGGCTTGCGTGGGGTCTGTTACCCGAAACTCGGCGTCAATACCGTAACCCGCCACCCACACAATCCGATCGGTCTCATCCACGACGAGCGGCACCGCGTCGCGCGTGCCGCGAGCGACTTTCCGGTCGACGAAGAAGTCCTGCAGCTTCTTCTGGCCGCCCAACCCGACCGGATGGAAGCGGTCGCCCGGCCGGCGGTTGCGCACGGCCAGCGGCCCGCGGCACACATCACTGCGCACAATGGCAACCGCGGGGTCGCGGCCGGCAGGCGTCGCGAGCCCGGCCGGACCGCGTTCCGCCGTCACCAGGCAGCCGGCTTCCGCGAGCCGCACCTCACCTGGAATAGACAGCGGATATCTGAAAAAGTTCGCGGTCTTCGCGGCCGGCCGTCCCACCGCGCCGGCGCCCCTACCTGTTAAGACGAGCCGCGAGCCAACAAGGTCCACGCGGTGACCCGGCGCGTCGATGCCGGGCGCCGCCCCGCCCGGCTCGAGCAACGCGAGCGCCGCCTGCACGTGATCGAAGGCGACCGGACGGCCGCCGGCCGCGGCGGTCATCGCCCGCCACACCACGAGACGCCGAAGCGCGAGCGGCGCCGCGAGCAGCGCGGCACGGTCGAGCTCGGTGATCGCCCCTGCCGCCTCCTCCATCCACCGCCATTCATCCCTCGCGAGCTCGGCCTGGTCGGCAAGAGTGTCGACGATCGCGGGATTGAACCGATCTTCGAGCAGCGGCACGAGCTCGGCGCGCACGCGGTTGCGGGGAATGCTGACGTCGGCGTTCGACTCGTCCTCGACATAGGCGGCGCGCCGCTCGTCGAGATACGCGCGCAGGTCGCGGCGGCGGCACTCGAGCAGCGGCCGGACGATGGCGCCGTTGCGCGGGTACATCGCCGCGAGGCCGCGCGACCCGGCACCGCGCAGCAGGCGAAGCAGGAATGTCTCGGCCTGATCGTCGCGCGTGTGGCCAAGGGCGACGACATCGGCGCCCAGCTCCGTCCTTGCACGCGCGAAGAACGCGTGGCGCGCCGTGCGCGCGGCGTCCTCGAGCGATCGCCGCTGGCTGCGCGCGAGCGCGCCCACGTCCGCGCGATCGATCACGATCGGCCAGCCGAAGGCGCGCGCGAGCTCCGCGCACAACCGCTCGTCGCGATCGGCGGTGGGACGCAGTTGATGGTTAAAGTGCGCGGCGCCAGCCGCCGTCAGGTCGCCGGCCGCGTCGAGCTCGCGCGTGAGATGGGCGAGCGCCACCGAGTCGGACCCGCCCGACAACGCCACCACGACGCGCGTGTCGCGCCGGACGAGATCATGCTTCCGAATCGTCCGCCGGACGAGGTCAATCAGCGACATATCTATGGCGGGAAAGGCTGGAACGGCTGGATAGGCTGGAGGGTCGAACGCGGAACCGTCCTGCCCGTCCTGCCCGTCCCGCCCTTCCTGCCCGATGAGTGGTGCCGGAGGACGGATTCGAACCGTCGACCCCGCGCTTATGAGACGCGTGCTCTCACCAACTGAGCTACTCCGGCGCAGGAACTGATTATTGTATTACAGGGATCGGTCGAGCTCAATCACCGCGGCGGCCAGCAGGGGAATCATGATTTCGTGATGGCCGACGATCGAATACCCTCGGCCGCTGACGGCCGTCGGGCGGGCCACGACGTTGGTGAGCGCCCGGTACGTCCGCACAAAGTCGAGATTCACCGTCGTCAGACCGGCGAACGCGACGCCGCGGTTGCGCGCGAGCGCCACCGCCTTGAGAAACACCTCCGGCAAGATCACCGCGGATCCGCAATTGAGGTAGACGCCGTGCTCGAGCCGCGCGACGTTCGACACGAAGTACCGGAAGTCGCGCAGGCTGCCCTCGCCGATCGCCGCGCCCGAGGCGGCCGGATGCATGTGAATGATGTCGGTGCCGATGGCGACGTGAACCGTCACGGGGACGTCGAGCCGCGCCGCGGCGGCGAGCACGCTGGCGCGCGCAAACTGGGGCTGCTTCGCGGACAGAAAGCGGCCGACCGACTGGCCGAGGCCGAGGCCCGCGCCGACCCCCTCGACGATCGCGCCGTTCAACAGCCGGCCGGTTTCATCGGCCATGCCGAAACGGCCGGGGCCGAGCGCCTCATCGACGTCTTCCGAGGTCGCGCCGACCAGCGCGATCTCGAAGTCGTGAATCACCCCGGCGCCGTTGGTCGCGATCGCGGACACGAAGCCGCGCTCCATCAAGTCGATCACGACCGGCCCCAGCCCCGTCTTGATGACGTGCGCACCCAGGCCCCACAGCACGCCGCCGCCCGCGCGCTTCGCATCGACCATCGCGCGGACGACCGTCTTGAAATCGGCGGCCGCCAGGATGTTCGGCAGGGCGTCCACGAACGGCCCGATGCCGGTGCCCGGCTCGTGCGGCCGGCCGAAATCCTCCGCCCTCGCCTTGCTCGCCCGCGACTTGAGCGGATACGTCGTCACGCCGGAGAGGTCGAATTCTTCGTAGGGAAAGCTCATACCAGCGCTTGTTTATCACGAAGACACGGAGAACACGAAGAACACGAAGGTCCTAGAGCACGAGCATCGCGTCGCCGTAGCTGTAGAAGCGATACCCCCGCTCGACGGCTTCCCGATACGCCTGCAGCACGTGCTCGCGCCCCGCGAACGCGGACACGAGCATCAGAAGCGACGATCGCGGCAGATGGAAATTGGTCAGCAGGCCGCGGATCACTCGGAATTCGAAGCCCGGAAAGATGAACAGATCCGTGGCGCCTTCGCCGGCGACGATCCGGCCGCCGTGCGCGCCCGCCACCGCTTCCAGCGTACGCGTCGTCGTCGTGCCGACCGCGATCACGCGACGGCCGCCGTCGAGCGCGCGGTTGATCGCGGCCGCCGCCGTCTCGCCGATCTCGTAGCGCTCCGGCTCCAGTCGGTGATCCTCGACGCGCTCGGTCCGGACCGGCTGAAAGGTGCCGTAGCCGACATGGAGCGTGATCCGCGCCATCTCCACCCCGCGATCGCCGAGCGCCTCGACCAGCGCACGGCTGAAGTGCAGCCCTGCCGTCGGCGCCGCCACGGATCCACGCGCTCGCGCAAAGACGGTCTGATACCGGTCGCGATCGTCCGGGCGATCGGCGCGTTTGATATAGGGCGGCAGCGGCACGTGGCCGATGGCGTCAACCGCGTCGTCCACCGGCGATCCGTCGCCGGTCCACAGACGGATGACGCGGCGGCCGTGAAACCGCCGCTCGAGCACTTCCCCGTGGACTGTCGGCTGCGCGGCCGAGCCTTCGAAGATGACCTCCGCGCCTTCGCGCAGTTTTTGTCCCGGGTGCATCAGCGCTTCCCAGCGGACGTCGTCCAGGCCAGTCGGGTGCAGGCGGTTGACGAGCAGGCACTCGACGGCTCCGCCGCTCGGCACGCGGCGGCCGAGGAGGCGCGCCGGAAACACGCGCGTGTCGTTGACGACGACGAGATCGCCCGGCGTGAGCCGCTCGGGAAGCGACGTGACGGCCGCGTGGCTCGTCGCGCCGGTCTCGCGGTCGAGACACAGCAGACGCGCGGCACCGCGGTCAGACGCCGGTTCCTGAGCGATGAGTTCTGGTGGGAGATCGAAATCGAAGGCGCGGACGTCCATGTCCGCCTGAATGTTAGTGCACTATGCCGGAGCCCCACACCGACTTGGCGTCGCGCCAGTCCTGGGCGAGGACCGACCACAGCGCCTGATCGAGGTGTTCGCCGTTGCGGAGAAACGACCGGCGCAGCACGCCTTCCTGCACGGCGCCAATCTTCCGCAGCGCGCCGTTGCCGCGTCCGTTCCGGACCGCCGCGCGCGCCTCCAACCGGTGCGCGCCGACGACATCGAAAGCGAAGTCGAGCACGAGCTTGGCGCCGTCGACGAACAGGCCCGTGCCCCAGAAATCCGAACCGAGCGCGAAGCCCCACTCGGCGGTGCCGAAGCCAGGCTCGAGGGAACGGACCTGGAAGAGGCCGATCGCCACGTCGGAGCCGTGGGGCACCACCGCGAAGCACACGTATTGTCCGGCGGCGCGCTGACGATGCGTCCACGCAATGAAGCGTTCGAACCCCTCGACGGTCGACGGAGGCGGCGAGATGAAGCGCGACACCTCTTCGGTCGAGAGCATCGCGAAGAGCGCCTGCGCGTCGGTCTCGCGGAGCTCGCGCAGCGTCACGAGCGCCCCGGCGAGCAGCGGCAGGCCGTCGCGCCAATCGCTGCTGGTCGGCCGGTCGGCCGACGGCATCGCCATGGGCGTCCGGTCGAGATGCGGCTGGTAGGGCATCTTCTCCACTAGAAGAGGCCTCCCGCGCGCGGCGTCGGAGCCGCCGCCATCGCGCTACCCCACACGATGTTGTCGCCGGTGGTGTCCCCCCACACGATGTTGTCGCTGGCGCTGGAACCCCAGACGATGTTGTCCTGGTTCAGACTGCCCCACACGATGTTGTCGCCGTCCGCGGCGCTGCCCCAGACGATGTTGTCGCCACCGGCGAGGCTGATTAGCCGATCGCCCCACACGATGTTGTCACCCCAGACGATATTGTCGCCCCACACGATGTTGCTCGCCTTGATGTGCGCGACATCGCTCCAGACGATGTTGTCGCCCCACACGATGTTGTCGCCCCAGACGATATTGTCGCCCCAGACGATATTGAGCGACCACGTCTTCATGTTGCGGAACAGCAAATCGCCCCAGACGACGTTGTCGCCCCAGACGATGTTCTGCGCCCACGTGTAGGTCTGGCGGCCGATGACGGTGTAGGTCGGCAGCGAATTGCGCAACCACCACGAGCCGGGGCGCGCTGACGTGTCGATGGCGTTCGAGAGCGCGATGGCGCCGAGCGCGTTCACTTCGCCCGTGCCCTGCGTCAGCACGTCGTAGACGACGCCCTTGTCATCGTGCAGCGGAATCGCCGTGTACTGCAGAATCGCCTTCGCCAGGTTGGCCGTTATCGCTCCGCCGTCGCGATAGTCGGCGTGCTCGTTCGATTCAAGCATCAGCGCGACAATGCCCGTCGTCACGCCGGTCGCCATGCTCGTGCCGCTCAGCTCCAGGAACTGATGGCCGTTCCTGGACGTGACGCGGCTGCCGAACAGCTTCTTGTACAGAAACGAATTGACGTTGGCGTCGGAGATCAGCGCCGTCCCGGCGGCCACGACATCGGGCTTCGCGATGCCGTCGTACCACGTCGGCCCGCGCGAGCTGTAGTCGGCCACGCGGTCGTCGTCGAGCGTCAGTGTATTGTGCGTGGTGACGGCGCCAACGGTGACCGCCGACCGGGAATTGCCGGGCGAGTTGATGCCGGCATAGCCGACAAGGCCCGTCGTCTGATTCTGTCCGTTGTTGCCGCCCGCGACGACGACGATAAGGCCCGTCGCCGACGCCTGCTCCACCGCCTGCACGAGCGGATCGTCGGCCGCCTTCGCGAAGATCGGGTGGCCGAGCGAGAGGTTGATGATCTGCACGTGCAGCCTCGCGCGGTTGGCCGTCACGTATTCGATCGCCTTGATGACGTCGCTCGTCGTGCCCTGGCCCGTCTTGTCGAGCACCTTGAGGCCGACAAACGTGACGTCAGGCGCGATGCCGGGAAACTGTCCGTCCGAGACCACGCCGCTGCTGCCGATCAGCCCGGCGATAAACGTGCCGTGGCCGTAGTCGTCGAAGGGCGGCACCGGAATGCCGCCGCGCGTGAAGTCGAAGAAGGCCGAGACCCTGACGTCGGCGTTCGGCGAGATGCCGGAGTCGATGAGCGCGACGCCGATCCCTTCACCCCTGGGTGCGTTCGAGTTCGACAGCGGGAGCAGCCCGAGAAGGGCGCGCACGTTGCCGGCCTGCGGCGTTCGGGTCAGCGCCTTCGCCAGACCCTGGGGCACCGACCCCGCGCTGACGGCCGCGTCGGCCGAAACGGCGTGAACACCCTTGTGCTGGGCGAGGACCTCGACGTCTTCGCTGTGGACTTCCGCCGCGAAGGCGCCGACCAGCGGATGATCCGCCGTGATCAGGTCGCCGTGGGCGACGAGCGCCTGGCGGATGCTGCTGCGCAGATCCGGGTCGTCGACCGTAATGATGACCTTCTGGGTTGCGGCACCGGAGTGCAGCGAACTCTGAAGAGAATGGTCAATTTTGGAGTCTGGCGATTGCGCGAGAACCGGGCGACCGACGAAGAGGACGACGACGGCGGCGGCAAGGGCAAGAGATACACGTCGGATAGAAATCACGCCAAAAACAGAGCAATATCTCCGCCAGAAACTGAGCCGGACTCGTGTCATATGCACAACATGTTCATTCTGAACGCTTTAAGATACTTAAAGCGCCTACAGACGACATTATACGACAATACATCCGTGTTCAACATTAGGACATGGTCTTGCTGCACTGTGA
>Ga0207927_1000524_pt1 | contig 16323 bp, 12 predicted proteins | sample NGESurdeep072012_2_FD_184456 | JGI IMG/M metagenome (GOLD analysis project Ga0207927, IMG submission 184456) | Arctic peat soil microbial communities from Barrow, Alaska - NGEE Surface sample 210-2 deep-072012 (SPAdes) | ecosystem: Environmental > Terrestrial > Soil > Wetlands > Peat ... | reverse complement strand
AGCCATGAGCGGCGCAGCCAATGTTGCCTTCACGATGGCAGTAGGTGAAATCAGCGGGCCGTTGCAGGCCGGTGCCAACAGTGGTGTAGTGCTCGCTATTTTGGAGAAGCAGGAGCCTTCAGACGCTGAGTTAAAGCAGAACTGGGATCGCGCCAAGGAAACCTTGCTCGATCAAAAGCGGCAGACTCTCGAAGGGCTCTACGTCCAGAACCTGCGCGACAAACTGGAGAAGGAAGGCAAGATCAAGGTCAACAAGAAAGAAATGGAGCGCCTGAGCCATCTGAGTGAGGGCTCATAGGTTGCTTCGCTCCGAAATGCGTGGCCAGCGACGCGACTCGCTGGCCAACTTTTTCTGACGGGTGCAAGTGAGTATGTGAATATCCGGCTCTGCTTGCTTCTTTCTCAACCCAAGTGCGATCTAATCGGTATCATCCATGTTCACAAAGCGCTCATCTGGCATCCTGATGCATCCCACATCCCTGCCCTCCCGGGGCGGGATAGGAGATCTTGGTCCTGCCGCCTATGAGTTCGTGAAGTGGCTGGCTGCCTCCCGGCAGACACTATGGCAAATCCTTCCGTTCGGGCCTGTCGGATACGGCAACTCGCCGTACTCCTGCACTTCGGCATTTGCGGGTAATGTGCTGATGATCAGCCTCGAGCGTTTGGTGGAACGCGGTTACCTCGATCCCTCTCGATTCCCCACTCTCAAGGATAGTGAGGCCTCAGTGGATTTTGAGAGTGTCCGGACGATCAAGCTGCCGTTGCTTCGTGAAGCCGCCCGAAACTTTTTGCACGGCGCACGCGGCGCGGCTCGCGAGCGTTACGACAAATTCTGTAAAGAAAATCAATGGTGGCTGGATGACTACGCCCTGTTCAGCGTGTTGCGTGAGCATTTCGGCGATAGTCCCTGGAGCTCATGGCCTGAAGAGATTGCCATGCGGAAGCCCAAAGCGCTGGCCCAGTTGCGCGCAGACTTGAAAGATCAACTGGCGCTGGAGCACTTCCTGCAATTTGCATTCTTCGAGCAATGGAAAGCGTTGCGAGCGTATTCCTCTGAGCGAGGTATCCGCATCATCGGCGATGTCGCCATCTTCGTCAGCTACGACAGCGCCGACGTCTGGACTCATCCCGACATCTTTCGCTTGCACGAAGACCTCTCGCCGGAAGTTGTGGCCGGCGTTCCTCCTGATGCATTCAGCGAGACGGGTCAGCGCTGGGGCAATCCGCTTTATAACTGGGAGGCCCTGAAGTCGCGTGGTTATGACTGGTGGATACAGCGTATGCGGTGGGCCGTGGAAACCTGCGACATCGTTCGTCTGGATCACTTTCGTGGATACGAAGCCTGCTGGGAGATCCCGGCCGATGAGCCAACCGCCATTAACGGGCACTGGACCGCCGGTCCCAACGATGACCTCTTCAAGGCCCTCCGCAATGAACTCGGGCAACTCCCCTTCATCGCGGAAGATCTCGGCTACATCACGCCTGAGGTCCGTGCCTTGCGTAAGAAGCTCGACATCCCCGGCATGAAAGTCATGCAGTTTGGGTTCGGAGATCGCGGCGCGCATATCTATCTGCCTCACCTGTTCACCATCGATTCCGTGGTCTATACCGGCACTCACGATAACAACACCACCGTGGGTTGGTGGGACAGCGACGCCAACGAGAATGAGAAGCGCTGCGCAGTCGAGTATCTCGGCAGAGCGGAGGATGGAATCCACTGGGCATTCATTCGTGCCGCCTTCGCTTCGGTGGCGATTCTTGCCGTCATTCCCGTGCAGGATATCCTGGGCTTGCCCGGCGACGCCCGCATGAATATTCCCAGCAAGCCTGGCGGCAACTGGTCATGGCGTCTCCGCGATGGCGCGTTAACGCCGGAGTTGGCCCATAAGCTGGCAATTCTGACGGAAGTCACCGACCGGGATGGATGCGTGAAAACCCCATCCTCGTCTGCGCATTCGCCAAGCGTGGCGATGGGTGCAGATTTCGCAGCGTGATGCGCAAACGCATGACGGCTTCTTTACTTAATTGCCAGTGGCGCAGAGAATGAGTTGGCAGGTTCCAACGAATTGCACGAAATCCAGCCGCAGGGCGGAACAATATTAGCCCAAGGCGTAAGCCCTGGGTAAGGTGGCGAGAAATGACGAGTCCCGTAGGGACGGCATATGTCCCCACAGAGACTCTTGAGGCGATCTTCTTTTTCGATCTGAAAGGACTCTTATGGGTGCCAGTGGTGAACTGATCCGCATGATGAATTACATTGACGACATCGCGGCGACGCTGCGGCGCGTCAGCGGGAGCTTGTATCTTCTTTCCGACGAGGAAAAGAAGCGCCTGGGCGACTACATGCGCAAGTCCGATCCCAATTTCGTCTCCGTCCTCGCGGAGTTGGAACCCAAGGCTTAGCTGGATGGCGGAAATACGCACCATCGCCGTCATCGGCGCCGGAATCATGGGGCGCGGGATTGCCCACGCTGCTGCTTTGGGCGGATACCGCACCATCCTCGAAGACATCCTGCCGACAACACTGCGGAAGGCCGAGACGGAAATTCGTGCCAACCTCGACAAGGCAGTTGAACTCGGGAAGGTGACGCCGGACGAGGCCGCACAGGCGTACAAACGTCTGGAGTACGCATCTTCCGTGGAGCAGGCCGCGAGGGAAGCGGACCTGGTAATCGAGGCCGTGCCCGAGGAGATGGAGTCCAAGCTGGAGATCTTCACTCTGCTGGACAAAGTCTGCCGGCCCACCACCATCATCGCATCCAACACTTCTTCGCTCAGCATCACCGAAATTTCTTCCGTGACCTACCGCGCGCCCAAGTGCGTTGGCATGCACTTCTTCAATCCAGTTCACAAGATGAAATTGTTGGAGATCGTGCGCGCCCTCGAAACCGACGACGAGACCCTGGCCGCTGCCGTCGATGTTGGCAAGCACATGGGTAAGGAAGTGGTAGTGATCAAGGAGTCTCCCGGCTTCATCACCAGCCGCATTAATGCGCTGATCGGTAACGAAGCGTTTTACATGTTGCAGGAAGGCGTCGCCTCCGCGGAAGACATCGATAAGGCGATCAAACTTGGCCTCAATCATCCCATGGGTCCCTTTGAAATGGTGGACCTTGTGGGACTGGATACCCGCCTTCACATCCTCGAATATCTCCACAAAACTCTCGGCGAAAAATTCCGCCCTGCGCCACTGCTAGTGCAGTACGTCAAGGCCGGACGCCTGGGCCGCAAAGCCGGACGCGGCGTCTATGCCTATCCCGGCCAGGAGCCGGGACGTGGCGACGGTCAGGAGGGTACCCCCCCTCCCCCCTCGAATCGTTAGAATCAGCGACTTACGGATGGTTTTGCGCGTAAAATACTGAGCCCGTGTGACTTACGGGTAAAATCTTCTATTCAAAGGACTTATGCCGCTCTGTCGAGACTCTGCGGTCGGCGCTGCCGTCGGCAGGCTGCTGGAAGTTTTCAAAGAGCCGTGAGTGGCCGCGGCTTGGGTGCACGGATCCGGGTAACGGCAGATCTCCCTTACCTCACAGTCTTTCATTACAGGACAGTAGATGAGGTGCGAAAGGACGCAGGTCACGTCGTCTTGTGATGAGGATGGGGACTGGCGGAGCAGGTTAGGGAATTGTGAAGCGTAATAACACAACGGTGCCGTCTCGATGAATCAGGTGCGCCGTCGGAAAAGGCGAGCCCAAAGTCCGGATTTCGGCGCCGACGTCAACTGGAGAAGGTCGGCACGCATATCCGCTGCGTGTTGATAGCGCAGTGCACGATCTTTCTCGAGTGCCTTGCGAACGATGTCCACTAACTTGTGAGGTACTTGAGGATTGAGACCGCTCACAGGTTCAGGCTGGCGGTTCAGGATTGCACTGACGACTTCTTCAAGAGACGCCCCATGGAAGGCGCGCTTGCCAGTGATCATCTCGTAGAGAACAGCTCCGAAAGAGAAAATGTCGGACCTGTGGTCAACCGATTGTCCCCCAAGCTGCTCAGGCGACATATAGGCAAGGCTACCCACGAGATCCGTCACGGCAATCTCTGCGGAGTCATCAGCCGCTCCACGTCCAATATTCTCCAGGCCGAAATCTATCTTGGCATGCCCGCTGTCGGTCACATAGATATTCGCTGGGTTGATGTCGCGATGAATGATGCCCTTGCTGTGTGCCGCGCCCAGCCCATCTGCAATTTCAATTGCAAGTGAAACCACCTTCCCGATGTCCATCGCGCGCCCTCCGATCATCTGGTCCAGTGGCGACCCCTCAAGGAACTCCATCGCGATGAACGCCCAGCCCTCTTCCACTCCTACGTCATAAACGGCTTGAATGTTGGGATGGCTTAGAGCGAAGATGCCTTTGGCTTCCCGCAGAAATTGGGCCACCCCAGCCTCATGACGCAGCATGTCCGCCCGAAATAACTTGAGCGCGACAGTACGGCCTAGTCTGGGATCCTCGGCTTTGTAGACGGTCCCCATTCCGCCTTGGCGTATTTCTTCTAGCAGACGGTAGCCGGAAATGCTCTCTCGCTCGCCAACGCCCACCCGAAGTACTGTCCCCGCGTATTTCTGGCTAGTTTTTGGCGGTTGGGGCGCCCCCGTCGGCGGACCCGCTGTAGGACCCCGATCCATTCCAGCGGACGGCCGCCCCTCTCCGAGGGGGGTGTCGACCAATTCGGGACGACTGCCCGAATCTGTTGGGGGCGTCTTAAAAACTCTAGTTGGCGTGTCTGCATCGCGGTCGTCCCCGAATATTTCAGTGAATTCCTGCGGACCGGCTTTGATTTGGCCAGAAGCTTCTGCCGGCATGTCAGAGGCATGGTCAGTTCCAAAGAATCCGGTGAAATCCCCTGTGTCAAACTGCGAGGCATTCTTTGCGGTCATAGGGGCCATTTCCAATATTCGGTCCCCAATCCGGGTGACTAGCAAAGTGAGCGGGATCGTGACGACAACCTTCTCCGGGGTAGTCTCTGCACCGGCAGGCAGCGCGTGGGTCCGAATGGAACGGGAAGCCAACACTTGTTCTTGAATATTGAGCAGCTCAAGATTAATGACAAGGTCGCCGACGAGGCGCGGGATGATGAAGAACGTGCATGCCGGCGAGTCCCCGCGCGGAGGCACTTTTAGTTTTTTTGTTTGCCTTTGAGGATCAAATCCGGGAGACTCCAGCCTCAAGGTGATATCCAGCGGCTGGGGCTTTGCTTTTTCATCCAGCGGGAATTCGACGTCAAAGGATCTTTCGCGTACATCTTCCGCACTGAGGTGAGGCGCGTCTTCGGTCCGCAGCAACTCACGCAACCCTCCGGTCGACTCGTTCTCTCGGATCATAGCTATTACTTCGATAGAACATCCCAGAGTGGCTTCCTTCGGAGCTGCAGCCTCGAGGAACCGCGTTTCTTGTTTCGTAATCGGCCATTCCGGCGCAGATACTTTACCCGGCTCGACGGCTTGCTTAACTCGGAGCAAGGCTGCTCGGAGTTCGGTCGCGCTTTGATATCGCAACTCGCGAGTCTTATCCATTGCTTTTTGGATCACTTCTTCCAGCGTGGGCGGAATCGATGGATTTAGCTCATGGATAGGAACTGGCGTCTGTGTAAGAACAGCTTGGCACAGCTCGGAAACGGTCGATCCGTTGAAGGCAGGTCTCCCGGTCGCCATCTCATAGAGGATCACACCGAACGAAAACAGATCGGCGCGAGCGTCAAGATCCTCGCCCCGCACCTGCTCCGGCGCCATATATCCAGCGGTACCAAGGAAGTCCCTGAGTACGGTAGCGTCGGCGTCCGACGGTCAACTTTCGCTATCTGGTGCAGCAGATACGTCGACCGTCTCGAGCTCGCCTTTACTCACTGCTCCGATAAGCTTTGCCAGCCCGAAGTCCAGGATTTTGACCAGCCGGCCATTGGTGACAAAGATGTTGGTTGGCTTGATGTCACGGTGAACGATGCTTTTCTCGTGCGCCGCTTGCAGCCCGTCCAGGATCTGTACGGCAATGTCGAGCAAATGGTCTGTATCAAACACCGGTTCGAGGCGACTGCGTTGCAGAGCACTGGAGATTAAGCACTCGCGAAGCGTTTGGCCCTGCAACAACTCCATTACGATGAACGGTTGTCCCGCGTGCTCCTCGATTTGGTAGATGGTGCAGATGTTGGGGTGATTGAGCGACGAAGCGGTAATAGCCTCGCGCCGGAAGCGTTCCAGCGCTGTCTGGTTAGTGGCCAACTCCTCAGGCAGGAATTTTAGCGCGACATGTCGGCCCAGCTTGAGATCCTGGGCCTTATAGACAATACCCATTCCACCACGGCCAATGGTCTCCAAGATGCGATAGTAAGAGACAATCTTCCCCGGGCCCACACCATCATTCGGACCGGACACCTCTCCGATCAATCGGTATCCTCTCCCCGTTATTGTCTCGATGTATCTGGGTTCCGTGGCGGAATCGCCGAGGTATTCGCGTAACCGGTTTACGGCAGCGTTCAGTCCCCTGTCGAAGTCGCCGTACCCGCTCCCCGGCCATAGGCGTCGCTGGAGTTCTTCCCTGGTTACCAGCTTTCCGGGCCTCTTAACGAGAAGGGTCAAGACCTCGATTGGTTGACCTGCTAGCTTCAGCCGGACGCCATTCTTACGCAGTTCTCCCGTTTCGACCGACAGCTCGAACGGGCCGAATCGGACTATCTCCGGTGTCTTGCCAGCTTCCGGCATAGCACGCCTATGTGTGACGGGAAGTTTATCACTCTTTTGCGAAATGAGAGTCGACATTCGATAGCGCACTCCGCTGCTACCTGGCATACATTTCAACGACTTACGGACTGATTCAGAGCTATGTAAATCGAACTTCGCCGTCATTGAGGTAGCAGAAGGCAGCGCCCAGATTCGGTGGCACCAGAGGGGTGACCACCGTGAAAACAAGTGTTCTGATCTCAGTTCTCTTCGCCGCGTGCGCGGCGCAAACCCAAACACTGAAACTCGTCACTGTTCGCTTTCCGCCAAACGGCTCGAGGCCCAACGGCGTGCAGTTCCAGTGCCGGGAAAATTACGACCGGGCAGAGTGCGTGAAAGATGCCACGGCGCTGCACCAGGCGATGGCGATGTACCCGCTGCAGTTGCTGGGAACGTGGTCGTTTGTGCTGGTTCCAGCCGATGACTGGAGCGCGCTGGTTCGAGGCCAAGGCGGGGATCCCGTAAGCCCAGCTTTCTCGATGCTTGATCAGCGGCTGACTTTGCTGGATGGCAGCCTGTTCGTCGCGACGGCTGGCCGCAACAAAGAATTGCTGGAGAAATTTGGGGTGATCGGCCCGCAGCTTGTGAATTTGGCGATTACCCACGAGATGGGGCACGGCATGTGCCAGGAGAAGGACGAGCGCCGGGCGGATGACTACGGCAAGGAACTGCGAGAGGGTAAGGTTCCGGATTGCAGCAAGACGCGGGGGCGGTTCTAAGCGACGGCACATCTTTGTGAGGCGTATGCCCGAGCACTGAGCTGCCGATGTTTGCGAGATAGAGCAACTCTGGTGCCGCACTAATGGAAATCATGGGACCTGACATCAGCATCGGTGATATCGGTCTGGTTTGTCGCATAGACCTCGCGCAGCGGAGCCACTCGCTCCACCCGCACTGAGATCACGCCGTCCTGGTTCTGCAAGACGCCTTCGAGAAGGAGAAACTTCTCGGAAGTAACGACGACACGATGCTGTTCCACCATGTCGGGCGTGAGGATCGCGTTGCTGATGCCGGTCTCGTCTTCCAGGCTCAGGAAGACAAAACCCTTCGCGGTACCCGGCCGTTGCCGTGCAATCACACATCCTGCCGTTCGCACGTAGCGGCCTTGCGCGACCTGCGTCAATTCCTGCGCAGACAGCACTCGAGCACGGCGCAATTCATTTCGTCGATAGGCCAGAGGATGCGGGCCAACCGTAAGTCCAGTGCCGTGGAAGTCGGCGACCAGCCGTTCTTCTTTCGTCATGGGGAAAAGCGGTGAGGAAGTATCGATCTCCGGAATGCTTTCCAGCAGCGGCCCCGCAAACCGCGCAGCCCGTTCCACCTGCCACAAAGCATCGCGGCGATGCAGGCGTTGTTTCTTGCGAGGCGAATCAAGTTGCGCAGATATATCTTCTGTAGCCACGCAACCAATCGGATTCAGCGCTCCAATCGAGGCCAGCAGCACCAACTCATTGCGCCGCAATTCGGGAACACGATGGGCAAGATCGGCAATCGATTCAAACGGCCGCTGGCTTCGGGCGTACACAATGGCCTGCGCGGTCTCTTCACGCAGTCCCTTGGCATAGCGAAATCCCATCCGCAAAGCCAAGCCTGGATGGAGCACGTCGTTAGTCATCTGCAAGGGGTTGATCCGGTTTTGAAAGGGCACGGCTTCAGCCGTGCCGTAAGGCCCTTTATTGTTGTCATCACGAGGGGGCTTTAGTCCCCGAGGGATCTGCTCTCCTGGCCCTTCGGCGAACTCTGGGCAGGCTCGAAAGGCCTGCTCTGCGCGGTACTGGCTATCCCACATTGTGGGACTCGCTTCCGCCTCCAGCGTGCACAGCCATTCCGACCGCGTGATGTCCACCGGCTTCACCCGCAAGCCGTGGCGCTGAGCATCTTTCACAATAGTGGCCGGCGAATAGAATCCCATCGGCTGATTGTTGAGCAGCGCCGCCGTAAAAGCTGCGAGGTAATGGCACTTCAGATAGGCGCTGGCATAGGCGATGAGAGCGAAGCTGGCGGCGTGCGACTCTGGAAATCCATACAGCGCAAACGAAGTGATGGAGAGAATTATCTCCTCCTGCGCCTCGCGCGAGATGCCGTTGCGCTCCATACCTTCGCGCAGCTTGACCTCGATGTCGCGCATGCGCAATTCACTGCGCTTGAAGCCCATCGCGCGACGCAACTCTTCCGCCTGTCCACCCGTGAATCCGGCGGCGATCATGGCCATGCGCAAGAGCTGCTCTTGGAAAAGTGGTACTCCAAGCGTGCGTTCCAGCACCGGCTCCAGCGAAGGATGCGGATACACCACAGGCTGGCGTCCCTGTCGTCGCAGGAGAAATGGATTGACCATCTTGCCCACGATCGGGCCCGGACGGATGATGGCCACCTGTACCACAATGTCGTAGAAGCGCATGGGATGCAGCCTTGGCAGGCACGACATCTGCGCCCGGCTCTCGATCTGAAACATCCCCACCGTGTCCGCCTTCTGCAACGCGCTATAAACCACCGGATCATCCGCAGGCAACAGGGCTAGATCGACATCTTCTTTATAGTGATCGTGAATCAGCGTGATGCAATCTTTCAGCGCGGCCATCATCCCCAGCCCCAGCAGATCGACCTTGATGATGCCCATATCGGCGCAATCTTCCTTGTCCCACTGCACCACCACCCGGCCGGGCATGGTGGCAGGCTCGAGCGGCACGATGGAATCCAGTTGCCCCTGGCAGATGACCATGCCTCCCGAGTGTTGCCCCAGGTGCCGAGGCAGATCTTGCACTGCGAGACAAAGCTCGAAGAACTTGCGAATACGCGGATGCTGCAGATCAAATCCCGCGTCACGAAATTGCCGCGCCAGCGTGTCGCCCGGGTCCTTGTATTCCCAAGAACTCACCAGGCCAGCCAGGCGGTCCAGCGTTTCTTCATCGAAGCCCAGCACCTTGCCCACCTCGCGCGCAGCCGATCGGCCCCGATAGGTAATGACATTGGCCGTCATCGCAGCGCCCAGCTTGCCATAGCGCTCATAAACGTACTGAATCACCCGTTCGCGTTGATCACCGCTGGGAAGGTCCAGGTCGATATCGGGCCACTCGCCGCGCTCTTCCGACAGGAATCGCTCGAACAGCAACTCCATTCCCACCGGATCGACGGCCGTGATTCCCAGCGAATAACAGACGGCGCTGTTAGCAGCAGAGCCGCGTCCCTGCACCAGGATGCCTTGCTCGCGGCAGAAGCGGACAAGGTCCCACACGATCAGGAAATATCCTTCGAGTTGAAGTCGCTCGATGAGCGTCAGTTCGCGCTCGATCTGCCGCCGTGCCCGCTGCCACAGCTCGCTTTGTCCGGGACGCTGATAGCGCTCGCGCGCTCCCTCGAAAGTGCGCGCCCTCAAAAACGAACTCATTAGCTCATCCCCGGGAGTGGGGTAGCTGGGGAACTTATAACCAAGATCGTTGAGCGTGAACCCGAGACGCGACGACAATTCCAGCGTGTTAGCGGTGGCTTCGGGGAGGTCGGCAAACAAACGCAGCATCTCCTGCGGTGTCTTGATATGCCGCTCGCTGTTGCGCGACAGCAGTCGTCCAGCCGTATCGAGGTTGCGGTGATGGCGGATGCAGGTGAACACATCGAGGATCTCGCGTGCTCCGGGCTTGGCGTATTGTGCCCCTTGAGTCGCCAGCAATGGCAGCTTCAAACTGCGCGCCAACTCGATCGCTGCCTGGTTCCGCGATTCCTGCGCGCGGTTGTAATGGCGTTGTAATTCCACATACACGTTGTCACGGCCATAGATCGCTACGAGTTGCTCCAGCGTGTGCCGGCCCTCCTCCATTCCACTTAGTGCTAGAGCGTGGGACAGCGGCCCTTCCTCTCCGCCCGTCATGCAGGCTAATCCAGAAGCAAACTCCGCGAGATCACTTACGGAAGCAACTGCCTGCGAGTGAGCGACGGACTCCGCATCGGCTGCACGCATTTGTTTGCGTGGCAGTACCGCCGGATACTTCGGTGCGCGCAGTTTCATGCGTGTGACCAGCCGGCACAGGTTCTGATATCCCTCGCGCGAAGTGCACAGCAGCGACACACGCGGAAGCACGAGATTGTCCGGCAACATCACGCGCGGCAGAAGGGAAGTGATCTCCGCTCCAATATGCGCCTTCCGGCCGAGCTTCTTCATGGCCAGATGAAAACGCGCGACGCCATAAACGCCGTCCCGGTCGAGCAGAGCCATCGCCGGCATTGCATGAGAGTGGCACACCTCAGCCAACTCCTCGGGAACGGAGGCTCCTTCGAGGAAGCTGAATGCTGACCGGGTGTGCAGTTCGATGTACATAAACACAAAAATCAGTCGTAGCTGGCATCGGCGAACCACTGTCCGGTACCGGCATCGCGATAAATCCGGTAAAGCGCAACGCTGGCACCGTCGTCGTTGGCGAGCGCGATGTCCCATTCTTCGCGGTCCCAAACATGCACTTCTTCCGGAGCACTCTTTGCTGTCGACTGCTCCGCCCACCAGTCTCCGGAAGACCGCCATGGCCCTGCGGACCATAAGATTTTTCCTCGCAACTCGTCTCGATCTGTATTCCACCCCGACATCGCCAGCTTGCAGGGCCGCCCTTCTGTCAGTTGTACGCGAACCTGACGCGCAGGGCGGAAGACGCGCAAGGCAAACGGTGGAACTCCAGTTTTATCTGACAATGTCAGACCACGATCGTCGCTGCTCGGTTCCTGTTGAGAAACAAAACGTTCCATGCGAAAAGCGTCGGGACGGCAAGTATCCAGCAACCTCGCAATTCCCACGCGGCGTTCTCCTACCACTCCCGTGATGCGGGCGAGTGTAATTTCCAATTTTTCGGCTTCAGGAGTGATGGGCAAAAACAGGCCGTGTTGCGCCGAACGGGGGCGGCCTGGCTCGGCCGCGATCCATAATTTGCAGACAGGCGCTCTTGGGGGATGCACCGCCAAGTCCAACTGCAGCAGCTTCAGAAACACCTTGGGATCGCGCATAGCAACGGGCAGATGCAGAATACGTACATAGAGATTCCCATCGCCCTGATTAGAGAAGGGCGAGGCCTTTCCCGCGCCAGCCAGTTCTTGCACCGTCGTAGTTTGCTCGTCAGCGACGCACCGCTCCAGTTGCAAGCGCAACTTCAACTCCTGTACCGCGAGGGCCCGTGCTTCCAGTCGCGCGCACAACTGTTCCAGCAGGCGATTGATCACGAACGATAGCGACTCAATAGTTTCGACTGCCGACTCCAATTCCATCGCTTCTTCGAAATGGGTCAACGGCTCGCAGAGTGCAAGGGGCCTCATCCCCTCTCCGCGAGAGAGCCTTTGCAGCCGCGCACCTGCTTCGCCCAGCCGTGATGCCAGTGCGTGCTCGGGTAGCAGCGCCAGCCTGCGGAAATCGCGCACTCCCCACCGCTCCAGCGTGTCGAGCATCTGCTCCCACAACTTCGCGCGTTCGCGCGTGGTGGCTGAAGTCTCCATTTCCGTGCGGGATGCGATGTCAAACGAATCGAGCAGCACAGTAATTGGCAGAACTCCCAGCCGCTTAGCCTCCTCTCCCGCGGGAATCACCGTGGTCCCGGTGAATCCGCAAGCAGCATGCATCGCGGTCTCCGGGTTGGAGGCCATACCGATGTTGCACTCCAGTCCCACGGCACTCACGCGCGAGGCCAGTTCGCGGGCCATCGTCGCAGCAGGTCCGTAGAGGCGCTCCAGTCCATCGAGATCAAGCAGCAGCCGATCGTGATGTGTGTCCTCCACCCGCGGAGTAAACGCATGTGCGACATCCAACAACGCAGCGTGCGACGATTCCTCCTGCGCCAGCGACCGTTGCCGAAAAACCGCCGCGGTAAGCTTCGCTTGCCCCTTCACGCGTCGCGACGAAAGTTCGATGTGCGAAGTCTTCTTCCGGGCTTCGGACTGTGCGCGAACCAACTCCTTTTCTTCGGGCTCTGCGAAGATCGCAGCCTGCAGCTTCGTCATCCCCATCTCCATTCCGAGCAGGCGAGCTTTCTCGTTCAGCGCAGCCACGCGCACCAGAGGAGACTTGCCCTCGAGCACCGCCACCGCGCGATCGCGCAGCAATGGCTCAGCCCGTACGATGGCCGCCACCGGAAAATCGGGAATATAGATACAGGCAAACATGCAGAAGACCTTCAGGACAGAAAATCACCACGCAGCACGCAATTCGAAGTCGGCACCCACCGAATGCATGGGTTTTCGTTGCGCCAAGGAACGCACTACCTCAGCGCGCAGATGCATGCTACGTAGCAGGTTTGCATGGCTCACCTTGTTTGTGGGTGGAATAGACGGCTCTGTCCGGCTCAATACTTTCCATCCTTCAAATTCTGTTTCAGCGGCCGGAGCCGAATCGTACGCACACACTGCCATCCGCTGCAGCCGCACCACCAACGAGGCGCAAGTTTTCGCGTGTGGCTCCCGCTCCACAATGAGCAACACAGTTGCGGTAGGCTCCACGGCCCGGCGAAAACGAAACCATGAGGTAAGCGGAACCCGGCGCACGCTATCTGCGGGAATGTCCCCGAGATCAAGTACGACCATGCCAAAGCCTCCTCCTTGCAACAGCAGGTCGGTAACTTTCAGTACTTGCTCCAGACGTCCGAGAGCAGTGCGTCGCGGAGCGTTGCGCAGGGAAGAGAGATTGTGTTCGCTGCAACGCACCCACAACAAACGGTCGAGGTACACGCCTGCCGCCGCGGCCGAAGCCGGATCGAAATTGTCGCTGGCATCCACCAGTGCGCAGGCTTCCTTGCGGCGCGTAGCTCCGGCCAGGGCTGCTAGCATCACTCCCGTGCGTCCCGAAGAAGCCGGTCCGCAAATTTCGCTCAATGCTCCGCGTGGCCATCCTCCGGTAAGAGCGTCGAGCGCAGCCAGTCCGGTGGAGACCGTTATGGGCGCGGCCTTTTCGCGCAGTAATAAGGTGGACGACAGATGTCCGCCGAGTGCGGACTCGACGTGGGCACGAAGCATGGCGGATGGCGGCATGGGACCTCAGGTGCGGACCGGCGAGTGGCGAGAGGGGTTTTACTTTCGCTTTTTATTCGCTTTCGCAGATAGGATTCTGCGCCCTGGCGGGAGGCTTGTCAACCCCTCGCAAAGCCGCTTCTGGAGCGGCTTTTGGCAACCTTGGCGAGTTTGTTATAATCAAGAAGTTGCCCCCAGCGTGGCGCTATCGTCTAGGGGTTAGGACGGAAGATTCTCAATCTTCAAACCCGGGTTCGATTCCCGGTAGCGCTACCAACTCAACCTTTCTGCTATCAATCACTTGCGCCATCCCGTAACACAGCCGCCTGAAGCGGTGTGACTAAAAGTGTGACTAAAATGTGACGTTCCTACTGCATCCACTGATTCCTTCGCTCAATCGCGTCGCGAATCTGCTTCGTGCCTGGATGGTTGTAGAGTCGCGTGGTATCGATCTTTTCGTGACCCATTGCATCCATGACCGCCATCAGATTTCCCGTGCCTTCCATCGCATCGGTAGAGAAGCGATGGCGAGCACAGTACAACACGACTGATTCCGGCAAGCCGGCCAACCGCTTGGCCCGTTCGAACTGCTTCTGCACGGTTTCCAAATGGCCTGACCTGGCGCGAGCGGAGGGAAATACCCAGCCCTCGTTCACGTCGGTTTTGCGCGCCAGCAGTGCCGCCCTGACGCGCTCCGTGATTCCGACAAACCGCTTCGACTTACGAGACTGCTTCGATGGGATCGTGGTGCCGGGGTAGTGTTCTGGCGAATTGAAACTGCGATTGCTGGAATTGGGGGGCCGCGGACTCCGGCAGGTTCTAGCTCACAGCTGAAAAACACAGTAGAGGGGATGAGCCGCGGCGCTCAACTGGGTCCGCACCCCTTGAAGCTCCGTTGAGCAGGCACTGCTTAGCGCATTGCACCGTTGTTGGTGCGTCTGAGTGGTGTCCGCAATTCGGCGAGCCGTACGATCAACGGCCTTTTAATCCATTTGCCATCGACTGCCGATGGGGTGATTCGAGCTGGCCCGCAGCGTTAGTGACCGTCCGCAGCCGGTGAATGCGTGCGGGCATTGGCCACAGGCGATGTCTGGCCGCAATCCTGAGTTTGACTTCAACTGGTGTAGTCACGCGACTCGGTGTGGTGGGTCACATACAAGAGTCACGCAGGCTGTTTGAATGATGGCACTCCCAGACTTGGTAGCGGAGGTTGTCTCAACGACTCCCCGCACGGTCTTGTTTGTTTGCGCCGATCATCGACTCAGCCGTCACGCCGATTTCTATAGTCGCATCGTCCGCGTTTCATCCCCCATTTCGCCTGCAGCTTGTCATGAACTCGGCGGCACACGCAAGTCACGGAGCGCCAGCCGATGAAGCCGGTCGCCGAGCGCGCAGCTATTAATACCACCCGAACTCTCATCTGCATTCCCATCATTCATACGCCAGCCGACATGGGAGCGCTGAGTGAGCCGATACAACGCCTGAAAGTGAAAAAGTTGGGAAAGAGAACGTGGGAACAAAACATTGAGCTGGTGAAGAACTTCTGGACGGAAATCGAACAGGCTACCGAGAGCCTCGATCTGCCTTACCAGCGGCTTCGGCTCTACCAGGATGGTCTGCCAGTGTGCGGACACGAGTGGGAAATCGTCAACGACCTGGCCAAGGCGGGAAGCCGGAACTACCAACTGCTGCTCAAGTTGAAGGAGAAGGGCGCAACTCTGATGGGCACGGAGTCCTCCGAATTGCTAGTCGAAGAGTATCAACTGGCGAAGCAAGTCGTAGGCGAAGAGCCATCGCAGGATTCCACCCGGCATGCCGCCCGGTGGCAGAGCCTGCAGGACTTCCTGCTGAAGCGGCGCGACCAGTTTATCGGCCGCCGCATCAGCGAGACGCTGCTTGCAGGTGAGACGGGCCTGCTGTTTGTGGGGATGCTGCATGCGGTCGAGCCGTGGCTGGACGAGGACATCCAGGTGATCCGGCCGATTCGGCCAGCCTTGCGAGCCGGAGACAGGACGATATGACCGTCGCGGGCAACAAGATTCTGATTGTGGACGAACAGGGAGGAATCTGCGCCCAGTTGTCGGAATATCTGAGAAGCGAGGCAATGATCCCGGTGGTGGCCCACACTGGGGCAGCCGCGCTGCAGAGGATCCGCACGGACGCGCCGGATGTGTTGATCGTGGATTTGAAGCTACCGGACATGGACGGCATACAGGCGATGCATGCCGCGAAGGCCCTGGACGAGGATTTCCCCGCAATTCTGGTGACGGGACACCCGAATATACGGGAAGCCGTGGCTTCTATTCGGGCCGGCGCTCATGACTACCTGGAGAAGCCTCTCAAACAATATGAGGTGCTGCGCGTGGTCTTTCGCGCGCTGAATGAGCGCAAGCTCAAACGCAAGCTGCGCAACTTGTCGTGTCAGGTGGAAGACGCTGCTTCGCTCCGCGAGTCCATGGGACCCAGCAGCGGCGTGACGCGATTGATCTCGGAAGTGAAGCGGGTCGCGAAGACCGACTTCAGCGTTCTGATTTTAGGGGAAACCGGGGCGGGAAAGGACCTGGTGGCGCGCGCCATCCACGGATTGGGTCCCCGGTCCAAAGGTCCATTTGTTGCGGTGGATTGCGGAGCGATTCCAGAAA
>Ga0207927_1000518_pt1 | contig 16402 bp, 15 predicted proteins | sample NGESurdeep072012_2_FD_184456 | JGI IMG/M metagenome (GOLD analysis project Ga0207927, IMG submission 184456) | Arctic peat soil microbial communities from Barrow, Alaska - NGEE Surface sample 210-2 deep-072012 (SPAdes) | ecosystem: Environmental > Terrestrial > Soil > Wetlands > Peat ... | reverse complement strand
CGCGCGATGGACAGCGACGGCGACGGAGGCCCCCGGCGCGCCGCCGGGCTCCACGGCGACGACGCCGCAGATCTCGTTCCTCGGGTCTTCGACCACGTGCGCGAGGAGCTCGTCGAGGAGAGCCTGCGAGATCTTCACGCGCTCACGCTGCCCGAGGGCGGAGGACGACGCCTACCACCAGACGGTCGACTCAAGATTCTCTACCTCCTCGACCGGCAGGGTGTAGATGCCACTCGAGAGGTACTTCCAGCCGTCGTCGCACACGACGAAGACGACGTTGCCCTCGTCGAGCTCGCCCGCGATGCGAACGGCGACGCTGGCGATCGCGCCACTCGAGACGCCGGCGAAGACACCCTCGGTGTCGAGCAGGCGACGAGTCCAGACGATCGCGTCTTCGTTGGTCACGAAGATCTTTCGGTCGAGCAGCGAGATGTCGATGATCGGCGGGATGAAGCCGTCCTCGAGCGAGCGCAGGCCCTGGACGGGCTCGCCCTGCATCGGCTCGGCGGCGACGATCTTGACGGCATCGCCGAAGGTCTCCTTCAGACGCCGGCCGTTGCCCATCAGCGTGCCGCCCGTACCGAGGCCGGCTACGAAGGCGCTCACCTCGTCGAGCTCTTCGAGGATCTCCAGGGCGGTGCCGTTGTAGTGAGCGGCGGGGTTGGCGGGGTTGCCGTACTGGTAGGGCATGTAATAGGACGGGTTTTCGGCGGCCATCTCGAGGGCCTTGGCGACGGCGCCGTTGGACCCGGTCGAACCGTCGGAGTAGACGATCTCGGCGCCGTACATGCGCAGGAGCTTGGTGCGCTCGGGAGTGACGTTCTCGGGCATCACGGCCTTGAGCTTGTAGCCCTTGCGCGAGCAGATCATTGCGAGCGAGATGCCGGTGTTGCCGGACGTAGGTTCGAGGATCGTCTGTCCGGGCGCGATCGCGCCTTTCTCCTCGGCGTCCTCGATCATCGCACGGGCGACGCGATCCTTGACCGAGCCGGTCGGGTTGTGCGACTCCATCTTGGCCCAGATGTGCACGCCGGGCTTCGGCGAGAGACCCGGGAGCTCGATCAGCGGCGTGTTGCCGATCGACTGGATGATGTCGCCGTAGCGGCCTCCGCAGGGCCGGTTCCTGAGCCTCTCCACTGCCATTACTTCAGGAAATATAGCGGGCGTACGCAATCGCTCAGCGCTGTATCGGCAGGCAGCCCACGCGAGCGTGCTGCGCTCCAACTTCCGGGCCGCCGTCGCGCGCCAGAAGGCCGCCGGCCGGGCGATCGCGGCGCTGATCGGCACGCAGGGCCTCGGCATGAGCGTGACGGGCGCCCAGCAGCAGGGCGGCGTGACGCGCGTGTTGGCGGGCCTGCGAAGGCTCCGCATCTCTCCCGCCCGCCTGGCGCACTTGACCGGGACGCAGCTGAAACCCGCCCCGAGCGACGCGCTCGCAGGGCTATGAGAGGCTGGGCGGCGCCGAGCTGAGCAGGGACTGGCTGCGCAGCCAGTCAGTCTAAGATGGTGATCGGCACCTACACGGAAGGACTGGCGAGGATGAGTGGGGCAAACGAGGGCTTCGACTTCGACTGGCTCGTGATCGGGTCCGGCTTCGGCGGCAGCGTTTCGGCTTTGCGCCTGTCGGAGAAGGGGTACTCGGTCGGCGTTCTGGAGTGTGGCCGGCGCTTCGCCGACGACGAGTTCGCCACCTCGACGTCCGATCTGAAGCGCTACTTCTGGAACCCGCGCGTGGGCATGAAGGGCATCTTCCGGCTGACCACGTTCAAAGACGTCTCGGTCGTCTCCGGCTGCGGCGTCGGCGGCGGAAGCCTGGGCTACGCCAGCACCCTCTACGTGCCACCCAGGCCGTTCTTCGAGGATCGCCAGTGGGCGGACATGGAGGATTGGGAGAGCACGCTCGCGCCACATTACGCCGAGGCCCAGAGGATGCTCGGAGTGGTCGAAAACCCGCACGAGGATCCGGCCGGCCAGCTCCTGCGCGAGCTCGGCGAAGAGCTCGGCGTCGGCGACACCTACAAACGCACGCCCGTCGGGATCTACTTCGGCGAGTCGGGCAAGACGGTGAGCGACCCCTTCTTCGGCGGCGAAGGACCCGACCGGACCGGCTGCCACCTGTGTGGGCGCTGCATGGTCGGCTGCCAGCACGGCGCCAAGAACACGCTCGTCAAGAACTACCTGTACTTCGCCGAGAAGCGCGGCGCGAAGGTGATGCCCGAACGGACCGTGATCGACATCCGCCCGATCGGCGCGGCCGACGGCAGCGACGGCTACGAGGTCGAAAGCGTGCGCTCAGGCGCATGGCTGCGCAAGGAACGACGCGTGCAGCGCGCCCGCGGCGTGGTCGTCTCGGCGGGTCCGCTCGGCACCAACAAGCTGCTGCAGCGCTGCCGCCTGGAGGGCTCGCTCCCCCGCATCTCCGCGCGGCTGGGCGAGCTCGTGCGCACCAACTCGGAGTCGATCCTCACGGTGACGGTGCCCGAGGACTACCCCGAGGACCTGATCAAGCGCGTCGCGATCACCTCCTCGATCTACCCCGACCCGAACACTCACGTCGAGACCGTCACCTACGGCGACGACGGCGACTCGATGCGGATGCTGTACACGCTGCTGGTCGGCGACGGCACGCGCGTGACGCGGCCGCTCAAGCTGCTCGGACAGGTCCTGATGCACCCGAAGCGCCTCGCCAAGATCCTGTTCCCCAAGCACTGGTCTCGGCGGACGATCATCATCCTCGTGATGCAGACGCTCGACAACGCGATCGCACTGCGACCACGCAAAGGACCCTTCGGATCATTCTGGCTGCAGACCGAACAGGACCCCGAGCGTCCCAACCCCACGTTCATCCCCGTCGCCAACCAGGCCGCCGAATGGTTCGCCAAGCGCACGGGTGGCATCGCCCAGAGCGCGCTCACAGAGGCCCTGTTCAACATCCCCTCGACCGCGCACATCCTGGGCGGCGCCGTGATCGCGCCCGACCCGAGCCAGGGCGTCGTAGACGGCGAGCAGCGCGTGTTCGGATACGAGAACCTGCTCGTCTGCGACGGCTCGGCGATCCCGGCCAACGTCGGCGTCAATCCTTCGCTGACGATCACGGCCCTGGCCGAGCACGCGATGAGCCAGCTGCCCGCGGCAGGAGCGGTCGCGGGCCAGTCCTCGGCCTCCACACAGCAGAGCCCAGCGACCGTCTAGGGAGCCATCGCGGCCGGGCGGACCGCGCGGCGTTGGCTGCCACGCGTGCCCTGCGCAGCTCACCCGCTACCGCGGGCCCGGCAGCCTCTTAGCGCCCGCCGGCCATGGCCGGCAGGATGACCAGCGTGTCGCTCTCGCCGACCGCGGTGTCGAGGCCGTCGAGGACACGGACGTCCTCGTCGTTGAGGTAGACGTTGACGTAGCGGTTCAGCTCGCCGTCGGCCGAGAAGAGCTGGCTGGCCGTCGCCGGATGAGTCGAAACGAGGTCGCGCAGCACGTCGCCCACGTTCTCGCCGTTGCCGTCGACCTGCTTCTCGCCGCCGACCGACGCGCGCAGTACCGGAGGAATCTTGATCGTCGCCATATCGGTCGTGAGCCTACCCTGCGGCGGCGCAGAACGCCTCGTAATCGGGGAACACGCCGAGCTCCTCGTCACGGATGTCCTGCGGGTCGCGCGAGCAGATCGGGCACTCCGGGTCGCGGTGGACCTTGACCTCCGTCAGCGTCGCTCCGAGCGCGTCGTAGAGCAGCAGCCTTCCGATCGCCGGCTCGCCGATGTCGAGGATCAGCTTGATGACCTCGGTCGCCTGGAGCAGACCCATCGTGCCCGGGAGCACGCCCAGGACGCCGTTGGCCCCACACGACGGCGCCAGCTCGGCCGGCGGCGGCTCGCGGAAGAGGCAGCGGTAGCACGGTCCCTCGTAGGGCTTGAAGACCGAGAGCTGGCCGTCGAATCCGAGGATCGAAGCCGACACGACCGGGATCTTGAGACGAACGGTCGCATCGTTGAGCAGGTACCGAGTGGGGAAGTTGTCGACCCCGTCGACGATCACGTCGTACCCCTCGATGATCTCCATGATGTTCGAGGCATCGATCCGCGTCTCGTACTTGACGACATCGACGTCCGGATTGAGAGCGTGGATGGCCTCCTCGGCCGACTCGACCTTCGGGATGCCGATGCGCGCCGTGTTGTGGATGACCTGGCGCTGCAGGTTCGACAGGTCGACGACATCGTCGTCGACGATGCCGAGTGTGCCGACGCCGGCCGCCGCGAGGTAGAGCGCCGTCGGCGAGCCGAGCCCGCCGGCTCCGAGGAGCAGGACCTTGGCGTCGAGCAGCTTCTGCTGGCCGTCGGTGCCGATCTCGGGGATCAGCAGGTGGCGCGAGTAGCGCTCGCGCTGTTCGGCACTCAGCGCGCGCGGAACCTCGACCTTGTAGCCCCGGTCCTTCCACAGCGTGATGCCACCGGTCATCGAGCGCACATGCTCGTAGCCGAGATCCTCGGTCAGGGTGCGGGCCGCGTAGGCCGAGCGGTTGCCCGACTGGCAATAGAGGATCACCTGTGTCGAGCGGTCGGGCACGATCCCCTCGATGCGTGTCTCCAGGTAGCTGCGGGAGACGTGCTTGGCTCCCGGCAGGTGGCCGGCCGCGAACTCGTCGGTCTCGCGCACGTCCACGACCGCGACGCCCTCGTCGATCAGCTCGTTGACCTCTGACGGGTCGATCTCCTGGATCTGACTCTTGACTTGGCGGAGAAGCTCCGCGCCGGACGGACTCATGTGCAAACTCCTAAACCACGGTCGGGATTCATGGGCTTCAAAAAGTATAGCGAGAGTGCGAGCGTGCCTGAAGCCTGTCCTGGACCGCCCCGGGAGACGCCCCGCAACCTCACGGGGAGCGGCCGAGGCTCAGGATACGAGCAGGTAGGTGAAGCCGGCGGCGCTGGGGCTCGACGTGCGCGAGCCGCCGTATTCGACCTTGGCCCGCCAGCGTCCGACGGCGGGCGGCGTGAATGGCACGACCGCCGTGCCGCCGAGTAACTACGGGATGGACAGGTCGCTTCCTGCCTACCCGAACACGTCCGCTGGGCGGGAGTCGCGGCGTGGGCGAGCGGCTCGTGCCGATGCTTCTCCCCTACGCTGGCCGGATGCGTCGAGGCCCGGGCACGATCGTGGCGCTCCTCACCGCCGGCGTGCTGGCCGCTGTGATCCTCGCGCTGGCGCTGGGCGGCTCCGGCGGGCGGCGGGCGGCGGTGGCCTCGAGCCCCAGCCTCGGCGCGGGCTTCGAGGGCGCCGCGCTTCCCCCGGGGCAGTCGGCTCACGACTTCACGCTCGCCGACCAGCGTGGGCGACAGGTGAGCCTGGCCTCGCTGCGCGGGAGGGTCGTGGTGCTGACATTCCTGTACTCGAGTTGCGGCGCGGCGTGCGTCGTGATCGCACAGCAGATCCGCGGCGCACTGGACGACCTCGCGCGGCCGGTGCCGGTGCTGATCGTGAGCGCCGACCCCGCCGGCGACACGCGGGAGCGGATCGCGCGCTTCCTGCGTGAGGTGTCGCTGAGCGGGCGGGTCTCCTACCTCAGCGGCCCTCTGCCCCGCCTGCGCTCGCTGTGGAGCGCCTATCGCGTGACGCCCGCGAGCGCGGGGCGCGGGGCGTTTGACCTGCACGCGTCGGTTCTCCTCCTCGACCGCACGGGCGCCGAGCGCGTGATCTTCCAGCAGGAACAGCTGACGCCCGAATCGCTGGCCCATGACATCGGAAGGCTCGAAGGCGGCTGATACCCTAGCTCGCAGGTAGGAAATCTTGCGATGATGTTCTCAACCAAGGCCGAGTACGGCGTACGCGTGATGGTCGAGCTTGCTCGGCGCGCCGGCGACGATCCAATTCCGCTCGCGGAGATCGCGGCCCACGACGGCCTTCCGCTGGCCTACCTGGAGCACCTCGTGGCCCGTCTGCGCAAGGCGGGGCTGGTCGACTCCAGGCGCGGATCTCGGGGCGGCTACATGCTCGCCCGCCCCGCAGGCGAGATCACGATGGCCGAGGTGGTCGAGGCGCTAGAGGGGTCGATCGCCCCGATCGAGTGCATCTCCGAGGCCGCCGACGGCTCGATCGTGTGCTCGCGTGAGTCGAGTCCGGACCACGTCTGCCCCACGAAGCTGCTGTGGACGCGCGTGCGCATGTCGATCGTCGGCACCCTGCGCGAGACGACGCTCGCCGAACTCGTGCTCACGCCGACGATGGCCGCCGCGGCGAGCATGCCTCCCCTGCAAATCGAATCCCTCACGACCGGAGCCTGATAACCGAACATGGCCGACCTAGAGATCAAAGACCTTCACGTCCGCACCGAGGAGCGCGAGATCCTCCGCGGCGTCGACCTCGACATCAACCGCGGCGAGATCCACGCCCTGATGGGCCCCAACGGATCGGGCAAGTCGACGCTCGCGAATACCCTGCTCGGCCACCCCTCCTACGAGGTCACCTCAGGAACGATCACATTCAAGGGCGAGGACATCACAGAGGCCGCGCCACACGACCGCGCCAAGGCGGGCCTGTTCCTGGCCTTCCAGTACCCCGTCTCGATCCCCGGAGTGTCGGTCGCGAACTTCCTGCGCATGGCGATCAACGCAAAGCGCGATGAGCCGATCCAGGTCAAGGAGTTCCGCAACCAGCTCCAGCACGCAATCGAGCTGCTCGACGTCGACCGCGCCTTCACCTCGCGCCACCTCAACGACGGCTTCTCCGGCGGCGAGAAGAAGCGAGCCGAGATCCTGCAGATGGCGATGCTCGCACCAGACATCGCGATCCTCGACGAGACCGACTCGGGCCTCGACATCGACGCTCTGCGCACGGTCGCCGAGGGTGTCCAGCGCCTGCACGACGAGCAGGGCCTGGGCGCGCTGATCATCACCCACTACCAGCGCATCCTCCACTACGTCAAGCCGGAGTTCGTCCACATCCTGATGGACGGGCGCATCGTGCTCGAGGGCGGCGTCGAGCTCGTCGAGCGCCTCGAGCGCGAGGGCTATGACCAGATTCGCCAGGAGGTCGGCGCGGGCGCCGCGGTGGCCGCCGGTGACGACGGTGTCTGAGGCGGGAAGCACCACGGGCAACGGCGCGGGCGCGGCAGAGACGGTCACGGTAAAGCCAGGCCGTCATCGCGAGGCGAGCCTCTACCACGCGCTTGCGGGTGCGGGGGCCGGCGACGGTCGCTCGCTGACCGAGCTGCGCGAGGTCGCGCGAACCTACTTCGACGCGGCCGAGCTGCCCGTGTGGCGGCGCTCGGGGTTCTGGACCACGAGTCTGCAGGGTCTCGACCTCGACGCCCTCTCCTCCGATGGCTCCGCGCCCTCCGAGGAGGTGCCAGACGTCGTCACGCGCACCCTCCCCGACCGGCCGCGCGCCGGGCGCATCGTCCAGAGCGCCGACCGCACGGTGGCACTCGAGCTCGACCCGGGCCTCGCCGAGCGCGGCGTGGTTCTGTGCTCGCTCGAGGATGCCTTCCGAGACCACAACGAGCTCGTGAGCGAGTGGTACTCCAAGCGTCTGACGATCGACCGCAACAAGCTCGAGGCGGCCAACGCGGCATTCTGGAGCGCGGGCGTCTTCGTGCACGTCCCGGCCGGCCTCGTTGTCGAGGATCCATTCGAGATCGTCTACGCGATCGACCGGCCCGGGGTGGCCCAGTACGGGCGGACCCTGGTCCTCGGCGCGCCGACGAGCGACTTTCGCGTCCACGAGTACGACCTGGCCGAGGACTTCGACGGACAGGCACTGCACGCGGGCGCATTCGAGCTCTACCTCCAGGACGGGGCGCGCTGCCGGCTGGCCCAGTTCCAGGATTGGGGCAGCGGCGAGGTGTACGACGTCTCGACCCGCTTCGTGGGACTCGGCCGCGACGCCTACTGCCACTGGCTGCCTGCTCTGCTCGGCGGCCATCTCGTCCGCCATCACCTCGAGCTGGCCGTCTCGGAGAAAGGCGGCGACATGGCCTTCCGCGGACTGTTCTTCACCGAGGAGAAGGAGCACCTCGACGTGTTCGCGGTCGACCTGCACGAGACCGGGCCCTCGGGCGGCGACGTCCACTGGCGCGGCACTGCGACCGGCGAGAGCCGAGCGAGCTTCGAGGGTCTGATCCAGATCGACCCCGGTGCCCAGCAGACCCACACCTACCTCCAGTTCCACTCGATGATGCTCTCGCCAAAAGCGCGCATCGACGCGATCCCCTCGGTGCTCGTGTCGGCCGACGACGTGTCCGCCTCCCACGGCGGCACGGTCGGCGAGTTGGACGAGACGGCGATCTACTACATGCAGACCCGCGGCCTGGATCGCCCGGCCGCGGTCCGCGTGATCGTCGAGGGCTTCTTCGAGCCGCTCGTGACCGAGCTCCAGGACGAGCCGCTCGAAGGCCTCGTCAGGACGAGCGTCGCGCGCAAGCTGGCGGCGGCCCGCGAGGACATCGAGGCGTATGCCGCGAGTCGCTGAGCGCGTGCTGGACGTCAGGGCGGATTTCCCGATCCTCGCCCGCCGCGACGGCGGGCGTCCGCTCGCATATCTCGACTCGGGCGCAACCGCACAGAAGCCCCAGTCGGTCATCGACGCCGTCTCCGAGCACCTGAGCGAGCACAACGCGAACGTCCACCGCGGCGTGTATCCCCTGGCCCAGGAGGCGGACGCGGCCTTCGAGGGCGCGCGTGCCCGTATCGCGAGCTTCACCGGCGCGACCCCCCAGACGACGATCTTCACCAAGAACGCGACCGAGGCGATCAACCTCGTCGCATACGCCTGGGGGCGGGCCAACATCAGCGAGGGCGACGCGGTCCTCATCACCCAGATGGAGCACCACGCCAACATCGTGCCGTGGCAGGTGCTCTGCCGCGAGCGCGGCGCCGAGCTGCGCTACCTCGACGTCGACGATCAGGGCCAGCTCTCCGCGGCGGAGCTCGACGCCGAGCTCGCCCGCGGCGACGTCAAGCTCGTGGCCTTTGCTCACGTCTCGAACGTGCTCGGGACGATCAACCCGGTCGCCGACATGGCCGCCCGCGTGCGCGCGGCCGGGGCCGTGTCGCTGATCGACGGCGCCCAGGCGGTGCCACAGTTGCCGGTCGACGTGGGCCTGATCGATGCCGACTTCTACGCGTGGACCGGCCACAAGGCCCTCGGCCCGACCGGCATCGGCGTCCTGCACGGGCGCCGCGAGCTGCTCGAGGCGATGGAGCCGTTCCTGACGGGCGGCGACATGATCGCGTCGGTCGACTTCCAGAGCTCGACCTGGAACGAGCTGCCCTGGAAGTTCGAAGCCGGCACGCCGATGGTCGCGGAGGCCGTCGGCCTGGCGACCGCGGTCGACTACCTGGCCGACCTCGGGATGGACCGGGTGCGCGAGCACGAGCTCACCCTCGGCGCCTACCTGCTCGAGGGGCTCTCCGGCGTGCCGGGCCTGCGGATCGTGGGACCGCCCAGAGCCGAGGACCGGGGGGCGCTCGCGTCGTTCACGATCGAGGGCCTTCACCCGCACGACATCGCCGAGCTCGTCGGCCGCGAGGGCGTCTGCATCCGCGCCGGGCACCATTGCGCACAGCCGCTCATGCGCTGCCTGGGCGTGGGCGCGACCGCGAGGGCGAGCCTCGGCGTCTACAACGACCGCTCCGACGTCGATGCACTCATCGGGGCGCTGCTCGGCGCACGCGAGATCTTCGCCCTCGACGCCGCCTAGGAGAGCACCGATGGACGACCTCTACCGCGACTACATCCTCGATCACTACAAGCAGCCGAGGAACTTCGGCGAGCTCGATCCCCACGATCTCGAGGCGCTCGAGCACAACCCGCTCTGCGGCGACGAGCTCGGCGTGCACATCCGCATCAACGACGGGCGAGTCGAGGACCTGCGCTTCCACGGGCACGGCTGCGCAATCTCACAGGCCGCTGCGTCGATCGCCTCGGAGGAGCTCAAGGGCATGACCCTCGACGAGATCGGCGCCCTCGACGCCGACTGGATGATCAACCTGCTCGGCATCCCCGTCTCGGCGACCCGACGCAAGTGCGCCCTGCTCAACCTCAAGGTCGTCCGCGGCGCGGTCACGGGCGACAACGCCTGGCCCTCCTAGCGCAACATCGGCTCGGTCGATGTCCTGTTCGTCAACTTCCCGATGGTCCCCTACGACCACGCGAGCCCGGACAAGTACAGGCTGCCCCTCGACACCTTCGAGCTGCGTGTCGAGGCGACCCGCCATTGGACCGGCTCATAGGCCCGGTCTCCCCCGGCCTCGAGTCATGAGTGCCCGGACACTCGACGGAGCCGGCGGGCAGCCGCGATACAATTCCTACTTCGCAGGACAGGATTCCCAAGCGACCGGTAGCGAGGAGCCTCATGGCCACGATTGACCGCACGAAAATCGCCAAACCAAGCCCGATCGTCGAGGACGAGCAGGGACAGCTCCTCGCCCGCCAGGGCATCTCGCGCGAGGTGGTCAGCGAGCTCTCGAAGATCAAGGGCGAGCCCGCCTGGATGGCCGAGAAACGAATCAAGTCGCTGGAAATCTTCGAACGCAAGCCGATCCCGACGTGGGGTCCGGACCTCGGCGGCCTGAACCTCGACGACCTCGTCCTGTACTCGCCCCCCACGGCCGGGCGCTTCAACAACTGGGACGAAGTGCCCCAGGAGATGAAGCAGACCTACGAGGATCTTGGCATCCCGCAGGCCGAGCGCGAGCACCTCGCCGGCGTCGTCGGCGTGTGGCGCCAGGAGCCCGTCTACGAGGGCCTCAAGGAGGAGTACGCCAAGCAGGGGATCCTGTTCTGCTCGATGGACACCGCCATAACCGAGTACCCGGAGCTGGTCCAGAAATACTTCATGAACAAATGCGTCCCGCCGCAGGACAACAAGTTCTCGGCGCTGCACGGTGCCGTCTGGTCGGGCGGAGCCTTCTGTTACATCCCCAAGGGCGTCAAGTGCGACCTGCCGCTGCAGTCCTACTTCCGCATGGAGGGCGCCGGTGAGGGCACCTTCGAGCACACGCTGATCATCGCCGACGAGGGCTCGGAGGTCAACTACATCGAGGGCTGCACGGCCCAGACCTACAGCGTCAACTCGATGCACTCCGCCGTCGTCGAGATCTTCGTCCACGAGGGCGCCAAGGCGCGCTACACGACCGTCCAGAACTGGTCCAAGGACGTCTATAACCTCAACACCAAGCGCGCCGTCGTCGACGCCAACGGCACCGTCGAGTGGGTCGGCGGATCGATGGGCGCCAAGTACGTGATGCTCTACCCCGGCTCGTTCCTGATGGGCGAGGGCGCCCGCGCCGACCACCTCAACGTCGGCGTGGCCGGCAAAGGCGTCCACAAGGACACCGGTGCCAAGGTCGTGCATCTCGCGCCCAACACGACCTCCAACATCCTCGCCAAGTCGATCTCCAAGGACGGCGGCATCATGGGTTACCGAGGCCTGGTCAAGATGGGCCACAACTCGGCGGGCTCCAAAGCGCGCGTCCAGTGCGACGGCCTGATGATGGACGGCGAATCGAAATCGGACACCTGGCCCGACATCCAGATCCAGAACCCCCACGTGACAGTCGCCCACGAGGCGACCGTGGGACGCATCTCCGACGACCAGCTCTTCTACATGGGCTCGCGCGGGTTCACCGAGGATGAGGCCGCCGCCATGATCGTCAACGGCTTCATCGAGCCCGTGACGAAGGAGCTGCCGATGGAGTACGCGGTCGAGCTCAACAGGCTCATACAGCTGGAGATGGTCGGCTCCATCGGCTGAGGTGAACGATGGGCGGCGCGTGGCGGCGTCCTCGATCGCTCGTGTGCTGGCCGGTTCGGGGATGCGAGCGTGAGCGAGTGTCACCCGGTCCGGCACACTTCGCTCACTGCGTCCTTGCCACGCTTGCCCCTCGCCCACCTCAGCTCCGCTGACAGGCAGAGCTGCGAGCGAGCTGGGACTACAGATCCGTGAGAGCACCGAACGACAAAATCGTCGCTCCGCTGTTTCCCGTGGCGCTGCCGTGGGTGAACGTGAGCGGGACGCAGGCGAGCATTATTCAGCGCGGCAAGCCCATGCTGGTCGAGTTCTGGGACTTCTGCCGGCCCAACTCGATGCGGACGCTGCCCTACATGCGCGCCTGGCACGAGCGCTACGAGCCGGCGGGGCTTCGCGTCATCGGGATCCACTGCCCGGGTTTCGACGCCTCACGCGACGAGCCGGCCGTCCGGGACGCCGTCGAGCGCCTTGAGATCTCCTACCCCGTACTGATCGATTCCGAGCTGGAGGTCTGGCAGGACTATGGCAACGAGGGCTGGCCCTCCCGATACCTGTTCGACGGCCGCGCTCGCCTGTTCGACTACCAGCACGGAGAGGGCGGCTATCGCGAAACGGAGCTCGCGATCCAGGAGCTGCTGGGCGTCGAGCGCGAGCCCATCGCGGCGGTGCGCCCCGAGGACGAGGCCGGTGCGGCACTCCTCGCCCAGACGGCCGATCAGCCAGGCGCCTACAGCGGACCTTATGAGGCCGGCGGGGTGTGGCTCGTCCTCGACGGTCACGGCACCGTCAGCGTGGGCGGCGGCGCCACGGCGATCGAGCTGTCTGTCACCGGGCCGGGCGCCTACCCGGTGATAGAGCACGCCCGGCACACGGCCGGGGTGCTCGACGTGCGTCTCGGCCGGGGCGTGAGCTGCCTCGCGACGTGCTTCACGCCTGGCCTGGCATAGAGGCCCTCGCCGCGGCTTGCGCCGGCCTCGATCCGGCGGGTCCTAGTGCTTTTTCTTCTTGGCCGGAGCCCGCTTGAGCGTGACGCGCTCGACGAAGGATCGCGGCACGCCTCCCGCGTAGAGCTTGCTGGGCAGCACCATGTCGACGCGCACGTACACGTTCACGCTCCTGCGCCTGCCCGCAAGCTTGTTGATGGCGGCGCGGTTGAGCTTGATCTTCAGCTTCAGCTTGCCGGCGGCGACGTTGCGCCTCCTCAGATGGCCGAGCGGTCGCACGCGCCGCGTCTTGATGTGTGCGAGCCTCGGTCGCGACGCTGCGGCGGCGCTGGCGTTGCCGATCACTTTCCTTCCCGCTTCGCCCTTCTGCTTGGCCGCCTTGAGAAGCGCTTCGAGCTGCTGAGTCGCTTCGTTGAGCAGCGCCTGGCCTTTCAGCTGGTCGGAGGAACTCGCGCTTTCGAGCAGCTTGATCGCCCGGGCGTCGAGCTTTTCGATCTGCTGATCTGCGGCTACGGACCGGCTCGAACCCGTGATCGCGTCGATCCCCCGTTCTGAGCGGTTCTGCTCCAGCTTCGTGATCGCTTCCGTGGTCTCGGTGGCATCCTTGAGGAGCTTCTGAGCCTCGGCCTGTTCGGTGGCGCTCGTGCTCTTGGTCAGTTCCACGACCCGGGCGTCGAGCTTTTCGACGCTCTTGTTGAGTTCAGCAAGCGTCGCCGAGTTCTGAAGCCCCTCCACATCGACCTCGGTCGTGAGCGCCTCCACGATCCTCAGGTCGGCGGCCGAGGTGGCGTCCAGTGAGGATTGGATCCCCGGCAAGGTGATCGGAAGCGGAAGGGCATCGGCTTCTTCCCCCTGCACGGTCGCTTCGACGGTCGTGCCACTGATCGGCACTTCGGTTTCCGTCGCCACTTCGTTGGGGTACTGCCCCGAGGGGCCGGTGGGCGCTTCGACCGTGCCTTCGGTCCCCATCCCAAGAAACTGGGTCTTGCCGCTGCTGCCGGCGTGGTGTTCGTCGCCGCCGTAGGTCGCGGTGATCGCTGGCAGGCCGCTGCTGGCGGTGAAATAGACGAGCGAGCAGCTGGAAACGGACGGAGAGGAGGGCGTCGGCGCGACCGCGCAGGTGGTGCCGCTCGAGAACCCGCCACCGGTCGTCGTGAACGTGACCGTGCCCGTGGGCGCGATCGACGGCGGCGCGCCGCCGTCGCCGACCGACGCCACGCAGGTGTTCTCAGACGTGGCGAGTTCGTAGTTGCAGACGACGCTCGTGCCCGTCGGGCGCTTTTCCCCTTCGGCTGCTTCCTTCGCTTTCTTGGCGGCTTCTTCGGCGGGCGTCGCCCCTGTCAGTTCGGCCCAGAAGCCGGTGCCCGATTCACTAAATTCTTTCGAGTTGAAAGTCCCGTTGCCGCCGAGGTGACCGCTGCCCAGGATCGAGAGATGCAGCGTGTCATACGCGACATAGCTGCCCAACTTCAGCGTGAGCTGGGCGATTGATCCGCTCTCCACGCCTTCCGCTGTGAATTTCGTTCCCGTGACTTCTGCGGTGCCGGAGAACGCACCGCTCGCCATGTCCATCGTCGTGAACTGATAGTTGCCGTTGGCGGCCAGGCGGGTGCTTCCTTCGAGATATCCCGTCGACCAGGTGCCCAGCAGGTTGTAGCTCGGGGGGGCGGCCACTGCGGCACCGGGACCAACGCCCGCGAGAGCGCCGAGCACCAGGAACAGCGTTGTGAGCAATCGCCTGTACACGCGCGGCTTCATATCGGGAGGTATACAGCGCCGGCGCCCTCCGGCGCGGTCGATTCCGGTCGCGGACGGGTCCGCATACGTCGTCTCGCCGTAGATCGCGCCCCATAGGCGGGCCGACCGGCTTTGCGCGCGCGGTGTCCGGCCTCGGGCAAGCCCCGGCGGCTTTCGCCGAGCCGGGAATCCTCAGGCTCGTTGTGGCCGGATCTGCTCACGCGTGCGGTCCTGCAGCAGCCGCACGAGCTGCGGCGGCCCGTCGTCGCCGACGAGCACCCCCGAGCCGGGCCAGTAGGGGCTCTCGCCCGGCGTATCCGAGAGGAAGATCGACGCGTACGTCCAGCTGCCCGTGTTGTGCAGGCGCGTCCCGGCACGACCTAGCCACTCACCGTGCTCGTCGCCGTCGAGTGGCCCGGCACGGTGGGTGTGGCCGAAGACGACGTGGGCATCTCCCAGGTCGAGGCGTGCCGCCACCTCGTCCATCGCCCGCAGGCCAGCGCGCCGCAGCTCGGCGGTAGAGACCTCGGCGCGCAGCGGACCGAACAGATCTTCGCCGGCCTGCGCCACGCCGCCTGCGAGCACCACCACGTCGGGGTTGAAGATGTTGAGCAGGTTCGCGACTCCGATGCCGATGTAGCGCGCGGTGTCGCGCACGACCTCGCGGGCCACGTCGTCTCCCTTCGCGGACGCTTCGTAGACGTGTTGCGCCGTCAGCTGTTCGAGCCGGCCACCTACCATCGTGGTCAGCAGTGAATCCTCGCCGCCGGCCAGCGCCTCGCGCGCGCGGTCGGCGATCGCAGGGCCGGACGCGTACGCCTCGAGGCAGCCGTAGTTGCCGCATCGGCAGCGCCTGCCGGCCGCCTCGATGGTGGTGTGGCCGACTTCACCGGCGGCATCGCTTGAGCCGTGGTAGAGCTTGCCGTCGAGAATGAGGCCGCCGCCGATCCCCGTGCCGATCGTCAGTCCCACGACGTTGCGCGCGCCGCGGGCGGCGCCTATCCACCATTCGCCGAGCGTCGCGCAGTTGGCGTCATTGTCGAGCGTCGCGCGCAGGCCGACGTCGCTCGCGATGCGGTCGCGGAGCGGGAAATCGTGCCAGCCGAGGTTCGGCGTGGTGATCACCAGCCCCGCTTCACGGTCGATGGGACCCGGGCTGCCGATGCCGATCCCCAGGAAGTCGTCGCGCGTGGCTCCGGTTTCCGCCATCGCTTGCGCCATGACCGTCTCGATCATCGACGCGATGCGCCCGACGACCGCGTCGGCGCCTTCTGCCGCGAGCGTCGGCTGAGAATGCAATTCGAGCCGCCGGCCCCCGTCGGCCGTCATCGCGCCTACCGAAATCTTCGTGCCCCCGAGGTCGACGCCGAAGACGTATCGTGTGCGTTTCATGGAAGCAGTAAAGTATCCAACGCGCGAGACACCTGCTCGACTCCGAGTTCCCGCATGCACTTCCAATGCCCGAGCGGACACGCGGCGGGCCCGTGCGCGTGGCATGGCCGGCAATCGAGCGATTCGTTGCCGGTCGTCGCGTGGCGGGGCGCCAGCGGGCCGAAGCCGAACTCCGCCGCGGTCGGGCCGAAGATCGTGAGCGTCGGCGTGCCGGCCGCCGAAGCGAGGTGCTGCGGCGCAGAGTCGTTGGTCACGAGTCCGGCGCAGCGGGCGAGCAATTCGGTTGACGCGAGCAGCGAGAGCTTGCCGGTCGCGTCGATGACGCGCTCGGGTCCCGCCGCGCGCGCGATCTCGAGGGCGAGCGCGGCGTCGTCCGGACCGCCGATCACGACGAGGCGATAGAGCGGCGCGAGGCGCGACGCGAGGGCAGGGTAATGCGGCCAGCGCTTGGTGCCCCAGATGCTCCCGGGCGCGAGCGCGAACAGCCGCGCGCCGTCGCGCGGCACGTCCTTGAGCAGCGCGTCGACGACCGCGCGCTCGCGATCTCCCGGATAGAGCCGCGGGCGGATCACCTCGGGCAGCGGGTCGGGCGC
>Ga0207927_1000517_pt1 | contig 16432 bp, 16 predicted proteins | sample NGESurdeep072012_2_FD_184456 | JGI IMG/M metagenome (GOLD analysis project Ga0207927, IMG submission 184456) | Arctic peat soil microbial communities from Barrow, Alaska - NGEE Surface sample 210-2 deep-072012 (SPAdes) | ecosystem: Environmental > Terrestrial > Soil > Wetlands > Peat ... | reverse complement strand
TTCCGAAACCGGAGAGTTCGCGCTGATCTCGCCCGACGTGGCCACCTGCGACGATTGCTTCCGCGATTTCACCGCAGCCGCCAACCGCCGGTTCGGCTATGCGTTCACCAATTGCACCAACTGCGGCCCGCGCTTCAGCATCGCTTCAAACGCCGCGAGCTCGAAGCGCTGCTTGCCGCTCTCGACCGCGCGCTGCTCGGCCTCGGTCACATCGGCCGCGTTCTCGGCGCGTTTGCGATCGAACAGCTCGCGTACCTTGCTGCTCATCCGTGAGTTGTACCATTGTTCCGGACTAGGGCTTATCGAATGAGATGGTGAGGCGCCCGTGGGCTTGCGTCGGGGCGAGCGGGCACGGCGCGCGCAGCATCGCGAGCGCGGCTTCGATGCACTTCTGAAGGGGATGCGAGGTCGACAGTGCCGCCTTGGTCGCCGCGCCGTTCGCGTCGAAGTCGATCGTCACGTCGGTCTCGACCGGCTTCGGATCGCTCTCGGTCGCGAAGCACTGTTCGACCGGGATGATCGTGTCGGGCGCCCATCCTACGATCGCGGGATCGGTGGAGCCCGTCGCGACAAGCGAGGCGTGGACGCGCGCGCCGCGACCCGTTCCGCCACCGACGCGGGAACCTCGAGCTCCACCACGCCGGTGCTGACGAGTCCGTACACGACCTTGGCCGTGTCGAACTCGGTGCGCGCGAGCCTCGCCGCGATCGCACGCAGGTCCAGCGCGCCGTCGATCATCGTCAGGACTTCCCATTCGCTCGGCAGCAGGTCGAGCATCGGCGCGTGGCTGTCGTCCTGCAGCGACGTGAGCCGCGGAATCGCGAGCAGGCTCGGCACGCGATCGGAAATGCGCGACCATTCATCGATACGGCGGGCGCCCTCCATCAGCAGCGCCTCCGTGCCGATCTGCACCATCGGCTCGCCCTGCATCGGTCCTTCCTCGAAGCGGAAGAATCCTTCTCGCCACGAGAGGAGCTCGAAGACGACCGCCTCGATCTGGATCCGGATCTGCCGCTCGAGCTCCTTCTGCGTGATCGCGCCCATGTCGAGCAGGATCTCGCCCAGGCGGCGGCGGTCGCCGCGCTCCACCTGCGCGGCGCTCGCCTCCGCCACCTGCGCGGCCGTCACGCGGCCGGCGCGCATGAGCAGGTCGCCGATGCGGTGCGGATTGCTCTTGATCTTTGCGGCCACGACGCGGCCGTTCTGGAAGTGCACCGTCCCCTCGTTGTCGCGCAGTTCCGAGGTGACCGCCAGTGTTCCCGTCTTGCGGCTCAGGTCGAGCAGCTGGAAGACGTCGTGGATGCCGAGTTCGCGAAGGGGTCCTTCGATCGCCACGGTCAGTGACCTCCGAGCCGGCTGCCGAACACCGTAAGCAGGTCTTCCGCCGTGCGCATTTCACGCCGCGCGCGCCGGGCGTACTCGCCGGCGGGCTCGAGCTCCACCACACGGTGCCAGCGTTCGATGGCATCGCGGTAGCGCTTCTGGCCGGCGAGGATCACGCCGTCATAGAACGTCGCGCCCGCATGGTCGGGATCGAACGCGAGCACGCGCCGGAACGCGGTCGCCGCGTCGGCGGGGCGATTCAGTTCGATGAGCGTCTCGCCGAGCGAGATGTGGCCGTCGAAGTTGTACGAGTCGCGCTGCAGCAGGTCGACGAGCAGGCTCACGGCCTCCTGCTGCTGCCCCGTGACCCGGCGCAGCGTGGCGAGCTCGAGCGTCGCCTCGGCGTACGTCGGCACCGCGTCGAGCGCGGCCACGAGTTCCCGCTCCGCCTCGGACCACAGTTCGCGCTGCATGAGCAGCCGCGCGAGATCGAATCGCACCGCGGCAAAATCGGCGTCGAGCGCGAGCGCGTCGCGATACGCGCGTATCGCGCCGTCGACGTCGCCCAGCGAGCGCGTGATGTTGCCGATCCAGCGCAGCACGTCGGCGCGGCGCGGCGCGAGGACTCGCGCGGCCTCGAGCGCCTCGAGCGCCGCCGAAGGGTCGCCGGCCTCGAACCGGCACGTCGCGGCCAGCATGAGCGCGTCCACGTCCCGTGGCGCGGCGGCGAGCACCTGCTCCGACACATCACGGGCTTCCGGCCCGCGCCCGAGCAGCAGCAGCGTCTGCGCTTCGCCGCGCTGCGCGCGCAGATGATGCGGATTCGCCACACGCGCCGCGCGATACTTCTCGAGCGCGTCGCCGTACGCACCCTGACGGCACAGGATGTCGCCGAGCAGCGCATTCCCTTCCGCCGCATCCGCACCCCGTGCAATGGCGCGGCTCGCTTCGGCCATCGCGCGATCGTACAGCCCCGTCGAGAGGTAGTCGGCGGCCATCGTGAACGCGTCCGCTTCCACGACGAGCTGCGGCGCCGGCTCGGGCGGCGGTGCGAGTTCGCTGAAGAGCGACTCGAGCAGGCGCGGGTCGAACGTGAAGCTCTCCACTTCGCCGCTCATGCGCTGCTCGCCGCCGAGATCCGGGACCACCGAGAGATCGGGATCCTCGTATTCGAGGTCGATCGCGAGCGAGAACTTCTGCGCGACGTAATAGGGATCGAGCTCGAGCGCCCGCTTGGTCTCGCGCAGCGCACCCTCGTGATCGCCGAGGTTCGAGAGCGTGAAGCTCAGGTTGTAGTGCGCCTCGGCGAAATCGGGCCGCGCCTGGATCGCCCGCGCGAACGCGTTGCGCGCGTCCTCGAACTTGCGCAGCTCGCCGAGCACCAGCCCGATGCCGTTCCATGCGAGCGGGTTCTCCGGCTGCGTCACCAGCACCTGTTTGTACGCCTCGAGGGCCAGCTGGAAGCGGCGGCTCTTCGTGAGCAGCAGTCCGAGGTTGAGCCGCGCCTTCACGAAGCCGGCGTTCGTGGCGAGCGCATCGCGGAACGCGTCCACCGCGTGCTCGCGATCGCCCGCGTGATAGAGCGCCACGCCGAGATTGTTGTGCGCGATCGCGTAGTGCGGATCGGCCTCCAGCGCCCTGCGATAATTCCCGGCCGCTTCGGCGAATCGGCCGCCCTGGTGCACCGCGACACCGCGCTCGTTCCACAGCTTTGGGCTGTGCGGCGACTCGACGATCAGGTTGTCGTAGAGCGCGATCGCGCCCTCGGGATCCTTGCGCAGCAGGTGCACCTCGGCCATCGCCTGCAGCACGAGCGCCCGATCCTCGCCGCGTTCGAGCGCAAGCTCGTACTCGCGCTGCGCCTCGGCGTAGTAGCCCTTCTGCCGGAACGCGAGCCCGAGGTTGTAGTGCGCGAGTTCCACGCCTTCGCTCACCTGCATCATGCGCTGCGCACGGCGCTCGTGAACGCCCGCCGGCAGCTCCGCGTCCCCGCCCGGGTTGCGCTGGTCGATCGCGAGGTTGGCCTGCGCGCGCGACAGCGTCGGATTGAGCTGCACCGCGCGCTTGCTCGCGGCGGCGGCCTCCTCGTGCCGTCCCATGTCGCCGTACACGAAGCTCAGCAGGAACTGCGCGTCGGGATTCTCGGGATTCAGCTCGATCGCGCGCTTGAGCGCATCGAGCGCTTCCTCGATGCGTCCCTGGTTGTAGAGCACCTCGCCGAGATAGAAGCGCGTGACCGAGCTCGCGGGATCGAGCCGGATCGCGTCCTCGAACCAGTGCTGCGCGGCGCCGAGATTGCCGCTCGCCTTCTCCGCGAGCCCGAGCTGGACGACGGCGCCGAGATCGTTCGGATGGTGCCGCAGCAGCGCCGTGAACTCGGCGACGGCCTCGTCCGACTGCCCGAGCAGTGCGTACGCGCGGCCGAGCTCCCAGCGCGCGTCGCGGTCGTCCACGCGGAAGCGCAGCTTCTCGCGCAGCTCGGCGATGCGACGGTCGTAGTAGCCCGTGTTGAAGTACGCGACCTCGAGGTTGCGCTGCGCCACCTGCATCTTCGGGTCGAGCTCGAGCGCCTTCGTGAACGCGGCCGCCGCCTCCTCGTACAGCCCCTTGTTGTAGTAGAGGACGCCCAGGTTGTTGTGCGCGCCCGCGTCGGACGGATCGATGCGCCGCGCGAACGACTTCAGCGTGTCGCGATCGCGGTCGGAGGCGAGGGGAGCGGACACGGCGTCGATCAGCCCACGCGAATCGCGCGGAGGATGGCGGTCAGGCTGCCGAGGTCGGGAAGCAGCAGGAAGAACCCGCGCAGCGTCTCGTTGAGCTCCTTCAGCTGGAACTCGGTCTCGACGCAGAAGGCGTAGTCGGCGCCCTGCGCGACCTCGAGGAACGTCGCGCTCATCACGGCGTCGGACAGGTCGATCGCCAGCGACGGCGGCGACGGCAGCAGGATCATCCCCATGAACTCGCTGAGCGCGTTGAGATACGCGGCACTCAGGATGTTCCCCGCCTCGCGCAGCGCCGACTGCCCGATCTCGTCGAGCTCCGTCAGGTTCTCCTTCTTCATCATGAGGCCCGCCACGCGCAGCGCGGTGGGCTGCGTGAACACGAGCAGCGCGAGGCCGGTGAGGTCGCCGAGGATCTTCATGAGCACGGCGGCCACCGGCTCCTCGTGGGAGCCGACCTGGTTCGGAATGTCCTCGAGCGGCGCGATGTTGATCTGCGGCACGCTGATCATGATCGTCTGGCCCGTCATCTGCGAAAGCGCGGTCGCGGCGTGACCCGCGCCGATGTTCGCCACCTCGCGCAGGGCGTCGAGCTGAAGCGCCTTGAGTTTGCGAATGTCGTCCACGGCTCAGGTCCCCTCGAAGAGACTGCCCACGTCCATGATCAATGCCGGCGCGCCGTCCGCGAGGATGGTCGCACCGCTGAACAGCGCGAGGCCGTCACGCGCCGCGTCGAACTGCTTCACCACGATGTCCTGCTGTCCGATGAGCTCGTCCACCACGAGCCCCGACTTCCGGTCGCCGCGCTCGATCACCACGATCTCGCGGTTCGGGCCGCCGGCAAACGGTGCGGCGCGCTGCCGCACCACGTCGCGCAGGTCGAGCAGCGGCAGCACCTCGTCACGCAGCACGAGCACGGGCTTTCCCTTCACGTGCTGCACGACATCGCGATCGTACTCGAGCGTTTCGCGCACGTGCGTGAGCGGCAGCGCATAGCGCTCGGTGCCCGACCTCGCGAGCAGCGCGCGCACGATCGCGAGCGTGATGGGGAGCCGGATCGTGATCGTCGTGCCCTCGCCGGCGACGGTCTTGAGCTCCACCGAACCGCCGAGCGCGCGCGTCTTGACCTGCACCGCGTCGATGCCCACGCCGCGTCCCGAGAGATCCGAGACCTGCTCGGCCGTGGAGAGTCCGGGCCGCGCGATCAGCCGGAAAAGCGCGTCGTCGTCGACCTCGCGCGTGCCCTCGTCCACGAGTCCGAGCGCGCGGGCGCGCGCCAGCACACGCGGGCGGTCGATGCCGCGGCCGTCGTCGCTCACGCGGATCAGCACGGCCGCGCGGTCGCGCGCGGCGCTGAGCACGAGGCGCCCCGCGCGCGGCTTCCCCGCGGCGGCCCGCTCCGCCGGCGACTCGATGCCGTGCCCGATCGCGTTGCGCAGGAGGTGCACGATCGGCTCGCCGATTTCGTCGAGCAGCGAGCGGTCGAGCTCGATCTCCTTCCCCTCGACGACGAAGGTCACGTCCTTGTTCAGCGCGCGTGCCGAGTCGCGGACGAGGCGCGGAAAGCGGTCGAACACCTGCCACACGGGCACCATGCGCATCGTCATGATTTCCGTCTGCAGGTCCGACACGAGCCGCGCGGCCATCTGCATGGATTCGTCGAGCGCGGGATCGGGGTTCGACGCGGTGAGCTGCAGCAGCCGTCCGCGCGTGATCACGAGCTCGCCGATCAGGTTCATCAGCGCGTCGAGCCGCGCGAGGTCGATGCGCACGTGCCGCGTGGGACGCGTCGACGCGCGCGGGATCTCCTCGCCCTCGACCACGACCTCGATCGTCGATCGCGACTCGCGGCGCGTGCGCCCGGACACGTCCACCTCGACGAACGCGACGTCGCCCGCGGACCGCACGGCGTGCTCGATCTCGTCGACGGACGCCGTGGTCACCACGCGCATGGCGAACGATATCGGCACGGCCGACGCCTGCAGCGCGTCCAGCGATGGGTTCACGGCCGCGACTTCCCCGAGCGCGCGTACGCGCTGTACCACCATGAACGCGCGCACGCCGGGGAGCATCGCGTCCGCGGCCTGGCGAACGCGCACGATCACGCCCGGGCCGTCGAGCGGATCGGCGACGGCGACCTCCACGAGCGCGCCCGTCTCCTCTGTCGGCGCGGCCGGGAACTCGCTCGTCGCCGATCCGCCGGCGACGTCGCGGAGCCGCTGCAGCGCGGCGACCATCGCCGGCGTCTGTCCCGCCTGCTCCGACGCTTCGTCGATGGCGGTCTCGAGCGCGTCGGCGGACGCGAACAGCGCGTCCATGAGATCCGGCGCCAGCAGCTGGTCGCCCCGGCGCACGCGGTCGAGCACGGATTCGAGTTCGTGTGCGAACTCCGCGACGGCGTGGTACCGCATCGTCGCGCTCATGCCCTTCACCGTGTGCATGGCGCGGAACAGCACGCTGATCGGCTCCGCGGCATCACCACCCTGCTCGAGGAGCAGCAGCGCGCGGTTGATCGCCGACAGCTGTTCGCGGCTCTCGGTTCGGAAGAGCTCGGCGTAGCGCGACGGATCGAGACTCATCGTCTGCGGCCTCGGAACGCTCGGCGGGGAGACGGTCGCGCGCTCAGCCGAGCACGCGCTGGACGGCCTCCAGCACGCGGCTCGGCTGGAATGGCTTGACCACGAAGTCCTTGGCTCCCGCCTGGATCGCCTCGACGACGAGCGCCTGCTGGCCCATCGCGCTGCACATGAGCACTTTCGCGTCCGGATCGAACTTCGTGATTTCACGCACCGCGTCGATTCCGCCCATGTCGGGCATCACGATGTCCATCGTGACGAGGTCCGGGCGAAGCTGCTTGTAGCGCTCCACCGCCTGCGCGCCGGTCTCGGCCTCACCCACGACCTCGAAGCCGGCCTGCTGCAGGATGTCGCTGACCATCGTTCGCATGAAGATCGCGTCATCGCAAATGAGCACCGTTGGAGCCACCGTTCCCCCGCACTGGAAAGAGTGATCGAGTCCTACAGGACGAGCGCCTGCCTGACGATCTCGGCCACGTCGACGACGAGTGCCGTCTCCGCGCGCGCGATCCCCACGTGCGCCAATCCGCGGATGATGCCGCCCGCCGCGCGCTGCGCATCGACTCCCTCGAGCGCGTCTTCGGCTACGGACTGCACGTTTCGCACTTCATCCACGCCAATTCCGAACGTCTTCCCCGCCGCCTCCGCCACGATGATCGACCTCGTACCGGCGGCGCCGTCGGCAGAGCCGAACCGGACCGCGAGGTCCACCACCGTCACGAGCGTCCCGCGCAGGTTGATCAGGCCGCGCACCCATTCCGGTGCCCCCGGCAACCGCGTGGCCGCACGCGCCGGGACGATCTCCCGGACTGCATCCAGATCGCACGCACACAGCCGTCCCGCCACCCCGAACAACAGGAAGCGGCGAACCTGCAATTCAGCCGTCGACTCTATAGAAGCCAAGGTACTCCAGCGGATCGGGGTGGGCAATCAAATCTGCCATTTCCGACGCTGAAATCAGCGACTGCCGGAGGTCTTCCGGCAACTTCGAACGGAAATCGAGCAATTCACCCGTCACCGGGTGCTTGAAGACGAGCCAGGCCGCATGAAGGAAATGACGTTTCGGAGGCAATCCCATGAGCCGGCGGGCGCCGCCACCGCCATACGTGTCGTCTCCGACCACGGGGTGGCCGATCGACGCGAGATGGACGCGGATCTGGTGCGTGCGCCCCGAGTGCAGGTGCGCACGCAGGAGGTCGCTCGTCTCGAAGCGCGCGAGCCGGTAGAAATCGGTGCGCGCGGCCCTCCCGGCGAGTGCGATCGCCATGCGCTTGCGGTCGTTCGGGTCGCGCGCGATCGGCCGGTCCACGCTGAGCATGTCCTTCTCGATGTGGCCCCAGCTCAGCACCGCGTATCGCCGCGCGACGCGGCGCTCCGTGATCGCCTTGCCGAGTGCGCGGAGCGCGCGGTCGGTCTTCGCGACGACGATCAGTCCCGACGTGTCCTTGTCGAGCCGATGCACGAGCCCGGCGCGCTCCTCGGTCGCGCCCTCGGCGAGCGACTGGCCGCGCCCCTTCAGCGCGTTCACGAGCGTGCCGGTCCAGTTCCCCGGCGCGGGATGCACCACCATGCCCGCCGGCTTGTCGACCACGAGCAGCTCGTCGTCCTCGAACACGATCGAGAGGGGAATGTCCTCGCCCGCGACCGTGCGCGTCGATGCGTCGGGAAGCTCGACGACTACCTCGTTGCCGTCTTCGGCGCGGAAGCTCGCTTTTTGCCGGCGTCCATCGACGAGCACCGCGCCCGTCGCGATGAGCGTGGCCGCCTGGGAACGGGAGAGGTCGAGACGGCGCGCGACGAGCAGGTCCAGCCTCGCGGCGTCGCCGCCCTCAACCCTGAACCGCCGCGTCCGATCCACTCGCCGCCACCACAGCCGACGCGGCGGTCTCCGCCGCGTCTTCCTTCCAGAGTACGATCGCCAGCAGCACCGCGCCGCAGCTCACGGCCATGTCGGCCACGTTGAACGTCGGCCACCGCATCGTGCCCACTCCGACGTCGATGAAGTCCACCACGCCGCGTCCGGACTTCAGGCGGTCGACCAGGTTGCCGATCGCACCGCCGCAGACGAGCGACAGCGCGAGCGTGCGCACCGTGTCGCCGGCGCGCGTCGAGCGGTAGAGCTCCCACAACAGGACGAGCGCGCCGATCGAGAGCGCGGTGAAGATCCACCTCGACCACGGGCCGAGGTGCAGGCCGAACGCCGCGCCGGGATTGAAGACGAGCGTGAGGCGCAGCGTTTCGCCGAGCACTTCGCGCGGCATGCGCGAGGGCATCAAGCGGTCCACCGCCACGATCTTCGTGAACGCGTCGGCGAGCACCACCGACGCGGCCACGCCGAAGAAGAGACGCGGGTTCGGGTTACTTCTTGCCATCTTCTTCGCGTTGCTTGCACTCGATGCAGAAGCGGGCGTGCGGCAGCGCGTCGAGACGATCGAACCCGATCTCGCCGCCGCATTGGTGACACCGTCCGAACGTCTCGGGTGCGCGGTAGAGGCGGCGCAGCGCTTCGTCGATGTGCCAGAGGAAGCGTCCCTCCTGGCTCGCGAAGAGAAACGCCTTCTCGCGCTCCATGGCGTCGGTGCCCTGGTCGGCCATGTGAAACGAGTACGACGACAGGTCGCCGTCGGCGCCCTGCGGCGTGGAGCCGAAGGTCTCGTCGTAGTGGCCCAGTTCCTTGAGCACGCGCTTGCGTTCCTCGAGCAGCCGCTTCTCGAAGTGCGCGATCTGCTTCTTGACCATCGGCTTGAATTTCTTATCGCCGTCCGCTGTTGGCGCCATCGTCAGCTGTCCCGTGTGAGAGCAATGTGTGCGGTCATGCCGTCGAGCTCGAGGGCGATGGCCGATGGATCAGCCGAGAGAGCGTCGGTCAGAATCATCTCCCGGGCGAGCACTTCTCCGGCGATCCACTGCCGGTGCTGCTCGGCGATCGCGCGCAGCGCGTCGGGCCCGGCGATCTGCAGCCGGATCCGGTCGCTCACGGCGAGCCCCGTGTCCTTCCGGAGCCGCTGGATGCGGCTCACCATTTCCCGCGCAATGCCCTCGGCGCGCAGTTCCGGCGTCACGGTCGTGTCGATCGCCGCGAAGCGCGCCCCGTCCTCCTGCACTTCGAGCGGACCGCTCGCGCGACGATGGATCGTGACTTCTTCCGCCGTCAGCTGATGGTCCGTGCCATCGACGCCGATGATCACCGGTTCGCCGCGCTCGAACGCGCGCAGCGTGTCGGACGAAAGGGCCGCGACCGCGGCCGCCGCACGCGGCGTCTCCTTTCCCCAGCGCTGACCGAGCGCGCGAAAGTTGGGCTTCGCCTCGAGCGATACGAGCGCATCGGCACTCGACGCGAACTCCACCGATTTCACGTTCAGTTCCGCCGCGAGCAGCGGCACGAGCTCCTGCACGAGCGCGTCGACCGCCGGTCCGTGCACGGGCAGCACGCACACCATCCGCGCGAGCGGCTGGCGCACGTTCACACCCGCGGCCTCGCGCGCCGCGCGGCCGAGCGTCGCGAGCGTGCGGATCTCGCGCATCGCTTCGTCGAGATCCGGCTTCGGCGCGAACGGGTCGGGCCGCACGTACGGCGCGACGTGCACCGATTCGCCCGTGAGCTCGCGGTGCATCCAGTCGGTCACGAACGGCGCGAACGGCGCGAGCAGGCGGCAGGTTGCGACGAGCACTTCGTGGAGCGTCGCGAACGCCGCGCGGCTGTCCGTGCCCCGCGCATCCCAGAAGCGCCGTCGCGAACTTCGCACGTACCACTTGGAGACGTCCTCGTCCACGAATTCCATCACGACGCGCGCCGCGCCGGTCGCGTCAAACGCATCGAGCAGGCGGTTCGCGCCGGCCTCGGCGGACGCGAGCCGCGACAGCACCCAGCGGTCGATCGCGGGCCGGTCATCGCGCCCCGGATCCGCCGGCGAGGGCGCCCATCCGAAATTCGCGTACTCGGCGAAGAAGCCGTACAGATTCTTCAACGTCACGAGAAAGCGGCCCGCGGTCCCGCGGATCACCGCTTCGTCGAAGCTGCGCGGCTTCCACACCTGGCTCGCCGTGACGAGGAACAGCCGCACGGCATCCGCGCCGTGGCGCTCCATCACCGCCATCGGCTCGACCGTGTTGCCCCGGCTTTTCGACATCTTCTGGCCGTTCGCGTCGAGCACCAGGTCGTTGACCACGACGTTGCGGAACGGCGAGGCCAGCGGATTCGCGGAGCTCCCCGCAGACGGATTCACACCGCCCTTCACCAGGTCGTCGCCGAGCCCGGTCGCGATCGCGAGCAGCGAGTAGAACCATCCGCGCGTCTGGTCCACGCCCTCCGCGATGAAATCCGCCGGGAAGTGGCGCCTGAACAGTTCCGCGTTCTCGAACGGATAATGCCACTGGGCAAATGACATCGAACCCGAGTCGAACCAGGCGTCGATCACCTCGGTCGCGCGACGCATCGTGCCCGTTCCCGACTTCGCCGGCCACGTGTACGCGTCGATGAACGGCTTGTGCGGATCGAAATCGTCCGGCAGCGCGCGACCGGTGCGCGCGGCGAGGTCGGCGTAGCTCCCCATCACTTCGACTTCACTCGGATCTTCGTCGTTCACCCACACCGGCAGGGGCGTGCCCCAATAGCGGTCCCGTGAGATGGCCCAGTCGATGTTGTTCTCGAGCCACATGCCGAAGCGGCCCGCGCCCATGTCGGGCGGAGACCAGTTGATCGCGGCGTTGCGCGCGATCATCTCGTCCTTGAACGCCGTCGTGCGCACGAACCAGGAGGAACGGGCGTAGTACAGCAGCGGCGTCCCGCAGCGCCAGCAGTGCGGATACGGATGGTGCACCGTCCCCGCCTTCCAGAGCACGTCGCGCTTCTTGAGCTCCTCGATGATCTGCGGCGCGGCGGCCTTCACGCCCATGCCGCCCACCACCGGTACGTCCGCGGGGAATTCGCCGCGCGCGTTCACCGGCTGCAGGAAGGCGAGCCCGTGCTTCTTCCCCGCCATGTAGTCGTCCGCGCCGAACGCGGGCGACATGTGCACCACGCCGCTGCCGTCATCGGCCGACACGAAATCTTCGGCGACGATGACCTCGTGGGCGCCCTCCGCGTACGGCACCCAGTCCAGCGGACGCTTGTAGCGCATGCCGGCGAGTTCGCTCCCGGAGAATTTCGCGACGATCTCCCACTTCGAGCGCCACTCCTGCCCGAGCACCGCGATCGCGCGCGATTCCGCGAGCAGCAGCGTCCAGTCGGTGCGGCCGTTCTTGCGGACCTCGATGTACGTGAGACCGGGATTCACGGCGAGCGCGGCGTTCGAGAGCAGCGTCCACGGCGTCGTGGTCCAGACGACGATCCGGCGCCGTCCTGAAGAGACGCTCCCCGGCGCGCTCTCGAGATCGAGCGCGAGATAGATGCTCGGATCTTCCGTGTCCTCGTAACCCTGCGCGACCTCGTGCGACGAGAGCGACGTGCCGCAGCGCGGGCAGTACGGAAGGATCTTGTGCCCCTGGTACAGGAGTTCCTTGTCGTACAGCGTCTTCAGCGCCCACCACACGCTCTCCACGTAGTCGTTCGAGTACGTGACGTAGGGATTCGTGTAGTCGAGCCAGTACCCCATGCGCGCGCTGAGCTTCTCCCACTCTTCGCGATATTTCCACACGCTCTCGCGGCAGCGGCGGTTGAACTCCTCCACACCGAGCTTCTCGATGTCCTGTTTACCACTGATGCCGAGCGCCTTCTCGACCTCGATCTCGACCGGAAGGCCGTGCGTGTCCCAGCCGGCCTTTCGCGAGACGTGGAATCCGCGCATCGCGCGATGGCGGCAGAAGAGATCCTTCAGCGTGCGCGAGAAGACGTGATGAATGCCGGGGCGTCCGTTCGCCGTCGGCGGCCCCTCGAAGAACACGAACTCGGGCGCACCTTCGCGCGCGGCGAGCGACTGGTGGAAGAGATCCTCGCTCTGCCAGCGCGCGAGCAGCTCCTCCTCCAGTTCGCGCGCGGCGCGCTCCGGCGGGAGCACACGATAGCGCAACACGGTTTCCCCGGCGCCCGCCGCCATCACATGCGCTCCAGCACGCCGCGCACGAGCGCGGTGAGATTCGGCTCGGCGCCGCGGGCCACGGCGAGAATCTTGTCGAGGCTCGCGGGCTCGAGCGAATCCGGCAGGCACATGTCCGTGATGATCGAGAGCCCGAGCACGCGCATTCCCGCATGGATCGCGACGATCACTTCCGGAACGGTGGACATGCCGACGACATCCGCGCCGAGCGTGCGCAGCAGGCGATATTCTGCCCGGGTCTCGAGATTGGGACCCGCGACCGCGACGTACACCCCTTCGCGCAGCGTGATCGCGAGCTCCGCGGCGACGGCGCGCGCCGTAGCGCGCAGCCCTTCGTCGTACGGCTCGCTCATGTCGGGGAAGCGCGGCCCGAGCGCCTCATCATTGGGCCCGATGAGCGGCGAGTCGCCGAGCAGGTTGATGTGATCCGCGATCAGCATCACGTCGCCGGCGCGCCAATCGGAACGCATCCCGCCGCAGGCGTTGCTCACGACGAGCGTCCGCGCGCCGAGCGCGTGCAGCACGCGCACCGGAAACGTCGCGTGCTGGAGCGAATATCCCTCATAGCGATGGAAGCGCCCCTGCATCGCGGCCACGCGCCGGCCGCCGAGGGTGCCGAGCAGGAGCCGGCCCGTGTGCGATTCGACCGTCGAAAGCGGAAACCCGGGAATGTCCGAGTACTCGACCGACGCGTCGACGTCGATCGCCTCACCGAGCGCGCCGAGTCCCGTGCCGAGCACGATCGCGACATCGGGGGCAACTGCCGGAGCGGCCGCCGATGCCACGCGCGCGCGGATCGCGGCCGCGGCGGCGCGCACGTGCTCCGCGCGATGCGCGTGCTCCGCCCCCTCGATCGCGTCGAGATGCGCGCGCTCCTGCACTGCCTCCACGATCTACTCCGCCTGAACGTTCGCGTCGAGCCAGGAGGGGCTCTTCACCGGCGGATGCTCCTCATCGCCCTCTTCCGGCTTGGGGCGCGCGGGAGCCGCACTCGCCGTCTCGGCGGACTGCAGCTCGGCGAGCTGGCGCTCCGCCATCGAGCGCATCTGCGCGAGATAGTTGCGGCGCGCGCGCTCGAGCGCGTCGATGTCCACCTGAAGGCGGCGCACCTCGGTGCGCGTGTCCTCGAGCAGGCGCTCGCCCTCGGCGCGCGCCTCGCGCAGGATCAGCTGCGCCTCGCGATCGGCCTGCTCGCGCGTCTCCGCGCGCAGCTGCTGCGCGGAGATTAACGCGTCGTTCAGCGCCTTGTCGCGCTCGCGGAACGCGCGCAGCTGCTCGTGGAATCCCTTGGCCTTGGCCTCGAGTTCCTGGTTCACGCGGCTCAGCCGTTCGAGTTCGTCGGCCACCTGGTCGCGGAACTGGTCCACGCGCGTCTTGTCGTAGCCGCGCAGCGCCGACCCGAAGTCGTAGCGCCGCGCGTCCACCGGTGTCAGATGAAAGGCCTCGTCGTTCATTACGCCCTCGCTCCGAACAGGACCGTGCCCAACCGCACCATCGTCGCGCCCTCTTCCACCGCCAGCACGTAGTCGCCCGACATTCCCATCGACAGCTCCCGCGCCGGATGACCCGCCTTGATCAACACGTCACGCGCGGCCCGCGCACCGGCGAACGCGCGCCTCAGTTCACTCTCGTTCGCGTCGAACGGCGCCATCGTCATCACGCCGGTCACATGCACGCCGCCCAATGTGCGCAGCCGCTCCGCCTCGATCTGCACCTCGGACGCTTCGAACCCGCCCTTCGTTTCCTCACCCGCGACGTTCACCTGCAGCAGCGCATCCACCGGCCGGCCTCTCCGCTCGCCGAACTCATGCACGGCGTCGGCGAGCCGGGCGCTGTCCAGCGCATGCAGCAGCGAAAAACGGTCGAGAAACTTCACCTTGTTCCTCTGCAAATGCCCGATCAGGTGCCACCGCATTTCCGCGGCCCACGGCTGCGATCCGATCACGGCGTCCTGCTTGTCGAGCGCTTCCTGCACTTTGTTCTCGCCGACGTCGAGGATTCCCGCGCGATGGGCCGCCTCGACGGCGTCAGGTCCGTGCGTCTTGGTTACGGCGACGATCCGGACGGCCTGCGAGTGTCCTCCGCGCCCCACCGCGCCCGCGATGAGCCCCCGAATCTCGGCGACCCGTTCGTTGAGGTCTGAAAATGGCATAACACATGAAATTATCAGGGGTTACCGCATCAGGGCAAGGCCCGCGCTTCCGCACGTCCTCTGGCGGCAGGGGCGGCCGCGGAACCTTCGCGGTCCGAGTAAGTCTCAATCGGGACATTCACGGAGAGAAATCGGCAATGCAACGATTCATCATGGCAGGCCTGCTGTGCGCCGTCGCATGCCTGGGCTGCGCAACCGCCCCACCATCTGGAGTCTCAGGCCTCCAGATCGGCACCGATGCGTCGTCGAACGGTGTGTTCGTCGGCGATCGCGTACAGCTGAGCGCCTACACATTCGACATCAACGGCAATCTCGTGTCCGCACCGGTGTCCTTCGCGAGCGTCAATCCGACGATTGCGACCATCAGCCCATCCGGGTTGATCACCACCCTCGCGGCCGGGACGGCTAGCATCGTCGTCTCATCGGGCAACGTCCACCTGACGATTCCGCTCCAGGTGGACGGGAACGCGACCGGGAGCGTCCTCGTGACGCCGGCGACGGCGATCATAGGGCGCACAGCTGCCGACAATGTGTTGACGCTCACCGACAGCGTTTTAACCACCTTGCGCCATCCGGCTCGCAATAAGACGGTGACGTGGTCAACGTCTGACGCCACCAAGGTGTCCGTGGACCAGACGGGAACGGCCACCGGGATCGCACCGACATCCGGCGTTTCGATCTGCGCGACGGCGACGGACGCGACGTCGGTGACGGGGTGCGCGACGGTGATCGTGAACTAGCCCGACCGATCGCGTAGTCGGGCACCCGCCGTTCGCAGTTACGCCGGCGACGGCTCCGGCCCACCCAGCAGCGGCGGGTTCACGCGTTTCGGCTCCACGACCGCCGGCGCGGCCGGCGTGGCCGGCGCGATCGCCGACGGCGGGCGCGGCGGAAGCTTGTCGCCCTTGATCAGGATGGCGAAGTCCTCGCGCGTGAGCGTCTCGCGTTCGAGCAACCCGGCGGCGATCTCATCGAGCAGCGGACGGTTGTCCGTGATCACCTTCTTCGCCCGCTGGAAAGCGGTGTCGATCACGCGCGCCACTTCGTCGTCCACCTGCTGAGCCGTGCGCTCCGAGACGACGCGCCGGCTCGTGAGCTGCTGGCCCAGGAACACTTCCTGTTCGTTGTCGCCGACAAGCACCGGCCCGATGGTGTCCGAGAGTCCCCACTGCGAGACGTAGCGCCGCGCGATCCCCGTAGCCATCTGGATGTCGCTCGCCGCTCCGGTTGTCACCCGCTCGCGACCGAACACGATTTCCTCGGCGGCGCGTCCGCCGTACGCCATCACGAGCCGCGCCTCGATCTGCTCGCGCGTGACGCTCACGCGATCGTCTTCGGGGAGCGTGAACGCGAGGCCGAGCGCCCGTCCGCGCGGGACGATCGTCACCTTGTGCAGCGGATCGTTCCCCTTGACCATCATCGCGCACACGGCGTGACCGCCCTCGTGGAACGCGGTGAGGCGGCGCTCCTCCTCCTTCATCACGAGCGATTTCCGCTCCGCGCCGAGCATCACCTTGTCCTTCGCGTCCTCGAGATCGGCCATGTAGATCTTGTCGTGATTGCGGCGCGCGGCGAGCAGCGCTCCCTCGTTCACGAGGTTCGCGATGTCCGCGCCGGCCATGCCCG
>Ga0207927_1000515_pt1 | contig 16442 bp, 14 predicted proteins | sample NGESurdeep072012_2_FD_184456 | JGI IMG/M metagenome (GOLD analysis project Ga0207927, IMG submission 184456) | Arctic peat soil microbial communities from Barrow, Alaska - NGEE Surface sample 210-2 deep-072012 (SPAdes) | ecosystem: Environmental > Terrestrial > Soil > Wetlands > Peat ... | reverse complement strand
AAGCCAATGTGCAGCACGTGCAAGCGAGATGTGCGTGGCGTCGTCTTCTGCGAGGAGTGTCTGGCCTCGCAAATGAGCGGCACCATGCCGCCACCACCGGGCCCGGAAGCCGTACTTCCTGGCGCCCCTCCTCCAGCCAGTGGAAGCAGTCCCGGGCTGGCCGCAATCCTGGGTTTCATCCCGGGCGTGGGTGCCATGTACAACGGCGAATATGCCAAGGGATTTATCCACGTACTGATTTTTGCCACCTTGATCTGGGCGGCCAATCACGTCAGCGACCTGTTTGGCATCGGCATCGCGGCCTTCGTGCTGTATATGCCGATCGAGGCGTACCAAACCGCCAAGGCGAAGTTGATGGGTGTGCGTCCTCCCGATCCGTTTGGCCTGAATAACCTGAACCTGTTCGGAAGTACCAACCAGCCGGCGGCAACCGCGGGTGTTGCTGCGGGAGCGCCGGTGGAAGGGCAGCCGGTCGAAGAAGACTACGCGGGAGGCTCGCGCATACCGGTTGGGGCGTTTGTCCTGATCGGTCTGGGCGTCATCTTCCTGCTGGAGCAGTTTGGCTGGTTTCACTTTGATTGGCTCGGGAGATTCTGGCCCATCATCCTGATCGCCATCGGTATTCGCATACTGATGAAGCGTACAGGCAGGGGATGGTGAGGAGGACGTCATGAGATACCGTTACAACCCAAGTTGTGGATGTCCCCGCTGCCGGGCCCACGGATTCATGGGACCCGCCATCCTGATAACCCTGGGCTTGATGTTCCTGCTTGACCAGGTCACTCACGTGTACTGGATGGAGTTCGGCCGAACCTGGCCGGCGTTGTTAATCGTGATCGGACTGATCAAGTTCCTGCAGCACAATTCTCCGGCGACGGGACACGTGCCGCGCGAATACATGGGAGTGCCGCCGGCCATGCCTCCGGCCCCATGGCAACAACCAGCAGTGCAACAGTGGCACGCACCGGTGGTGGCGCCCCCAGCGCCCCCAGCCGAGCCGGTCACTGGAATTGATAAACCGGAGGTGCACAATGGCTAGCCAATATCAACCAGCGCCTCCCTTGCCACCCGCTCCGCCGACGTACCGCTATCGGCGTTCGCTGGCAGGACCGCTGATCCTCGTCGTGATCGGTCTGATCTTCCTGTTGCGGAACTTTGGAGTTCACATTCCGGTGTGGCACTTCTTTGGACGCTTCTGGCCGGTGCTGATCATCTTGTGGGGCGTGATTGCCCTCATCGAGCACTTCACCGCTCTGAAGAATGGCTACCAGACGCGCAGCCTGGGTGGTGGAGGCGTTCTGCTGCTGATCCTGATCGTGATCGTAGGACTGGCAGCACACCACAGCTCCGATGTGAATTGGGAGGGCATGCGCGACCAGATCCAGATCGACGACGACCTGGGCGGCATGTTCGGCAATGCCTATACCTTCGATGACACGCTGGAACAGCAGTTCCCGGCGAAAGGAAGCCTGCGGGTGGTGTGCGATCGCGGCGCGATCAATGTGAATCCGTCGGACGGCAACACAATTCGCGTAGTGGTGCACAAGAAGCTGTACGCCAACAACCAGGAAGACGCCAACAAGTTCAACGAAGGCAGCAAAGCGCAAATCACGGTCAACGGCGCCCAGGTACTGCTCAACGCCAACACTAACGGTGCCGGCGATCACGCGGTGCAGTCCGATATGGATATCTTCGTGCCGCGCGACGCCATGGTCGACGTAGCCAGCAAGCGCGGCGACGTCAGCATCAGCGACCGCAAGGCCGACGTGAAGTTGAATCTGCAGAAGGGCGATATCACTGTGAACGAGATCACGGGCAGCGCGAAGATGAGCATCGATAAAGGCTCGATCCGCGCCAGCAACGTGACCGGCGACGTGGAGATCGAGGGTCGCGTGGACAATGCAACCCTGGAAGACGTCAAAGGCGCGGTGCGACTGAATGGCGACTTCTTCAACGACATCCGGCTAAGCAAGATCACAGGCGCGGTGGAATTCAAGTCGGCGCGGTCCGACATTTCGCTTGCTTCCGTTCCGGGCGACCTGGAAATCTCCGGCGATTCGTTACGGGCCACCGACGTCAGCGGACCGATGCGGTTCGTTACCCGCTCCAAAGACATTCACCTGGAAGGTGTGACCGGCGAAGTGCAAGTCGAAAATGCGAATGGCGACATCGAAATCCATCCGGCGAACAAGCTGCCGATCGGCAGGATGATGCTGACCGGCAAGCACGGCGACATCACCGTGGTGTTGCCTGCCAATGCCGGCTTCCAGATTGATGCCACCACGCGCAAAGGCGATATCACCTCCGACTTCAGCCCCCTGAGGAATGAAGAAACCAACGGTTCCTCCCACACCACGGGAACCATCGGCAACGGCGCGACCAAATTACAGATCAACGCCGATACCGGAGATATTCGGATTAATAAGGGATAGTGCTCTGATTCTCGGTGGAAGAGCTGGCCTTTAGAGCCTGCCCTGAGCGGAGTCGAAGGGCCAGCCTATAGTCGTTTGTTTTTGTCATCCCTCGCGGGCTTCAGCCCGCGGGGGATCTGCTTTTCCGGCAACACCTGGCATTCTTTGACGCGCTAACTGCTCGACGCTCTCGACCACATCATCGATCGCAAGATTGGTCGAGTCGATGATCACTGCGTCAGTAGCAGGAACCAGCGGTGAGACCGCCCGGGTGCGGTCGCGCTGGTCGCGGGCAACCAGATCTTCGACGATGCGCTGTGCTTCCTCCGCTGCGAGCGTGCCGTTCTGTGCCACGCGGCGCTCGGCGCGCACTCGGGCGTCGGCGTCGAGGAAGACTTTCACATCAGCATCGGGAAACACGGCAGTGCCAATATCGCGGCCCTCCATCACGACTCCGCCCTTGGCACCCATCTCGCGCTGGCGGGAAACCATGATCTCTCGCACCGGTGGGTGCACGGACACGCGAGAAGCCGCAAGAGTAACGTCGCTTTCGCGAATGCGTTGCGATACGTCGCGGCCGTCCAACAGCACCCGGTTGCCTTCGGGTTGCGGCACCAATTCGATTACGGTGCCAGCAGCCAGAGCACGAAGGGCCTCGGGATCATCGAGCGAGACCTGCTGCTCCAGCGCCTTGAGGGCAAGGGCGCGATACATGGCTCCGCTCTCTAGATTGATGTAGCCCAACTTCTTGGCGAGACGGGCGGCGATGGTGCTCTTGCCCGATCCGGCAGGGCCGTCGATGGCGATCACTAGTTTGCGGGCTACGCTCATTCCTTGGTGTTGTCCTGACGGGGAGGCGCGGGCCTGGACGGCCGCATTTTGCGACGCGGTCGGTGCTCGACCAGCGGCTTGCCGGGGCGCAGCTCGGGAGGATTTTCCTCAGACCAAGGTTCGGTGCGTCGTTCGCGCGCCTTGTGTGGCAGGCGGGCTTCGGCGGCTTGCAGCATGACGCGTCCGCCCACGTGCACGAAGCCAAGTTCGCGCCCAGCCTGCAGTGCGTTGATGGCGTCGCGGACCTTGGCACGGCCCACGAGCGGAGAGAAAAAGCCCTCTACCTCGTCCTGGGGTACGGCCTGAACACAGTCAATATATTTCGAAACTAATGCGGTCAGCGATTCGGGCACCGAGAGGTGCATGCCTTCTTTCACGGCTTCGGGCGACCAGCGGAAGAGCACATCCCAGAAAACGCCTTCGTCGTGCTTATAGTCGACGCGAGTAATACGCAGCTTGGCCCAGAGCTCGTCGAGTGCGCGATCCAGCGCGGCCTCGGAAATATCGCCGCCAAGCGACTCCCGCAGGCGCTGCTTGGAAATCGGCCCCTGCTTCTGCACGATTAGAAAGGCATCGATGGCGAGCGGAGAATATCCTGAGCGCGCGCCCGCCTTCGGAGCCTGGCGCGGATTACGATCGCCGACCAATCCGTAGAAATAGGGAAAAACCGCAGCCGACACCAGGAAGTTGTTCTCGGGAAACACCAGCGTCTCGTAGGCAGCCCGCTCACGCAGCAGGCGAACCATCAGGCTCTTGGCTTCGCGCGCGCGGGGATCCTTGAACGCCATTTGCCAAGTGGGCAGCTTTTCGTCACCACCGGCGTAGGCTCCCACAAACGTCGGAGCCAACACCGCGGGCTTTTGCGGATACAAGGTGCAGAACCCGACGGAGTCGATGAACTGGCGCGCGTCTTCGATGGTGCTGATGCCCTGCCCGTTCAAGCGCCACTTCTCGCGGCGCAGTTCCTGTAGTTGCTGATCGAACATGTGAAATTTTCTGGGAACCCTGGCTTTAGATACGCTTGAAGGCCCGCTGGATGTCCTTAACAGAATACCGCAGAACGACCGGACGTCCATGTGGACAGCTCATCGGGCAGTCGGTCTTGGCCAATTCCTGCAACAGCCACTCCATCTTATTTTGTTCGAGCGGCATGTTGACCTTAATGGCGGCATGGCAGGCAATGGTGGCGGCGATGTGAGTGCGAATCTTTTCGAGGTTCAGCGATTGCTCTTCGCGCTCGAACTGTTCGAGGATTTCGTGCAGCATGTGCTCAACCTCGGCGGAATTTACACCCGCGGCCGTGCTCTTCACGGCGATAGTCCGGGTACCGAAGGGTTCGACTTCGAAGCCGTTGTGATTCAGTTCATCAGAAATCTCTGCGAACACTGCCATCTGGCTGGGCGTGAGTTCAACCAGTAGCGGCATCAGCATTTGCTGACGCTCGGGCGAGTTGGCAAGACGCTGCCGCAAAATCTTTTCGAAGAGGATGCGTTCGTGCGCGACGTGTTGATCGATGATCCATAGGCCCTGCGGATTGACGGCCAGGATGAACGACTCGCGAATTTGGCCAAGCGGCTTCAAGGTGGCGAGCGAGTCGAGGCTGACCGGGGCGTCGTCATCAGCAATCACGGAGGTGCATCCATCGTCGCCGCGAAGCGAAACGACAGCAGCAACCGGACCACCAAAAGTCTGTGCTCCAAATCGCGGTACAGAGATGGCGGCGTTGCCTTCGATAGCGATTGCGTTATTGCCAAACTGCAAGGGCGCGGTATAGGCAGGCAACTCCTGCGCTCGTAGCGCGAAGTCGGCGTCAGCCCCAATCGAAGCCACGTGCAGCGGATCGGCGTCGCTCAGATCGCGCGCGGTCGGCGACAGCGATGCCGAAGCCGTAGGTTGAGCGTGGATCTCCGCCATGAAGGCCGGCACCGGCCGCGCCTTCATCAGCACCGCGCGAACTGAATCGCGAATGAAGTCGTGCAGCACGGACGACTGGCGGAACCGCACCTCGGTCTTCGAGGGATGAACGTTCACGTCAACCTCGGTGGCCGGCATCTCGAGGAAGAGCAGCACCACGGGATATGACGTGGGCGGAATGATGTTGCGATAAGCCTCGGTGAGCGCGTGCTGCACCACGCGATCGCGAATGAGGCGTCCGTTGACAAAGATAAAAATGGAGTTGCGATTGAGCTTCTGAATCTCCGGGCGCGAGACAAATCCATGCAGGCGAACCTCGCCGGGCACCGACTCTTGCGGCTCCTCCTCTTCGTCCGGTGATTTGCGCCGCCACGGCGGAGGCTGCGGCAGTCCGACGCGATCGAGCGGCAGCAGCGCACTGAGAGGAATGAGCTGGTCGAGCGTCTCCTTGCCAAACACTTGGTAGATACGTTGCGAGTGGTCGGCGACGGGAGGCGCGATCAGCATGGCGTTGGTGGCGGAGTGCAACTCCCAGTGCATCTCGGGATGCGCCAGCGCGTAGTGCGTAACCAGCGATGCGATGTGCGACAGTTCGGTCGATTCGGCCTTCAGGAATTTGCGACGCGCGGGGATGTTGAAAAACAGGTCGCGCACGCTGATGGAAGTTCCAAGTGGCAACCCGGCTTCCTCGACGGTGAGGATCTTGCCGCCAGCGATCTCGATCACAGTTCCAGAGACGTCTTCAGCGGAGTGCGTCTCCAGGCGCAAGCGGCTAACGGACGCGATCGAGGGTAGCGCCTCTCCGCGAAAACCCAGGGTAGCGATGTTCAGCAGGTCGTCGGCATTGCGGATCTTTGAGGTCGCGTGACGCTCGAAGGCCAACATCGCGTCGTCACGCACCATGCCGCAGCCGTCGTCGATCACCTGGATCAGCTTGCGGCCGCCCGCTTCCACGTTGACGCGGATACGGCGAGCTCCGGCATCGAGCGAGTTCTCCAGCAGTTCTTTCGCCACCGATGCGGGGCGCTCGACCACCTCGCCCGCGGCAATCTTGTTCGCGACGTTTTCCGAGAGAACGTGAATGCGGCCCATCAAATACTACGTTACATGAGGAGAAGCGAGTTTCAAGTTTCGAGTTTCAAGTTTCAAGAAAAACCGGGGTGGCCAGGCGGCGAGAGCCAAAGACCCGGCTAAAGCACGTCAATGACAATCAGGGTGATGTCGTCCTGCTGGTTCATCGACGCGGGTTGCCAGCTGCGGACTTCAGCGAGCAAATGTTCGGACAGCTCGCTTGCGGTACATGATTGATTGCCGCGCACAACCTGTTCCAGCCGCAGATCTCCGAATGAGTCGCCTGCCGCATTCTCCGGTTCTACTACGCCGTCGGTGTACAGCAGAAAGCGGTCGCCGGAGGCAAAAGGAATATCGCGCACCGGATAGTCCGAATCGAACGTGACACCGAACAGCATGCCATTACTCTCTACACGGGTGACTGATTTGTCGGCTGCTCGCCAGAACATAAGCGGGGGATGTCCTGCTGCCGAGTACCGCGCGGTGCGGGTCGCGGTGTCCATCCAAAGATACGCGACAGAGACGAACTGCCCCTGCAATTGCGCCGACATAATGTCTCTGAGGCGGCGGAGCAGTTCCGCCGGATCGTTGGCGACTCCCACGACCGACTGTGCCGCCACCTTGATCATCGATGCGATGAGCGCAGCAGGCACGCCGTGTCCCGAGACGTCGGCAACCAGGAAGCCAGCACGGTGCTCATCCACGGCCAGGAATTCGTAGAAGTCCCCGGCAACGGCGGTCATCGGAAGATAGGTTGCGGCCACTCGGAGGTTCCTGAGCTCCGGAACGCTCGACGGCAGGATCGAGAATTGTAACTGGCGTGCAATCTCCAGTTCATTCTCAATCGACAGCAGGCGCCGCTCGTTACCGAAGACCAACTGCAAAGCAACATAGCCGAGGGAAAACAACAGTACCGCAAAGGCTAACGAGTCCCAGACCCGGGCCATCTCAAAACCGAAGGGCCGCGACAGGTTGACGAAGGCCGCCTCAAGGACGAACACGGTACTGCCCACGCCCAGCACGCCGCGGCTGGGCAGCACCAGGTATCTTTGCGACAAACTCGGCACGATGATGACCGTCAACAGGAGGAGCAGGTCAAAGACGGCGAGGAGATTGTTCAAGGGGATGAGCTTATCGGGCGAGCCGGTGAAGACGAAGTAAGCGAAACCGATGACACCGATGACAAAGCCCACGAAGGCAAGCGCCCCCAGAATCCGTCTGACTTTGCCAAGGCTCAGCTCGCGCCAAGCCATGGTGGCAACGACGATGGTCAGATAGGTAAAGCCGCTCCTCACGCCGGGAGCGCCAGCCTGCATCCAGCGCGGCAAAGCGGCGACGAACGCCGGCGCACCGCTCAGTCCGAGGATTCCGTAAATCGTGCTCCAGGTTCCCAGCCACACAACGGCGCGCCCGCCCGTGCGGCGGCGAATCGCGGCCACCGCCAGGGCCGCCATTCCAATGACAAGGAAGGTGGTGCCGAAGCAGATTTCGATCAGCTGGCCGCGCAGCATCGCGAGCACTTCAGTTTCGGGATTCATTGCGGATTTCTAGCCTCGCGGCTCACATGTATGCGCGCCATCAAATACTACGTTACATGAGCGCGCAGATCGGTAGGGATAGCGGCCGTTTGACTGCGGCTGGATCACACCGATGTAAGAGGGTGTGAAATACTAATTCACCACCTGATCCCATGAGGCCCGAGCAGGAAATGCTTGCGACATTGACCTACCAGAGCGCAGGAGTCCGCGCATGACCGGCGCTTCGACCACCATCGCCACCGTGACGCTGGCCGCGGTACAGCGGGCGCGCGAACGCATCCGGGGATTCATTTATGAGTCACCCTGCCGCGCCTCGGCAGAACTGTCGCAGATGACGCGGCAGGAAACCTACTTGAAGCTCGACAACCTGCAGCGCACGGGCGCGTTCAAGGAACGCGGCGCGCTGAACAAAATCCTGACGCTCAGCAACCAGGAGAAGCAGCGTGGAGTGATCACGGCGAGCGCGGGCAATCATGCGCAGGCGGTGGCGTATCATGCGTGCGCGCGAGGCATCCAGGCGCAGATCGTGATGCCGCTGATGACGCCCCTGGTCAAGGTAGCGGCGACCAAGGGATTCGGCGCCGAAGTGGTCTTGCATGGCGCCAACTACGACGAGGCCTATGCTTTCGCGCTGGAGAGCTGCGCCGAGCAGCGCATGACGTTTCTGCATCCCTTCGACGACGCCGAAGTTATCAATGGCCAGGGCAGCATAGGACTCGAGTTGCTGGAGCAGGTACCCGGCCTCGAAGCGGTAGTCGTGCCCATCGGAGGCGGCGGGCTGATCGGCGGCGTGGCGTGCGCCATCAAGGAGAGCAATCCAAAAATTCGCGTGGTCGGGGTGCAGACCGAGCGGCTACCTTCGATGCTCCGCGCAACCGAGGCGGGACACCCGGTGACCATTCCGGCATCGGCGACGGTGGCCGATGGCATCGCGGTACGTCGCGCGGGCGACGTCACGTTGCCGCTGGTGCAGCGCTACGTCGACGAGATCGTTACGGTCGATGAAGAGGAAATCGCGAACGCCATCCTGGTCTTGCTGGAAAAAGAGAAAACATTGGCTGAGGGCGCGGGCGCGGTGGCGATCGCTTCCCTGCTGCAGCACAAGACTTCGCTCAGTGGCAAGAAGACGGCGGCGCTGGTGTGTGGCGGAAATATCGACGTGAGCCTGCTGGCGAAGATCATCGAGCGCGGCCTGGCGAAAGACGGACGGCGGTTGCGGTTACGGATCCATCTGACCGACCGTCCCGGTGCGCTACATCAGTTGACCAAGATCATTGCTGACCTGCGGGCCAACATCGTGGAGACGCAGTACGACCGTACCTATTACGGCGTGAATCTCGGCGACACTGCCATCGATCTCTCCATGGAAACACGCGGCCCTGAACACATCGCGAAAATTCTAGAAGCGCTCACCGCGGCGGAGTACCGGCACGAGCGGATCGAGTAGCGGTGAACCTGGTGGATGTCTCGTGGAAAATCCGTACGCGCACACGCATCTTCGTGGTGGCCCTGCTGCTCGGCATTGCCGCAGGGATTTTCATTCTCTTTCCCGTCAACGAATTCGTGTACTACTCCGAGTATCAAGAGTCGGGCGCTCCGGCGGTGCACTTTGCCGGCGATCAGCTACAACAGGCGCTACGCGGACAACGGCCAAAGAAGACCATCTTCTACGCCGCTGTTGGAATGGTGCTGAGCTTGGGCGGAGCCATGATCTATGCCTCCATGATCCGGCGGTCAGAGAAGATCCGCCAACTGAGCGCGGCGCTGGAAGAAGATGTGCGCCTATCGATTGCTCGCGGCGAGAGTGCCACCCTGGAATTCAAGTCGACCTTCCGCTGGGACCTGCGCGAGAACCGCATCAACCGCGCGCTGGAGTTGGTGGTAATGAAGACTTTGGCCGGCTACATGAACGGCCAGGGCGGCACGCTGCTGATCGGTGTGGCTGACGACGGAAGCATTGTCGGACTGGAGTTTGACTACTCCGCACTGAAGAAGCCGGACCGCGACGGCTTCGAGCAAGTGCTCATGACATCGGTGGCCAGCAAACTGGGCGGCGATGCCTGCCAAAATGTCCAGGTGGTATTTCACTCAGTGGAAAATAAGGACGTCTGCCGCGCGATCGTGACACCGGGACACCGTCCGGTCTACCTGCGCGAGGGCGAAATCCTGAAGCTCTACGTGCGCACCGGGGTGAGCACGCGCGAGTTGAATGTGCAGGAGGCGATCAACTATACCGAGGTGCGGTGGAAGCGGTAGTTGATGCGGGCAAAGGAAATCCCTTTCGACTTGTTTTGAAAGGGCATGGCTTCAGCCGTGCCACAATCTTGGCCCATCACGTTGGGCTTTAGAGTCTGTCTGTGTGAGAACTGCGTCTGGTTTGCTGCGGTGGCGCAAACCACGAGAGAATCAGCCCCGGAGGGGCGGAAGAGTCTAGCCCAGCATGCAGCCGAAGGCGGAATGCTGGGAGTAAAGTGGAAAAAACAGTAGGAGTCCCGGAGGGACGGCAGGTTCTCATACAGACTCTTTAGCCCCGGGGAGCACTTCGATTTTTGTCGCTCGAGAATTTGTGAGACCAGCTTTAGTATCGATTGACTGCGCGGGCGGAGCCTCCGAAGCCACGCGGCACTTGCGGACTGGGCAAACTCGATACCCTGGTCAACCCGCCCCAACAATTGCGCACATCGGTTTCCCATGCCGTGGATCGGCGTCCGTGCTCGTCGATGTAGCTGACGGGAAACATCTCCATCGAAAACGCGCAGCCCTGAGACGTGTCTGCGCTGAACGACGAAGGCGTGTCGAACCCATAGTCCAGCGCCGAAGCACGCGCTGAACTTATGGCGGTATAGATCACCGCCCACGCGCTCGACACAAACACCACAGCCAACAGCGTCATAAGGACCGTGCGGAATCTACGCCGCCGGTGCGGCGAGCGGTGAGAGCGCGCACGAGCCGCGGATTGCACCGACCGGCGGTGGGCCTCACGGTGAGGATGCCACTGGGCGTCATACTCAGCCCGGCGCTCGGGGGTCGGTTAAGACCTGGTGCGCCTCGTTAATGTCCTGAAATTGCAGGGTCGCGCCAGGCGCCGCATTTCGATCAGGATGGTAGCGCCATGCCAGGCGGCGAAACGCCGCGTTCACCGCAGTCACGTCAGCCGAGGGATCGATCTCGAGCACCGAATAATAGTCGAGTTGAGCGCGAACGAATGGCGGCATAACGAATCGCTCTCCCTACCGCAACGGCGCGTAGTAACCTTTGCGGGCCCGGACCTTGTACTTTTTATTATCGGCCAAAATTTGAATTGCGTGATATTTTCCGTTGGGTTGCAGGTCGGCGGGCTTGTACGAGATAGCGTACTGGCTGCGCAACTCGTCCTGAATCTGCGAGAAGGCGTCGGACACATCCTGTATCTTAAACGGGAAAAAGGCGCGTCCTCCCGTCTCTTCGGCAAAGTGCTCCAGCACCTTGTCGCCCTTCAGCTTCTGCCCGCTGGTATTAGTAGAAATCGTATAGATGATGACCTCGGCCTTTTGCGCCATCTCGACGGCTTCCTCGCGCGACACCCTGCTCTGGTTGTCGTCGCCATCGCTGAGCAGGATGATGGCACGGCGCGTAGCCAGGTTTCCTTTGTCTTTCGCCATGATCTCGTCGCGACAGGCGTAGTAAATCGCATCGTACATGGCAGTACCGCCCCCGGGACGGAGCATACGCACGCCCTTGGACAAAGCTTCCGTGCTGTCGGTAAATTCCTGGGTGACTTCCGGCGTGGTATCAAAACCCAGCACGAAAGCCTGATCGTACTTGGGGCGAACGATCTGGTTGAGAAACTCGATGGCGGCTTCCTGCTCGAACTTGAAGCGATCGCGAATCGAGTTGCTGGCATCGACCAGCAGGCCCACGCGCAGCGGCAGGTTGGTCTCGCTGCGGAACGAGCGAATCGCGATCGGCGGCTTGCCGTCGTCGAGCACGCGGAAATCATCCTTCTTCAGGTCGTTCACAAATTTCCCGCGCTTGTCCGTCACCGTGAACACCACGTTCACTTCGTCCACCAGCTTAATGATGGTAGTGAGCTTTTCTTCCTGGTCGTCGGATGGCTTCGCCTGCTGACCGGCCGTCCCCAACGTGCCCAGGTTCGACGCTGGCTTGGCCGGCGCGTCGCCTTGTGCCGGCGTCTGCGAGGAGTCGCCAGTTGCCGCGGGTGGTGTCGTGGTTTGCGCCGGGGCCGGAGTTTGAGCCGGGGTCTGCGCCGACGGCGTGGCCGCTTTGGGCGGATACTTGCTCGTCGACGGCGCCGAAGGCAAGGACTGTTGCGTGGCGTCCTGGCCAACGCAGGCATACGTGAGTAATACGATGAGCACTGGAATGCAACGAACGCGCATGGAGTTTTTCATTATATCTGTTGCGGGCGGCGCAGCTTCTCCAGAAAGCCGGTTAGTTCCACCGGAAGCGGAGCAGTCAACGACAGCGGCTGGCCCGTGCGCGGGTGCGATAACTCAACGGCGGCGGCATGCAGAAAATTTCGATTGAGCCGCAATGCTCCCGGTTGAATCTGGAGAGCATCCGTAGCCGCCTCGCGTTCCGCGGCGTTGCGTTTGCGCGATGCTTTGCGAGGCGCTTCTGACGAGCGCAGCACGCCCGCTGCCCCATACAGCGTATCTCCCACCACGGGATGCCCGATCGACGCCATGTGTACGCGGATCTGGTGGGTGCGTCCGGTCTCAATGCGAACGTCCACCAGCGCGAACTTGCCGTAGGACGAATCGATGCGCTCGCGGACTTCATAGTGTGTGACGGCAGTGCGGCCCCCACTGCCACGCGTAGTCATGCGAATGCGGCGGATGGCGTCGCGGCTGATCTCGGCGCTGATGGTCCCACGCGGACGCTCCGGCCAGCCGTGCACCAGCGCGATATAGCGCTTCTTGACTTCGCGTCCAGAAAACTGCTTGGCCAGGTTGCGATGGGCGACGTCGTTGCGAGCCACCAGAATCAGCCCGCTGGTTTCCTTGTCGAGCCGATGCACGATGCCAGGCCGCGTCTCCCCGCCGACCTCCGAAAGCTGGGCGAATCGGTGCAGCAACGCGTTGACCAGCGTGCCGCGATTGCGGTCGTCGTCGGTGGCACCCGCCCCGGCATGCACCATCATGCCGGCCGGCTTGTTGATCACGGCCAGGTCGTCGTCCTCATAGATGATGTCGAGCGGAATGTCCTCGGCCATGGCGCGCAGCGGCGGAGGCGTTGCGTCGCCAAGTACCGTGATGGTCTCTCCGCCCTTGAGCTTCAGCGACGCCTTTGATTGCGCGCCGTTAACTAGCGCCTTGCCTTCTTCCAGCAACAGTTGCACGCGGGCACGACTGGTGTCGGTAATCTGCGCGGTCAGGAACTGGTCGAGGCGCTGCCCGGCTGCGTCAGCGGGAACGGAGATGGTGATGGGAAAGACAGAGTCGGACACTGGAAATGATGGTAGAACTCATCTCTGGAATTAGCCACTCCGAGGGTCACCGACAAGATGCTGATTTCTCAGTCGTCAAGTTTGATCGGCCGACATCGAAGCACCAACTGGAATGGCGCTAGAACCTAGGCCTCGGCGTCTCATGGCCGGTTGTCTCATTCGTTCACCCACCATCTTCTCGGGCAATTTGTTCCGCGGTGCCCTGCTTTGAACGGGAAGACCGGCACTGGGCGGTTCGTTCTCTTTTGCCTGATTCCCCACAGGCGTACTGTGGGAGCGTAATGAATCCGTGAGTTAAGACACCAAGGAGAGATGATGAAGTTCCGATATCTACTGCTTATAATCGCAATCGTCCTTTCCGTTTCGGCCCTCAGCTTTGCCGATCAGGTCATCACATTTGAAGGCTACCCGTCCTATACCGTATTCACCAACCAGTACCCGGGAGTAGATTTCAACGGTGCGACGGTCCTCACCTTGGGAGAGAGCCTGAACCCCTCGTTCCCACCGCAATCCGGGATCAACGTGGTATACAACCCCGTCGGTCCAATGTCGATCGATTTTTCGTCGCCGGTTGGCTATTTTTCGGGCTACTTCACTTACAACTCGGGCCTGACGGTTCAGGCGTACGACGGCCTGAGCAATCTGCTCGGAACCTACAATTCCCTGTGCACCGCCAACTACATCGGCTCCGGCACTGGCTGTGGCCCGAATGAACTGGGAATCGTGACCGCACCAGGCATCGTTCGCGTCCTCATCACGGGCGGCTCCGGCAACAACTTCACCCTGGACGATGCTGAATTTACCGGCTCGGTCAACAGCGTCCCCGAGCCCGGCACGCTGTTAATGTTCGGCTCCGGATTCCTGGGACTCGCAGGCGTTCTGCGCCGCAAAATCAATCTGTAGTTAGTTTTTACTTCGTCTGAGAAGCCGGGGAAAACAATCCCCGGCTTTCTTTTCTTCTGTCCATTCATTGCTCTTGTCCCTTGTTCATCATCAGAGTGGATGTGCCGTTGACCAGCGCCCTGCCTTCTTCCAGCAGCATCTGCGCCCGGGCGCGGTTGGTGCCAGGAAATCTGCGAAGTGAGGAACCGGTCGAGGCGCTGCCCGTATTGCTAGGCGACAGCCAGTCCACCGCCGGTCTCGCATTGACTAAAGCATCAGCCGGGATCGACGATGGGTAAGTATGGACCCAGTGGTTATCCGTGAAGATGCTGCCGTGGAAGTGGAAGACGCATGGAGCAAAGTCGCCGTGCAACGATGCCTCGTTCGTGCCGCCTCATTCGTGATTCTGCTGGTCGGGACGGGCGCGCCCGGTTTGTGTCAGTCCACTCCTGCTCTGGAAACATTCTTTCGCCAGAACATCGGACTGAGCCAGTCTGAGATCAGCGCGATCCAAAGCGGACAGCCGGTGGCGAAAGCTCTGCCTTCCCGTGCCCCGGCTGAGGTCTTCCTGTTCGGAGCGGTGTACATCCGCGCTACTCCCGAGAGTTACATTCGATATGCCACCGATTTCAATCAGCTCCGCAAGCTGCCGGTTTATTTGGAGATTGGAGTGTTCAGCAATCCGCCGCAGCTCTCTGACTTGAAGGACTTTTCATTTAGCAAGGATGACATCGACGGCTTGAAAAGCAGCAAGCCGGGCGCGTGCCTGATTCAGATGCCCGCGAGTTCCATCCAAGCCTTGCAGCAGTCCATCGATTGGTCGAGCCCCGACAGGTACCAACAAGTAAATCAACGCTTACAGAAGACCGCACTGCAGCGTTTGCTCGAATACCAGCGCGAAGGCGATGCCGCCCTCGGGACTTACGACGATCAGAGTGCCCCGACCAACGTAGCGCAGCAGTTCGCCTACATTCTCAGCTACCACAAGGGCTTACTGGACTACCTTCCAGATTTTTACCACTACCTTCTCGCCTATCCCAACGCGAAACCCGCCAATGTCGAAAACACATTCTATTGGGCGAGGGTGAAGTTTGGATTGAAGCCCACGCTCCGCGTCGTGCAAGCCGTGACCTTGACTGGTGGCCCTGCCGACTCGGTGGCCTTCGCGATCGCCAACAAACAGCTCTATGCCAGCCATTACTTCGAAACCGCCTTGGACCTGTCTTTCTGCGTTCGCGGAAGTGAAGACCCGAAGCAAAGTGGCTTCTACCTGATTGAGGTCCTGGGTTCCGAGCAGACTGGTCTCACCGGCTTCAAAGGATCGATCATTCGAAAAGTCGCGGTTGACCGATCAGTTTCAGATATCCAGGACACGCTCATGACCGTCAAGAACGCGCTCGAAGGTAAACCGTAGGTCTCTGACTACAGCCAAACGGCCGGGTACGGCTTCGTGTCGTTCAGGCTTGTACTGGCCCATTCAAGGCCTCTGCTGATCCTTGAACGGGACACGCGGCCATCCCGCTCTTCTCTCACAGCCACCGACTGGTAGAGCTAAGTGCTGCGAGGGCTTATGCGTGAGGAAGTGATTCGGGTAGTGGAGAAGTATATCGATGCGGTTCGGAGGAATGACGCCGAGGGCCTCCCTCTTCATCCCGACGTGGTGTTCGAGAGCCCGCTCGGTCGTTATCAGGGCCTTGCTGCGTTCCAGAAGGGATTGGCGGACTTCGTTCGAATCCTGAAGAGCATCGAGGTTGTGCATCTCACGGCCGACGACGACACCTGCGCCGCAGTGCTCAAAATCGACACACTTTTCGGGGTGATTCCGTTCCTCGAGTACTTCCATGTCGCGGACGGACAAATCGTCGCCATCCGCGCTTACTACGATCCGCGCCCGATTCTACAAGGTATGACCCAAACTTCCGCCTAGTTGGCCAGAGATCCGATACGAGGCCCACGAACTTGAGCGCTCCGTGTGCGTGGGTTTCCTTATCACACTGTTAGGTGCTCCACGTCCTTTCGCCCCTGCTTGCGCCGTGTAAGAAATCGATCGTGAGGCTGGGGATTTGTGTCTCTTGCCGGTCCGCGCCTCGGCGACGGAAACCAAATGCTCATTGAAAACACGTTTTTACAGAATCTACTGGGCAGACTTCGATCAATACGGACGAAAAACTGATCCGTTAACTCCAATGGAATGACATGGATAGCTATGACTCGGCTGGATTGAACGGTTTGCGCGGGATTTTGTAATGATTATTTACTTGACTTAGGTTGAGTGCTGGCGTATCGTTAAATTCAGGCTGGCAAGGAACAGCCGATCATGGCCAACAAACTCGAAGATTTCACGGT
>Ga0207927_1000514_pt1 | contig 16444 bp, 19 predicted proteins | sample NGESurdeep072012_2_FD_184456 | JGI IMG/M metagenome (GOLD analysis project Ga0207927, IMG submission 184456) | Arctic peat soil microbial communities from Barrow, Alaska - NGEE Surface sample 210-2 deep-072012 (SPAdes) | ecosystem: Environmental > Terrestrial > Soil > Wetlands > Peat ... | reverse complement strand
CGCGGGCTGAAGCCCGCTCGGGATGACAAGAAGTATTAAGAGGCTTGTCGGCACGGCTGAAGCCGTGCCCTTTCAAAGCCGAGCGAAGGGAACTGAACGATGGCTCAGGATATTCCCGCGTTGATGACACTGGTGGCGAAGTCGCTGGTTGACGCGCCCGAGGAAGTCAGCGTCGAGACTTTCGACGAAGACGGCCAGATCGTTCTGGAGCTGCAAGTGGCCGAGAACGAGGTAGGGAAGATCATTGGGCGGCAGGGGCGCATGGCGCGCAGCCTGCGGACTATACTCGCTGCGGCCGGGTCGAAGACGCGCAAACGCTATCAGTTGGAGATCGTGGAATAGCTGGCAGCTTCATAACGATCGCGCGCGTCCTGGGACCGCAAGGGCGGCGCGGCGAAGTGCTGGCGGAGATCCACACCAGTTTTCCGGAGCGGTTTGCCGAACGACGCGAGCTTTCGGCGCTGGCAGGGAATGGCAGTCGGCGCGAGTTGCAGACTGAGGAGCACTGGTTCCACAAGGGTGGCGTAGTGCTGAAGTTTGCGGGCGTTGACAGCATCAGCGATGCCGAGCAACTGGCCGGGGTGGAGTTGCAGATTCCGCAGGAGCAGCGGGCGGAGTTGGAAGCAGGGGCTGCGTACGTCAGCGATCTCGTCGGATGTCAAGTGCTGGTACAGACTGCGGACGGCTTGGTTGCGATTGGTACTGTAAGTGATGTGCAGTTTGGAGCCGGGGAAGCGCCGCTGCTGGTAGTGAAAGGCAAGAGCGGCGAGCGTGAGCAGGAGTATCTGGTTCCGTACGCTGAAGCGTTTCTGAAGCAGATGGATCTTGAACGGCGGCGGATTGAGATGGAGCTGCCGGAAGGCTTGCTGGAAGCGCAGGCTCCGCTGAGCGCAGAAGAGAAGCAGCGGCAGAAGCTGGAAGCGGACGAAGCGCGGGCCGCAGGCGAGCGGCGCAAAGGGCACGAGTAGTCTGAAAAGCCGATTCCTCGCGGGCTAAAGCCCGCTCGGAATGACAAGAAGATCGCTTGTACGGCACGGCTGAAGCCGTGCCCCTTCAAAGCGGCAAAAGTTTGGTTGAGAGTATTCCCCTTCGCCCAGGCGAGATGGGGAGGCCAGAATGAAGTTCGAGATACTGACGATTTTTCCGGACTTCTTTCGCGGGCCGCTGGATTATGGCATTGTGCGCAGAGCGCGCGAAGCCGGGCTCATTGATATCGGTATCCACGACCTGCGGGCGTTTACGCAGGACCGCCATCGCACGGTCGACGATCGTCCGTTCGGCGGAGGCGAGGGAATGGTGCTCAAGCCGGAGCCTATCTTCGAGTGCATGGAAGCGATGAATGTATCGTCGCGCGAAGATCGGTTGCGCAACGGTGCGAGTGAGTCCGTCGTGTTGTTGACGCCGCAGGGCCAGTTGTTCACGCAGGCGGTGGCGCAGGAGTTAGTGAGCCGCGAACGTGTCGTGCTGATCTGCGGACGCTACGAAGGCGTGGATGAACGGGTCAGCGAGTACCTGGCCGACCGCGAGATTTCAGTGGGCGATTTTGTGCTGAGCGGCGGCGAGTTGGGTGCAGCGATCATTGTGGATACGATGACGCGACTGATTCCCGGAGCGCTGGGGAATGCGGCGTCGGCACAGCAGGAGTCGTTCACGCCAACGGTGGTGGATGCGGGGGAGAGGGCGGACAATGAGCCTCCTTCGTCCACCTGCGGGTCAGGCGGATTGCTGGATTATCCGCACTACACGCGTCCAGCGGAGTTTCGCGGGATGGCGGTTCCCGAGGTTCTGATGAATGGGAACCACGATGAAATCAGGCGCTGGAGACGTCGCCGAGCGCTAGAGAAAACTGCGGCAAACCGCCCTGATTTATTGCGCGGTACAGAGTTGAGCAAGGAAGACCGCAAGTTGCTCAAAGAGATTGAAGGGCACGAGTAGTTGTTCCCGCGCTTTCCCAAAAGAAGGGAAAGGATGGGGCACCCAGCGCTTGTTCTGGGGGCGACAAAAGACCCACTCAAGCCGAAGCGGCTTGAATGGGGCACCCGAGAGAGAGTTTAAGATTCAGGCCGCCGCGAGGCGTGCGACAGAGAAGGAAGAAAACGAAATGTCGAATTCACCGATTATTGACCGATTGATTGCCAAAACGCGGCGCACCGATCTCCCGGAATTCAAGGCGGGCGATACCGTCCGTGTGCACGTAAAGATCAAGGAAGGCGAAAAAGAGCGCGTCCAGGTATTTGAAGGCCTGGTCATCGCCAAGAGCAAGGGCACGCAGCCCAGCTTCATCGTGCGCAAGATGAGCTTTGGCCAGGGCGTCGAACGTATCTTCCCGTTGAACTCGAAGGTCATCGAGAAGATCGAAGTGCTGCGCTCGGCGCACGTTCGCCGCGCTAAGCTCTATTACCTGCGCGCATTGCGCGGCAAGGCTGCCCGCCTGCGCGAAGTTGACGTTCGCACCAAGAAGGCCTAGCACACAGGCTCGGAATTACAGTGCCACGCCTATCGTGCCTTCGGGTGCGATGGGCTTTTTTTCTGCGGCCGAGGTTGGCGGGCGTTGCCGGCAAGCCGCTATCGCTTGGTTTTTGGCCGGACGAACTTCAGCGCGGTGTGCGTGGCCGAGTAGCCGACCACCTTGATGTCGACCAGTCCTGCGTCGCGTCCTGCGGTAAGGACGTGTAACTCGGTAATGGCTTTCCGTCCCTTGGGGTAGACGATCCACAGCGCTCCATTGCTGGCCAACGAAGGAATCAGTTTCTTAACGCGCGCCAAGTCGGGTACTGTTTCAGCGCCGAAGAAAATCACGTCGGAATCGAGCAGGGGTTTGTCGTCGGCAAATGCCGCAGCAGATTTGCGGGCATAGTTCAGCGCCTGCGGTTCAGCCAAACGAAGGACAGAAATCCTCGACCCGGGCTTAATCCCGAGCTTCTCGGCTACAGTCTTGGGATGGAGGATCGCGCAGGCCCATTTTTCGGCCTGGTCGCCCAATTCGAAGATAGCTGAGGTATCCGGCCACTTGAGATGAAGCTCTCCGTCCCGCGCGACCGCAGACTTGATGGACGCGATGGGAATCTTCAAGCGGAGGTCGCCGCGAAAGATAATTTCATTCGTTTCCAAAAGTGCTGTGCCTTGAGACCGCTTGCCGTTCGATCGTACCGTGCAAAGAACTTCTCGTCCCATCGTGCCTCCTGAGCATGGGGAGAATCGCCCACATTCCAGTCAGATGTCAACCATGACTGGATGAAAAGAGGCAGAGGTCGGCTATTAGAGCAGACCTAAAGTCGGTGAAGCCGGGTCAAACCCAGGATCCCCGGCTGAAGCCGGCTCCAATTCGAAAGGACAGCAGCTACGCGGCGCTGAAGCGCCGCACTACCCAACCACGCTGAGAATGAGGGTAACTGGAGAATTGAACTAGTCAAAAAGAAACCCCGCTCGACGGAGATGAAGAGCGGGGCTTCTTTACGTGGCGTGATTTCGCGCACGGTAATCGACTCTGGGGGAGGTAACTGTTGTCCTGTTTAAAGTTTCGCAGCGACTTCGAGTAACCCGACCGCTGTGGCAATCCAGAGCGCAAACGCCACCGTATTAAGGGTGACGCGGATCGTAACGTTGTCGATCATCCAGTTATATTTCGCGTCCATATTGGTCTCCTTCGAGAGTGGTCTGCGTCCGGCTTGACCTGTGGGCCATTCGGATCAGCTTCTGTGTACATATACGAGCCAGCGGGGAAAAGGTTCCCTTCAAAGTGTGAGACTCGTTGCGGTCAACAGAAAATGGGGATCAGCGGCTGGGCAGCAGTGACGAATGCTATAGGTATTACGTTGTGGGACTAGGGCAGAGTCTCAATAGGTACAGACCCGGCGAACGGAAGTGCCGCTGGTTGAAGTGAAGAAGGCGGTACAGCAGATTCCTCGTGGGCTGAAGCCCACTCGGAATGACGAATGAAGGAGAGTTTGTACGGCACGGCTGAAGCCGTGCCCTTCCAGACCGAAGCGATCCTCTATTCATCGCGGGAGGCTATTTCGCCCAATTCCCAATAGCGATTGCGCAGGGTCGGTGGTACTCGAACCGGCCCGCCAGTCAGCATGCTCTTGAGCTGCAGTGCATTGACTGAGGCCTTGCCTTCGAAGTGATTGTTGGTTACGACGAAAGTCTTCTGCGCTTTACCGGAGATGGCGGCCACGCGCGTCTTCCATGCCTGCAGCTCTTCCTGGGTGTAGAGGTAGTTGTAACGATCGCTGCCCGAGTCGCTATCGAACCACTGTTCGTAGTTGCGGCCATGCAGTCGCACATAGCCCACTGGCGACGTCACCAATTCGCTGGGGGTGACAGCTTTTCCCAACAGCGGCTGGTCGATGTTGCAGAAGGCCACGCTCTTCTGCGCGAAATAGCGCAGCGTTCCTTCGTTGGTCCAACCGTTGTGTCGGACCTCGATCACCAGCGGATACTGCCTGAACCTATCGAGCAAGGCGTCGAGATAATCGCGATTCTGATTCGTGTTTTTGAAGGAGATGGGAAACTGCATCAGCACCGCGCCCAGCATATTTTCCTGGGCGATGGAATCCAGACCAGCTTTGGCGAGACGCTCATCCTCCAGGCCGGCATGAATCGTGTTCGCCGATGTGCTTTCGACGGCGGCGATAGGCGAATGCGTGAATGCCCGATTGAGCTTGGCGGTGAACATGAATTGTGGGTTCACAAGTCGCGCTTTGCGGCACCACAACTTGCCCCATTCCGGCTTGATATGTCCGTAGAACGATGTGTTGATCTCCAGCATGTCGAAGTACTGGGCCATGTACTCGACCGGATGCTGTGACTTCTTAAGTTGTGCCGGATACACGATTCCTTCCCAGTCCTTGTAGGACCACCCAGCGGTTCCGACGTAAATGTGCGAACCGGAAGTCATCAATGGAGGCAGGGTAGCACAGGCTGATACGGGTCGCCGAAGCCCGCTGGTTGCCGGGTTGCCCAACTCGTCCTGACGATTGTGACCAGCGTCACACACCGACGTGATTGATCGCATAGGCTGTCAGAGGCGCCCGATATATTTCTGTTCCTGCAAGCAAATCCATTCTGTCGGGAAGCAGAAATGAATGAGCTTAAGAACAAGAAGAAGTGCTGGCGTGAGAAGGTGACTGCGGAGATCACCCTGGCCCACGTCGTGCAATTTGCACAAGAAATGGGCTCGGAAATGAGTGCGGCAGAGGTTGCCAGGTTCCTCAACGAAAACGGACTGGCGCAAAGCGTCTGGGTCCACATGATGCGGGCTGGTGAAAGGTACATCAAGTCGAACTTGGAAGCCCGACTCGCGAATTTATCTGACCTCAGACGATCAGATGTTCAGGTCACGATGGTGCAATAGGGCAGTATGAAGTGACGATGGCGGACATCGTCGGATTCATATCAATAGATCACCATTACTAGCCAATACACTCCTGCCGGGTGAGTCACGCTGGGGGCGAAACAGACCCCCAGCGAATACCCGGAACTTAAAGGCTGCGCCAGCAGCCTTTTCAAGTTGGGAGGCAGCTTTCCGAGGTCGGTAGCGGTCCACGCGACCGCGCTGGTTACGCCCGAAACTTCGCCAATCTCTTTGCTATGAAGCGTGTCTTCCCGTGCCATATCGCAGGCTGTGTGCACCAGTTGTGCTCGCGGTTTCCTCGCCGGCGGCGGGACCCCCAACGACTTTGCATAATTGCTGATGGCCTGTTGCACGGCGGCATCCGCCTCCGATTCCGAGTAATCAGGCAGGAGGTGGGCAAAGTCTTCGGTGATGTAGAGCAGTTCGTCGGACTTAAGAATTCCGATTCCTATGGAGTTGAATTGCGGGTTAAGAATGTTGGCACGATGGGGCGGCGACTGCATGAGCATGACATGTGCGCCCTCAATACTACTGTCCAAGGCGATGTTCTCGCCATCTCGATCACATCGCACGTTCTCATCGCTGACGCGTAATTGCAGCGATTCTTCGCCATCAAACTGATGGGAAAGCGAATCATTCTGAGCCATGAGTTGAGTGTGTTTGCGCGCTGATTGCGTGAGTCGCTCATCGAGTTTCAGAGGCGCAAGCCCCTGTTTGACGCGCTCCTGGTTGAGCAGCGACAACAGTCGCTGCTCTCCAGCGGCGTCGAACGTCGGTTGCGAGTAAGCCGGTGACGTGAGGATGAGCGCCATCCAGAGCAGTCTGCACAGCGAAATCAACGCTCGCCTTCGCGATTCGTTGCCAGGTCGCTGGTAGGTGGATTGCATGCTGCGGGTTAGACGCTCGGCGTGCGCTTTCGTTCCCATCCCGGTCAACATACAATACATCTGCGCTTCTCCGGTGACCTTGATGAACATTGCAGTTGTGACGATCCTAACGCTCATGGGCCTTGTGATCGGAGCGGCCTTGGCGTGGCTGATTGCCCGATCAAAGACTGCCGCCATGGCCGAGAGAAAGTCTGAACTGGAGTTGGAACTCAATTCCGTTAAGACCCAGCTCGCGCAACAGAGGGCGGACAATTCCACTCTACTCGCCGACCAAGCGCGAGTCGAAGCGACGTTAGTGAGTGAACGGAAAAACGCCGAGGAGAAACTAAGTCTGTTAACGAATGCTGGAGAACAGCTCAAGGCACAATTTCAGGTGTTGGCGTCAGCTGCCTTAGAGAGCAGCAACGCTAGATTCCTCCAGCTTGCGACGGCCACGCTGCAAAATTATCAAACCCAAGCGGCTGGCGACCTGGCTCAGAAGGAGCAAGCGGTAAAGAACCTGGTCGATCCGATCGCGCAGTCGCTCGACAGCATGAACAAGCAAATACAGGCGCTGGAGCAGGCACGGAGCCAGGCGTACGGCACACTCACGAATCAGGTGGTGTCGCTCACTGAGACGCAGAGAGCACTGCACAACGAAACCGGCAATCTGGTGAAGGCCTTGCGGGAACCCCAGACCCGCGGACGATGGGGAGAGTTGCAACTGCGCAAGGTCTTGGAGCTGGCGGGAATGTTGGAGTACTGCGACTTCGAGGAGCAGGTATCCGTCGCCCTCGGGGACCGTCGCCTCCGTCCCGATGTGGTTGTTCGGCTGCCCGGCGCAAAGAACATTGTGATCGATGCCAAGGCGCCGCTGGCGGGATATCTGAATGCACTTGAGGCGCCGGACGAAGCGACGCGCACTTCCTTCCTGATGGACCATGCCCGCCAAATCAGGCAGCACATCGACAGCCTCGGCGCCAAGGCCTATTGGGCGCAATTTCAACCCACTCCCGAGTTCGTCCTGCTCTTCCTGCCAGGTGAGGTTTTCTTTCGGGCGGCGCTGATGGCAGATCCCGAATTGCTGGAGTATGGAGATGGCAAGGTAATCCTGACCTCGCCGATTACCATGATCGCCGTGCTGAAAACCATCGCCTACGGATGGAGCCAGAAGAACCTGGCCGAGAACGCTCGCAACATCAGTGAAGCCGGGAAGCTGTTGTATGAGCGTCTGTGCACCATGACGGGATACGTGGACAGCCTCGGCAAAAAACTACGAGGTGCGGTGGAATCGTATAACGAAATGCTCGGCTCTATGGAAAAAAGGGTATTTCCAGCTGGACGCAAGGTCGTCCTCGAACACGACCGCCTGCTCACCGCGGAGAGCCTGCCAGATCCTAAGCAGATTGAGAACACGCCGCGCCACTTGGAGTCGCCTGACTGGCGGGACGGGGCACTTCCAGAGTCGTTCTCGCTGGTCAGCGAAGATGCTGATCCGTCAAAGTCATAAGGATTGGCCGCGACTCTATTCGTACAAAGCCGCGACCTGCGACCGTAACTCAGAGCCGAGGATCTTGCGATCCCCAGTCGCTGGTACCGGATCACCGAACGTGATCCGGGCTTTGACCTCACGCTTACCTAACAAGTTGAGCAGATGGGAACCCAGGGGCGCGTTGCCCCACCAACAGATCTCGTTTTCCACCACGCCATCCTCCAAAGCGTAGCGGATCGCACATGGCGTGATGGTTTCTCGTGCGTCAATCGCGGAACGCAACATGGTGGAATGAAAGCGCAATAATTGCTCGCCGTTGGTGGTCGTTCCCTCTGGAAATAAGACAACACGGACCCCATTTCGCAGGCACTCGGCGATGCTGGCATTAGCGCGCGAGCCATCGCCCTGCTTCTCGCGGTGAACAAAAATCGTGCCTGCCTGTGCAGCGAATCGCCCAATGATGGGCCAAGCAGCGACCTCCGCCATGGAGACGAAAACACAAGGCAGGGCGGCGCTGAAGGTAAGAATGTCGAGATAGCTCAGGTGATTGCTCACGATGAGTCCGCCGGAAGGGAACTGGCCGTGCAACGATAGTCGAACTCCGAAACGTGGCAGTGCGCGCGCGCAGCAGCGATGCAACCACTCTGCATTTTGCGCCTGCGACGGTGGACCTTGCCGCTCGAGCCGCGATCGATCGAACTGTCCACGAACGACTTCATTTGCGAATGCGAGCAAACGTTTGAGTTGTCTGGCGCGAGTGGCGAGCAGGTTGTCTATTCCCCCCTGAAGTGTGAGATTGCGAACCTACTGGCAGTCTAATCAAATCAGCCAGCTTTGGGGGAGCAGTCGCGGGTAACTGACCATTTCGTCCGGGTTGCGAGCTTTGACACTGATGAGAATGGGCTGATAACCTAAGATACTGGACGAGAATCTCCCTCCACATAAGCGTCCCCGTCGTCTAGCCTGGCCTAGGACACCGCCCTTTCACGGCGATAACACGGGTTCAAATCCCGTCGGGGACGCCAAATCTTTTCAGAGACTTAGAGCGACAGAGCGATTTGTCGTAGGCACAAAAGGGAACAGCAGGACTGCTAAATCTCTCTGTCCTGCCGTTCCAGAACTTCATTTCCCAAGGTTTGACGGCTTTTTCGTGGGCACAAAAAGGCACAACCTCACCCCTCAGTTGCGGACGCCATTGCGCGAACGCGAAACAAGCGAACTACGCCACTCTGAGCTTCGCGTTTTTGTACCGTAACGGCCTGCGTGTATGTATCCATGGTGACCCGACTGGAGGCGTGCCGAAGCAGTTCCTGCTTGACCTTGATGTCGACTCTGGCGGCCCGCAGCAAGGTCGAATACGTATGGCGGAAGGTGTGCCACCCGATATGTGTGGTGATCCCCACTTGAGTCGCGATAGGCCGTATGACTTTGCGCATGATCTGTTGTCCTAAATAGGGTCGTCGGCCTTTCGCTTTGGGGCTGGCAAAGATCCAGTCCTCGGGCCTGTTGTATCTCACCCGTTGACGCCATGCCCGCAGTGCTTCCGCGAGACAGGGGTCAAGCGGGATGGGCTTCTGGGACGCTTCCGTTTTGCAGGGGCCGGTCACCTGCATCACGATGGATCGAACCACGCTGATCTCATTGGCCTCGAAGTCGATGTCTTTCCACTTCAGGCCAAACAGTTCACTCATTCTCAATCCTGTGCCCACATCCAGCAGTACCAGGATCCATTCTCTGAGGGCCAGAGCGTCTAACAACTGTTGCACCTCACTGACACTCAGCACCACGGGGATCTTCCTGCGTTTGGCGCTCTGCCGCACTAAGCGGATGGGATTGCTGGAGCAGACTTGATAGCGAATTCCATGGTTAAAGAGGACGCTCATGAGGTTTCTGATTTTGGCACAGCTAGCTCGGGCCAACGGCAAAGACCTTAGCCACTGCTCGACCTCTCCCGCTTTGATTGCAGAAAGCGTGTAGCTTTCCCATCGAGGCAGGATCCATTTATTCAGGTAGCCTTGGTAGGTCACTCTGGTCGAGTACGTCTTCCAGGTGTGGTCTGTTGCCCGTTCGCGCTGGCGATAGTGATTCACCAACTCTGAGACGGTGACTTATCGAAGGCTCAGGCGCGGATCCTTCGGGTTGATTTCGCAGCGTAGTGCGGCAATCGCCAGGAGCGCCGACGATCTGTCGGGGAACTGGGTAATTGGACCGATCACCATTCTGCGATGTTTCTGCCTGCCATCGGGCCCTGCCTCTCGCCACCTAAAGTCCCAAACATCGGAACCGTTCGAACGTGTGGACCGGATGATACTTCCGTTTTGCATGGCATCTCCTGTTCTGCTTTTGGTTTGGTCAACCAAAACTTCTTGGTCGGAGTGCCATTGTGGCAAATGGAGTCGAGCCGAAGATGCCGGCGGAAGCGATCACCGGAGACGATTGCGGTGTTCGTGCGCCGACACGCTTCGCACGCTGTTGAACTCAGCCGCTTACGACGACGCTTTCAGCGCAGGCAAAAATCAATTCGGATGGGCAGTTCATGTGCGGATACTGTGCGGTCGGTTGATTCGACAGGCTACCGCTTTGCTGCGGCGATGTCCCGGCGTTGGTTGCCTGCTAACCTGCCTGGACGAGAAATGGGGTGAACGATCATCGCAAAGCAAGTCGACTTATCAATCGGTTTGCGCCACTCGCACGACAAGAACATGTGCTGGAGATCGGCATTCGTATGATCGACTATGACTTTGCTGGAGACTCGTCTCAGTGAATTGTCAGCGGCAGATTTCCCAGAAAAAGGCTTTGCTGCATCAGAAGCGCCTCCCCGACTGTCCGCTCTCATAGGTCACAGCACAAAACACCCGCCGAATCTTCCCACGAGACCCGTCCACACCAACACCAACCTCATTATTTATTGCTCTCCTGACACTACCCGGCCACTATCATCGCACCGAATCCACATTCAAAACCCATAGCTCTCCGACGCGGCTTCCTTCAAACCGCTACATCCGAAGCGTCCGTACACAGCACCATAACCGACGCCTCCCTACTTGGGGCGCCTCAGATACAGCACTAAGGTTCCTGGCCAACTTCCTACTCGCAGACGATCGGGAAGTTATCGCACAGGCTCGGACCCGAAATGCCATCGGATTCAATCTGGCGGACAACCTGCCATGCGTCGAAATGAGCGATCCGGCGGGCGGTCTTATTTTTGAAATGGTCCATGGTAGTGCGCTGTCCATGGTAGTGCGCTTGACTCAGCCACCGAACGCAGCTAACGTAAGGCATCGTGCGATTGGTTAGGCCAATGTTTCTGGCGGTGCTAGCAGTGAGTCTCGCGACATATGCGTTCGACTGCGGCACCACCGTCACCCCAGAACAAGCGATGCAATGCTGCAATTCCATGCCTTGCTCGTCGCATGATCACGATGGTCAGGATTGCTGCAAGACAATGCCGTCCGTGCACGCTCCTTACGTGCAAACGTCGTCGGTGCGTGGCCCGTCTTTCTCTCCGGTTCTATTTGCGTCGATGCCGCCACTTGGCGAACTTCCTGACATAGCTTCCGCCACCAACACGATCGCTGCGCACTGTCACGCTCCGCCCATTCCTGGCCCACTGGGCCTAAGTCCTCTCCGTATCTAGTCGAGCCTCCAGTCGTTTCCCGGCTTCCCGTAGTGGCGTGCCTGGGAATCGCCATCTTTGCTGGAGGAAGAATTCGTGGGAATTCGAAAAACCATTGTGCGCGCTTGGCTGGCGCTCGCTGTCTCGGTTTGTGCTGCAACAGCCAATGGGCAAGGACCTGCGCCCGAGACCGCTCCTCCGCTGTTTCCGGGGGGCGGACTGCTCTCTTACGACTCCGCCTTCACCACCCGCAGTTTGATGCCGGGAACACCGGGTGGAGTTCCTCCAACTGCCCTCCCGACCTTCTCGCAGGAAGGCGACCTTAATTTCACGTGGGGCTTCTACCGCGACTTCGATTTGACGGTTCTCGTTCCGATCGTTACCAACCACTTTGAGATGCCGGGCGCACCGACCGTCGGGGGAACTGGTCTTGGCGATTCCATGGTGCTGGTGAAGTACCGCTTTTACCGGCGCGATTCACCCCGAGGGACCAATCAGGTATCGGTGACTTTCGGCCCCAAGATTCCGACCGGCCGCACGGATTTAACCGGAACAAATGGAAGTCTGTTGCCGGTGGGTTTGCAACCCGGCTCGGGTTCCACCGATCTGTTTCTGGCGGCGAACTGGACGTACACCGGCCTCTTTAACATCAAGCGTCTGGTAGCGGATGAGGACTTCCATTCGCTCCTGCGCACGGAGGGCACACAGGCAACTCGCCTTGGCAGCGGCATTGAGTCTAGATTCTGGCTCTCGTATCGGCCATACGAATCCAAGAATGGAGCACGGGAATGGTTCATCGGTCCCGTGCTCACATGGCTCTATTCGCAGGACGAAAGCATCGCGGGAGTCACTCAGCCTGGCAGCGGCGGCAACGCTCTGTTGGCCGGAATCACGACCTACGTGGGAGTACGTCCGGGAATGCACGTTTGGCTCGGGATGGATTGGGACGTCGTGCATTCCACGGGGACAATGTTCATGCCGGTCCGCACCCACATCAGCTTCGGAATCACGCAACAGTTTCGGATGCACCGCTAGGGAAAGGAGGAACGATGAACAGGAAAAATTCCGCGCGACTCATTCTGCTTGCGTTGATGGTTGGGCCGATGGCCGAGGCGCAAATCAAGCATATCGAAATGCGCGTCGAAGGCATGACGTGAAACTTTTGAGCATACGGGGTGAAACAACGCCTCGGGCGCCAGTCTGGCGTTCAAACGGTAGAAGTTAGTTTGCTGGATGGCAAAGTTGATGTCACCGCCAAAGAAGATGGGCATATTGACCCGGCTCAGCTCCTCAAGGCGACATACGACAGCGGTGTGACCGCGGCGGAGATGGATATGACCGCGCGCGGAAGAATCGTGAAGGACTCTTCGGGCAACTTCGCCTTGCAGGTCGCACCGAACCAGTCATTCACCTTTGCACCGAATGAGTTGTCGAAAGGGCTGGAATCGCTTGCCGGAACCCAAGCAACGGTCACAGTACGTGGTCAGTTGTACAAAAAGCCGGCCGGAAAAAAGAAACCAGACCTCTCGACTACCCTGACGCTGCTGATTCTGGAAGTGCAGAAGAAGGAATAGATGCTGAGAAAACGCTGGTCATTTCTGGGCCTCGCTGTGATTGGGCTCGCCGGATGCAATCAACATCCCGTGAGCCCCACCCAGCCGAAAGAGAATGTAATTGTTGCAGGCGAGATTGGTTCACAACTGCCTGATTTCTCCGTTGAAGACCTGCAAAGGCGCCAGATCTCCTCTGCCGACCTTCGCGGCAAGGTCGTGCTGATTGATTTTTGGGCTACATGGTGTAAGCCATGCAAGCAAGAGATGCCGGGCTATCAGAAGCTTGCCGACCTCTATGGCCCGCGCGGATTCCTGGTTATCGGATTCAAGTTCGACGACATGCCGGATACGGAAGATCCCGTCCAGTTTGCCAGAAAAATCGGCGTTCGCTATCCGTTGGCGGTCACTTCCGACGGCTTGAGGCAAAAGTTCGGCCGCATCGAAGGCTTACCCACCACGCTGCTCTACGATCGCCAAGGGGTACTCCGTAAGAAAGTCATCGGGTTTGAATACACGGAAGTCATCGAATCCGAGATCAAGCCGCTTCTCTGACTTACACCCATCGCTGTGAGCTACTGCAACCCAGATTAAAGTAGTTTGGATGTACACTGCTGGGCATAGCGTGCCTCCGATGGATGCAAAGACACATTGGGAAAAGGTTTATACGACTAAGGCTCACGACGCGGTCAGTTGGTACCGCAGCCACCTTGAAACATCCCTGGCACTGATCGAGCGGGCGGCAGATGCACGCTCGGCTCCCATCATTGACGTCGGCGGCGGCGAATCAACACTCGTTGACGATCTGCTTCTTCGCGGATACAAGAACATTACCGTTCTCGATATATCGCAGGCCGCAATCGACCTCACCAAAAGGCGATTGGGTTCAGGCGCGGACCAGGTGCGTTGGCTAGTCGCCGATATTACTAAAATCGAACTTGAACCGCTTGCCTACGACCTTTGGCACGATCGCGCGGTGTTCCATTTTCTTACGACACGAGAACAACGGATTGCTTACGTCCGGCAGGTCGCCCGCAGCGTCAAGCCGGGTGGTCACATCATTGTCAGTACGTTCGGCACGGAAGGCCCTACGAAATGCAGCGAACTCGAGGTTATGCGTTATGACGCCGACTCGCTTCACAGCGAGTTTGGCACACGCTTCCGCCTGATAGAGAGTTCCAAGGAGATGCACCACACGCCGTTCGGAACTTCGCAGCAATTCCTATACTGCTACTGCCGGATTGACTAAAGCTTCGCCGGGGCATTTTTCGTGTCCCGCCAACTTCAAAAGCCGCACAGCCAAAGAACGACGCCATTCCTTACACCTTGGCGATTATGCCCGAGCGACGGGCAATGCTGAAGTTATACGAAAGCGAGAACTGGACTGCATTGGCGGTTCGCGGGCGGCGAGACGCGCGGCTCCCCCGAAGTCGCTTCGGGGAAATGGAGCGCTGCCGGATGCCGTCCGCACTCCGATCTGCTGGAAACCGTTTTCCCTTTGGGCGACCATACACCCGCCATCAGTGGTCGGCCTTCCGGAAGTCCTCGTTTCTTGACGACAAGCCGCGAATTCATGCAAATCTGTTTTCATCAAGTGACATTAGGGGTAGACCGTGTACCGTAGAAACGAACACATTCGTAGACACTGGCCGACTTGCCGTTGCCCGTTTGCACGTCCCGATCGGGATGCTTCCGAACAGCTGATGGTTCGGGAATGATTGCTTGGCCGTTAGACAGAACGTCTCCTCGCAGTCTCGCGACACATCCCACACAAGCACTGCGATGCATGTGGAGCAAACGCCCCAGACAAGTGATGCTTGAGGATGAAGCTAACCACGAAAATAGCGATAGAATGTGATTTTGGTCACATCCGTGTTGGTTATCGAACGCCTACACTGAGATTGTTTTGATGCGGCGTACTCTCAAACTCGTTGGATTGATCCTGGTGTTGACGCTGGGAGTATTGCCAACGCTCGCGCTCGCAGGCACTTGCGCCGAGATGCCGAATTCTCACCCTTGCTGTCACCCCAAATTGACCGCGCAAATGTCGATGGCAATGAACGGCGCGGAATCATCCGCTCCGTGTTGCCAGTTTTCATCTGGCCGGGCGGCGCCCGCAACGGAGTCGCAGATCCAAACACCTACTTCTCATGGGTACCGACCAATCGTAACAGCGGCACCGCTGGCGACTCAGCCCGTGCTATCGGAAGTTAGTGCGGAAAAGATCCGCTCGGTTCTCATTCCTCCTGCACAGTCATCGCTCTGTACCTTCCTTATTTAGCTCCTGCTCGAAGTGTCTCTGTCGTTCAGGCGTTCTGCGCCTGACATACATCCCTCTTTCGAATTGACGAGATTGATCTATGAGCAGGTTAGGATTCATTCTCCTGGCGAGTCTGCTGGCATTGCCAGCGCCCGCACAGGAATCCCCGAAGACCCAAGAGTTCGCCCCGCAGGCCGGTCCGACGGCGACGGATGACCAATCGCCATCCTCGCCAGTCCTTACGCTTGACGAAGTAATTAGCGAGGCACTGGCGAAGAACCCTGGCGTGCAGAGCGCGCTGCACGCCGTTAACGCTCAGCAACACAAAGTTCCTCAGGCGAAGAGCCTCGCCGATCCAATGGTGTCTGTCGGATGGAATGGGAACCCCGCTCCCTTTAGCGTGCAGGAAGGCGATCCCTCCAGTTATCGCGGCATCGCGATCAGCCAGCAGCTTCCTTACCCCGGCAAGCTGAAGCTGCGTGGCCAAATTGCCGCGAAGGATGTGGACGCGGCGCAATGGGATTACGAGGCTGTCCGCCGTCGCATTGTGGCCGATGTGAAAACGGCTTATTACGACTACTTCTTCTACGACAAGGCCCTGCAGATAACCCGCAGAGATAAAGATCTGCTGCAGAAGCTATCGAGCATTTCGGAGGCCCGCTATCGAGTAGGCAAAGGCATGCAGCAGGACGTGCTCAGATCGCAGGTGGAGATAACGATGCTGTTGCAGAGGGTGACTGTGCTGGAGCAGCAGCGGGCGACGGCGCAGGCCAAGCTGAATACCTTCATGGCCCGCGATCCCGGATCACCACTGCCTCCCGCAGCCAACGTTGAACCGGCGGCATTGAACGAAAAGCTCGACGCGCTCTACGTGTCGGCGGCGAAGAACGACACATCGTTGCAGCGGGAACATCAGATGGTCGAGAAGAGCCAACTGGCAACGCAACTAGCCCGTAAGGACTACCTGCCCGACTTCGGCGTGGCCTACATGTACCAGCAGCGGCCCAATTTGCCTGACATGAACGGAATGACATTCACGGTGAATGTGCCGGTCTTTTACAAAACCAAGCAGCGTGAAGAAGTCAGGCAGGCGGCGGAAGAAACGATCAGCGCCGAGCGCAGCCGGGACAATCGTAGAAACGAACTGCAGTTCGAGCTCAAACAGAATTACCTCGCAGCCCAAGCGTCAAAACAACTGCTCGATCTCTACTCGAAAGCGGTTGTTCCGCAATCGTCGCTGGCGCTTGAGTCGTCGATGTCAGCCTACGAGGTCGGGAACGTCGATTTCCTCACGGTTCTGTCGA
>Ga0207927_1000513_pt1 | contig 16484 bp, 12 predicted proteins | sample NGESurdeep072012_2_FD_184456 | JGI IMG/M metagenome (GOLD analysis project Ga0207927, IMG submission 184456) | Arctic peat soil microbial communities from Barrow, Alaska - NGEE Surface sample 210-2 deep-072012 (SPAdes) | ecosystem: Environmental > Terrestrial > Soil > Wetlands > Peat ... | reverse complement strand
CAGGAATTCTCCGCGTTGCGCGACAAGGTCCACGACCTTCAGGAGTATCTTTGACGCGCCCAAACTGCGCGAAAAACTGAGCGAGATCGAAAAGCAAACCGCCGATCCCACGCTCTGGTCCAACCCCGAAAAATCACAGCAGGTGATGCGCGAGAAGAAGCGGCTCGAGAGCACGCTTGCCACCGCAACTGAGCTCGAGCGCCGCTCCGGTGACATCGCCGCCTATTTCGAACTGGCACAAGAGGGCGAAAACGTGTCGGCTGATCTGCGCCGCGAGATCGATGCCCTGCGTGCCATGGTCGACAAGCTGGAGATCGCGACGCTGCTCTCTGGCCCTAATGACGAACGCAACGCCATCGTGACCATTCATCCCGGCGCGGGCGGTACCGAGTCGCAGGACTGGGCTGAGATGCTGATGCGCATGTACCTGCGTTGGGCGGAGCGCGATGGGTTCACCACGCAGATGTATGAATATCAGCCAGGCGAAGAGGCGGGCATTAAGTCGGCCACATTTGGAGTGAATGGCGACTACGCCTTCGGTTTGCTGACCAGTGAAATTGGCGTGCATCGTCTGGTGCGTATCTCGCCTTTCGATCAGGCCAAGCGGCGGCATACGTCGTTCGCCAGCGTGTACGTGTCTCCCGAAATTGACGAGAGCATCGAGATTGACATCAAGCCCGATGACATTCGCATCGACACCTACCGCTCCGGCGGCAAGGGCGGGCAGCACGTCAACACCACGGATTCGGCCGTGCGCATTACGCACATTCCGACTGGAATTGTGGCCGCCTGCCAGAATGAGCGCTCGCAGCACAAGAACAAGGACAAGGCGATGAGCATTCTGCGCTCGCGTCTTTATGAATTCGAGCTCGACAAGAAGAAAGCCGCCACCAAGCACATCGAAGACTCTAAGCTTGATATCGACTTCGGATCACAGATTCGATCGTATGTTTTGCAGCCGTACCGCATGATCAAAGATCTGAGAACGAGAACGGAGATCGGCGACGTAGACCGCGTGCTCGATGGCGATCTCAACGAACTGATGCGGGCGTACCTGCTGGCGCGCCGAAACGAGCAGCGCTAAGGAGCAGAAACTATCATGGATAACTGCCTCTTCTGCAAGATCATCACAGGCAAGATTTCGGCGAACAAAGTTTACGAAGACGACAAGGTGTTCGTCTTCGAAGACATCAATCCGAAGGCTCCGACGCACGTACTGATCGTTCCCAAGCGGCATATTGCCGGGCTGAACGAAGCCACGGCGGACGATGTCGAATTGCTCGGCTATTGCCAGTTGATTGCCGCGAAGCTCGGACGCGAGCGCGGTATCGAGAGTGGCTACCGGACTGTGTATAACGTCGGCCCTCTATCGGGACAGTCGGTGTTCCATTTGCACCTGCACCTGCTCGGTGGACGGAAGCTTACCTGGCCGCCGGGGTAGAGAAGTTGCCAGCGGCCGGTTGCCAGTTGCTGTTGAAACCCGATAGCCTACGCTTACGCCGGCTCAAGTTGAATCGGCTGTTGCGTCTTCGGGTCCCAGGGTATCGAGAACTGACGCTCGATCTTTTCCCGGTAGCACGGCCCTGAGTTGTAGGTGCAGAAGGGATACAGCTTCCCATCGGGCGTTGCGTAGTGAATCACGCAGCGTTTCACGCGCTCGATGTCGTAGTTGTAAGCGTCTTGGAAGTGCATACCGGCAACGAGCAGGGTGCGGTAGGTGAACGTTCCGTCCATTCCATCGCGCCCTAACTTCTTATCGGTTAGACCTTGCAGCGTCTGCAGGAACTTCTTGTAGGTTAGCCCGCGAGGCGCCTTGTCATCGTGGAAGCGCTTGCGCATCATGTTCCACACTTTCACGCCGGAGTAGAGCTTGAATGACAGCCGCGTGGTCTTGCGCGAAAGCTCTTCCATGTCCTGCAACATGCCGGGCACGTCGACAAATTGTGTGATCGGCACGGCCTGCTTCGTCTCCTGATCGACGAAGAAGTATGTGCCGAGCGAGCAGTGCGGGTGCGAGGAGATGGTGGGCACGCCGGTTCCGCGAATGGCGGAAGTCAGCTTGGAGAAAGGCGTGACGCAGGCCAACGGGAACCAGTCTTCTTGCAAATTGGTGATGCCGGTCTGCTCGCCCACACAGCGTGCCAGATCGGCCAGCGTGAATCGCTTGGCCAGCAACTCGTGCCTGGCGATGCGTCCGGTGAAGGCCACAGGCTGAAAGCTGATGCCGGAGACGGTATCGATGTTGTCGATGGCCACGCGAACGATGTCACCAATTTCGTGATCGTTAAGTCCCTTTACGATGGTGGGAACAAAGACGATCTTCATGCCCGTGGCGCGACAGTTCTCGATCACCTTCATCTTGGTCTCGAGCAGGGCCTGTCCGCGGGTGCGACGGTAAACGTCGTCGGTAACACCATCGAATTGCAGGTAGAGCGTCGCCAGTCCGGACGCCTTCGCTTTCTGTGCGAATTCGAGATTGGCGAGTTCGATGCCATTGGTCGCGGCCTGGATGTGGGTGAATCCCATGTCGCGAGCCATGGACAAAATCTCGAAGAACTGCGGATGAATCGTCGGCTCTCCGCCGGAGAACTGGACGACCCGGCCGTCGACCGGGCGCTCATTGCGCAACGTTTCGAGCATGGTGCGTACCTGATCGATGTTCGGCTCGTAGAGGTAGCCCGCGACGTTGGCATTTGCGAAACACACCGGGCAAGTAAGGTTGCAGCGGTTGGTGAGGTCAACGTTGGCCAGGGCGGTGTGGGAGGTATGCATGCCACACAGCCCGCAATCGTCAGGGCAGGACTTGGCGCCTTCGATCTGGGGATTGGAGAGGCCCATGTTGTCGCCAAAGTTCCACTCTTCCATCTTCAGGTAGAGGTCAACGTCGCTGAAGACGATGTCGCGGAACGATCCATGCTCAGCGCACGTCTTTTGCATGATCACTTTCCCGTCGTCCTCGACGATTTCGGCAGCGATTACCTTCGTACATTCCGGACATAGGGACTCGGTGGTCTTTGGCAGTCCTCGCTGCAGCGGCTTGATAGGAGCGCCGGTGTAGGTGACTTCGGGTTGCAGGATGCGAAGGCTGGGCCGTTTCTCGAGGGCCAGGGGCGAGAGTGCTACGTCGGGGGACAAGGTCTGGGTACTCACTGCGAAACTCACCTCAAGTAAAGGTCTTCGGGACTGGGAACTCGCGGGAGACACGAATCCCCAGTCGTCTTAGGCATTGTGGAGCGGAAACGGGTCTAATTGCAGTGAACTGTGACACTTAGGAGAGTGAGGCGGCCTCGCAGCGAACGGTAAGATCCGCCACTGAAGCGGATCCCAGGGTCATTGAACGGATATGGGTCTGGGAGGAGTCCCAGACGAGTTGCATGGGTCGTTGGAAATCAACTGTGATTGCTCAAATAAGTTGGTAAATTTGCCAGATTTGCTTTGTGCCCTTCCTTTAGAATCAATGGTTTAGGCAAAATTTAACTGTATCTATATCATTCTAAATTGCTTATACGCATCCATGTCAGCCGTAAGGACTTACTGAGCAACGAAAGCACTGAGGAAGCCTTCGAGGGGCAACCTGCTCGAATCGTGGCTACGAATCGGCTGCCGCTCTACGAGTTTGGCGGCCACCCTATTCGTGGGGGGCGAAGCGTACAATTGGTGTCCGCTGCATTCCTAATATTCAGGTCGTGTCGGAGGATTTATGGGCAAAGGTTCCAAGGATGCGCACGATGGCGAACCGAATCCGCAGAAGTCTGCGGCGGAGCCGGCGGTCGGCAGTACGAAGATGAAGAACAAAGAATATGAGAAAGAGATGTTCAAGCTGCAGACCGAACTGGTGAAGCTGCAGGAGTGGGTGCGAGCCAGCGGAGCACGAATTGTCATCATTTTTGAGGGACGGGATGCGGCGGGTAAGGGTGGAACCATCAAACGCATCGCCGAGAGGGTGAGTCCGCGGGTGTTTCGCGTGGTAGCACTGCCGGCGCCGACCGAACGGCAGAAGACGCAAATATACCTGCAGCGCTACATCGAGCAGTTGCCTGCCGGGGGCGAGATCGTCATCTTCGATCGCAGTTGGTACAACCGCGCTGGCGTGGAACACGTGATGGGTTTCTGCAGCAAGCAGGACTACACCAGGTTCCTGAAAAACTGTCCAAACTTCGAGATGTCGATTGTCAACGACGGAATCATTCTGCTGAAGTACTGGCTGGAAGTGAATGAGAAGGAACAGCACAAGCGTTTCCTGGCGCGCATCAAAGATACGTCGAAGCGCTGGAAGCTGAGCCCGATGGACCTGGAGTCGCACCGGCGGTGGTATGACTACTCGCGGGCGCGGGACGCGATGCTGGCGGCCACCGACATTCCGCAGGCTCCGTGGTACATCGTCCATTCGGACGATAAGAAACGGGCGCGGTTGAACTGCATTGCCGACATCCTGAGCCGCATTCCGTACGAGGAGATTCCGTATAAGGCTCCGAAGTTGCCGCCGCGGCAGAAGGCGCATGGCTACGAAGAGCCGAAAATCCAGCACCAGGTAGTCGCGCAGAGGTACTAGGCCGACGATATAAGGGAATGGCGAGTCTCAGCTCCCACCCTAGTCCGCCAAGGGCGGACTAGAATGGGGCACCCTCATCATCGCGGGACGGGCGGCGAGCGCTTGATACCGCCCGCCGCTTTTGCGTGCCGGTTTTCTTATCGCGGCTGGGGTGGCGGGTTGAAGTTGCCGCTGGTCCAGTTGTAGTTGGAGTCGGCCACGTTTCCGTTGGGATGCATGGTGCAGTGGTAGGTGAAGTTGCCCTGTCTGCCGTTGCTGCCGCGGGCGTTGCCGTTGCCGTCGACCATCACGAAGGATGCCGCCTGCTTGCGGCTGGGGTTACCGTTAAACGAAACGTTGGCTCCGCCGGTCTGTGACCTGACCTTATTGCGAACGTTGTTCTGGCAGTGGGGCACCAGATTGTTGCTCCACTGGCCGTTATTTCCGCCTACGCCATTCCAGTTGCCGCCGTTGTTGCCTCCGCCGTTGCCGCCATTGTCCCAGCCGCCGCCACCATTCCAGTTATCGTTCCACCAGCCACCATTCCAGTTGCCGCCGTTGTTGTTTCCGCCATCCCACAAGATATCTCCGGTGTAGCCTTCTGTTCCGTTGCGAGGATCCTCGATGCGGATGACTGCGACGCCATTGTTGGAATTGGGATCCTTGAGCAAGTACTGCTTACCGCGACCGTCGATGCCCTTGAACCGGAGATTGTATGGGTTGCGCGGCAACGGCTGGTTGCACTGCAGGCGCCTCCAGGTTGCCTGCATGCCGCTCCTGGTCTGCAGGTATCCCTGGTTGCCGCGGATCTGCACGTCGGCCATGCCATCTACTCGTATGTCAAACGTATACTTGCTGGTGCCGCCGCCGCCGGTGATGTTGGCGTTCATGACCTGTCCCCATCCCGAGACCGCGAAGAAAAGGAATACTACGAGAATGCCGGTGCGCAATAACCCGTGAGTTGATCGTGTTCCATCCATTGCATGGGCCTCCGATTCGATAATCGTGATACGGGAGTCACGATATCATGGCGCCGCTTGAGCAGAGAACACGCAACATTGGATAGGGGAAAGCCCTATGGTGGCGGGCGTCGGCTGCAGGCATAGGGGGCTACGTCAGAGCGGCCTGAGAGTGTTCTCGAGTTCGTTTGTGGTACCAGGGAACGCAGATCCCTCGCGGCGAAGATTGCCGCTCGGGACGAGAAACCGTAGGGTGGGTCGCGGCGAAAGGGGTCCTTCGACTCCGGCGGCAAGGCCGCCTCCGCTCAGGATGACAGCGCTAAAGAGAGCAAAACAAAACCGACCACTCGCGTGGTCGGTTCTTGACTACGTGATAGTTGTGCTTAGTCGCCAAAGGCGGGTTCGGCTACTTCCTTCGCAGGGGCTGGCTTGATGCCGCCGATGCTGCCTAGCGGAACAAAGCTACCTTTGTCTTCGGGAGCCTTCTCGCCCAGCACGTGCTCCTTGTAGAGAGCCACCATGCGAGCGTTCTCGGCATCCTGCTTGATCTTCTCGTCGCGCGCCTTGAACTTCTCCTGCCGGGCGTTCTTGGCGATGCCCAGATCGTCGAGCGTGTGATTGGCCTCGGCGTTCACGTGCGCTTCCACCAAGTTGAGAGTGTGGTCCGTGGTTGCGAGACTCACCTTCTTGTTGCCGGCGAAGATTTCGTGACGACCGTGCTCCTCGTACCACTTGGTGAGGGTGGCGGTCATGTGCATCTTCTCGACGATATTGCGCCAACCCACGCCCGTGTTGTAAGCGCAGAAGCTGATCTCGCCTTCCTGCGTGGCGTAAGGGATGATGCACTGCTCGGTGCGGCGAAAGTCGTAGTTGAACAGGTCCTGGAACCACATTCCTGCGATGAACAGGAAGTTCCAGCGATCGCGGCGGCGCCTCTCGATGTCGGTCTCGGTGCGGTCTCCGCTAACCTTACCGTAGTCCTTGCCGGTCGCGGCGAAAGTCTTGTCGAACTTCTTCAGGAGGTCGGTGAACTTGAAGTGCGTTGGCGACTTGAACGGATCGTAATTCTTCAGCAGGGCCAGCGTCATGCCCGCGATGGAGAGCCACTTGCCGCGGGCAGCGTCGTTCACCTTGGCGATGTCTTTCGCGATGGTGTCACCGTTGAGGAACGCGGTGACGGGCACGGCTTCCTTGGTTTCCTTGTCGATCATCACGGCCATGCCGACGCCGCAATTCGGGTGGCAGCCGCAGCTCAACGAACCCCAGTCCTTGTCAGGCCCGTGAACCAGGTCGGCCCAATCGGAGAAGGTGCTCATGAACGAGATGGGGAACCAGTCGCGGGTGGGCTCGCCCAGTCCGGTCTGGTTCTTCACGTCGTGCGCAAGATGAGACAGGGTGTAGCGCTGCGCGTGACGGCGCTCGTCGGTGATCGCCTCGTCGCGTCCGGTAAACGAAACCGGCTGGAACGAGAGGAACGAGATGCGCTTGGGATTGTCGAGCGCGAACTGGATGATGCGTCCGACCTGCTCGTTGTTGAGGTCGTTGACGATGGTGACCACCGGAACGATATCGACGCCGGCGTTGTGCAGGTTCTCAATGGCCTGCAACTTCACGTCGAACAGGTTGCCGACCAGGCGGTGTGAGTTGGCAGCGTTGCCGATGCCGTCGAACTGCAGGTAGGCATAGCGAAGTCCGGCTTCAAAGGCCTGCTTGGCAAACTCGGGGCTCTTGGCGAACTCGATGCCGTTGGTGGCTGCCTGCACGCTGTTGTAGCCGACCTTGCGAGCGTAGGCAACCGCGTCGAGGAAGTAGGGCGACAATGTGGGCTCGCCGCCGGAGAACTGTACCGACATCTGGCGGCGCGGCTTGATGGTGATGGCGTTGTCCAACATGGTCTTGATTTCGTCCCAGGTAAGTTCGTGGACGAAGCCGACCTGATTGGCGTCCATGAAGCAGGGATCGCACATCATGTTGCAGCGGTTGGTGAGATCGATGGTGAGCACCGATCCGCGGCCGTGCAGCACGGTGCTGCTGCCATGGTGGTGGAGCTTCTCGTCATTGTGGGCGCGAATGTCGCGGCCGGGGAAGACTTCTTCGAGGTGCTTGAAGAACGCGGTGTCCATGGCCATCACGTCTTCAAAGTGGCCGTGGACGGGGCAGTCCTTCACCATGAGGATCTTGCCGTCGCGCTCGATGATCTGGGCCTTGATTTCGCCGGCCTTTTCGTTCATCAGGACTTCAAGCGGCAGCTTGCCGTCGATGATCTGTTGGCGGATTTCAGGCACGCACTTGGGGCAGAGCGAATCGGTGCTGCGCGGCCATCCCAACGGCGGCTTGGACTTCTGGTACGACTTCAGCAGCGGTTTGTCCGACCACTTGGGCGTAAATGACGGATTCTGGTTGATGCTGTTCACTCGGTCGAATACGGCCCACGCGCCTTTGGCTGCAATGGTGACCGCTTTTTCAACGTACTTGATAGGTTTGTGCATTCACGCCTCACGAAGAAGTTGGTGGCGGCCCACCCCACACAGACAGGCCAAATCCCACACCTTACGTCATTTACAGATTACGGGGCGGCAGCTTGGTGGCCAACGAAGATAGAGCAAATGGGGGGAATTGGCGCTCCAGCGGGGATATCTCACATCGAATGGTGAGCGGGATCACAGGGCTATGTTATTGAAAAGCAAAGACTGTATCGAGCTTCCAGTAACAAAGCACCGCCCCGGGTTGTAGTGAAGGCATTCACCACGGAGGCGCGGAGGGCACGTAGAAGCATTGATCAGAAGACCTGTGTGAAACCGGTCGAACGGCCCGCCCGCCGGCGACTATCTATCGGAGCTTAAGCGTTCTGCCAGAGGCAGAGCTCATTGCCGTCGGGATCCTTGAAGTACGAGAGCAGTCCGCCGGGCTCTTCCTTGATTGGTGTGGTGACAACTCCGCGGACCTGCAACTCGCGAACGGCCTCGTGGATGTCCTTCACTCCGAGACTGAGGCGGGCGTTGCCGGGACCCGACACGGCGACCCCCGCGGGACTGGGAACGAGTTCGAAGAGCACGCCGTCGATATCGAAGCGAGCTACGTAATCGCGCGAGACCAAGGGGAAAGCCGAGGACGTCGCGATAGAAGGCAATCGATTTCGTCATGTCGCTGGTGTGGTAGAAGACGGCGTCAAAGGAGAGTTTCAGTTTGGAGGTAGCTTCGGCAGTGGGCATGGGAAGGCTCCTTTCGCTAACGCTTGAGATTACTGCGGACGGTGGGTAGTTGCAGTGATAATTCTCACAGGTGGGGCGGACAGGAGGTGCGGGGACGAGTCGCGTCCATGTGCGGTTAATGTCAGTTTCGAGTTTCAAGTTTCGAGCCAGGATTTCCCACGCGAGCGGAAGCTACTTGGGTGGCACACGTTTTGCGTCTTACCTATCGTGCTAAAATGTAAGACATGGAAAAGCTAGAAGGCACGGTGACGTCGAAGGGCCAATTGGTGATTCCAGCCAAGCTACGTCGCGATCTGCGTATCGGACGAGGAACGCGTGTCCGATTTGAGCGGATTCAAGGCGGTATCGCTGTCTATCCGAAGTGGGCGGAGGACATCGATAGCCTCTGCGGCATTCTGGCGGGTCTCGGCCTGCCGCCTGACATCGAACGCGAGCCCGACCGTGACATAGAGTGAGAACCTACGTCCTGGATGCGAGTGCGTTGTATCGCTTCCTCACCAAGGGGGACGGTGCTCTCATCGTGGCGGATACATTCAAACAGGCCGCGGCAGGCGGAGCCTCAGTGTTGATGTCCGCCGTTAACTGGGGTGAGGTTTATTACACCCTAGTCAAACGAATTGGCCTGAACAAGGCAGATGTGGCGATTGCCAGCGTTCTGGACAAAGCCCCGATCCTGCTGATTGAGGTCACGCCCGAGGATGCCGTACGCGCCGCGCGGCTAAAGGCCCAGTACAACCTACCCTATGCCGACGCGTTTGCGGCCGCGCTCACCGGCAATCAGCGTGTGCTCGTCACCGCCGACATCGAACATTTCGAACGCGTGCCCAAGCTCCGTCTTCTTAAGTTGCCGCGAGCGAAGAAGGTCTAGTCAATCTCCGACCCGGCAGAAAAAACGCCCCTCGCTTTTGGCGAAGGGGGCCCATCGTATCAGCCAATCATCGGGAGGTCTAACTCAGCTTGCCAGTGGCCGCCAACTGCGCGTACCACTTGCCCGACTTCTTCACCGTACGCTTGAGGGTGCGGAAATCGACGAAGACGAATCCGAAGCGCTGGGAATAGCCTTCCGCCCATTCGTAGTTATCCAACAGACTCCAAGCGTTGTAGCTGCGAATGGGAACACCTGCCTCGTGAGCCCGTGCGACGGCGCCGAGATAGCCGCGGAAGAAGGCGATCCGGCGCTCGTCGGGCACGACGCCTTTTTCGTCGGGCACATCGTTGTAGGCGCAGCCGTTCTCGGTGACCTCGATGGCCTTCGGCCTGTACCTGGCGTTGATGCTGGTGAGCAGATTGTAGTAGCCGTCGGGCCAGACCTCCCAGCCGTTTTCGGTCTTGGGACCCTGATCGCCTTGCTGGGTATCGACTTTAGCGGGACCATTGGCATCGGCTGCAAAGCAGATGGAGCGGTCGTAGTAGTTGATGCCGAGGTAGTCAAGCGGCACCTTGATGATCTCCATGTCGCCGGAACGGACATCCATCGATTGCAAGAGTTGATCCGATGCCAAGGCCTTGGGATATTCGCCCTTTAACGCGGGATCGAAGAACCAGAAGTTGCGATAGGCCTCGTAACGTTCGGTCGCGGCCTTGTCGGCCTCGGAGTTGGAGCGCGGAATGCAGTCGGCCATGGTGACTGAGGAGCTGGCCTCTGCTTTTGGTGTCGTCGCCTTGATAGCGCGGAAGGTGTGTCCCTGGGCGAGGCTGACCACGTGAGTGGACTTCATGAACGCGGTCCAGTCAGTACGGCCAGGGGCGTGGATGCCGGTGCCATACCCCAACCAGGTAAAGATGTTGGGCTCGTTGAAAATGCACCAGGTGCCGACCTGATCGCCGAGAGACTTCACGAGAATGTTGGCATAGTCGGCGAAGTATCCGGCGGTGTCGCGGTTGGGCCAGCCGCCCTTGTCCTCGAGGGCCTGTGGCAGGTCCCAGTGATACATGGTGACCAAGGGACGGATGTTGGCCTTGTGCAACTCTTCGAGCACGCGCTTGTAATAGTCGAGGCCCTTGGGATTGGCGGCGGCGGTTCCCGTGGGCTGGATGCGGGGCCAACTGATAGAGAAGCGATAGCTGGTTAAGTTTAACGATTTCGCAAGTGCAATATCTTCCTTGTAGCGATAGTAGGAATCGCAGGCGACATCGCCGGTGGCGGCACCCTTGATTTTGCCGACCGTGTGGGCGTAGCGGTCCCAAACGGATTCACCTTTCCCGTCAGCCTTCCACGCGCCTTCGACCTGATAGGCCGCAGTCGCGGATCCCCACAGAAAGCTCTTGGGAAACTGATAGGGCGTGGGTGGAACACCGGGAGCGAAGGGGAGATAGTCAGGCTGAAACTTCGCGTCCTGATCGAAGGGAAGAGCGATGCCGTGGAGCTTGGTTCTGGCAAGTAGAGTGGCCGCGACCCCGCCAGCGGTTACGCCAAAGAATTTTCTGCGATCCATGCGGACTCTCCTAGAAGGGCCAACTTCGCCGAGTTGTGCTGTACAGCTTATGGAATAGCAAAAACGTGGGGATAGCAAGCCAAAAGTAGGCGTAAGTCCTTTAGGGAATCGATTTTTCTCGTTTTGGGAGGGGCGGCGTATCGGGGGCGACGGATCAGGCGCGCCGCCGGGCGCAACCGGAGACTATTGATGCGGCGGCCCTGTGGCGCCGGGAGGCAACATGCCACTCATGTCCATCTTGTGAAAGCCAGCGGGAATCTGGAAAAGGCTGGCGTCGGGCTGGCCTTCTTTGATGTTGGTTAGAGTCATGATTGAGTCCTGCGATACGACCTTGATGGGAAAATGCAGCTTCTGGTCGATCCAGACATTAGAAACCCTCCCCTGCTTGTCCGTCATTTCCCAATGATCACAAGTGCGGCCATTGACCTCTTCAACGCCTACTTTCCTGCAGGTCAGGTCGGGTTGAGCCGAACATGGATGTTCGGGGTCGTAGGGCTTCAGGTCCTGGGTTCCGCTCCCTGGGCCGCGTGCCGGCATCGCGTCGGCCTTGTATTCCATATACATCTGTTGTTGCAACATCAAGATGTCGGTGGTCTTGGCGGCGAAGTCGGTAATGATCGCGGTTTCGTGCCCGGCCGTAGCCATGTTCATGCGCAGGTGGCCGCTGCCGACGAAGATCTGGCCGGTAATGTCGCGAGGACCGCGCGTTGAAGACATCTGCATGTCCGCCGAAAAGGGCGCAAAGCTGGGGACTTGCGCCGAAGCCATCTGGATCAATAGCAAAACTGTGAAGGCCGGAAGCAGGTTACGTAGAAGAGCTTTCACAAAGGGTCTCCTTCATGGATTGGGCGAGCGCAGATCGGAGCAGTGACCGCACCCCGCGTGGATATTCGTCAGTCAGTTTACGACAGCGAAGCAAGAGTTTACTGGCGAAAGGCGACGCAGGTGGCGCCAACTCGTGCGTTTTGGGGACTGGCACAAGGATCAGAGCAGGTTCCGAGTTGGCGGTGCCCGCAGCCAAAATCAGTGCAACGCGGAAAGCAGATCCCCTGCCCGTGGCGAGCGAAGGATGACAAACAAATAGAGGTGGCGGGACGCGGTGATGGGACGCGGCGATGAAGTGCAAGACTCCCTTAGCGACCTAGAGATATACCGATTGTGGAATCAATCCACAGGGAGTCGATTGGCTTTGGGTTGAAGTTGGACAGCGATCTGCTTCATCAGCGCGGTTTCGGCGTTGATGGCGAGCGTAAGGATCGCGGTCTGGCGTTGGGCTTCCGGCCAATTTCCGGATTCGACGGCCTCTGTGATGGCGGGCAGCTCCAGGTGGGCGTAGGTATAGCGCGAGCTGTAGAGCAGATGCTTGAACCAGGGGCGTCCGGGAATGCCCTCAGGAAGGATGAAGTTGGCTTCGCCCTGCATGAGCAACTGGTTAATCATTGTGAGTTGTTTGGTATCGAGTTTTCCGGTGGCGGTGGCCCGGTTGAGCAGCGCGTTGGTTTGTGCGGCAGCCGATGCCCATTCCATCGCGGCCTCATGAGCGGATGTGAGTTGAAGCTTCGCGGGATCGAAGCGCTTATTCTTCTCCAGTTCAGAGAGGAATTGATTGACGGTGTTGCCGTAGAACTCGAAGTCGAGAGGGAGAACGTCAGCCTGGGCCAAACGCAACGCAGTCACACCCCAAAGCTGCGACATGGCGGCATGGTACTTGTAGCCCGGATCGCCGAACTGGTTCATCCAGAAAAAGTCGTCGTACATGGAGTGGTAAACGCCGTAAGGCCCGTCGAACTCGAGGGTGATCACCGGCCGTCCGAGGAAGTTGAGGAACACGGTGTGATCGGAGCCGCTGCCGATGCGGGTGTTGACTAGGTTGGCGTCATTGACGGGCTGGCTGTCGTGTTCTTCCTGACGTTCCGTGGATGTCGATTTCAGCCACGCGTCATGAAGCGTTCCGCCGCTGGGGTTCTGGATGGAGTGAGTGGTTTCAACCAGCATGGGGGCGAGTGACCCGGACGCGCCGCCGTGAAAATTGGGACCCCCCGCAGATGAATCCACGTTGAGGTAGGCGACCAGTTTGGCGCGCAACTCGTCGGCAAACTGTTCGCCCCATTCGGTGGAACCAGTGAGTCCTACCTCTTCACCGTCCCAACTACCGAAGATCAAAGTCCGGCGCGGGCGAATGCCCTGCTTCAGCATGGCTCCGAAAGCGCGCGTCATCTCCATCATCGAGGCGGTGCCACTGCTGGGATCGACGCCGCCATATTCCCATGCGTCGTGATGGTTGCCGAGCAGCACCCATTCATCGGGGAAGTCGCTGCCTCTGATGCGGCCTTCGACGACGTAGTAGGGCTGAGTAGAGTTGTCCATCTCGACCTTGAGATGCGCGGTCACCGATCCTGAAAGACGATAGGTGATAGGCAAGCCGCCCTGCCAGTCTTCGGGAGCGACTGGACCGTCCATGTTTTCGAGCAGGGGCTGGGCGTCGTGCCAGGACAAGGGCAAAGCGATGATGTGCGGCAGGGAGACTGCCGCGCTTTCGGGGATGCGTTTTGCGCCGGGAATTGAGGCCCATCCCGGAGTGAGGGGATCGCCCGGAACCATGAAGTCGTAGGTGATGGCGCCGCGCTGAATGTGCGACTCCGGTCCCCATGGCCCGTCAGGGAAGACCTTGCCCTTCGTGTACCCGTCCTCAGCTGGATCGGAGTAGATAAGTAATGCGGCGGCTCCCATGCGCTGCGCGGTGAGTGCCTTGAAGCCGCGGTAGCTGTAGGGGTTCGAATAGCGCACCAACACGATTTTGCCCTTCACGTCGATGCCATGCTGGCGTAGAACTTCGTAATCTTCGGGATTGCCGCTGTGCGCGTACACCACGGGAGCAGTCACTTCGCCACTGCTGGAGAAACCGATCCAGGCGGAAGCGATTTCAGGGTTCTTGGTGTCGGGGTCAACGTCGTAGGGCTGTTCGCGCAACATTGCTGTGTACTTTTTCGGAGCCACCATCTCCAACATGGTCGAAACCGGTCGAGTTCCCAGGACGTCGTATTGACGGATGACGACAGCTTCGAGACCCTGCTTTTTCCACTCCGCGGCGATGTATTGCGCGACCTCGTAATCATTCTTGGTGCCGGCGGGATGAGGCTTCGACGTGAAATAGCGGTGATAGTCGCGAATTCGGTCTTGCGTTATGGAGAACTTGAACTGGGTTTCGAGCTTCGACTCATGCACAGCGTTTGCAGGAGAGAATCCGGTGATGTGATCGGGCATCGCAATCTGGGCTGACAAACTCGCGCTAAGGGCAAAGCAGGAAATGAACAAGAGCGAGGTACAGAGCCAGGAAGCGAGGTCCAATTTGATGCTGGAGCCTTGATTTCGCATAAGCAGAAGGGAACTATACTGGATGATTGGATTGCGTTTGGAATATATTCCTTGCTACTAAACTCGTAAAGTTCTGTCTGCGACGATCAGGAGGAGAACCCCAACATGGGCGCAACTGGAATGTGGATGCGCAAACTCGACATTTCGACCGGCAGCGATCCGATGGTGCTGGTTGTGGTCGAAGGCACGGACCGTCGCAACATTGTGCTGGACCATTTCCCGTTTACGGTCGGGCGGCGAACCGATCGCGACCTGGTGTTGACCGATCCGCGAGTATCCCGCGAGCACGCGGTATTCATGCGGGAGAACGATGGAATCTACCTGGAAGACCAGAACAGCCGCCAGGGCACATACGTCAACGGCGAGCGGACCACGCGCCGCAAGTTGCTGCGCAACGATCGTCTGGAATTTGGGGTGCAGGGCGCGTCGTTCGTTTTGTTTAACCCCGACCGGTCGGTATCGAGCGTGGCGCAACAGTTCATCAGCCAGTTTTCGTCCTGGAAACCGAGTAGCGGAGCGGGCTCGGACTTCGAGATGCTGAACGTGTTTCTCGAAGCGGCACGGAAGTTGAACAGCACTGGTGTCCTGGAAGATGTGCTGCACACGCTGCTGGAAGCGTCGCTGCGTCTTACTAAGGCGGAACGCGGTTTCGTGTTTCTGCGCGATCCCCTGGGCGAACTACGAATGGCGGCCGGCCGCGACAAGAATGGGCAGGTGATCGACGACGACAGCACGATCTCGAAGTCGGTGCTGCGCGATGCCGCCAGGAGCGCGTCGGAGTTCCTGGTCACCGATACCTCCGATAGCGAGAAGTTGTCTGGCAGGGAGAGCATAGTAGCGCAAAACCTCAAGAGCGTCATCTGCATTCCTCTGCGCAAGACCAACATCCAGGATAAGACGCTGGAGGAACAAAAAACGGGCGGGGCAGAGTTGCAGGGCATTCTCTATCTCGACTCCCATTTCCTCTCGGGGAAGCTCTCGTCGGTGAGCCAGGACATTCTGCGAACCATCGCCAATGGGGCCGCGACGCTGGTGGAAAATGCGGCGCTGGTGCAGGCGGAAGAGGCGGCGCGGCGGGTTCAGCAGGAAATGGCCATCGCGGCGGAAATCCAGCAGCGGCTGATGAGCGTGACGGTTCCCGAAGTGTCGTTTGCAAAGGTCAATGCGGTGAGTTATCCGTGCAAAGACATTGGCGGAGATTTCTTCGACATGGTGCACACGGCGAAAGGACTGTCGCTGGTGGTGGCAGACGTGTCGGGGAAAGGAGTGTCGGCGGCCGTGGTCGCCTCCACCCTGCAGGGCATGCTGTACTCCCACCTATCGGAGGATTCTTCGTTGCCCGAGATGATCGCGGCAGTGAACCGATTCTTGTTCGAGAAAATTGGCGGGCAGAAATACGCAACGCTGGTGATCGCCCGCCTGTTCCCGAATGGGCAGGTCGAACTGATCAACTGCGGCCATGTGCCTCCCATCCTAATTTCCGGCCAAACCGTGACCAGGCTGGAAGACGGCAACGTGCCCGTGGGGCTGATTCCAGCGGTGAAGTTCAATTCCATCAATCTGCAATTGAAGCCGGGTGACCGGCTGGTGGTAGTGACCGATGGCGTAACCGAGGCCGAGGACGCCAGCGGCGAATTCTTTGGCAGCGAGCGCCTGGACAGCTGCTGTCGTGAAGGCTTTGAGGGAATCGAGCAGGCCGTGACGAAGTTTCGCGGCGAGACAGCCCTCAGCGACGATTGCACCCTAACCGAGATGATCTATCGGGGATGACTGAGGCCTGTCCGACAGGCGATTCGGGAAACCCCTTTGCGTGTGCCACTTTAGGGGTAGTTTTTCCGGGAGAAGTGTTTGGTTCTTTAGCGAGTTATGTGATTTAATGCAATAGTCACAGACTCACGAACGCCCTAACCCCCGAGTCATGAGAGTGCGACTACTGCAGGAAGCATTGTTTTCTGGCCAAACGATCATCACC
>Ga0207927_1000510_pt1 | contig 16534 bp, 11 predicted proteins | sample NGESurdeep072012_2_FD_184456 | JGI IMG/M metagenome (GOLD analysis project Ga0207927, IMG submission 184456) | Arctic peat soil microbial communities from Barrow, Alaska - NGEE Surface sample 210-2 deep-072012 (SPAdes) | ecosystem: Environmental > Terrestrial > Soil > Wetlands > Peat ... | reverse complement strand
CGCCGCGAACATATAAAGGAACGGCACCAGTTGCAGCACGACGGCGAGGTTCAGGAGTGTCTGAAAGGCTTCTCTCACCTGCGCGCCGATGAAGCTCATGGCTAGAAAGAGGATCGAGATTCCCGTTTGCACAATCAGCGCGATGTAGGGAGTTGAAAAGCGCGGATGCAGTTTGCCTAGCGCGCTGGGCAGATAAGAATCCAATCCGGCGACGAAGGGAATGCGCGCCGATCCCGAGAGCCATGCCGATGCGATTCCCGCGATTGAGATGCTGAGCACGAAGGCGAAAGGTGCAACCAGCCAGGGGACTCCCACTTTGTCAGACATACGGCTGACGGCCTGCGGAATGCCTTGCAGTGCGGAGATTTCGGTCCGTGGAACGGCGATCAGGAGCGTGAGAGTGCAACCGATGTATAAGATGCCGGATATCACGCCTCCCCACACGACGGCGAAAGGGACGGTCTTGCGCGGTTCGCGGATTTCGTCGCCCATGATCGACGCCAGTTCGAGTCCGACCAACGCGAAGCAGACGACGCCGAACGCAGACAGCATGCTCAGGTCGAATGGGATACGCATATCGTGCCAGGTGAGGTTCACGCCGAAGCGATGGGTCATGGTGATGCCAAGGCCGATCAGGATCAGCGAGGCGACGGCGGTACCAATGCCTCCGATATTGTTGACCCATTTGCCGACGCCCAGGCCGACGACGTTCAACGCAGCGAGCAACACCAGCAGCACAAGTGCGGTGGCGAGGGTGAAGAGTTGATTATTGGCGAGTCCCACGGCACTCGGCCCGGCCGCGAACACGGCGATGCCGAGGAAGATTAGCACCACCGTGGGCACGTAGAAGATGTTGTTGGTCCAGTAGCACCAGCCGGAGAGGAATCCGTGAAAGTCGCCGAAGATTTTCTTGGTCCAGAGATAGATGCCGCCTTCTCCGGGATAGCGATGCGAGAGTTCGACCACCGCGATGCCCTGGGGCCAGAAGAAAAAGATGAGCGAGATCAGCCATAGCCAGACGGTCATTCCGCCGCTGGCCGAGATCGAAGGAACCACGTTGAGATTTACGATCGCGACCACAAACAGCAGCACCAGGTCCCAGCGTCCGAGTACGCGCTTGAGGTGTGCTGATTCGGTTTGTGGTTCGGCGGTGGTCAATGGTGGTATCGCAATTGCCGCGCGGACTAAAGTCCGCGCGGATCATCAAGAAAGGTTGGTACGGCACGGCTAAAGCCGTGCCCCTTCAAAACCGGCTCCAAAGAAGCGTCCGTTAGTGCGCCGCCACGGCGACTGGTTTCTCCTTCTGTGCCTCGGCCAGCGCCGGTGCAATCTCAGCGAAGACTTCGAGGTGTTTGTCGATGTCCTTCTCGGTGTGCTGCACGGAGATGGTCCACTGCTCGTCCCACCAGTAGGGCTGGGGCATTACGCCACGGTTGACCATGGCGAACCAGTACTGCTTCCACAGTTCGGTGTCGACCTTGAGCCAGTCGCGGTAGTTGCGGATTTCTTTCGGAGCGAACATCAACGCGCCGTTGGCTCCGGCAAAAATGATGTAGGCGTTCAGTCCGACTTTGGCGACGGTTTCGCGATAGCCGGTGGCGAGCTTGTGGCTGAGCTTCTCGATGTGCGCGTAGTTCTCTTGGGTGAGCACATCGTGAAAGGTCGCGAGGCCCGCGGCCATCGAAACTGGGTTGGTGTTGTAGGTGCCGCCGTGAAAGACCTTGTGCTGCGAGATCAAGTCCATCACGGCTTTCGAGGCGCCGAATGCGGCGAGCGGCAAGCCTCCGCCAATCGACTTGGCGAGGCAGATCATGTCGGGCTTCACCCCGAAGTATTCAGAAGCCCCGCCCCAACTCAACTTTGCACCAGTTTTGACTTCGTCGAAAATAAGCAGAGCACCGTACCTGTCGCACAAAGCGCGCAGGCCCTCGAGGAAGCCGGGTTCAGGCATGCAGAGGCCGACGTTCATCATGATGGGCTCGAGAATTACGGCAGCGATCTCGCCGGGATATTGCTTGAAGCGGTTCTCTGCCGACTCCAGGTCGTTGAAGCTGGCGATCAGGACATTAGCGATGCTTGCCTTGGGGACGCCGAGTCCGCCTGGGACGGCGTTGGGCGCATTGAAGTCGCCAACTTCGTCAGCGTGAGGTTTCACGCTGACCAGCGCCGCATCATGCAGTCCGTGATAGCCGCCCTCGAACTTGATGATGCGATCGCGACCGGTGGCAGCACGGGCCAGGCGAATGGAATGCATGGTGGCTTCGGTTCCACTGTTGCCGAAGCGCACCATCTCGACGGGAAAGCGGGCGCAGATTTCTTCCGCCAGTTCCCATTCCATGTCGTGAGGCATGCCGAACATGGTGCCGGTGGTCAGTCGTTTCTCGACTGCCTTCATCACGGCGGGATGGCAGTGGCCTGCCATCAGAGCTCCGAAGCAGAGGTTGTGGTCAATGTATTCGTTGCCGTCAAGATCGCGAAACTTGCTGCCCTGGGCTTCCTTCACAAAGATCGGATAGGGATCGTAGGCGCGGTAGTTGCTGGCCACTCCGAGAGGAATGCGCTGCAAGTTGTGCTTGTGGGCCGCTGCCGATTTCGGGGTGCGTCGCTCGAAGGCGGCGATTTCATTGCGTAACTGCTCGTGCATAAAACACTCCTAAGAATCGTTACGAATGCGGGCGCCGGAACTTTGTGAGCAGAGTCCGGCGCTTCTGGCTAGAAACTAAACTTCAGCGCAAATTGAATCAAGCGCGGCTCGCGGGCCTGATTGATGCGCCCGAAGTTCACACCGTCCGTGATGTTGCCATCAGGATTGTAGAACTGGGTGTGATTAAAAAGGTTGAAGAAATCGGTACGGAACTGCATGTTGACTCGCTCGCCAATCTTATTGTTCTTCATGACCGTGAAGTCCCAGTTATTAATGCCGGGGCCGCAGCAGACCGTTCGCTTAGCGTTACCAATGGTGCCAAGCAGCGGCAGTCCGGTGGATGGGTTAATAGAAGTGGGGTCGTTGGTGTAGATCGCAGGATTGAAATAGTAGTTGGCGTTAGTCTGTGGCTTCAAGGTGGTGAACGGCAGCACCTGGTTGGGTTCGCCGGGATACTCAAAGCTGGCGCTGTACATCAACTCGTTGTCGTCTGATGAAGTGATACGGATGGGGAAGCCTGACTGAAATGTGGTGATGCCGGAAATGCTCCATCCGTCGAGGACGGCGCCCTTAGCTCCCTGGTAGCTCGGAACGGGCAGGTCCCAGATATAGCTGATGACGAGGCGTTGCGGAGAATCGAACAGCGAGAGCGCGCGGTTCGCCTGAACCGTCGGTGGCGCCAACATTCCCTCGAAACTTGAAGCATCGTCGAAAGACTTACTCCAGGTGTAGGCGACGTTGAATTGAAATCCCTGGGAGAAACGTTTTTCGAGCGAAACCTGCAGCGAGTTATAGCTGGAGTTGGCGATGGTGTTTTGCTGGAAGCTGCTGGAGAAGACCGGGACTCCGTCAGAAGGACATCCGACGCCGGTGAAGTAGTTGCACTGTGGAGACGAGACGGGACGCAAACCCACCATCGTCAAAGCTGGCGAATTCGGGCCTCCGGCGACAGTCTGGCCGTTGGGGAGATGGAAGGTCATGCCCGAAGGTATGGATCCCGCCGTGATGTAGTACGAGGAATCAGCTCCAAATTGTCCGCACGTGGTCGGGTTACCGCCGGACGAGTCCAATACTCCATTGGGGTTCGTGTTGGCGACCGAGATGATGTCGAGACAGGTTTGCGGCTGTCCGAAATTGATGTCGCGGGTTGCCAGGAGGCGGTGTCCCTGGGACCCGACGTAACCAACCTGTAACACAATGCTCTTGGTGAGTTGGCGAGAAATGCCCAGGTTGTACTGGTCGGCGTATTGCGTACGCATGTTGTTGGGGAATTCACCGTACAACAGAATTGGGCGGAAGGTTGACCAATCAATGCTCGATCCTGGGGTCGGCGACAGAATTCCATTAAACGGGTTGGGAGCCGTCGAACCATTCTGTAATTGAAATGGAGTGTTGAACAGAGGGCTGGCGATGGTGTTGCTGCCGCCGAATGGGGGTTCTGCGCCGAACTGCTCCAGAACCAGTTGCTCGATGGGGTTGTAGAACATTCCCCATCCGGCGCGGACGACGAAATCGCCTGGGTTGCCGGTGAGCTTGTGCAGCCATCCAGAGCTGGCCGAGGGGCTCCAGGCGATGCCGAAGCGGGGAGCCCATGCGTTGTAGTAAGTCTGCGTCATGCCGGGAGGAACACCCTTGTCGCCGGGCACGACCAAGCCGGTGGGAAACACCGCGTCTGCCGGGCCGCCAGGATTGCAGTCTGGACTGCTGTAGCCAAGCGAGGCCTGGCTTGCGGGCGAAAGCTGACAGGGATACACCGTGGTCGCCTGTCCAGCACGGTAGGTCTGGACGTGACCTAGTTTATCGGTCAGAGGCGTATTGAGTTCCCAGCGCAGTCCATAGTTCAGGGTAATGTCGGGGCGCATCTTCCAATTGTCCTGGGCATACAAGTAATAGGAATTATTGCGCACGTGCATGGTCTGCGCCGATCCCTGCGAGTAAGTATTGGGCAGTCCGAGCAGGTAGCTGGGGATGTAGCTGAAAGTGCTGGGATCGCTCGCCAAGGGATTGAACATCGGATCGTTGGTGGGCAGGTTTCCGAAGGTATAGTACCCGTTCACGTTATAGTACAGCGTCTGATTGAACTGCATGTAACGGATATCAACGCCGAACTTCGTGGTGTGCCTGCCAAGGATCTTGGTGTAATTGTCCGACCATTGATAGGTGTTGCCAATTTGCGGTAACTGGCCCTCAAAGTTGTTTCCTATGGTGAACGATCCAGGAACAACGATGAAGGGTACGCCCTCGTAGTTTGGCCCCAAGTTGGGTGTGATGCCCAGTTGGGGATTGTTGGGATCGCTGAAGCATTGGCTGGCGGGCACAAAGCTGCCGCAAGAATTCTGTACGAGGTTGGTCTTCTGGGGCTTCTGAAAGGTGCCCTGGCCTTCGCGGAAAAACGAGAAACGGAATTCATTGACGGACGAGGAATTCAGCGTCCAGGTGTGAGTGATGTTCACCTGCTGGATGCGCTCGGCCGTGTTGGCGCCGAAGCCGGGAACGGTTGCGCCGCCGGCCTGGAAGAACGACAGGGGCTGGAAGTTGCTGTCATCGTCGTAATAGTAGTAACCACTCAACTGCTGATCGTTGGTGAGCTTGTAGTCAATTTTGCCGGTGAATTGAGTGGCGCCGATGTTATTGGTGGGAACGGACTGGTATTGTCCACCCGGCTTGTTGGGCTGCGGAACGTAGAGGTTCATCAACGCTGCGGCGGTCTGGTCCATGCAGAGGACAGGGATCTGGTTGTTGGGGAAGACGTCAGAATAGTTCGCGCCGGCTGTGGGAGCCATGCCGCCATTGGCTTGGATCGCAGTCAGGCAACCGGGGCGCTGACTGAGAGTACTGGCGATGAATCCATCGGTGCCAAGTGTCCCTGCGAAAGGGGCTGCCAAGCCGCCCTCGCTAAAGTCTCCCAAGCGCTCAGCCGGAGTGGGCACATTGATTTGCTGGGTTGGCGTTCCCTGGCGGATCTGGCGGCCTTCGTACGAGGCGAAGAAAAACGCACGGTCCTTCTTGATGGGACCGCCGAAGGTTGCGCCGTACTGGTTCTGGTTGAACTGCGGGTTCGTTGCATCGAAGTAGCCCTTGGCGTTGAGCACAGTGTTGCGGAAGAACTCATAGGCGCTGCCATGGAACTGGTTGGTGCCCGACTTGGTCACGACGTTGACCACCGCGCCGGAGTTGCGTCCATACTCCGCGTCGAAAGTGTTGGTGATGACGCGGAATTCCTGAATGCTGTCGGGACTGGGCTGGATGGCGGGAAGGTTGGCGAACTGGTCGTTACCGTCTCCTCCGTTGACGCTGAAGTTATTGGCGCGGCCGCGCCCGCCATTCACCGATACCACGCCCGGCTTGTCACTACCGTAAATCATGGTGGCGCTGCCTCCGAGGTTGGACTGCACACCCGGCTGCAGTTGCAGAAACTGGTAGGTATCACGCGCATTCAAAGGCAGGGTCGTCATCGTGCGATCGTTGACCACGGCGCCAAGCTGGGTGCTGGTGGTGTCGACCATGGGCGCCTCAGAGGTGACTTCCACGGTTTCCTGGGCTGAGCCCAGTTCGAGGGTCGCGTTCAGGGTAAGCACTTCGTTCAACGTGAGGGTCACACTGCGGCGGACCCTCTTCTTGAAGCCCTGCGCGTTGTAGTCCAGGGTGTAGGTCCCGACCTGAACCTGGAGGAAGGAGAAGTCGCCGGTCTTGTTGGTCTGCGTGTTGTTGCTGACGCCGGTCGCATCGTTGGTGATGGTGACGGTGGCGTCGGGGATCACGGCGCCGCTGGGATCGGTAACGCGGCCGATGATTCGACCGCCAGTGCTTTGGGCGAGGGCCGCGAGAGCCAGCAATACCGCGACGAGCGCGACAGAGAACCCTCGCGCGCAGAAACGACAACCAGAACCGATCATAGACCCCCTCTGGAAGCGGCTGAATTTTGGACGCGGGCGCGCGAACAACAATCGGGTTGCAACGACAGCAAACCTTGCTATAATCCCGCAAGGTTAGAGAATCCATTTACAGGTTGTCAAGCGAAACTTTGAAAACCCGCGTCCAGCACGGTTCTTCGCGGACGAGACCAACCTCCGACAGCGTCGCCCGGGGCTACCTTAAGATTGGTGACGTTGCAGAACTCACGGGTGTCTCGGCTTCGGTGATCCGCTCCTGGGAGAATCTCGGCATCATTCATCCGATGCGCACCGGTAGCAAGTACCGGCTCTACTCGAAGGATGACCTAAAGGTATTGAAGCGCGCACGGTTCCTCAGCCGGGTGCGCGGTCTGAACGGGCCGGCCGTCGTCGAATTGCTGAAATCGCAAGGATTGGTAAAGGCGGCGCGTCACGATGGATCGGGCGCAATGGGGCTTCGTTTGCGGCAATTGCGGCAAAGCCAGGGACTTTCGCTGGCGGAAGTGGCCAGCGCCGTGGGTATTTCGGTCGGGTTTCTGAGCGCGATCGAACGGTCCCACATGAGCGCGTCCGTGGGGACGCTGCGCAAACTGGCGCGCTATTACAAGCTGAACATACTCGACTTCTTCGATCCGGCACAAGCCAATCCGCATCGAGTGCGCCCCAGCGAACGCAAGCGCCTGGACGCGGGGCCCGGAGTGCAGATGGAGCTGCTGGCTTGGGGAAATGCAGTGATGGAAGCACATTTGTTCACCATCGCCCCCGGAGCAGGCAGCGGCGAATCATATGCGCACGAGGGTGAGGAGTTTCTCTATGTGCTGCGGGGCGTGCTGAACATCGCGCTGGAAGGGGAGTGGCATGTACTGCATCCGGGCGACAGCTTCTATTTTGAGAGCAACACGCCGCATATCTGGCGCAACACAGGGAAAACGAAAACAGTTGTTTTGTGGGTGAATACTCCTCCGACTTTCTAACTGATTCGGAAAACTACTAGAGGTGGGCTGATGTCGAGGGCTGTGGAGTTGGCCAAGGTGAGGCAATCGCGCATCCGTTTGCCCGGGGGCGGCCGTAGCTTCGGCATGGCTACGATTGTTGTGGCTGCGACCAGGGAGGCTGTATGAGCACCAGCCGTAGAGATTTCATCCGGTATGTAGTAGCAGGCAGCATCGCAGCGGGATGTCCCGTCGAGCTTCCGCTCTTGGCGGCGGAGCCTTCCACCATCGAGGTGGATGGTGAGCATAACCAGATATGCCATGAGATCCGCGACGGACATAAGTTTGCGCATCCTCCGGCGACGCACAAGCACGATGTCGTGATCGTCGGCGGTGGAGTCAGCGGACTCATGTCGGCGCACCTGATGCGCGACAAGGACTTCCTGTTGCTGGAGAAGGAGCCGCATTGGGGCGGCAATTCGTACCTTGAGGAGTACAACGGAGTCGCTTACGCGACTGGCGGCGCCTTCACCGAGGGCGAAGCCATGCGGGAGTTCACAGCCGGATTGGGACTGCCCTATCTACCCGTTGATAACTGGGACGGCACCATCGTTAACGGAGAGTTTGTCGCGGATACCTGGGGCGCGGGGCTGGACCGCTTGCCGTATCCGCAGAACGTGCGCGATAGTTTTAAGAAGTTTCGCGACGAGATGCTGAAAATCGATCTGGAGAAGCGCGCCGTCGAACTCGACAATGTGCCACTCTCGCAATTTACGGCAGGTTACGGGCCGGAGTTGCAGGCATGGTGGGACGGATTTGGTCCGTCGAACTGGGGAGCGCGCACCGACGAGAGTGCGGCGATTCTTGGCATTTACGAGGTACAGAACGCAGCGGGCGTCAAGCGCAAAGACGACCGCCTAACGTGGCCGGGCGGCCTCGGTGCGATCAACAGGAAGTTAGCGGAGATCATGCAGCCCCACAGTGATCGCATGTTGCTGAACGCTGCTACGGTTGCGGTTTCCCCGCAAAAGCATCGCGTAAACGTCACCTACCTGCATGAAGGCAAACTGCAGACAGTTGAGGCGAAGGGCGTGATCATGGCAACGCCGAAGTTCATCACGGCGCGCATCGTCGAAGGTATGCCGCAGAAACAACACGACGCCATCGCAAAGATGCGCTACATCCCCTACGCGGTGGTGAACCTGGTGTATGACAAGCCGGTGTTCAATCGCGGCTACGACACGTGGTGTCCGGGAAACAGTTTCACGGACTTCATCGTTGCCGACTGGACCGTCCGCAACCAGCCCGGCTACAAACAGAAGTACAACATCCTGACCTGCTACACGCCATTGCGGCGAGAGCAGCGTGGGACTCTGCTTACGGAAGAAGGCAGTCGGCAATTGGCGGCTAATGTGTTGCGTGATTTCAAGAAGTTGTTGCCAGAGACGAATGCCGATCCGGTCGAGGTGCAAATTTATCGCCGAGGGCATCCGATCTACCAGTCGCTTCCGGGCAACTATACCCAAGTGCTCCCACTGGCGCGGCAGCCGATGGAGCGCGTTTTCTTCGCCAATACCGACTCGGAGGGACCTGTCTCAACCACGCCGCAGGGAATTCAAGCGGCGCGCCGTGCGGTGAAGGAGTACGACAAGATGATTGCGGGAAACCGAGTTGCGGCGTCCACCTAGGGCCGCTGGATTGGCGCCCTCGCCCGCACGAAGAGCGGGCGACTGGTCGATCGGCGATAAACCCTGAGCGAACGTATTTCCTCCGCTGAGTGGAATAAAATCGCGATCAGCATGGCATCCGCCCAACGCACCATTTTTCACGTCGATATGGACGCTTTCTTCGTTTCGGTCGAGGAGTTGTTCGACCCGTCGCTGAAGGGGAAGCCAGTGGTGGTGGGTGGGCAGGCCAACGAGCGTGGCGTGGTTTCGGCTGCGTCGTATGCGGCGCGCAAGTTTGGGGTTCACTCGGCCATGCCATTGCGTACCGCAGCCAAACTCTGTCCGCAGGCGGTGTTCGTCGACGGACATCCCGAGCGGTATCGGGAGTATTCCGCGAAGGTATTCGAGGTGCTGAACCGCTTTTCGCCGAAGCTGGAGATGGTTTCCATCGACGAAGCCTACGTTGACATGACCGGCACGGAGCGTCTGCACGGGCCGCCGCTGCGAGCGGCGCATGCCCTGCACGAGGCGATGAAGACGACGACCAAGCTCAATTGCTCCATCGGCATTGGCACATCGCGGCTGATTGCCAAGGTGTGTTCCGACCAGGCGAAGCCGAACGGTGTGTTGTATATCCTGTCCGGCGGAGAGGCGGCATTTCTTGCGCCGCTCGACGTGCGGAAGATCCCCGGCGTGGGAAAAGTCATGGAAAAGCGACTGCAAGATCAAGGCATTCGCAAAGTAGGGGACTTGGCGGACCGTGAAGAGCGCTGGCTGCAGCAGAATTTCGGAGCGCTGGGGTTGGCACTCGCCGGAAAGTCACGCGGTCTTGATGCGGGAGCGTGGTTTGACAGCGAAATAGGAGCTGACGAGGGGCCACGCTCCATCAGTCACGAGCATACGTTTAACAACGATACGGCCGAAGCCCAGGTGCTGGAAGCGATGCTCGCACGGTTGTCGGAGATGGTGTGCCGTCGGCTGCGGGAACAGAGCTTGCATGCCCGCACCCTGCAGTTGAAGTTGCGCTATACCGACTTCACGACGATCACGCGAGCGCGCACGCTGGAACAGCCCACCGCTGTGGATTCGGAAGTCTTCGCCGCCATCCGCGAGCTGTTTCGTGGGAACTGGAACAAAGGAGCGGTGCGATTGCTGGGAGTTCACGCCGCGCACTTCGACGAAGAAAGCGAGCAGCTCAGCCTTGAGGGTCAGACCGCCCATGACAAGTGGAACCAGGCGCTGTCAGCCGCCGACCGTCTGCGCGAGAAGTTTGGCGAGAATGCGATTTCGCTGGCCACGGGCATGAAGGCGCGATTTCGCGAGCGCACTCACGAAAATCCCGCTGCGCTTCCGGGCAAGAAGAAAGACAAATAGGCTGCTACTTGGGTGGTTCGGTCTTGGGTGGCTCCAGCCTGGGAGGAAGATATTTCTTGTTAATCCTGGCCACAACCACGTAATTGGGATCGACAATTTCGTTGACCGTTACCTCTCCGGCGACGGACATCAGTTCGTAGAGATCGAGCTGCGACACTCCGTAATCTTCGTGGATCCACTTGATCAATTCGGTGTAGGCGATGCGGGTGGCGTCTTCCAAAGGGCGGTAAATACCGGCGGCCATGAGGTAGTCGTCATTCTCAAAGCGAGGCCAGGAAATCTTCTTACCCTTGATGAGGTCCACTTGTATCCGCTCATGCATGGGGACTTCTATGGCGCTGCCGGCTACTTCACCATCGCCCATGGCGGCATGGCCGTCGCCGAGGTAAAGCAGCGCCCCCCGCACGTTGACGGGGAGGTAGAGCGTGTTGCCAACGCTTGCCTCGGGAGAATCCATGTTGCCCCCGAACTCGGCGGGCACCAGGGAACTGCGGGCCTCTCCATCGGCAGGAGCAACACCGACGCAACCCAGGAAGGGGTGCAACGGAATTTTCGTGGTGAAGTCCGAATCGGTGGCCTTAAATGTCGCTATGTTGTTTTCTTTGTCAATCGGGAAGAACCAGGTCCTCTCCGGGAGATCGTGATTGAGCATGGGGGTGTAGGTGCTGCTGCTGAGCGCCCCGAACCCGGGGACGTAGTTGCCGACGCCCTTGTCACCATCAATTGCAAGATCGAGAAATTTCACCACCAGCGTGTCGCCGGGTTGAGCGCCTTCGATGTAGAAGGGGCCGGTTAAAGGGTTGTCAATTTTCACCATGCTCATGGTGTCGCCCGGCTTCTTCAGGGCCCCGCCAAAGCAATCGAGGGTGTTGGTGTCGAGCGTGTCACCGGGACGCAAAGCAGCAACCGGCTCGGCTGGCCCGAATACACCCTTCACGTTTTCCGTAGTAGCCCGGTAGGTGACGACTTTGCTGGAGGGTGCCGGGGCAGCGGGCAAGGGTGTCGGTGGATATTGCATCTGGGCCGTCGCCAGGAGTGACAGCGTCGCCGCGCATAGCGTGACCAAGAGTCCCAACTTCATAGGGTGAGGAGTTTACCATCCTGGGCGAGCGCCGTGAAGTCGCTCGCGGGATGAAGGAGTTATATCCGGCATTGGTCAGGCATCACAGACACATGTGATAATGGCGCCTAACCTGAGACTGTGGGAAGCAGCCAACTCCAACGCGTACGGGTCGTGATCCGAGGCGCCGTGCAAGGCGTGGGATTTAGACCGTTTATCTACCGCCTGGCGGAAGAGATGAACCTCAAAGGCTGGGTCATCAACAATACCCAGGGCGTGTTCATTGAGGCCGAGGCGACGCCGGAAGTCCTGCAGCAATTCCTGTTGCGGATAGAGCGGGAGAAGCCCGCCATATCGTTCATCCAGAGCTTCGAGCACAGTTTTGTCGACCCCGTCCCCTATGAAAATTTCGAAATACGAGAAAGCACGGACGGGGCCAAGACCGCGCTGATCCTGCCTGATATTGCTACTTGCGACGAGTGTCAGCGGGAGATTTTCGATCCGGCCAATCGGCGGTACCGTTATCCGTTCACCAACTGCACCAACTGCGGGCCACGCTTCACCATTATCGAAGCGCTGCCCTACGACCGTCCGCGGACCTCGATGCGAATTTTCGAGATGTGCCCGGAATGCTCGGGGGAATATCACAATCCGCGCGACCGGCGGTTTCACGCCCAACCCAACGCGTGTCCGAAGTGCGGGCCACACTTGGAGTTGTGGGACGTAAACGGCGCGATTGCAGCTCATGGCGATGACGCATTGCTGCGAACGGCAGATGCGATCCGATCTGGACAGACTGTCGCGGTGAAAGGCCTGGGCGGCTTTCATCTGATGGTGGATGCATCCAACGAGGTCGCGGTTCAACGCTTACGCCAGCGGAAGCGTCGGGAAGAGAAGCCTTTTGCCCTGATGTTTCCCTCACTGCGCGAAATCATCGAGCATGCCGTTGTGGATCCGATGGAAGAGCGACTATTGCGCTCGCCAGAGGCCCCAATCGTGTTACTGCGCCGCGGGGCGCGTGATGACTTGGCGCCGTCGATTGCGCCGGGGAATCCATACTTGGGCGTCATGCTGCCCTATACACCGCTGCACCATCTGCTGATGCAGGAATTGGGAATGCCGGTAGTGGCCACCAGCGGGAACGTCTCCGACGAACCGATATGCATTCACGAGCAGGAGGCGATTCTGCGGCTCAGGGGCATCGCCGATCTCTTCCTGGTGCACAACCGTCCGATCGTGCGACATGTGGATGACTCGGTAGTCCGGGTCATGGCTGGCCGTGAACTTGTGCTGCGGCGTGCCCGCGGTTTCGCGCCACTTCCGGTGATGCTGGACCACGCCGCTCCTGACGTGATCGCGGTTGGGGCGCACCAGAAGAATGCAGTGGCGGCGTCGGTGGGCAACCAGGTATTCATCAGCCAGCATATCGGTGACCTGGAGACGGTCCCGGCTTATGGCGCATTCGAACAGGTGCTGGCAGACTTCACCAACTTGTACGAGCTGCAGACCAGGACGATCGCTTGCGATTTGCATCCGGAATATTTCTCCACACAGTACGCTCGCAAGCAGAGTGACGTGGATGTTGTCGCAGTACAGCACCACTACGCGCACGCGTTGTCATGCATGGCGGAGAACCAGGTCTCGCCGCCCGCACTGGGAATTTCCTGGGACGGAAGCGGATACGGTCCGGACGAGACGGTTTGGGGCGGGGAGTTCCTGCGCGTTACTGAAGCTGGATTTGAGCGGTTCGCGCATCTGCGAACGTTCCAGTTGTCGGGCGGCGAGAAGGCGGTAAAGGAACCGCGACGCGTGGCGCTGTCGATCTTGCACGAAACGTTTGGTGCAAACCTAGGCGAATGTGGTGACCTGGCCGTTCTGCGGGCCTTTACTGACCAGGAGCGTCGCGTGCTGGATGGGATGCTGGCGCGGAGTTTGCGAAGTCCGCGCACGTCCAGTGCAGGGCGACTGTTCGATGCGGTGGCCTCGATCATCGGCTTGCGTCAGGTGTGCCGGTTTGAGGGACAAGCCGCCATGGAACTGGAGTTCCTCACCCACCAGATCGACACGGATGCTTCGTATCCATTCGATCTTAACCATGGTGCGGACGGCCAAGGCATAGACTGGGCAAGGATGGTGCGTGGCATCGTCCGCGACGTTCATGAGGGAGTATCACACGGCATAATCGCGGCGAAGTTTCATAACACGCTGGTAGAAATGATGGTCCAGGTTGCACGGGCTTGCGGTGAGGAAAAGATTGCACTGAGCGGCGGATGTTTCCAGAACCGTTATCTCACGGAACGCGCCATCAAACGCCTGCGCGAAGCGGGATTACGCCCGTACTGGCACCAGCGGGTCCCTCCCAACGACGGCGGAATCGCGTTGGGGCAGGTAGCGGCTGTGTCGCGCGTGAAGTCGAATTTCAAGAAGGAAGAAGGGGCAGTGTCATGTGCCTTGCAGTTCCAGGAAAAATCCTAAGCGTCCATGGCGAAGATTTTGCGCGCATGGCGCGAGTCAGCTTCGGCGGGATCGTGAAGGAAATCAGTCTTGCTTACGTCCCGGAAGCTAACGAGGGCGAGTACGTCATCGTGCACGTCGGTTTTGCCATCAGCGTGGTCGATGAGGCAGAGGCGCTGCTGACCTTCGAGTACCTGAAGAAGATGGGTGAACTGGCGGAGCTCGATCCGCAGGCGGGTGAGGCGTGAAGTACGTAGAGGAGTATCGCGATCCGGTCGCGGCACAGGAATACGCCGATGCCATCCACCGCACGGTAACGCGTCCGTGGAAGCTGATGGAAATATGCGGTGGGCAGACGCACTCCATCGTGAAGTACGGGATCGACGAGTTGCTGCCCAAAAAGGTCGAACTGGTACACGGGCCGGGATGTCCGGTCTGCGTTACTCCGCTTGAATTAATCGACAAGGCGCTGCAAATTGCGGCGCAACCTAACGTAATCTTCTGCTCCTTCGGAGACATGCTGCGCGTGCCGGGTTCGGGGGGCGACCTGTTCAGCGTGAAGGCATCCGGTGGCGATGTACGCATCGTGTACTCACCGACCGATGCGGTGCAGATTGCTATTCAGAATCCCGACAAACAGGTGGTGTTTTTTGCGGTGGGATTCGAAACGACCGCGCCGGCGAATGCGATGTCGGTCTTCCTGGCGAAGCAGATGGGCCTAAAGAACTACTCGGTGCTGGTCTCGCATGTATTAGTACCGCCCGCGATGGAAGTAATTCTCGGCTCGTCCGACAACCATGTGCAGGGATTCCTCGCTGCGGGGCACGTTTGCACGGTGATGGGCTACGAGGAGTACGAGCCAATTGCGAAGAAGTACAAGGTTCCTATCGTGGTGACCGGCTTCGAACCGCTCGACTTGCTGCAGGGCATTTACATGTGCGTTTCGCAACTCGAGGAGGGACGCTACGAAGTTGAGAACCAGTACGCGCGTGCGGTCCGCAAGGAAGGGAATGTGCCGGCGCAACAACTGGTAGCGAAGGTCTTTCGGGTGGTGCACCGGAAGTGGCGCGGCATCGGCGAAATAGCAAAGAGCGGATTGGGACTGGCTCCTGAATATGCGGAATTTGACGCCGAAACGCGCTTTGGCGTTTCGGGATACACGGCTGAGGAAGATCCCGAGTGCATTAGCGGACTGGTGATGCAGGGCGCGAAGAAGCCGGAGGATTGCACGGCGTACGGCAAGCGGTGCACTCCCGACCATCCCCTGGGCGCACCCATGGTTTCGTCCGAGGGAGCTTGTGCGGCGTACTACCGGTATCGCCGCCTGCGCAGCGATGACCTGGTAAATGTGGGGAGCAAGACGCATGACTGAGGTCAAAAACTTTCAGTTGCAATGCCCCACGCCGCTCAATGATTCCGAGCGCGTGCAACTGGCGCATGGCGGTGGTGGACGACGGATGCACGAGTTATTGGAAGGCCTGCTGCTCCCCAGTTTCAAAAACGATCTGCTGTTGGAGCGCCACGACGGGGCCACCTTGAGCATCGCCGGGGCTCGACTGGCTTTCACCACCGATTCCTACGTAGTCAAACCGCTGTTCTTTCCTGGCGGCGACATCGGCACGTTGGCCATCAACGGAACGGTCAACGATCTGGCCATGTGCGGGGCCCGTCCGTTGTACCTGAGTTCGGCGTTCATCCTGGAAGAGGGTTTTCCCATGGAGTCATTGCGGCGCGTGGTGGAATCCATGCGGATCACCGCAGTCGAGGCCAAGGTGCAACTTGTCACCGGCGATACCAAGGTCGTGGACAAGGGGAAAGGCGATGGCATCTTCGTCAATACGGCGGGGATCGGCGTGGTCGAGCACAGTCTCACCATCGCGCCGTCATCGGTGCGTGTGGGTGACGTGATTCTGCTGAGCGGAGACCTGGGCCGTCACGGAATCGCCATTATGGCCATGCGCGAGGGGCTATCGTTTGAAAGCACCATCGAATCTGACTGCGCACCGCTGTGGGAGCCGGTTGCTGCGCTATTGGCGGCAGCGATCGAGATCCACTGCCTGCGCGACCTGACCCGTGGCGGCTTGAGCAGCGGGCTGATCGAGATCGCAGAAGCTGCGCAGGTGCGCATTTCGATTGAGGAGATGGCGATTCCTGTCCGCGAAGACGTGGCCGGTGCGTGCGAGATTCTCGGGCTCGACCCGCTCTACCTTGCCAACGAAGGACGCTTCATTGTCATCGTTCCGGAACATGCGACGGCGAGCGCGCTGGAGATCCTGAACGGTCACGCAGTGAGCAGCGGAGCGGTTCGAATTGGCCAGGTGATGGAGAAGCCGGCAGGCCTGGTCACCATGAAGAGCCGGTTGGGGACGGAACGCATTCTCGACATGCTGAGTGGTGAGCAATTGCCGCGTATTTGTTGAAGAGAAACAATCGTTTCACGGTAAGAATACCCGCCTATTGACAAGCTTTGATCGGCATCACCTTTCCACGTGAGGCACCTCACATTAATT
>Ga0207927_1000509_pt1 | contig 16537 bp, 10 predicted proteins | sample NGESurdeep072012_2_FD_184456 | JGI IMG/M metagenome (GOLD analysis project Ga0207927, IMG submission 184456) | Arctic peat soil microbial communities from Barrow, Alaska - NGEE Surface sample 210-2 deep-072012 (SPAdes) | ecosystem: Environmental > Terrestrial > Soil > Wetlands > Peat ... | reverse complement strand
CGTTGCTCCCGGTGAGGTACAGAATCGGCATGGAAATGGCCGAAATGGCGATCATCAGACGCAGGACGTTGAGGCGTCCCATGGCGTCCGACATCCAGCCCGACAGGATTCGACCGGAGGCGTTGCCCGCCGCGCCGATGACCAGGCCGATCACGGGGAGTGCCGCGCCGGGAATCCCCTCGCTCTTGGCAAACGGGATGAGCTGGCTGATGACCATGAGGCCGGCGGCACAGCCCAGGCAGTAGGCGACCCACATGAAATACGCCGCCGGGGTTTTCCACATCTCGCCCGGAGTGAACTCGTAGGTCGTCGCCAGGGACTTCGGTTTTGAAGCGGGCACCCAGCCCGGCACCTGGTAACCGGCCGGAGGGTTCTTCAGCAGGAATGCGCCGACGAGGGTCATGACGAAGAAGATGACGCCGAGGATGGCGAAGGTGGCCCGCCAGCCGTAGGTCGGGATCAGCCACAGGTTCGCCAGCGGTCCGAAGATGGCCGAACCGCCGCCGTAACCCGCGACGGCCAGACCGACGGCCAGGCCGCGCTTGTCCGGGAACCATTTGGACATGACCGGAATCGGCGTCGCGTAGCCGAAGCCGTTACCGATGCCGACGAGAATCCCGAAGCAGATGATCAGGTACGTGAGGCTGCTCGTCCACATGCAGAGAATGAAGCCCGCCGTCAGAAGGATGCAGCCGATGATCGAAACCATGAAAGGACCGAGCTTGTCCTGGAGGCGCCCGGCGACGATGAAGGCGATGGCGAAAACGACGACGGCCCACGTGAACACTGCGGACGTGGCCGCCCGCTTCCAGCCAAACTCTTTCTCCAGCGGCGCGACGAAGACGCTCCAGGCGTAGAGCGAGCCCAGCGCCAGGTTCATCAAGAGTCCGCCCACCACGCGCCACCAGCGGTTGAGCTGAGCTCCACTTGCAAGGGAACTTGCGGATGCGTCAGGGGTTGCCATTGTCGGGTCCTCCTCCTTACTCTCTCGAGATTCGATCGAATACGCCTCTAGAACAGGACCTAAGAAACGACGAGTGATCTGGTCTGATCTCTCCTTTTCCAGTTCAATCCGGTCATCTGTATCGCGTTAACGCACAAGATAGAGAGAATGCCCGATACTTCCGGACGGGCGGAACCCGCCTCACGTGAGGCCGGCCCGCCCGCTGCGCCAACGCGCGAAGCGGACTCTATATCCTGAATTCACGTCAAGCAAGACTCGGCGTGAGTCTTTCAGACTCCCGGTCGATGTCAAGCGAATTACTACCCCTGCATTTGAAGCAGATGCATCACTCCGGGACGATGTGCGCCCCGCGTGAGCCTGGAGCGCGTTCAAGCCACTTTCAGACTTCCATCCTCGACCCAACGCGCGAGCAATCTCCGGACCCGGAACGAGTCGGCGAGGACCGTGGCCTCGATGGCGCGCGCATTGAGGCCTGAAACCGCTTTCGAGAACACTGCGTGCTGGAAGCCGGTGTCGGGTTCTTCAGGCTCGGCCGAAGGCTTCGAGCTCGCTTGCTTGAAGACCGCATCGTCTGGAGCGAGCGCCGAACAGCGCTGGAGCTCGTCGTACCGGCGCATGCCTTCGAGGAGTACCGAGACGACCTCACGGAGCGGTGGCTCGTCTTCGCCCCGGGGCCCGAGGCCCGTCTGCCTGACGAAGGCGAACGTCGCGCCGCCCGGCCGCTCGAAGAGCTGGTAGCACGCCTCGTCTCCGCGCAGAGCTCCGCTTTCGGCGGCTCGGATCCGGCCGGATTCGAGGAGCAGGCGTCCCATGACGGCACCAGATGTGTTTAGAAGCGTCAGCGTTCCCGTCACCTCCGAGGCCGCGAGGCTCTGGAGAAGAGAAGGCAGCTCGAAGATGGCGAGATCGCCCGAGAGGCTCGCGACCGCCGCGCTTTCGTCGGCCTTGGGCGCGTCGAAGGCCGCGAGAGAGAGCGCGGCGGCCTTCGCGAACTCGGTTCCCGGATGGCGCTCGACGATTTCCTCGAACGCGTTCCTCACCTGAGGCAGAGGCGTCGAGGAAAGAGCGTCGATGATCGGGCTGATCTTGTCGTCTCGCTTCTTGAGCGTGAGTCCGAACACCTTGAACGGCAGCTCGGCCTTCAGCCCCCGGAGGAGGACGCCCACGAGGTCCGGGTCGTCCGAGAGATCCTGCCCCGCGAGCTCCGTGAGGCGCGCCCGCGCGTCCCCGAGCCCTCCTTTTCGGCGCAGCCCATGCTCCACGACCACCCGCCGCGAGGTGGCGCTTCCGAAGCGAGCGAGCGCCGAGACCGCGCGATCGAGGAGCGGCTGCAGCTCGGCCTCGTCGAATGGAGCGTCGCCTCTCTTCGCAAGCATCGACTCGAGTCCATGGACGATCGAGACGAGCGCCGCCTCGGACCTCTCGTGCCGCGCGACGCTGAGCCCCGCGATCGCCTCCTTCACGAGGGGTGGAGGCAGCGAGGGGTCCGCGAGCGAGACGAGGACGTCGAGCTCCGCACTGGTCGGCTCCTCCGTGGCGCGCGGGATGTGCCGGAGGAGATAGAGCAGATTGCGCTTGAAGTGCCAGTCGTGCGCGGGCTCGCCCGCCGGCGACCCGGCCAGAAGGCCGAGCGCCGTCGCGCGGGCCTCCGCACCGTGGATTTCGAGAAGCGAAAGCAGCAGGCGCCGGCGCTCGCGCTTTTCCTCGCCGTGCAGCTCGTCGATGAGCTTCGCCGCCGTCAATGCCGGAAAAAACGAAAGGATCCGGGCGAGCGGCTCGTGATTCCGGGAATCCTCGCCGAGCAAGCGGACGCGGTCGAGGTCCACTTTTCCCTGCGCTCGTCGGCACGCGCCCTCGGCCAGCATGGAATCGACCCGATTCTCGGCGACGAGCTTGTCGGCGACGGCGAACATCCGTGTCGCCCGCGCGAGGGAGCCCTGATTGAGCTGCTCGACGGCGGCGACCACCATCTCGCTGAAGCGGCGGCCGATCTCCTCGGGATTCTCGGGCAGCGTAACGACGCGGCGCATGGCCGCCGTCGGGGCCCCTCTCGCGGCCATGAGACCCTGCTCGAGGGGCCCGGACGGCGCCAAGACAGACCACGGAGGAACCGAACGGCCGAGCGCGCGAAAGACTTCGGCGGTCGGCACGTCGACTCCGATGCTTCGAAGCTTGTCGAGAGCGGCTCGCAGCTCGGCGTCGGTACGGGCCGCCATCGCCGCCACCGAGAGAATCTGCGACAGAAGGACGTCGCGTCGCTCCGCGCTCGCCCCCGGCAGCGCAGCCGCGGCTGCCCCTCCCACAAGGGCCGCGCCTGCCGCGGCGGCGGCGCCTCGCGCCGCCGCCGACGCGCCCGCGCCGTGGACCTCACCCGGCCGCGCGGGGTCGGCCGTTCCAGTCGATGCAAGCATGGGGCCGAGGCGCTCGATGAGGAGCGAGAGCTCGCGCAAGTGCGATCCGCTCTCGGGAAGGCTGTCCCCGCCTTTCAGGCCGCTCGTCGCCAGGCTGCCTCCGGCCGCGAGGCCACCTTGCCGCCTCAGGATCTCCACGGGCGCCGCCAGAATGCTCTCCGTGTTGCCGAGGCGGCTGAGGTTCTGGGCGAGGAGGGCGCGGTCCGCGGCCGGACAGAGCTCGAGGACGAAGGGCTTCAGGTCGTCGATGTATCGCTGGAGCGGATCCTTCGGCACGAGGTGGAATTGCCCCATCGCGTGCAGTTTTTCCAGGGCGTGATAGAGGTAATCCGAAACCGGCGCCGGCTTTGCGCCACGAAACTGCCCGGTCGTCCAAGCCTGGATCTCGTTCGCCGCCAGGTCGGCGGGATAATCGAGCAGGAGATTGATCGAATCGGCGACCATGAGCGGCGCCAGAATGTCGGACAGATAGCGTTGGAGCTCGAGGAGCGCCTCGCGGACGTCCGGATCGAGCGGTTGCTGTTCCTCTTCCCTCGACACGTTGGAAAACGCTCCCCCGAGGCCTCCTGTCGCCGAGGCATCGGAGCTCCGCGGTGACCTCGGGACGCATCGATCCTAGCACGCGGCGGACGGCCTTTTCTCCGTTCGACCGGGACTCGTTTCGGCGTTTGCTTGGCTTCCCTCGCCTCGGCCACGTATCGTCCCGGAATGCCGCTCGAGGAGTACCGCAAGAAGCGCCGCTTCGACGTCACGAAGGAGCCCGCGGGCAAGAAGGCGCCGAAAAAGGGGAAAGCGGCTCTCGTCTACGTCATCCAGAAGCACCGCGCGACCGCATTGCATTACGACTTCCGCCTCGAGTGGAACGGCGTCCTGTTGTCGTGGGTCGTCCCGAAGGGGCCGTCCCTCGACCCGACGGTCAAGCGCATGGCGACCCACGTCGAGGATCACCCGCTCGAGTACGCTGCGTTCGAGGGGATCATCCCCGCAGGCGAGTATGGCGGCGGGACGGTCATGGTGTGGGACCGGGGCACATGGGCTCCGGAGTCGCCCGACGTCGGCGCGGCTCTCGAAAAGGGCGACCTGAAGTTCACCCTGCTGGGCGAAAAGCTGAAGGGCTCGTGGGTCCTCGTGCGCACGAAGGGCTGGGGCTCTCCGAAGCGCCCCGCGTGGCTCCTTATCAAGCACCGCGACGACTTCGCCTCCGGCGAAGACATCGCGGAAACCCGGCCGCGCTCGGTCGTGTCGAACCGACTGCTGACGGAGATCGCAATCGACGAGGGCGGCGATGTCGAGAAGGCGTCGACGGGCGATCCCGTCGGCGAAGTCGAAAAGCTCCTCGCGAACCCGAAAAAGCTCCAGCGAGCGCGGAGAGAGAACTCCGCGGTCTGGCACTCGAACAAGAGCGTCGCGGAAAATGTCGCGTACGAAGAGGACCGTTCTTCGAAGGTAAAGAGGGCGGAGGCATCGCCGAAGCGCGGCGGATCCTCGACGCGCGTATCGGAAGCCAAACCCCTTTCTAAGAAATCTCCTTCCTCCTCCTCTTCTCCCACATTTCCCGGTTCGGTCTCGAATCCCGACAAGGTCTTCTGGCCCGAGGAAGGCTGGACGAAGGCCGATCTCATCGCGTTCTACGCGGGAGTGTTCCCGAAGCTCGCTCCCTGGGTGAAGGACCGCCCTCTCTCGCTCGAACGCTGTCCCGACGGCCTTCTCGGCCAGCCTTTCTACCAGAAGGAGAAACCCGCTTCGATGCCCGCGGACACGCCGACCGTGGCGGTACGGCACGGGAAGGACCGGAAAATCACGAACACCGTGGTGGGAGGAAAGCTCGAGACCCAGCTCGCGCTCGCGAACCTCGGCTGCATCGCCGTCCACGTCTGGGGCAGCCGGGCCGACGATCTCGACCGGCCCGATTGGGTGTGCTTCGACCTCGATCCGGATTCCGGCCGGATCGCGGACGCAGTGGGCGCCGCGCTCAAGGTGAAGCAGGCGCTCGACGCTCTCGATCTTTCCTCTTTCGTGAAGACCTCGGGCGGCAAGGGCCTCCACGTCTTCGTCCCGATTCAGCGCGGCCCCACGGCGGACGAGGTGACGTGGTTCGCGAAGGAGCTGGGTACGCGGCTCGCCGCCGTTTGGCCAAAGGAGCTCACGATGGAGATGCGCATCGCGGCTCGCAAGGGCAGGGTCTTTCTCGACTCGTTCCGCAACGCGTTCGGACAGACCGTCGTCTCGCCCTATTCCGTAAGGCGCCGGGAGCACGCGCCCGTCTCGACGCCGCTCCTGTGGAGCGAAGTCATGCCGTCGATCCGGGCCGAGGATTTTACGATCGGAAACTTCGCCCAGCGCCTGAAGAAGCGCGACCCGTGGGCCGACTTCTTCAGGCGCCGCCAAACGCTGAAGCGCGCGGTGAACGCGCTGAAGAGGCTCTGAGCTACTTCTTCCGCGTGTACTGCACTTCCAGCGACTTGAACATCTTGCCGTCGGGTGCGGGGCTCCACATCTCGTAGGTCTGGTGGTCGTTGTCGACGATCGTCGCCTGGCTCTTGACCTTCACGGTCTTCTTCATCACGACGTCGTCCACCGTGGACCAGAACGTGAACTTCTTCCCGGACGCGTCCGCCGTGCCGGTCGAGGTCATCATCATGGTTCCCATGCTGTCCGTCCACGAGCCGATGTACTTTTTCTTGTAGTTGTCGTACCCGGTGTATCCGATGCCGGCGAACGGCTGGCCCATCGCCGTGCCTTCGACGCGCTGCTCGACGAATCGGCCGCCCAGCACCCACTTGTTCTCGCTCGTGCCTCCAGTCTCCTCCGGAGGTTTCGACGGATCCATCCACATCTTCGTCTTGACCGTGAAGGATCCGACGAACGACTCCAGCTTCTTGTGTGCCTCGCCGGGAGTCGCGGCTGCCATCCAGGCCTTCGTCATCTCTTCCTGGCTGGGCATGCCGGCCGGCGCGCCGGCCTTCGAGGCTGGCTTCGGTTTCTCATCCGCGAGGCAGGTCGGGGCTCCGGCGAGAGCCATCGTGACCACGGAGATCAACAGACGATATTTCATGATGGTGTCCTCCTGTTTCGTGAAGTTGACGTCGCGTCTCATTCTACGAAAAGTCCCGCCGCGAAAACCATCTGCGAATGCGACCGCGGGCCTCCGCTATTCTCTTCCGCGTGCGGTTCCGCAACCCAGAAGGAAGCCTTCCCCGGGCCGCGGGGCTCGCCGAATTCGCGCCGTTCTTCCTGCGCCGCCTGCGCGACCGGCGTCCGCCGCCGGTTCCGCCCGGCCACGTCGTGCCCCTTCCCGAGGCGAAGGAGCTGCTCCGGAGCGCGGGTCCGGAGTCGCTCACGTGGCTCGGCCACGCTTCGTTCCTCCTCCGGACGGGCGGCCTGACCGTGCTCACGGATCCCTTCCTTTCCGACCGGGCGAGCCCCATGTCGGGCTTCGGCCCGAAGCGATTCGTGCCGCCCGGTATGCCCCTCGAAGAGCTGCCCCCGATCGATGTCGTGGTCCTCTCGCACAACCATTACGACCACCTCGACGCCCGCACGATCGAGGCGCTGCCCGGCAAGGGGCACGTCGTCGCCGCGGTACCGGCGGGACTCGGCGACTTTTTCCGGCGACGCGGGTATCGCGATGTGCGCGAGCTTCGCTGGTGGGAAGAGACGCGCATCGGCGCCGACTTCATCCTCGCGGCGCTGCCGTCGAATCACTTCTCCGGGCGCACGCCGTTCGACCGCAACGCGACGCTCTGGGCCTCATGGGCGATCGCCTCGCGCACGCGCAAGGTCTTTTTCGCGGGCGACACCGGCTACGGCCCTGTCTTCGGCGAGATCGGCCGGCGCATCGGCCCGTTCGACCTCGGCCTCGTGCCGATCGGCGCCTACGAGCCCTCGTCGATCATGCGGCCAGTCCACTGCAATCCCGAGGAGGCCGTCTCTCTCGGCCGCGATGTCGCCGCCGCCACGCTCGTCGCGATGCACTGGGGCTCGATCGTCCTGACGGACGAGCCCGCGTTCGAGCCTGCGGGCCGGTTCCGCGCCGCCGCCAGCCGCGCAGGAATTCCCGACGGCCGGGCGTGGGTCATGCGGATCGGGGAAACCCGCGCGACGGCTCCTCGAGAAACGCCGCAACGAGCGCCACGGCCTCCGTGAGGTTCTGCGCCTCCGTGCGGCCCGAAGACGCCCGCGGTTTGAACGAGTGGTCACCGTCCTCGAGGAAGACCACGCGAAGAGTTTTCGAAAGGGAATAGCGTGAGACCTCGTCTCTGCCGCCGAACGGATCTCGCGCGCCTTGCACGATCAAACCCGGGGTTCTGAGCCCCGCGAGGTGCGCGACACGGAGTTTGTCCGGCTTTCCGGGCGGATGGAAGGGGTATCCGAGGCAGACGAGGCCGGCGACGGCCGCACCGTCGGCGACCATGCTCGCGATGCGGCCGCCCATCGACTTCCCGCCGATGACAAGCGAGCCAGGCCCGTTTCTCTCCGAGAGGGCGCGGATCGCCTCGCGCCAGCTCTCGGACAGAACGGGCCCACGGTCCGGTGGCCGCTTCTTTCCATCCTCGCGGCGGGCGCGCATGTACGGGAACTCGAAGCGCGCGACGCGGAAGCCGGCGGAAGCGATCCCCTTCGCGATGGCCTCCAGGAAGGGAGAATCCATCGGGGCCCCCGCGCCGTGCGCGAGAACGAGGGTGCGTGGCGCCCGCGCCGGGCCGTCGAAGAGAAACCGCTCCACCTACAATCGCTCCGTGGGGAACAAGTATCTCTCCTACGACGATCAGCGGGCCCCGAAGGTGCGCGCGATGTTCTCGCGCCTCGCGGGCCGTTATGACGTCGTGAACGACGTCATGAGCTTCGGGCTCCACAGGCGCTGGAAGAAGGACACCGTCCGGCTCGCCCTCGCCGGACGCACCGGCCCGGTCCGCATCCTCGACCTGTGCTGCGGCACGGGCGACCTTTCGTTCCTCGCCGAGGCGGACGCCAGGCCCGGCTCGAGGATCACGGGCCTCGATTTCACGCTGCCGATGCTCGGCGTCGCGGCCCGGCGCCGATCCGTCGCGCGGAGTCGCAGCGCCTTCGTGCAGGGTGACGCCCTTCGCCTTCCGTTTCCGGACGGAGCTTTCGACGTCGTGACGGTGGGCTACGGCTTGCGCAACATCGCCGACCCGCTCGCGGCCCTGCGGGAGATGCGCCGCGTGCTCGCGCCTCGAGGGCGCGTCGTCGTCCTCGACTTCGGAAAACCCGACAGCCGCGCTGCGGGCGTCGTCTATCAGGCCTTTCTCCGGACGGTGATGCCGCTCATGGGCTGGCTCTTCCACGGAGATCCCGAGACCTACCTCTACATTCCGGAGTCGCTCGAGCGCTATCCGGCCCAGCGAGGCGTGCAGGCCCTCATGCGTGAGGCGGGTCTCGACGGCGCGCGCTACGAGAGTCGTCTCCTCGGCACGATGGGCCTCAACGTCGCCGAAGCGCCTGCCTCGCCCCGACCGTTATAATTCCCCGTGCCGAACTCGGAGGTCCTGAACGCGTCCCGGGGCCGCGAAGGGGTGGGTTCCGCTGCCGACGCACCGCTCCCCGTGGCGCGGTGGATCGCGATCCTGGTCCTTCTGTTCCTGATCGTGATCGGCGCGCTCGTGGCTCTCGGCACTTCCGGACTCAACGTCCTGGCCGGCCTTCAGGCATTCGTGAGCGCCGAGTCCCACTGGTCGAAGGGCCAGAAAGACGCCTCACTCGCGCTCTCACGCTACCTCGATACCGGCGAGGAGGCCAATTACCGGCGTTTTCTCGGCAGGCTCGCCGTGCCGCTCGGCGACCGGAAGGCCCGGCTCGCTCTGCAGAAACCCTCGCCGGACGTTCGCGCGGCCCAGCAGGGCTTCCTCGAAGGCCGCAACAGCCTGTCCAGCGTGGACGAGATGGCCCAGCTCTTCCTGCGTTACCAGAACGTCCCCGTCTTCTCCCGCGCGATCGAGGTCTGGGAGCGCGCCGACCTTCTCGTCGACGAGATGATCGATCTCGGCACGCGGATCCACGACGCCCCGATGCCTCTCCCGCCGCCGGCTCGCGCGGCGTTCGCGAAGGAGATCGACCGGCTCAACGAGCGCGCCACCGCCCTCGAGGACGCTTTTTCCGCGGCCATCTTCCAGGCCACGCGCTGGGCTCGCGGCCGGCTGATCGTCGCGATTCTCGTCATGACCGGCCTCCTGGGGGCCCTTTCAGTCGGGGCTTCGGCCTTGATCGCGCGACTGCTCCGCCGGCACGACGAGGCGCTCCGCTCTTCCGAGCGCCGTTACCGGCTGCTCTTCGAACGAAACCTCGCCGGCCTTTTCCGGACGACGCTCGACGGCAGGATTCTCGACTGCAATTCGGCCTTCGCCCGTATCCTCGGCTATCCCTCCCGCGAAGACGTCCTCAAGGTTTCCGCGCTCGACCTCTATGCCGAGCCTTCCGACCGAGAGTCCTTCCTGGCCCGGCTTGCACACCAGAGAGTTCTCGTCAACTTCGAGCTCTCCCTGAAGCGTAAGGACGGCACAGCAGTGTGGGTCCTCGCGAACGAGACGCTCCTCGCGGCCGAAGGCGGGGGCGACCCCGTGATGGAAGGCAGCCTCATCGACATAACCGACCGCAAACGCGCCGAGCAGCAGCGCTGGCACCAAGCGAATCACGATGCGCTGACCGACCTGCCGAACAGAGTGCTGTTCAACGACAGGCTCTCGCTCGCGATCCTGCACGCGCATCGCCGGGGCCAGTCGCTCGCGGTGATGTTCCTCGACCTCGACCATTTCAAGCGCGTGAACGACACGGTCGGCCACTCGGCAGGCGACGAGCTTCTCGTCAAGGCCGCTGACCGTCTCCGGCGCTGCATCCGGGCGGATGACACGGTGGCGCGCGTGGGCGGGGACGAGTTCCTGCTTCTCCTGAACGGCATCGCGCGCGAGAACGACGCAGCCACGATGGCGCGCAAGATCCTGGAGGTCCTGTCCGAGCCCTTCCTGATCCAGAAGCGCGAGCTGTTCATCGAGGCGTCCATCGGGATAGGCCTCTACCCCGGTGACGGCCAGGACGCCGAGATGCTCGTCGCGAACGTGGACACCGCGATGTACCGCGCGAAGGAGACCGGCCGCAACACCTTCCAGTTCTTCACACGGAAGATGCAGGAGCAGTCACAGGAGCGCGCCGCGATGGAAAGCGGGCTCCGGCGCGCCCTGCCCCGGGGCGAATTCGTGCTTCATTATCAGCCCATCCTGCGCCTCGCCACGCGCGTTCCCATCGGCGTCGAGGCGCTCGTCCGCTGGCGCCATCCCGAGAAGGGCATCCTGTCGCCGCGCGAGTTCATTCCCCTCGCCGAGGACGTCGGCCTCATTACCCGCGTGGGCGAGTGGGTCCTGAGACGTGCGTGCGAGCAGGCCCGGTCGTGGCAGGTCCGCGGCGCTCCGAACCTCCGCGTGTCCGTGAACGTGTCGGCGCGCCAGTTTCATCAGCGCGACTTCGCCGCAGCCGTGAGGCTCATCGTCGAGGAGACGGGCCTGCCCCCGGCTTCCCTGGAACTCGAGATCACCGAGAGTATCGCGATGCAGGACGTGACGCACACGGTCAGGATGCTCACCGAGCTGACGGAATTCGGTGTCCAGATTTCGATGGATGACTTCGGAACCGGCCACTCCTCGCTGAACTACCTCAAGCACTTTCCCATCCGGCGCCTGAAGATCGACCAGTCCTTCGTGGCCGGGATGGCCCACGACGAGAAAGACAAGGCCATCGTCGCGACGATCATTGCGATGGCGAGCAACCTCGGCCTCGACGTGACGGCCGAGGGCGTCGAGACGGAGGAGCAGGCCACCCTGCTCGGCGCTCTCGGCTGCCCGGACGTCCAGGGCTTCCTGTTCGGCCGGCCCGTTCCCGCCGAGGAGGTCGAGGTGGCGCTCGGGCTCGGCCCCGGGCGCCCCGGCCTCGAGCTCCAGAGCCCCCCGGGGCCCGGCGCCTGATTCAGGGGAATCATCGCTCCGCGCGGGCATTCCCGGTTGAATTCACGTACCGACGGAGGTTCGCCATGCGCGTCTCGAAGTGGATGTCCCCGAAGGTCGTCACGCTCCAGCCGACCGACTCGATCTCGGTCGCGATCCACCTCATGAAGGAGAAACGCATCCGCCGGATCCCGATCGTGAACGAGAGCGGAAAGCTCGTCGGGATCGTGTCCGATCGCGATCTGAAGGACGTCTCACCCTCCCGGGCCACGACGCTCGACATCTGGGAGCTTCACGCGGTCCTCGACAAGCTGAAGATCGCCGACGTGATGACGAAGAAGCCCTGGACGGTCAGCCCCGAGACCCCGATCGAGCGAGCAGCGGCGATCATGCTCGAAAAACGCGTGGAGGGCCTGCCTGTCCTGGACGACAAGGGCAATCTCGTCGGAATCCTGACCGAGGGCGACGTGTTCCGGGCGCTCGTCGACGTCACGGGCGCCTCGAAGAAGCGCACGCGCGTGAACCTCGTGATCCCCGACCGTGCGGGGAGCATCCGCGAGGTCGCCGATACGATCCGCGCGCAGGGCGGAACGATCTTCTCGATCCTGTCGTCGACGTCGAAAGTCCCGCCGGGAAAGCGCGAGCTCGTCATGCGCGTCGAGGGGCTCGTTCCCGAGGCCCTCCGGGCCGAGCTCATGAAGTCCTGGAGCGGCGTCGCCGTCGAGACGGACTAGACCCTACTTTCCAAGCTCCCCGGCGACCCGCGCCGCGGTCTCGACGCCGCGCGCGAGGACCGACCGGATACGCCCGTCCTCCAGCGCGAGGATGCCGGCGATCGTGCACCCGGCCGGCGTCGTCACGTCGTCCTTGAGCGCCGCGGGATGACGGCCCGTGGTCAGAACCATCTCCGCCGCGCCGAGCGTCATCTGGGCGACGAGAGTCGTCGCGACGTTCCGCGGCAGCCCGCGCATGACTCCGCCGTCCGCGAGCGCTTCGATGATGATGTAGACGAAGGCAGGGCCGCTCGCCGAGAGGCCCGTCACGGTGTCCATGTGCTTCTCCTCCAGCTCGAGGACACGGCCCAGGGGAGCGAAGACTTCCGTGGCGAGCGCGATGTGGTCGTCCGTGGCGTGATTCCCCTTCGCGAGAACCGTCATGCCCTTTCCGATGAGGCACGGCGTGTTCGGCATGGCCCTCAGCACGGGCGTCCCGGCCTCGAAGAGGCCTTCCAGGAAAGCCGTGCTGATACCGGCCGCGATCGAAAGGACGAGCGGGCGGTTGCCGCCAGCGTGGAGGCTGTCGGCGGCCTTCGCGACGTCCTTCGGCTTGACGCAGAGGATCACGAGGTCGGCCCCCTCGACGGCCTCGGCATTCACCGTCGTGCAGGCGACGGAAAGCTCCTTCGCGACCTTCTCGGCGCTGGCCTTCGTCCGGGCGGTCGCACGCACCTGAGAGGGTTTCACTTTCCCGGACTTCAGCAGTCCCGAGGCGATGGTCCGTCCCATGGTTCCGGATCCGATGATCGCGATAAGCTTGTCAGCCAGCATAAAAACCACCTCCACGGGAGATTAGTTCATCCGAATCATCGCAACTGCGCGTCCCACCGGCCAAAGATGCCCGGACGTACGAAACCAACCTTAGGAGGTGGAAAATGACGAAACCACGCCCCATGCAACTGGTGACACTCGCGCTCCTCGTCGGCGGCATGAGCGCCTCTCTCCTGCTCGCCCAGGGCAAGACCTTCAAGGTCGGCGTGCCCCTTCCGCTGACGGGCGCGGAAGCGAAGTTCGGCGAGATGGAGAAGCAGGCCTACGAGATGGCCGTAAACGAGATCAACGCGAAGGGCGGCGTGAAGGGAACGAACCTGGTCCTGGACATCCAGGACTCGGGCGGCAAACCCGAGACGGCCACCGCGATCGTCGAAAAGTTCATCACGATCGACAAGGATCCGATCGTCGTCGGCGAGTACTCGAGCCAGTGCAGCTACGCCGTCGCCGGCGTGGCCGAGAAGTACAAGGTGCCCTATCTCGTCGTGACGGGCGCCGCGGACAAGATCACGCAGCAGGGCTGGAAGTACGTCTACCGCCTGAACCCGCCGTCGACCCTCTACAACCAGGGGCTCTACGGGCTCTGGGGGACCGTCGGCAAGCCGAAATCGATCGCCTTGCTGTACGAGAACACCGACTTCGGCACGTCCACCTCGAGGGCCATGAAGGAATACTGCGAGGCGAACGGCATCAAGGTCGTCCTCGACGAGGGCTACCAGGCGGGCGGCGTCGACTTCAAGCCGATCCTGCAGAAGGTGAAGTCACTCCGGCCGGACGTCATCTACATGGTCTCGTACCTCATGGACGCCTCGCTCCTGATGCGCCAGAGCAAGGAGCTCGACATCAACCCCCAGGCGTTCATCGGCGGGGCCGCCGGCTTCACGCTCCCGGAGTTCCTGCAGAACGCGGCCGATGCCTCGGAGGACGCGCTCTCCGGAACGCTCTGGACGCCGCAGGTCAAGTATCCCGGCGCGAAGGCCTTCTTCGACAACTTCAAGGCGAAGTACAGCAAGGACCCCGACTATCACGGAGCGGAGGCCTATGCGGCGGCGTACGTGCTCGCCGACACGTTGAAGCGAGCGAAGACCTGGACCCCCGAAGACCTGCGCGCCGCGCTGGCCGCAACGAACATGATGACCGCCTTCGGACCGGTCAAGTTCATCTCCTGGGGCAAGTTCACGAACCAGAACAGGATGGAAACGCTCGTCCTGCAGGTGCAGAACAAGAAGTTCGAGACGGTCTATCCTCCGGACGCCGCCTCGGCCAAGGCGATCTACCCCGTCCCGCACTGGCGCGATCGGAAGTAGACACGCCGCGATGTCGCCACAGGTCGCCGGACAGCTCGAGCTCCTGGGCCAGGTGCTCATCTCCGGGGTCCTCCTCGGGGGGCTCTACGCGCTGATCGGCCTCGGAATGTCTCTCATCATGGGGGTCATGAAGATCATCAACCTCGCGCACGGCGAGCTGATGATGGTGGCGATGTACATCACGTTCTGGGCCTTCACGCTCGCGAAGATCGATCCTTACGCTTCGCTCCTCATCGTTTTCCCGTTGATGTTCCTCCTGGGCGTGGGCGTCCAGAAGTTCCTCCTCTCGCCCGTGATGGAAGCCGACACCGTGCTGCCTCAGGGCCAGGTTCTGCTGACCGTCGGCCTCGGCCTCGTCCTCTCGAATCTCGCGCTGCTCCTCTTCACGGCGAACTACCGTTCCGTGCCCGTCTCCTATGCCAGCAAGACGATCTACTGGGACCTCAAGCTCGGCGGACAGACGATCTCGCTCTCCTTCAGCTATCCGTTTCTCATCGCCTTCTGCATCGCGGGAGTCCTGGGCGCCTCGCTCTTCATCTTCCTTGCGAAGACCGACACCGGGCGGATGATCCGCGCCACCGCCCAGGACAAGCGTGCCGCCGCGCTGATGGGGATCAACACGAAGCGAATCACCTACATCACGTTCGGGATCGGAGCCGCGCTCGTCGGAGCGGCGGGCGCGCTCCTCGACCCGGTCTACTACCTCTACCCGCAGATCGGGGGCCAGTTCACGAGCAAGGCGTTCGTCATCACCATCCTCGGCGGCCTCGGAGACATTCCGGGCGCCGTCCTGGGAGGCCTCGTGCTCGGGCTCGCGGAGTCGCTCGGCTCCGTCTACATCTCGCTCGGGTACAAGGACGCCTTCGGCTTCATCATTTTCGTCCTCGTCCTGATCTTCATGCCCCGCGGCCTCCTCGGCAGGGGGCGGGCCTGAAGGGCGAGACATGTCGAGGAAGAATCTCATTGGTCTTCTCCCGATCGCCGCCGTCCTCCTGATCCCGTTGCTGACGCAGAACCCGTACCTTCTCCACATGTTCATCCTTTCGCTCATGTGGATCGTCCTCGGGCAGAGCTGGAACCTCCTCGGCGGCTACACGGGCCAGATTTCCTACGGTCACGCCGCCTTCTTCGGCGTCGGGGCCTACACCGCGGGCATCATGGTGAAGTCCGGCCTGTCGGCCTCGACCGCCTGGTGGGGCCTCCTCCTCGGCGGCCTCATGGCCGCGCTCGTGGCGGCAGCCATCGGCTGGATCTGCTTCCGTCTCCGTGGATCGTATTTCTCGCTGTCCGTCCTCGCGCTCTCCGAGGTCCTGCGCATCGTGGCGGTCAACTGGAATCGGCTCACAAACGGCGCCGAAGGGATCCTTCTGATCCCTGCCTTCAACACCAAGACGTACTACTACTACATCGCGTTCGGCCTGGCGGCCGTGAACCTCGGGGTGATCCGGTGGGTGATGCACACCAAGCCGGGCTACTACTTCCTCGCCATCCGCGAGGATCAGGACTGCGCCGAATCGCTCGGAATCGATACGACGAAGTTCAAGCTGCTCTCGCTCCTCATCAGCGCCTTCTTCACGGGAGCCGCCGGCGCCTTCTACATGAACTACATGGGGTTCATCGACCCGGGCATCGTGTTCTCGCTTCCGGACATCTCGATCATGGTGATCCTCGTCACGATGCTCGGCGGCGCCGCGACGAAGTGGGGGCCGGCGGTCGGGGCCGTGATCTTCATCCTGGTCTCCGAGATCTTCCGCGTCTGGGTGGGATCGGGACACCTCCTCTTCTTCGGCGTCCTGATCATCGCGATCATCATCTACTTCCCGAACGGCATCGTCGGCACACTGGCGGATCGCCGGGCGCGCAGACGCCGGGCGCGGGGAGCAGAGGCCGTGGCATGACGGCGCTCCTCGAGCTGAAGGACGTTACGAAGCGTTTCGGCGGGCTCCAGGCCGTCGGCCATATGACGTTCTCGCTGAACAAGGGGGAGATCCTCGGCCTCATCGGGCCGAACGGCGCCGGGAAAACCACGATTTTCAACCTGATCAACGGTTTCTACCCGCCAACCGGCGGCACGATCCTCTTCAAGGAAAAAAGGATCGATGGCCTGAAGCCGCACACTGTCTGCCACCTCGGTCTCGCCCGGACGTTTCAGGTCGTCAAGCCCCTCGCACGGCTGTCGGTCCTGGACAACGTGATGGTCTCGGCCTTCTCGCGGACCAATCATCGCGAGGAGGCGCGGAAGACCGCGCTGGAGGCCACGACCTTCACCGAGATGGACGCGTGGCGCGACGTGCCGGCCGGCAGCCTCCCTCTTGGGATGCGCAAACGCCTCGAGATGGCACGTGCGCTCGCGACC